>Ga0180431_10001869_pt1 | contig 28644 bp, 40 predicted proteins | sample SS_ome_11_FD_132459 | JGI IMG/M metagenome (GOLD analysis project Ga0180431, IMG submission 132459) | Hypersaline lake sediment archaeal communities from the Salton Sea, California, USA - SS_1_MS_1 metaG | ecosystem: Environmental > Aquatic > Non-marine Saline and Alkaline > Hypersaline >... | reverse complement strand
GGTTCAAAAACTTTATTAACAAACCTTGGTGTGTTATCTAAAGCAAACCGCGCCTTCCCCATCGTAAGCCTCTGTTAAACGCTGCCGTCCAGCAATCTTGCAGTAATCTCCTCGACCCTTGGCCTCCAAACCTCAGCCTTACCCCCCCGTTTCACCTTGACCTTGCGCCATCCCCAGAGTTCAAGTTTCCCTCCAGCTTTCAGCCATTCAAGGCACGCTTCCGGCTTAGTTAAGCCAGTGTCTTTGTAGACTTCGGCACTCTCCAACATTTCCCGCCTGTGTGCCGCAAACGACTGCCCACAGCTTTGTATGCCGATGATTCCCTCTTTAGGGTCAAGGGCTATCACGTCGATGATCCCGAACAGGTCTTTTCGAAAGCTGAAAGAGCCAGCTTGGACAAATCGCTCTGTAGTTCCAACAAGTCTACCGAGTTCCTTTTGAGCCTTGAGTGTTCTCTGTGTTGGTGATAATCCTGCCATCACGCCTCCTGCTCCGGCCTGCCGTCCGGGGTGAGTGCCTGCCTGCCAAGAGCAATCCCTTTTTCCAACCCAATTCGTGCTGATTCAAGGGCAAAAGCTATCAACGTCCTGCCGAACTTCTCTTTGGCACCTTTCTTTTTGCTCTGCGATATCTTCCAGAGTTCGTTTTCTATGTCTTCGTAGCTCATTACGCTTCTCCTGGTTCGGTTGGGCCACCCCAGTTTTGGATGTCCGCATATTCATGTTGTGGCTTGTTTTTGTAGCATTCGGCGCAATACATTTCTCTTGCCTCGGCTATCCAACTGATATCGTCAGCCGATAGCAAGTGCCCTGCCTTTTCGACTATCGAGCTTGGCCTGATCCGGTTGTCGCAGTCATTACAGCGCATCATTCCCCCTTATCAGCCAGCTTGCGCCAACCCAACTCTTGTATGTCCTCAGTGCCAAACGTATAGCCCCATCCATCTCTGGTATCATAAGTCTCTCGTTCCGGCTGCTCACTCGCTATCACGCCGATCATGGGAAGGGCGAGGATTCTGTCTGGCAAATCCCGGCACATACTACACGAGTCTTTGTATTCGCATTCATCGTCCTCTATGTAGGGATTGCAATCTTGTTTTATCGCCTTGGCCATCGCTTCCCTTGCTTTCTGGTACTCTTCACTCATTCCGGCACCCCTTCCCCTCGCAGGAGAGCTTCGATTGCGTCTTGCGCCTCTCTTGGATAAAGCAGGTTCTCACGGAACCATTCCCCGATCCGCTTGCGGTCGGCTGCTACGGCTGCGTCAACGAACCCTTGGGAAGCTTCTGCCACTCCAACACGAGCTTTAAGGCAACATTCCCACTTATCGCAGTTCCCGCAGTCCGGGCATACCGGCAAAGTGGGTTCGGCCTGTAGTTTGGCCTCGTCCACTAAGTCAGAGAGTTCATCTACCAGCCTGTCCACCACTAAGTCGGAGAGGTCATCTGCCAGCCTGTCCACGTCTTCAATGCGGTAATAACACCCCTTCTGACCGGACCCGCTGACTGTCTCGTGTTTGTAGGGTTCCAGTATTGCCAGGATTTTATCTTTCATCATTCACCGCCAATTCAGCCGCATCATGCCGGGCGTCTCTGTGGCCGCACGCATAGACGTGACATAAAATCTCATGGTAAGTCCGCTTGGTTTTCATAGCCTCGTCAATGGCTTTGTTCTGCTTCCTTTTGTTCGGTTGCAGGTTCATTATTTTGCCGTGTAAGTCCATCATTCACCGCCTTTAAGATCGCCCATGAAGCCAGTCGCTACCTCGTAGTAAATGGCCTGCTTCACTTTGAAATTAGGATTGGCTTTCCCGCCACGGTTCTTCAAAAATCCTATCTCCATCACATCTTTGTCCTTCGTGTTTGGGTTATAGTATTCGTCCCGGTAAAGGCCTAAGACGATATCAGCGTCTTGCTCAAGGTTCCCCGAATCTCTCAAGTCTGTGAGTATCGGGCGTTTGTTGTCTCGTCCCTTCATGTCCCTGTTAAGCTGGCAAGCTACCACTACAGGGATGTCGCAAATCTTCGCCACCGCTTTAAGACCCTTCGAGATGATTCCGATTCTCTGGACTTCATTTTTTGCCTCGTCTCCTGCTAAGGAAAGGTGGTCAAACCACATGATATCTATGTCGTCTCGTGCTATCTGTCGGATCAACCTTGACTGAGCCTGTCGCACCTTTAAGCTGGCCGTGTCGTCAATCCACATTGGGAGAGCCATAACATCTTTGTACTTATCCTTCAATTTCTCAGTATTGACTTTAGTTTTCTCTTCCCCTCTCAAAGACTGGGGCTCGACCCTCGCCCTGGCGAAAACCAGCCGCTCGACCAACTCCACCTTTGACATCTCAAGGCTGAAGAACGCACTACCAAGCCCTTCCTGAGCACAATTGTCGGCGCACCTCAACATGAAAGCTGTCTTCCCTATCGAGGGACGGGCTGCTAAGAGGGTTAAGGTTCCCGGCCTCAAGCCACCCAAAGACCTGTCAATGTCAGAGAAACCAATCAAGACACCCCTTGGTTGAAATCCCCCATCCACCCAATTTTCAAATTCAGCTTGGTATCTGTTGGTGATATCGTAAACGCTCTCTAACCCTTCCTGTTTTTCAGACTTGAGAGCCAATAAAACCTCAATTGCTTTCGAGTAGTTGTCTCCGAAATCGGGGGAGACTTTTATCCCTAATTCACGAATCATGTCACCGGCTGCGGCTAACTGGCGATGGCGAGAGGTGTTCTTGATAATCTCAGCCCAATGGTCAACTAAAACAGACACCGGAGCGTCCATAATCAGCTTGCTCAAGAACTCAACCCCACCTATGTCATCGAGCTTTTCCTTGCGCCTGAGTTCCGTTCCCACTGTGATCTCGTCAATGGCCTCGCCGCGCCTTGCAAGCTCCGAGAATGCATCAAACACGTATCGGTCACGCGGTCGATAAAAGTCGTCCCTGTCAAGGTCTAGCTTCTGGAAAAGCGACCCGTCAAAGAGGACCGCGCCTAACACGGCTTCCTCTGCTTCGATATCATGCGGGGCTTCTATAGCCATACGTCTTCTTCCTCTTGACAGGCAGGGGCTTCATCTTTCCTCGCCCAATTAAGTATTGTGGCATAGTGGCTTTTGTATTTCTTGCCCTTGCTGGCAATGTACCCGGAAAGTGTCTCGATTTTGTCACCTGCCCCTTCCTTGCCAAATCTCTCAATCAGCTTGGAATATTCCTCATCACTTAAAAAGACATTTAGAAATTCTCCGAATTTCTTTTTAGAAATTTTCTTTTCTTCGGAGACAGAGATAAGAGACGGAGACGGAGACGGAGACGGAGAACCATCCGTGTTACCGGCACCGTTACCGTCCTTGTTACGCAACCTGTCACGGTAACGTTTTTGCTTCTCTGCACGATTGTTTGACTGGCTTATGACCTCTAAAGCAGTGTCGTTTGTCCACCCTTTCCGGGTCTTTTTGAGCCACTTTAGGACGTTGTTTCCGCACCGGTTCCAGGCCTCGAAATCACCCGAAACTTTGGCAAGAATTTTAGGGTCATCAGGGATGCAGTGATCTTCCCTTAACCAAATCTCATCCAATAGATTTCGGTATAGCCCCTGCTCTTCGGCTGACATATCAGTGTATGCCGTCGATTTGCGCCAGCGGTCTATCCACCACCAAGCTGCGTTCATTCAGTCCTCTCCCTGTCCTGCTAACAAACTATCGTTGCGCTCTTAATGGGCAGCCTTCTGCGCCAGTTCTTTTTCAGTTGGTAATCCCGCTCAACCTCGTCGGTTTCAAATATGTCACGCGGCCTGTCAACATATTTGCGGTTATCCAAGTCCCACCACCGAACTCCATCTGAAGCCCTCACAATGTCCATATCCTGAGAGAATTCATCTTTCAAGAGGTAATCGTACCCCTCTTTCCTGAACCAAGTTTCAAGCCGCCCTTTGGGGCCTCCAGTTCTCACTTTTACCTGTTCAAGGTGGGAGTTGTTGTCGTATTTAGGTGATCTATCTTTTTTAACCTCGTCTCTCATCAAAACCACCCCTTAATCCTCTGCCACCAACTCAACCTCTCAGGCTCCTCTTCTATGAGTACCCGGTTGGTGTTGGGACAGATGCCGATGTATATACGCTTCATTGGGCTTTCATCCTTGTGTTACTTTGCCAGCTTAAAGTAAATGCACGGCTTCCCTTCGGTGGTGATCGGGCATAGATTATGCACACATCCCCCCGAATCATTGCGGAATTGACAGAATAAACAGTATCGTTGCGCCATTTCCCTGACTTCATCCTCGCCGTAAAGACCGGTGATTTGCTCTTTTGTCTCTTCAACTTCTATTTGCTGGTAGTTGGCTTGTCTATGAAGTCTGCCATCGATACGCACCATTCTCCTCCTCCTAAAATTACTTTGCCAGCTTAAAGTAAATTACTCCCCCTTCTCTCCCGGCACCCCTATGTAGGAATGCCGGGAAATTGAAAGGAGGAACTAAATGTTCACCGGCCATCCTTCCCAATCCGCTGGCATATATCCGTACATGTCATGGCAATACGGGGCCAGCATGATACAGTTCTCCGGTGTGGTGTTGTTCCGGTTATGATCTTTATGGTGCATCTCTAATACTGTCCTGTCCGGTATGTATACATGGGTTGGAATCTTTCCACAGTGCTCACAGACGCCACGAGAACGCTCTAAAAGCATCGGCCTGATATCATCCATCTCTTTCTTGATCCTTCGCCCTTTCCTGCCGATTTTACGCAGTGGTGTGCGTTTCATGGTATTTCATTCGGGTCTGGTATCACTACTCCAAGGGTCATCGCTGCCCAACGGATTATCTTCTCTATGTATTCATTGAATTCATCCGTGGTGAGCTTGGTTGTGGTGCCACCGACCGTCACTTCCGGGTTGAATTTGCTTGGCTTCGGATTAAACATGCGCTTCATTTCCTCGTGAACTTCGTATGTCTCGAACCCGGTGTAATCCGCTATGTAATCCAGCACCACTCCCCAGTAGTAGGCATTCTGTTTGTTTGTCCTGTCCTTTTTGGGCTTCTGGACTGTAACCTCTACGGAGTCGCCAAGTTGAAAGGTGAGCAGGAACGTCTTGTGTGTCTTGATATTGTGGATTCTGACGAACCGCTCTTTATTCTCTCGCTCGGCTACTACTCCGTAGAACTTCATCTAAGAATCCTTTCTCGGTGAGCAATGCGCCATTATTGACCATGCGCTCAGTATAATCACGGTAGCCACTAGTCCAAATTCTATGGGCGCATTCCCAAATAAATAACCAGTGATGGTTCCGCATATCGGGGCAAATACTAAGTTTGCAACCAGCTTCATTTAAGATCAATCCTCTAATCTTATTTGGTGGGGGAGGCAGGGATTTGCCGGGAGACCTTTCTGCCTAAGCCCCTTGGGCTTGTCATCAGCATATTAGGAACCTTTGTATATCCTGCACTCCCCCATGAAAATCAAATCCCTGCAATGTCTTCAAACGCTGCAATCAGGCGGTGGGTCAAATCTCGGCGAGTTTCCTCGTCCATTACAGTTGACTCGCAAACCAGCTTGGTCAGGTTCGTTCTTGCATTCCCCCTTGCCTGCCCGTCTTGGTGGGTTTCCCTAATGCCCCCACTCTCGTCGAAGTCGTGGCCTGTGGCCTGTACCTGGACGCCTTCCAACTTGTTCCTGCCCTTGCCATCCACGGTACATTTGCCGGATATGGTTGCCCCTTTGAGGATTTGGGGGGCTTGGGGGTCACCCGCCACGTCTATCCGGTTAACGTCCTCGGATTCCCACACCGCATAGCTCACACCATTGGTGGTGGAGATTTTGTACCAAACCGTGTTCCCCCTGTCGCCTTTGTAGATGTTCCTGAATATGGTATCGATTACAAAGTTCACATCTTTTACTTCTTCATCCATCATTGCCCCCTATCTCTTATTTGTTCTCTCCCGATTTGTTCTTCCTCAATCTCTTGGTCGGTCTGCGTCTCATTGATCGGCTCTCTTTTCAAAAGGTCTTGGAATATGCCAAATACAAAGTCCATCACAGCACCCCATTTTCAGCATGATCTCGATTGCAGAATATCCCAACACCGGGGACGTTAAACCGGTCATCATTTGGGCCTATGAGCCTACCACAATGCTGGCAGGTGTGGTCCTCTATCATTTCCTCGAAACGCTCTTTAATCGTCTCGCAATGAGGGTAGGCGCATCGTCCACCACATTCGGCCTCGCAGGTTTCGTCGATGACCTTTTGCCAGTAGTAGGCCCTTCGTTCGTTCACTCCGTGGACTAGTTCTTCCCAAGTTGGCATTTCTACTTCCACTTGTGGTATAATAGTTACTGTCATGGGTTAGTCCTCCTTTCGTTTCGGCGTGAGGGGGCTTTCCTTATTTCCCCTCAATCTCGGCTAAGAATCTGTTTATCCTGTCGAGTGCTGCTATCAGCCTCAGTTCGATTTCCCTCAAAACCTTTCCTCCTTTCAATTCAAATAGCTCCCGGTAATCTTGACCTCTTCTCCGTAGTAATCGAGGCATCCCAAGCGTGGGACGTATCGGCCAGTGAGTTTCACCCGAACGATGGGCGAGAAAACCACTCCTACTCTTGGGCCTACCGCTTCGGTAAGGCCAGCTTCACGCTTGAAAAATGCAAGAGCTTTGTTGTAATCATCTTTGCTTTTGAATCGGATAATCTTCATCATTCACCATCCTTATCAGGCCATTGAGATGTATCGGGGAAGTTGTCGAACTCCCTGACTTGCCCGCACTTCTGACACACGCCCTCGGAGTAGCGACCGTTAGGCGGGTCTATTACCCAGTGGTGAACGCAGGTCTTTGGTTTGGTGGTGGTTGTCATGGGTTCCCTCCTATACCTTTTGATAGTTGAGATACTTCCACAGTCCAGACCGGGAAAGCCCCAACTCTCCAGCAGATTTCGGTATGCTCTTGGTCCGAGCTAGTGACCTGGCGATCATCTTTGCCGCGTCTCCTAACGTCTCGCATTCATCCGGGAAATTGGCCTTGACTATCTCTTCAACTGACTTCGGCATGTTACAGGCTCCGTAAAATCTTTACCTCTTCCACGCCAATATATTACCATACTATTTTGGCCTTGTCAACACCAAAATCTTACAAATGTTGACAACACAGCACCCACATGGTAAAATCATGTCTACAGTAAAGCGCGGAGGCGAAAGGAGGTGATAAAGTGGTTACTCAAAACCGTATAAAGTTAACGCCGCGCCGGTTTGGTTTGAAGCTTGACCTGGCATTAATGGTGGCCGGGCTTAGTTATGAAGAGGCTGGACAGAAATTTGGAGAAGTGGGTTATAAGGAAGGTGGTTTAACTGGTAAGACTGTTTGGTCGTGGACTAAGGGTTATGTTAAAGAGGTCACGTGGTCAATGCTTGAAGCGTCATCGGCTGTCACGAAGCAGAGGATAGAGTATTTCCTTGGGCAAGAATCTTTAGATGAAACAATATCGGGTTTTAGACCAAGGTCGGTAGCTCAAAATAGTGGTAAACAGAACGGCTCATCGAGGAAAACTGGTGAGTCGGGAGGGGCTCGAACCCTCGACACCCGGATTAAAAGTCCGGCTCCGTTAGCCCTCAACTTCGCCAACTTACTTTCATAGTTTGACACCCCTTTGTGATTTCCTGTATTCTATAGGACTCTTATCTATTGCAAAGGGGGCGAAGGTGATCCGGCAACGTGTGCAGGCGCAGTTTTGCAGAAACCAATGGAGATCGGAAATGCTTGGATTGTATCTTGAGTATTTGAAAGCGAAGGGCGACAAAGCAAGAACAATAGAATGGCACGCGCAAAAACTTGAGATATTCAAGCAATGGTTACTTACAACCGGTGTTCGCAACCGACCCGTTAGAGAGGACATAATCTATGATTACATGGATTATCGAAGGCAGCAAGGGAAGTCTTCAAACACTATTGAAGGCGATGTTCGTTGTTTAGCCTCAATGTTTTCGTGGGCTTATGCCCAAGGGTATATATCGGCCAATCCGTGTGCGAATATCAAGAAGCCAAAAGCCACACCATGTGAGGAGGACCCATTTACGCCATCCGAGGTGGCGAAGATGCTTTGTTATTTGGAACCGAATCAGGATGAACTATCGATACGAAACACAGCAATTGTCCTGTTCCTATATGATACTGGAATTCGCACAACCGCAATGTGTAATATTAAAGCGGGGGACATGGACTTCGAAAATCGGCAGGTTATGGTGACTGAGAAGTATGGAAAGAGAAAACGATTATCATGGGGAGACAGGACCCATGATGCGCTAAAGAGGTATGAAAAGGCCCGGTCGGATAATGAGTATTTCTTTGTCAGTCGGAGAGGGTGCAAACTGACGCGAAGCGGGATTTATAGCATGGTTCAAAAGCTGTGCGTCGCCAGTGGGGTTCGAAGACGTAAAGTGCATCTGTTTCGCTCCGCTTATTCATGTGAATTTCTAACCGTTGGTGGACCGGAACGAGGCTGGCAGCTACAATTTATCCTGGGTCATGCGGATATGTCACAGATCAAAAATGTGTACGGGCGCAAAGTGATGAATCAATTAACTAACAAGACTATGCAGGAGTTAAGCCCGGCTGACCGACTTGACCTGTTAGGCGCAAATCGGTAAAATCAACTAACTGCATCGTTAGATTATCACAATTCAAGGGGGTAGAGGGGATGAAAAGAATAATGCCGGATTGGGCAGAACTTCATTTGAATACTATGCTTATACTGGGGGTCATGGGGCTAAACTTCTGTGTGTCCATACTGTTACTTGCCATTTTTGCTTTTACTGTTGGGCAGTGGGCAGTGGATAATGGGAGATTTATAGCGTGGATAGGGTACTGCATATCTGTGCTTATTATGGGGACTTGGCATCTCAAAAAGAAAGAGCGTAATCTTGCATGGTTGTTGCTAGCCTTGGCACCATTTGGGGTGCTTGGATTACTGGTACTTGAAAACCGAAATGTTGAACTGGTATCACGAACAATGCAAGCTAAACAGTGGGGGTAGAGGGGATGAGCTTGGAATGGAAATGTGCAATACCGTGGCTTTTTATAGTTCTGTTGCTTGGTGTAGGGATTATTGGTGCTGCTCTTTCGGGTTCATCGGGAGACATAAGCGGAATGGTGATGGCGATAGCTATACTAGGAGCTGGTGGAGCTTTGGGATTCACGATCACCTATGCCATTGCAAACAGGATAACTGGCGAGGGGACTATGAGTCTGGAGATGCAATGCCTCATACCCTGGCTTGGACTCATGGGGTACGGTGTTGCGACATCAATATTCATGGCGCTGGACCCTTGGGGGAATGCCTTTGATTTCATCATCGGTAGTGTGATTAGCATAGCAATAGGCAGTCTTGGATACTATGTCACCCATTTTATAGCGAGTCGAGTGTGACCACCCCCCTTCTCCTAATAGGCCCGATCCTCATAATCTTCGGCATCTGTCATCCCTTGTGGGATGTAGTAGCAATCGGCGGCCTGCTGTTATTTGTTGGGCTGTGCGGAATTAAAAGGGGCACCCCGAAGGATGCCCCGTAAGGTAGGATGCGAGGGGTTAGGCCTTTGCTTTGGCGATAGCTTGTTCTAGGGCTTCTCTGGCCGGTTTGTCACCACCTTTGGAGAAGTTGTCGGTTGTTATGTTGTCGAGAATATCAAGCGTCAACCTGCAAGCCTCCAGTAATTCATCATGGCAGTTGCAGGCACGGACGATGAACTGAGCGTTGGCTTTCCTTTCTGCTTCAGGAATGCCAACAGCATTGTTTAAAGTGATGTTGCAGACATCCCTTAGCAAGCGACCATCCCATGATTTGATAGTAAATCCTATGTGATTCCCAAATAAAGCTGAACTATATTGGTCATTGGTTACGTGCCACGGTCCAGGTGTATGTTCCATCATTCCTTCCTTTTCCTGGTTAATCCGGGTTATTTTCAACCGGAACACTAAAGTGCCGGGGGTGTTTGTCATCGACGTCCAGGTTAGTGCATCGATAGACCTGTATTAATCCTGCTTTAGTCAGTCGCTTGGTGACTTTATGAGCTTTCGCTCCGCAATGTGGGCATTTCATGATTAATCTCCTAAAGGATAAGTTAAATCTCTACAATTGTGTATTGCTGACTATACTCATTGTGGCCCAAATACATAGGCCCACTATCGGCTGTACGAACATACTCTTGGGCTTCATTTAATGTACTAAATACTGCTTCGTCCCCATCATCATCTTGGCTGATGATTGTATGCTCGACTGGCCCGTATAGATGGGATGTATACAACACGTAATACTCGCAATCATCATGCTGCTCGGATGCGGCTTCGACGTTAGCTATCCCGTAGATCATGGCCTGTTGTATAATCTTGTAGATACCCTCTACATCATCATACTCTAACCACTCACCAAGGTTTGGGCCGTACTCGTCCATTATCTCGTAGTTAGTTTCACCATTATCACCATACTTAATAAGGTACTTACTCCCTATCTCGAAAACTTCCACCCTGCCACAGTCTGATCCTGCTGCTGAGGTGAACTCGTCGCACGGCTCTATTTGATTTCCGTGGATTAAATCCATGATATCCCCGATGGTAATTTCTCCCGATATCTGTGTGGTATAGTCCATTGTTTCCCTCCTAACTTTGATACTCACATAATAACAGACAAAAATACATCTGTCAAGGGGGTAAAAATAAACAATTGGTAAAAAATCCCACCTTAACCCCTGATTTACGATCAAAAAACGTTTATAATCCCACTCGCTTGACAAGCTAGCTACGATTGTGGTATAGATAAAATCAAGATCAGATAGGTGTGCAAGGCATTCGCTTTGGATGCCTTTTTTCGTTTATTGGCCCCTTTCGAGGGGCTTTTTTTATGCGAAACACGGAAGCGTTTGAAGCGGGCGCAAGGCCGGGAACCTTGTGTAAAGATGATCTCTACCTTTCCCCGGAGACCACCCGCTCTCAACGCAAAGGGGAAAGAGGATGCCAAGGAAGAAGAAAGGCCCGCCGTTTGTAATGCTGGACAAACGAATGCTGCGGGGTGAACCGTGGAAAGAGTTATCGCACACTGAGCAGATAGCTTACATCTACATAAAAGCAAACTTCAACGGATCAAACAACGGTGAAATACCCTTAACGTATTCGGAACTCGAAGGAATCCTGGGGCATAAGACGGTGTGGAAGGCGCTTAAAGGATTGGAACAAAAAGGGTGGATTCGGAAAACTCAACACGGCGGGCTTTACCGTTACTACTGCCTTTATGAGCTTACCGGAACACATGACCCGCAAATAAAATAAGTACATGGGATGGTAGATTATATAAAAGAGTTTCTTAGGGAAACCGTCAGAAAAAAAGCCTCACTCGTGCGACAGTTTCTTTTGGAAACCGTGAAGATTAACATAACATGCTTGACAGTTTCTTAGGGAAACCGTGACAGTTTCTTAGGGAAACCTGACTTTTAATTCACAATGTGAACTATTGAGGTTTGAAATGGGCAAGCGTAAACGAAAGAATCCCAGAAAGCCAAGCGAGCAGGAGAGAGCACGGCAACGCAGTGAGGCAAGAGCGATTAAAGAAGCTCGACGCGATGCTGCTGAGTTTTTTGCAATCGTGAAGTAAAAAGGGTTGAGCAACCAGACAAGAGCACTCTTAATTGAGTGCTTTTTTCGTTTATTGAGGTTTGAGATGGCAAAGAAAGCGGCTCCAAAGACCGCAAAGAAAACTGAGAAGCACCCGGGCGGCAGACCGACGAAATACCATGATGGATTCCCTCAGCTGCTCCTCGATCACTTTAGCGTTGACCCGGTAATTACCAAAGTCGAACGCTTCTATTACAAGAACGGCGACGAGAAAGAGAAAGAAATTGAGGTTGCTAATCAGTTGCCAACAATTGAGAACTTCTGTCGAAAGCATGGAATCAGCAAGCAGACCCTTCTTGATTGGACAAAGGCGCATAAAGAGTTTCTGGACGCATATACGCGCGCGAAAGAAATGCAAGAGGATATCTGGAAACAGAACGGATTGAAGGGCTTGTATAATGCTCAGTTCGCGCAGTTCATTGGAACAAACTGCTTTGGTTACAAGAATAAGCATGACCACAATGTTGATATCCCTTCTGCTCCGGTGGTCAATATCAACGTCGTAACCCCTGAAGGTCAAGACCTGGTAAGCCGAGTATTGAAGGGAGAGCGCACCGGATGACGACAGCGACACCGGAAGCCCCAACTTTAGAGATCAACAGTACCAGTGTTTTCGAGCGCAACCTGTCTGCGTGGCTTAATGGCAAGCGCATGGCTCTCAATGAGGGCGGAACATCAAGCAGCAAGACCTATTCAATAGTACAGGCCGCTATCCTCATTGCTCAAAACTCAACCAAGCCGCTTATCATCTCTATCGTTTCCGAATCAATCCCTCATCTCAAGCGCGGTTGTATCCGTGATTTCAAGGAGATCACGGGAGAGGTTTTCGATCCCAAAGCGTATAACCGCACAGATCACATTTACACCTTCCCCAACGGCTCGCAGATAGAGTTCTTTGCTATCGATGAACCATCCAAAGGCCGGGGCGGTCGCCGTGACATTCTATTCATTAATGAATGCAACAACGTCCAGTACGACAGTTACATGGAGTTGGACATGCGGACCCGACTGTTCACCTTCCTTGACTGGAACCCGGTAGCAGAGTTTTGGGCGCATGAACACGACCTGCTCAATCGCTCGGACAGCGCATATATCCACAGCACTTACCTTGACGCTAAACACGTCTTGCCTCAGTCGGTGGTTGACCGTATCGAATCACTCAAGGACACCGACGAGAATTGGTGGAACATCTACGGCCTGGGCATCCTGGGCAAACTGGAAAACCTCATCTGGCCCCATTGGGAGAAGTGCAGAGAACTTCCCTCCAAGTACCGGGCATGGGCGTATGGCCTTGACTTCGGGTTCGCTCACCCGATGGCGTTAGTCAAGGTGATGTTCACTGATACCGGCACTTACTGGCAGCAGATGGTGCATGAGCGCGGGTTAACCACGGCTGACCTTATCGAGCGCATGTCGCACATCGAAAAGGCCGACGTTTACGCTGATTCTGCAAGGCCGGACCAAATCGAAGAGATCAAGCGTGCTGGCTGGAATATTATTCCTGCAAATAAACAGGTCCAGACCGGGCTTGACGTGGTTCGCCGTAGCCCTCTGTTCATCACTGAGGACAGCGTGGACCTGATTCGAGAGGTCCGAGGATACCAGCGCAAGAAAGAGAAGTTGACCGGACGAGTGTTGGAAGAGCCTTTGAAGATTAATGACGACGGCATGGACGCCGGACGGTACGGGTCGCTTGGATTGACTGAGCGTTTCGGGTATGCGACGGCTGACCCTTCATCCAGAGACTACCGCCCGATCTACATATCCGCATAGGAGTTAGCTTATGGCTGATGAGATTACTGCTTGGCTGGATGGCCGAAAGAAAGAGCTTCAAGACTGGCATGATCGTATAGATGAGGACCGCAAGCTCTACTGGCTTGAGGACTACAAACTCACCGATGCCAACAGCAGAGACTTCGCCAAAGCCTATTCAGTCACTCGCAACACTCCCCGGAACTACGCTCACGCCATCATAGGAGACCTGACCAACGCTGAGATGCTGCCGGTAGTGGAGAGTAATCAATTGTCTGACACCGCTATCAGTAAGGTGGAGAATTTTGTCAATGACGCTTGGGCTGCTATCGACGAATGGACGGCTGAGGTCTACCAATTATCTGCTACTGATTCGGCTCATGAATCAATGCCGATCGCCGGGGCTATCATCTCCCGCAACTTCTTCTATGTCGATGATAACGGCGAGATCATTCCCGATGTGCAAATGTGGGACCCTCGATGGTCTGCATGGGAGTGGAGTCGTAACGGTGGCATTGCCAAGGCTGCTACCTGGGGCAAGCGCACCAAGGCCGACGCCATCAACGCTTACGGGATCGATGAGGAGACGATAGCCAAGATCGAGGCTGCTTACGGCAAAGAGACCAAAGGTAAAGACTGTGTAGAATACCTCGATGAGTTGCAGCACATGGTCATCATTGATGATAACCGGGTGATTGAGAGAGAGCACGGATACAAGGACAATGGCGACGACTACTGTCCGGTAACGGTGCAGCTGTCCTCTCTCGGTTCGTTCTTCACCGATGAGGACGGTTCGACCAAGTACATGGGTGAGTCGGTCTATGGCCCTCTTCGGAAGTTGTATCCTGAGCTTAACCGATTGGCATCCGTGCAGCTTACCAAGTCCATGAGTTCATTGCAAAGGACACTGGCGATTAAGACAAAGCCCGAAGATTTGGCAGCTTTGCAGAAAGCCTTCGATGGTACGCCTGAATCTGGGCCGTCCAGTACCGCACAACGAGAGATCAAACCGATACCTCGTGACTCGGAAGTCGAAGAGCTTTACCGTTACGAGGACACTACCAAGTCAGATCAGTATATCGGCGGGTTGCTTGGTGGTGATGAGGATCAGGCCGGTTACTCCAACCTGGATTACGGCGACTTCAACTCGGCTAACCCCCCATCCGGTTCGGCTATGCGGATCATCAGTGAGAAGAGAGAGCGCATTGTCAATCAGGTTGCCAAGTCAATTTGTTCGTGGAAGCAGAAAGTCACCCGCATGTTCATCACTCAGATGATCGACGGCAACATATCCGGGCCGCTTGGTCCCGCTGGAAAGCGTGGGAAGTACGCCGGGTCGGAATTGAAAGGGGAGTTCTCGCTTGAGATTCGGTACGTTGTCACCATTCCTGAGAGAGTTATCGGCAACTACGCACTGGCTGAGGCTGCTAGTAAACTGGGGATAGTGGATGAAAAGACTATCCTTTCAGACATTATGGAGTTTCAAGAGCCTGAAAAGGTGTTGAGGCGGGCGAGGCTTGAGCGACAGGCAAAGCTAAATCCTGCTATTGACGCTTATCTTGCGGCTATGGCTGAGGCTGATGAGGGCGATCCGATACTTGCCAAGATGCTGTTCTTACAGGCTGAAATGCAGGTGGATCAAATGCTTAATCAGGGTATGCAGGTAGATCAGGAGCAGCAGCAGTTAGGCGGTGTGATCGATTCCACCATGCGAGATATTACACCGAATGAGATTCAATTGCCTCGACCAAAGGCAGGGAAGCCACAGGCACCACAGGTCAGGCGACAGACTACACCGATATTAGGCGGGTAGATATGAGCAAGTTTACATCGAAGGAAATCAAGGAACGACTGGAGGCAAAACTTGATGCTGCTATCGAGCAGGCACAGCAGCAACAGCAGCCGCAGAAGTCCGGGCTGTTGGAAAAGATGATGAAGGGGGAAAAGGATGCCGGAATGGACACACCTAGACGCTAGAGACTTTCTTTGCTTCGCTGCCGGACTGTTCACTATGTGGTTTTTCCTGTGGGTTTGGCATACGAGGGTCAAGGATTTTCTCAAGAGGATATTCATCCTCTATAGGTGACCCATGATTACAGTCAGAATCGAGAAGTACATACCCGATTCACAATGCAACTTAATGGCTATTGCTCAAGGTGATGATGTTGACATAGTTGTTGAGGAAGCGTTTGTGGTTCTGGCTAAGATGAGGGAACGGCTGATAGCCGAAGAGGAAAAGGAGAGGCTTGGAATCCGCACAAACTAGAGAATTTGGTAATTGACATGGGTAAAGTTTGGACTGACGAAGAGATCAAGACTGAATATCGAAGGCCTGGGCGCATCACTAAAGCTGACTTCCCTGAGTGGCAGGCGCAGGATATCGCCAAAGAGCGAGGGGCTGAGGCTGGGGAGAACTTCTTACGTACGTCTCAGTTTAACCCGTCTGCTTCTCGTCCTGTCCCTGATGGGATCACCACGCTTAATGCTGACAAGTTCCTTGGGTACTTGAGCAAGCAAGCCGATATCGGTGAGGGCTACACGTTCAAAGGTGCTGAACTGCAAGACTGGTTCGATGTGCCTGATGTGTTCGGTGAGGCTGACTTCATTGTTCGCCCGGACAAAGGGCGCATGAACAAGATTAACCCGGGCTACCGGCTCGACTTGCGATTACCTGACGGCTGGACGGTGATGGACAACAACCCTCAGACGCCTTACGAGGTTGATGATAACGTCTTCATTACTCCTGATGGTGAATGGATACCGTCCGAAGCTGTAGCGGCGATGCCTGAGCTTTCGACTATTCAAGGGAAGACGCTTTACACCACGCCTGAGACTTATCACGAGCACAAGAGGCAAGAGCAGTTTATTCAAACGTACTCTAAAGCAATCGAGGCATACAAAGATTCTCCCCTCGGTCAGTATCCGGGATTAAGCGAATATGCTGCCTTTGCTTTGCAGTCCCTTGAGTCACCAAGCGAAGAGCTTGACCAGCGCATGAAGTGGCTGGCTTGGGATATCGAGCAACGCGGGACACCGGAAGCAAAACAGTATCTCGAAACATTGCAGCTTGAGTATGACTTCAAGCGTGCTTTCCCCGATCTGGAGATGGCAAAAGCTCTCGAACCGCTCAAGACAAGACCGGATGTGTTCAACAATTGGATGGCTGAAGGTGGCCGGACCCCTGAAAAGGAACGGTTACTGCGCCGGTTGGGGTATCAGGATATCGCTATTGATGATGTGTTCGGTGACTTCAAGACGCGGAATATGGATATCTTCACTGCTCCGCAAGGGGTTGCTGAGTCTGCGGCGAACAAGGTTGAGAGCAATATAGCTTCTCTGCCTGCGCCGATCATCTATGAGGAACTGGTAAACACGCTTGATTTGATTGCCGAACATACGTCAGATAACTACATTGCCAAGCACGGCGAAGATGAAAGGGTTGAAGATTTGGTCAAGACTTTCGATCAAGGGCTTGAGAATGCGATTAAAAGAGGCTTTGTATCCGTTCATCACAACCCGTTCAATGGCGAGATGCTTTTGCTCCCCGGAACAAAGGAAGACTTGGGGCTGACCGATGACGAGTTCCTTTCTTATGCCAAACAACAGGCGTTAAAGACTGAGGCGATCCGTAAGAAGCACAGGCCAAGTTCATTGAAAGCGTGGGGCAATGGAGTGATGCGTGGTTGGGGCAATGTAATGAGTGGGTCAGTTGGTTCGCTTGCAGCAGCTACTAAGTCAGAGTCGTTGGCTAAGATGGCCCTGAACATAGAGGAGGACACTGCCGCGCATTATCCTCATACAACCTCTGAATTCGGAACGCTTGACTGGTTCGTTAACGAAGCTCTTGCCCCGAACATACCGATAATATGGACAAATCTTATGGTGGGGATTGCAACTGGTGGCGTAGCTAGTACCGCCGCTGTCCCTGCTGCCTTGACTAAATATTCTTGGGGGGCGAAGGCTGGCAAGTGGGTATTAGGAGCGTTGGGAATGACTGCCCCGCAAGTTGTATCAGAAGCAACACTAGAGGCAGGCTGGTCTTTTAATGAGGTTTACGGCAAGACTGGCAGCCTGAACGCGGCGATTAGTGCAGCACGTAAGGTCTTCTGGCAGAATACGGGACTTCTTGGCGGGACTGAAACACTACAATGGCTCGGCACGCTTGCTCCGGTTAAAGGATCGGGGCTGTTGCAGAAAACCGCTGTGTTTGCGTCTAAAGTTTTGTGGTCTGTTGGGTCTGAAGGTGGTCAGGAAATCGGGCAGGAGGTGTTTTCTGCCAGTGCGTCAGGAAGAGAGTTTGACATATTCAGCCAGGAAGGGCTTGAGGTGATGACTGCTGGCGGATCAATGGGTTTGCTGTTCGGTCTGCCCGGCGCGAGTATGTCGTTCATAGGTGAAGGCAAGTCCGATACTGTCAATATCAACATATCCGAAGAGATGATGGACCGCTTGCGGGTGAAATACAACGCCCTGTTTATGGACAGGGTTGAGCAAGGCTATGACATGGTAGAGGCTTCATCGGCTGCATTTGAGGATTTAACGCAGACGTTGGAGGGTGAGATTTTCCTTGATGAGATTGGCGAAGGGCTGGCTACGATTATCGAACAGGGACAGCGCGAATCGATCCCCTCTGAAGTTGCGACTTCAGAGACACCCGGGGGGGTGCCGGTTGCCCCTCCGGGGCAAGAACCCGGACAAACTCCCGGACAGGTTGAAGCTGAACCGAACGTGCAGGAAAGCGGAAAGGTTGACAAAGTAGAGGATAAGGTTGTCGAACCTTCGCAGGAAGGTTTACAAAAGCCAACCGAGCCAGCGAGGACAGAGGTTGAGACGGAAACCAGCGTTGCTATTCCCGAAACCCCCATAGTCCAGCTTCTCAGGTCCAGTGCTGAAGCGCAGCCTGCTGTACAAGAAACTCTGAAGAAGCAACGTGCGGCCAGAATCGCACGTAAGAAGCAAGTCTATGACGAGTTGATAGCCCAAGGAATTGACAGGCAGGAAGCGGATCGTATAGCGAATCAGGAGCTTGCCGGGAAGTACGACAAAGGTAACATCGTAGTTCCTGAGCAGCTGCAATCACCGGAAGCTATCGAAGACCTCTATAAGCAGATTGACGAGAAGATATCCGACGAGTGGGAAAAGACGGCTACCCGCTCCGCACTTGAAAATGCTCTGCGTGGTGAGCCGATCCCGCAAAAGAGAGGGACGGGTTCAAGGTTATTCCCTGAAGGTGGCTCTGCATGGGACCGGCTTGTCTATGTGTTCGGTCAGGAGTTTGCCCAGACCCTCGATACTTACAATGCCGACCCTTACGTTATCACCGACGGTCAAACCGTTGAGGTTCTTGACTCTGATGGCAAACCGGTTACAGGGAAAGAGGGTGCGGCCAAAGGTGAAGAGGTGCAGGTCTACCGACGCAGCGACTTGATCCCGGCTGACGTTTCACCTGATGCCAGAGCGTTCTTCAACCGCGAAAAGACCCTCAAGGAAGTATCGAATACGACCATCTTCGAGCTTCACGACCTGCTTAGAAACAAAGAACACTCGATTCTGTTCGGGGATACCGACAGGGCCGCATTGAACAGGGAGGTTGTGCGCCGAGTGTTGCTCAACCTTTTGGATATAGCAAACCTCCCACGTGCTTTCCTTGCTTCGTGGGACTTGTCGGCTCCTGGGCGTCAAGGACTAGTGCTATCACTCAATCATCCGCTTGTTGCTATTGATGCATTTGGCAAGCAGTTACAGGCGTTCGCACGTGAGGATAACTATATTGAAATTGCAGAGATGATTAAGGATGACCCCTATTACGAGGCTGTCACAAAAGAAATGGGGGTTGAGCTTACTGATATCGGCAAGATATCCGAGAGCAGGAAGATTCAAGAGGAAGCCTTCCAATCTAAGCTGGCATCAAAGATTCCGTTTGTCAGACTTTCAGAACGTGCTTACGTCACATACCTGAATGTATTGCGCTTCAACGTAGCAAAGAATTATTACCAATACCTAAAATCCAGAGAAGAAAAGGGGAAGAGTGTCGAGCCTGCCGAATACAAGGCGATGGGGCAGTTTATCAACTGTGTAAGCGGTCGTGGGCCGATTGGCAAGTTAGGCGATGTTGCGCCGGTGGTCAATACCACTTTCTTTTCAATCCGGTTGCAGACAGGGAGACTTGCAACGCCTTTCCTCCTGTTCAATCCAAACATCCCTATCAACTCACCAGTTCGCCGTATTATGATCCGAGAGCTTGGAGTATTCAGCGGGTTCGTTGGTTCGGTAATCGGGCTGGCGATAATGGCCGGGTTGGATGTTGAACTTGACCCCCGATCTTCTGACTTTGGCAAAATCAGGGTTGGCAATACCCGCTATGACCCGTTTGCAGGATTTCAGCAATACATTGTGCTGACTGCAAGAATGGCAACCGGACAGACGGTAACATCATCCGGTGTAGTGAGGCCGATTGATAGGGATGAATTAATAGCGAGGTTTATCAGGTCCAAACTGTCGCCCACTGCCGGGCTGATTACCGATATCAAACTGGGCGAAACCTACCTCGGTCAAGAGTTTGAACCGGCTGACCTCGGGACATTTGAGCAGGTAAAAGAGCGCATGTTCCCGATGGTAGTTCAAGGTTTTATGGATGCTATCGGGCAGGAAGGCGGTAAAGGCGCATTTATGGCTATTCCTGAAGTCTTCGGCATCAGCGTCCTATCGTATGAGACCTACTCCGAACGATACGCAAAAGTCAAGCAGAACTACATTGACTCCCACGAGCTTTGGGTATACGACGAGAACGGCGAACAGATAAGACATGCTGAGAACTGGGATGACTTGAATATGGTCCAGCAGCACGAGGCCAAACATGACCCTGAGTTTGAAAAGGAAATGAAAGCCCTTCAAGACGCTATGGAGTCTGACGGCTACCACGGCGAACGTGGCTGGCAGATATACAACGAACTGGATGAGCAGAGAATCCAAAGGGGTGAGAACCTTATCAAAGAGTATGAGGATAGAGTTATTCACCCAGAGAACTATCCCGATCAGCATGGGGATATTCCAACTCCAAAGGAAAATTCAGACTGGTTGAAGTCTGAAACGTGGAAGCTGAAAGCTGAGATATACGACCGGAAGATGCAGGCGAATAAGGACTTTCAACTATTCGAGGACACCGGGGAACTTCCCGAAGACCCTTACGATGCTGCGATTATCCAGTATTTCGATATCTTCAAACAGGCTACCGATCCTGATACTGGTGTAGTCAGGCCGAACGACACTCCCAAAGGGCCGGGACTGAACACTCTTGAGAGCGAACTGAGGGCGAAACTTACCGAAGCGCAGAACCTTGCGCTCGATAAGTGGATCACCCGTCAGCAATGGGGACCGCTCATGCAGGAGTACGAGGACGCACGGCATCAAATCAGCCTGTCCGGTTACTATGATGCGCCAGATGGCAGAGCATTCCGGGCTACCAATGAAGAGGTAGAGAATGTGCTGACCGGGCATTGGTTCAACCTCAAACCTGTCTCGAAAGAAGCGTACTCAGTCAAAGCGCATTGGCCGGAAGAGTTCGAAGCGTGGGAAACCGGGAAGGCTGAGATTAACGATATGTCACTTGATGGCATATCCCGTCCCTGGACCGTCACGGCTGACCAATGGAATGTGATGACTGACGAACAGAAGCGCACCGCTTTGAAAGATAAACTGTTTGACGACATCGTAGCAGACAATCCGGGCTTTGACGGGGCATATTACAAGGTTGACGGTTACGAAAAGGGATTACCGGAAAACATGATCGAACCTCATGTACAAGTGATGCTTGATATTGAGGACCACGAGAGGAACGGGCTTAATGCAAGTCAGGCAAAGAACAAGGCGTTGCTCAATGCTTCCCCGGAATACCGAAAAGCCGTCTATTCCATGGACGTTAAAGACTGGCCTGCCGGTGCCTCAGACGCAGAGATCAATTCCTATGTCGAATACATGGAAGAGGACATCAAGCGGGACACTTCGAAGGACAAAAACGAAGACATAAACTTCTACGCAACCGAGCAATGGCTGTACGAACACGGCCCGTTCTACCATAACGTTTATACCAATGAAGCCAAGATGAATCAGGAGAAGATCGACTTCAACAAAATTCCCAGCCGTGAGTTCTGGCAGTGGGTTGTTCAAATCTACTCTTCTCATCCTTCCGACGACATGAAGAACCGTTACATAGCACGGGGCGATGCTATCAACAACTTTGGCGCAGACTTTGAGGACCAGATGGAAACTGTTATGGGATGGTCAGAGTTCGACTGGGACAAGTACGAACAGTACGGCGGGAAGTACAAGATCGACCCGAACATTGTATTCAAGGTAGACAAAGAACCCGAACCCCCGAGATGGCAGACGCGACCGGAAGACATCAATACGGAAGTGTTCACCGATCCTGATATGCAGACGTTGGCCGAGAAGATCAAAACCAGCGCACAAGCTGGCCGGGATTACTTTGTAGAAAAGGACAAAGAGTTTGACGAAGCGTTGAAGTAACCACACAATTACCGGGAATTAAGGCCGCTCAGAGATGGGCGGTCTTTTTTTATATCCAAATTTAGGAGGTTTTCACTCATGTTGGACTCTGGGAACAACCAAGCGCAGGACTCGGATGCGGGTGCTGCGGACGCGCAGAACGAAGGCGGTTCGACCGATGCGTTGAACGCTCAAGGTGACGCGGGTTCGGAGGATTCCATCAAGCCCGGTTCTGATGGCGAAGGCGATCAGGGTTCGGACGATCCGATCTACACGGAGGCACAGCTTCAATCGCACATCAAAGACGCGAGAGAGGCGCAAAGCTCGGCGGACTCGAAACTTGCTGAGGTGACAAAGCAATTCAATACCGCTGCAAGTGACAGAGACTCGGCGCAATCCCAACTGGACACAACCAGAGAGGAACTGCGCAAGGTGCGCCGCTTGAGCCTGGAAGAGGCAGGAAACGAAAAGGCTGTGAAGGTTCTGGACGATCTTCACGAGTATGAGGACCGGTTGATTAATTGGGATGCCGACTTGAGAACGAGGGAAGCGGCTGTTAAACAAGCCGAATCCACCTCGAAGGATGCCGAGTTTTCCACGTTGGTCAACGAGGTCGCTACTGATAAGAAGGTCGAACCGGCACAGCTTGAGAAGTTGGCTCGAAAGGGGAAGGCTACCACGAAAGAGGAAATAGCTGAATTCGTGGAGTTTTGCACGCCTATAAAGGCTCCCGACCCAAACAAGGCGACTTCGGACGCCAAGCCTCAACCTCGAACGCTTCCGGGGAAATCGGGGGAACCCAAACAGAGAACTCTCCGGGATGAAATCGACTCCGCAAAAGGGGTCAAGAAAAAATAGGAGGTAAAAGCCAATGGCTTTATCCGGTGGACATTTTGAGAATTTCGTAGAGGCCATGAAGGCCACTCAGCCTACCCTCGTCGCTGGCTATGTAGATGACAACCAGAAGCGGGGCAACCCGATTGACACCATTGCTACGGTAACCGGTGATGGGACAGGCGAACAGATCGATTGGCTTCGCAAGACCACTGACACGTCTACTGACGTGAAAAACAGTGGCAAAGGTACGACCACGGTGCTGACTGAGGGCGCGACCTTCGATAAGCAGACCGCGTACCTCAAACAGTGCTACAAATATGAGGCCCTGGACAAGTTCTACAAATCCATCCACAAGACCATGAACGACTATGAGGAAATCCAGTATCAGTCGATGGTCAATGATATGTTGGTAGCCCTGGGTGACAAGGTTCTCTATGACGACATCACCTATGGTTCGGACGCATCGCTTGAGATGGATGGAATGCACGCTCTAGCTGCGGTGAGTGCTGGCGAAGATTGGGACGTAGATGCTGGCGAAACTGCCCTGAGCCTGATGAACTGGCGCAATATGGCCGATGAGATGCGCCACGGCATTGATTTCTGGCTGGTTCCGTACTGGTTGCCTACCTACCTGAGCGCGGCCTTCCAAGAAAAAGGTCTTGCAGGATTGGCAACGGGTACTGCCGGGACGATGGGTAATGTGCAGTGGAATACCAACCAGCTTGGTACTCGTTTGCTGATGTGGGACAACATCCCACTGATCCCCTCTGACTACTTGGTGGCAGAGCAGGCCAACACCGGCGTTGGCAGCGACGCACGCGCCAAGTACAGTTCTGGCACGGCGATGTATTCCTTGTTCGGCGTTAAGCTGCGGACCAACGGAATTGACAAGGCCGATCCCGGTCTTGCTCTGGCCGTAGGGACCATCGACAACGATGGAACAGAAAAGATGATTCAACTTGAATACTTCGACAAGCTGGAAAGCAAGATCGCCAAGGCACTGAGAACCAGCGTCAATTCCTGCCTGATTAATGGCAGCAAGTACGCCATTTGCCGGATGTTCGACTTCACGAAGGCGGCTATCACCGTCTAGGTGAAAAAGGAGGTATGAGAACATGACGAACTACAATTTCCCTGTTGAATCCAACAACGGGTACATCATCCACTTTCCCCGAAACAATGATGGTGACTATTCGTTGAACAACAACCTGGCTGACCCGTTTGCTGAGTCCGCTACACAGCTATTCCCCCTGGGAACCATCCTCATCGATGGCGACCGGAAGTGGGTCTATTGCAAGAATGGCTCGGTTGCGTTGAATATCGCGGCTCCGGTGCAGTCGGCTGCTGCGGTACATGCAGAGCAGGACGATGACATTGTTGTCGGTGCTGCTGCTGCCATCGCGGCTACGGCTGTCGAACTGACCTCAACGGCCAACCTTGACGGTGCGCCGAACAACGTAGCCAACGACTTCAAGGAAGGCTACATGGTGGTCAATGACGAGGCAGGCGAAGGCCAGTTAAGGAAGATTATCAGTAATGATGCCCTGGTAACTACTGGTGACTCGACCTTCAACCTGTACGACGCGCTGACTATCGCGTTGACTACTTCCAGTGAGGCGGGGATTGTTCGTAGCCCGTACTACAAGGTTATCGCAACTGCGGCCGTTGTCACCGGTAAGGTGATCGGCGTGCCGTTGATCGCTGTCACCGCATCCTACTACTTCTGGTGCCAGTGCGCTGGCCCGGCTCCGGTAGTCATGCACGCTGCCTGCGCCCTCGGGACGCTGGTTGTGGTCGGAACGACCGCAGCGAAGGCCGATCCGATGGCCGCAGTCACCACCGAAGTCATCATCGGTGAAATGATGACACCCGGTGTTGCCGACACGGAAACGGCCATCGTTTTCCTGCGATTGGGATTCTAAGAACTGAGAGCGGGGGGCTTCGGCTCCCCGCTCATCTTAAGGGGGTTTATGGAAACCGTAACACCAAAGAAAAGATCAAAGGGCGACATAAACAAAGCCCTGTTGAAATACCCGGTTTCAGAGTGCGACAACTGCAAGCACGACTTTCTAGGCGTGGTAACTCCTGCTATTGAGTTCGGCAAAGATACTGAGGGCGGGGATATTGTGACCGGGTTTTGCCCTATCTGCGGGCGAGGATACCCCATGATCGAACCTAAGCCCGAAGTACCACCAGAACCGGAAGCTGAAAAGGTGGCCGACACTGAGGAAACCGCAACATTCGATCCCGTTATAGTAGATGCCGATTTAGAGGGCAAAGAGTACCCGAAATTGCAACAGATCGCCCAAAAGCTCGGTATCAAATCAAATCAGAAGAGAGACGCTTTGATTAAGGCGATAAGGGAGGCGTGACATGAGCAATTCTATTGGACCGTGGAAGAAAGTAACCATCGATAAGAATGGCACCACATCGTCAGAAACAGACCTGGGATACGAATTTGAGGATGTGCAGGTATACAATCCGGCAATCGACAGTGCCACTATTACAGTTAAACCAATGAGAGAAACGGGTGGTACTGCCGTGCAGGCATACACCTTCGATGCCGACGCTACCGGAGACTACGTGAACACCACGACTGCAAGGACTGGTGCCGGCATGAATGTGTTCAAGAACGTCTGCGCCCAATTCGTGACAATTGTGTTGGGGGCCGCTCAAACAACGGCAGCGGTTGACTTCTACATAAGGGGAGTCAAGCCACTGGCATAACCAATTTCCAACTAAACCAAAGGGGAGCGCAAAGCCCCCTTTTTTATTTGAACGATGATTACACCGCAACGACTTTTAACCGAACCCATCGTCAACAAGGAATGCACTGATCCTGTTGTCATTCGCATGATGGATCAGTTGGGCGTCCCTATCGAACGGGTTGAATTCTGCAAGGAATACAACGCTAGGCAGCATGGCGGCTCTCCGTACTCCAAAGGCTACAAGTTCACTGATGGGATCATCAACAAGACCCATCACATCCTCGTGTCTCAAGGGTTAGCGATGTGCGACAGTGATAGTTATTCCCTCGATCCGGGCTGGACTTACGACTCGCTGACAGGGGCTTATGTCTCACAGCACAACCTTTTCCGGGCGACTGTAAAGGGAACTCAGTGTGAAATCGAGGTTTTGTGCGACCAGCCGGACGGGCGGAAAGCAGGACAGAAAGTCCAGTTCCAGCCTGAGTTATTCCTTGACGAGAAGCTGTGGAAACCGAAATCGATCACCCCTGAGTGGATAGATGACCCTGCGAACCCCAATTACAAAGCTAACGTGCTGGTTTGGGACTATGAATGGTGCAGGCGGTACTCCCGCATCATCGAAGGGAAATTGATTAATAGATGGGTAATCATTGAGAATCCGGGCAAAGATTTCCGTTTTGACTACAACCAGACAGGTGATTGGTTTCTCAAACTGGGCAGGTTTGCGGTTTCCCCAGACCGAGAGATTGTTACCGCTAAACAGTACGAACAGCTTGCAGCGATAGCAGCCATGCTGCAAATACCTGTAGCAATTGGAGATTCGAGCACTTTTTACCCGGATACGGGATCAGGCGGCGGGAATACCAGCGTTGACGGTTACTTGTTCTGGTCTGGGAATGACATATGGAGCAATGCTGTTGGGGCAGCTACGGGAACTGCGCGAGATACCGAAGACTATGCCTATTCATATGTCAGCACAAGCAATACCTCAGACCAGTTTTCATCTGTATACAGGCCGATTCTAGTCTTCGACACTTCGGATTTACCGTCCGGGCTATCCATATCCGGCTCAACTATTACGCTGCGCGGTACTAACAGCTATACCACGTTAGGCACTCCCACGATCATAATCGTGTCATCTGCCCCTGCAAGTGATGGTTCACTAGTTGCAGGTGATTATGATTCGCTTGGAACTACTAGCCTAGCCAACGAAATCGCAGAGGGGTCGTGGAATTCGAGTGGCGACAATGTGTTCACACTCAACGAAACAGGGATAGCAGCGATTGACGACGCAGGGGCTTCAAAGTTCGGTTCTAGGTTGAAGTGTGATCCAAGCGATAAGCCTACTTGGGTAGCGAGTAAAGCTATGGGATTTCAGTTTTACTGTGCTGATTACGGCAGTAATAAGCCTGCGCTGGCTGTGACGTATTCGACGGGTGGAAACTACACCGAGTCGGCCAGTGTAGCAATAGGGCTTTCCGTGTCGGGCAGCCGATCAACAGATATTGAGAGATTGGCAAATGTCGCCATCGGGGAAGCGGTTTCGGCTGGCCGGGAATTCATTGCCGAAAGGTCCGCCAGTGTAGCGGTTGGCCTTAGTGTAGCTGCCAGCAAAGTATTCAACCGGGTTCGCTCGGCGGCTGTGGCTGTCGGGTTATCCATAACCGCTGGCAGGGCAACCGAGATTGCCCGCTCTGCTGCTCAATCTATTGGCTTATCTGTCAGTGCATCAAGGGTAACTGAGATAGCCCGTTCGGCATCTAACGCCATTGGGCTATCTGTAACCGCATCGAGAGCAACCACTATAGCAAGAACAGCTGCTACCGCTGTCGGCTTGAGTATTACAGGTTCGATTGCCAGAGCTTTATCGGCGGCTGTTTCCATTGGCCTCTCAGTTTCGGCATCAAGAGCAACAGACATTGCGAGGTCTGCGAGTGCTGCTATAGGTGCCAGTGTTACCGCTGGCAGGGCAACCGAGATTGCCCGTTCTGCTGCTACCGCTGTCGGCTTGAGTGTCACGGCCTCGAAAGGGATTGCGATAGCTTCCGCCGTTGCTATTGGTTTATCGGTGAGCGCGTCACGAATGGCTGATTTGGGACGTTCCGCAACAACGGCTGTAGGTCTTTCCGTGACGGCCTCGCGGGTAACTGAAATTCTCCGCTCTGCTTCTGTGGCGGTCGGCCTCACTCCGACAGGAAGCCGGTTATTCATCGCTGCCCGTTCCGCTTCAACCTCTATCGGATTATCGGTGACAGCTACGGTAACATCAGCGGTCGTATTCATTAATGGCGTACTGACAATAGTTTCGAAATGGTTCACGAAATGGAACGTTCGCACTTTGGATTCAAACACTGCTACGAGAACTCTGGATTCAAACACGGATGAAAGAACAATCGAAAGTACGGAGGAGTAATGATAGCCAAAGTAAGCGGGGGAATGTCAATCAAGTGGGAATGTCCCCACACGAAAGCGGATGGAACACTGGTATGCAGACTGGCAAGTATCGAGCAGCCTGGGCCGCTCACGTGCTGGAACGCCTTCTGCATCCACTGGTATATCACAGAGCAAATTAAATATCTGTTGACGATCAACTACAACCGGTCAAGGGTGAATCTCTGCGAGAAATTCAGAGACGATCCTACTGTTGACAAGCACCGAACAGGGGAAAACATCCCGACCACTATTGCGGGATTGATTTTCAAAAGTATCTGGTTACGAATTCAGGTACGTACCAAATAACAGGGAGGTAAGGACATGGCTCAAACTCAATCACCCACGACCGAAGGATACACCGAGATCAGCAAACTTTGTGCTGGCGGGGCCGCATCAGCATTCAAAAGTATGGTGCTGATAAAAACCAGTTGCACCGCTGATGCGACGCAGACATATGCGGGTATCACCAAATGCGACGAATCAGGGTTGACGCTTGCAGACGCCACCATCAGCAACGAGACAACCACGGTAACGGATGACACCATTCGGGCAACTCATGAGTTCACGGCAGGAGAGTCAGCGACTGTGAAAGGTGCTGGCGTTTGCAATGATGACGATGACGTGCTGTTTGCTTTGATGTGCTTCAACGCTGACGTTGTGATGGAGTCCGGCGACAAGCTGACGCCCACCATCGACACTCAGATCAAAGTAGGCGCATAAGTCTAACCGAGCCTGTCCATGTGAATAGAAAGCCGCTCAGAAATGGGCGGCTTTTTG
>Ga0180431_10001867_pt1 | contig 28671 bp, 26 predicted proteins | sample SS_ome_11_FD_132459 | JGI IMG/M metagenome (GOLD analysis project Ga0180431, IMG submission 132459) | Hypersaline lake sediment archaeal communities from the Salton Sea, California, USA - SS_1_MS_1 metaG | ecosystem: Environmental > Aquatic > Non-marine Saline and Alkaline > Hypersaline >... | reverse complement strand
CTGTCTTTACGGCTTTAAGTTTATCTGAGCAAAAAACGATAGGGATGAATCCCCCCAAACAAATCTACAATAATCACATTTGAACTCGGTAAGGATAGAAGAAATTGAAAGTGAAGATAAATTACAAAATTTTCAGCAAAATTTGGAGTAATTTATTGGCAAACGCCGATGTGCTCTATATATATTAATCATATCTGCTTTGGACAATCTTCGTTGGGTCGTCTGAGCTGTTTTCAAGGATGAAGCTATGTCGAATCAGCCACGGGTGGCAAAGGTTTTAGCAGTTCTGCTGGTTTCGATGACAGTCGGGGCGATAGTCTTGATGACGCTGAATGATAATCCCCCATCTGCAGGCCCGTTTAATCTCTCCACATATTATCGGCTTGACCCTGTCGAGGAAGCTGCTATCTCACGAGCCGCTCAATATCCTCACCGTTGGAATTGTATCGAGATTTACTACAGCGGCACCCAGGCCGGAAACATAGAGCAATTGGCCTCCCTGCGGGGACTGCTCGGCCCTGAAGATATTAACTGCCACTTCTGCTTGTGCAACGGCCTTGGCGGTGAAGATGGAAAAATACAATCAACTGAAAAATGGCAAAGACAGTGGTCGGCGATACCGGACGGTGCCTGGTATGGCACCGGCCAGACCATTCGTATTTGCATCATTGCCGATGGTAAAACTGCCCGCCCGACAGACTTCCAGTTCAAAAGAGCACAAGCGCTCATAGAAGCGCTCTGCAGAAAGTTTAACATTCAATCCGAATCCATCTACTATCCCGCTAATTGGCGATAGCGGCAAAGCCCTATAAAAAGCTTGGTATTAGTGCCAAAAACCGCAAATTGCACATCTCAATCGGCTGCCTCTGCGCTCGGAAAGTAAGGGTAAAACTGTGTAAAGCAATTGGCTGTGCCAATTAGAGGCACAGCCAATTGCTTAACTTTATTGTTTATATTTTCGATTTACCAGTTGTTGTATCTCGGCTCGTCATCGTCATCTCTTGGGCGTTCGCCGTATCCTGGCTCGTCATCACATCTTCTCTCACCCATATCTCTGCGCATTCTGCCCATTCCTCGACGCATTTGACCCATACCTCGTCCCATACCTCTGGGCGGCATATCTGCATCTGCTCTACCCATTCTTCTGCTTCGCATACATCGGCACATACATCGGTGTTGCATATCTCTGCCCATCCCTTGGCCTTTCATTCCTCGACCCATCTTCCGGCATCGCATGCCCCTGTTCATATCTTGGTATTTCATACATCGACCTATCCCTCGGCGCTGCATACCTCGGCCCATCCGGCCCATACCTTTGCGGAACCGTCCGGGGCGCCCTTTTCCTGCTCCAGCCCGCATATGTGCTGCTTCTGGACCCATCGCCTTAAAATGCTCCTCAACTTCTACATCTCCACCTCTGCCGCGGCCTCTTTTTTCAACGCGAATCTCGACTTCTCCCCTGTCGCCTCTTCTTCGGACTCGCCTCTCGATGTTCCTTTCGATACGCGGATACCCGCCTCGCATTTCAGCACGTCCAGCCACCTTTCTTTCGGTATGTTCTATGATTTCTTCAGCTTCTCTTTCAGCTCGTTCGATAATTTCTTCGGCTCTTCTTTCAGCGCTCCCAATAATCTCTTCCACTCTTTGTTCAGCCCGTTCGAGCCGCCGCTCGATTTCTTTTGCAACTCGTTGCCGGCGCTGTTGCATTTGCTTTTGTTGCTGTATTTGCTTTTGTTTTTGTGTGGCTTTTCCTTTAGGCTTGCCTTTTTTCTCCTCAACTGCAAAGCCCTCAGCCCCTGTTAGAAAAATTACCGCCAAAATGATCGGAATGACTTTTTTCAACATTTCCTGCTCCTTTCTGATTTAGACCTGTTTTTCTGTTGTGTATTTTTGACAATACTACCGCATTTAAAGGCTAAATTCGTCACATTTTTCGGAAGTGTCCGCAGGACAGCAAGATTTTCACTTAATATCAATGCAAGTGCTGGTTTGATTTCGCTGGTAAATTTCTTCAACATTTTTGCAAATTCCTTATTTAGCCCTGTTTTTTTTCGATATGCTGGGTTTTCAAGGGTACAGACGGATTTGCCGTCCGATTTTATTGCGTTTTTTGGCCAGAATTTGCAAAAATAGTTCAGAATATTCAAATTTTGGGCTCTTTCCGGGGACTTACGGGTACTTAGGGGCTCAAGAGGTCGAGATTTTGCAGCTCTGTCAAAACAACCTGTGCCCTCCGTTCTTTTTATTGCTTCGCACTGGCTCGATGCTTTCGGCCGCATCCGAGCAGTTAGGGCTTAAAAGGTTGAAATTTTGCTGCTGTGTCAAAATAACCCAGGCCCTCCAGTCTTTTTTATTGACTCGCACCGGCTCGATGTTTTCGACCTTCACCAGCCACACTAAAAAAGCGAATTTACTCTCTAATTTGCTCTGCCAGTATTCATCGCTGCCTTTGATTTGGCCGTTGTACCGCTCTTTTAGCCTGATTATCTGTTCCGGTGTAAGGTTTTCGAAGTTTTTCACCGCTGACGCTCTTGCTATAGCACACACAGGCCCGCTGCTTTGCTTTAGGAATAGTGTATCGCCGGCCCGAACCCGACCGAAAGGACTGTGTTTTGTTTTGAATAGACGCGACTCGATGGTTTTGCGGCCGACTAAAATCGCCTCTAAATAGGGCTTCTTTAAGATTACCGGGTGATAATTTGCCATAGTTTTTTGGCTCATCATAAAAACCTCAACAATAAATAGCAACTGCTTTGACGATTGCCTGCAAAGAATCTATAATCAAAATGTTTTTAAGGGCAGAAATATGCAGTGGGCAATAATTGCGGTACTTGGTGTTTTGATTTTAGTTTTTGTTGGGTTATTAATCTGGCTCATCATCACAATATCTGCCGGCAGGCGCGAAGCTGCCGGTCAGGCCGTTGGCATCGGCCTTCTCCAGCAGCAGCTCGAAGCCCTCAAGGCCGCCCAAGACGGCACGCGCAGCACCCTGGAAAAATCGCTTCAGGCCGGCCAGCAGACCATAAACCAGAGTATGCAGTCCAGCCAACAGGTGCTGGGCCGACTAAATACACAAATCGGCGAGCTACAGGGAACCAGCAAACAAATGCTCCTTCTCGGGACCGAGGTCAGGAGACTGCAGGATATATTATCCGGCCCGAAGCTGCGAGGGCAAATGGGAGAATGGTCGCTGGAAAACCTGCTTGGCCAGGTCCTGCCCAAAGACAGCTACGAGCTGCAATATGCTTTCAGGGACGGCCAAAAGGTCGATGCCCTCGTAAAGATGGCCGACTACTCTGTCGGCGTCGATGCGAAGTTTCCGCTGCCGAGTTTCGAAAGATTGCTCAAAGCCGAAAGCGATGATGAAAAAGTGAAACAGCGCAAACAGTTCCAACGGGACATAATCGGTCATATAGACAAAATCGAATCAAGTTATATCCGTCCGGCTGAGGGCACGCTGGATTTTGCGATTATGTACATACCCGCTGAGAACGTTTATTACGAAACGATTGTAAAATACGCCGATGATACAAAAGACATTGTGCAGTATGCTCTCGGGAAAAAGGTAATACCGGTATCACCTAATTTGTTATATGCCTATTTGATGACGGTGGTGATGGGCCTGCACGGGCTGCAGATAGAAAAGCAGGCCGCCCAAATCCGCCAGAATTTGAAAAAACTCAATTCCTCCTTTGCCGCTTTCGGCGGCACCTGGGATGTTCTCGGCAAGCATTTACGAAATGCCCAAAGTCAGTATGAAGAAGGTGACAGCAGGCTCAACCGATTCGGCCTGCAGCTTGACCAAATTCAGGGCGAAACCGAAAACGACGAAAACAAAGCAAAACCAACGTAAAATTATTGGCACAGAATTCCTAATTGAAACTCCTAAATGAAAAACCACAAACCGGAAAATGTATATCTTCAGCAAAAATGACACAAAATTAATAACAAGAGAAAAAATAATAAAGATTAAAGTGTTTGATTATTCCCTCTTGTCTAAGGGTTTATAGCAGCGTGTCCCGACCACATTTTTATATGCCGGCCTAATTATCTTCCTAGAGCTGATTATTTCCTCAATGCGATGGGCGCACCATCCTGAAATTCTCGCCATAGCAAAGAGAGAAGTGTTTACTTCTTTAGGTATTCCCAGGTAATGATAAATAAAACCGGAGTAAAAATCGACATTTGCGGAGATTATTCTGCCTGTTTTCTTGAACTGGCAAAAAACGTTCGGAACTAATCTTTCCACAGACTCATACAGCTCAAACTCATCGGTACTGTCTTTTTCTTTAGCCAGCTCTTTTGCCTTTCCTTTTAAGAGTACCGCCCTTGGGTCTGACAGGGTATAGACAGCGTGTCCGAAGCCATAAATCTTGCCGGATTTATCGTAGGCTTCTTTCTTTAATATTTTAAGCAGGTACTGCGAGATTTCTTTTTCGTTTTTCCAATCCTTAACATTTTCCTTTAAGTCATCCATCATCTCCTTGACCCCGAAATTCGCTCCTCCATGTAACGGCCCCTTAAGAGAGCCTAATGCCGCAGCTACAGCAGAGTATGTATCTGTTGCGGAAGAGCTTACAACATGCATTGTAAAAGTAGAGGTATTTCCGCCGCCGTGTTCGGCGTGAAGAACAAGTGCAAGGTCAAGCAATTCCGCTTCGAGAGAAGTGTACTTCTTACTGCCTTTGAGCATATAAAGGAAGTTTTCTGCAGTAGAATATTTCTTTCTCGGGTGCCTTATCACAAGATGATTGTGCTGGTAAATATGTCTCATTGCCTGATATGAATATGCGATTATTGTCGGAAACTTGGCAATGAGTTTGATGCTTTGTTTTAATACATTCAATGTAGAGGTGTCGTCCGGATTTTCATCAAGGGTATATAATGCAAGGACGCATCTGGCGAGTATGTTCATCAGGTCTTTTCCCTTTAATTTCAATATCATATCCTCAGTAAAATTTTCGGGCAGGTCTCTGAGGCCGGCTAAATGAGCGGAGAAAGTCTTCAACTCGTGCTTTGTAGGCAGCTTTCCAAATAATAAAAGGAAGACTGTTTCATCAAAACCCTGCCTTTTATCTTTCTGGAAACCGTCTACAATGTCTCTTATCTTGATACCCCGATACAATAATTTGCCATCCATAGGGACAGGTTTGTTGTCCTTCATAGAATAGCCGATAACATCTCCTATGTGCGTCAGCCCCACCAAAACACCCGTATGATTCTTATTTCTCAGGCCTCTCTTTACATCATAATGGTCATACAATTCCTGTTCAATCATGCTGGAAGTTTCCGCCATTTCTGACAGCCTGACCAAAGTCTTCTCATCCATTTCAATTTCTCCTGTTGGCTTTTTAATATACATCTTCAGCGAAAATGACAAAAAATCAAGCTTTTAACTGGGGACGATTTAAACCCCTTCCGTTGTCATTTTACCATTATATTATTTTCTTTCAATAAATTTTGTTCTGCTGTTAACGCTGGCGTGAAAGCAAAATAGATGGCATACTCAATACAACAATCTTGCCGCAAAAAACAATCCTTGCTATTGGAGAACCTTTTTTAGTATATAAGGTTAATTAAAGTTTGCCTTTTTGGCCTATGAGGGCAGGACACTCTGAACTTATGCAAACCAGATTAAAGAAATCCCGGCGAAAGCTCCGAACCGCAGCGATAATTCTTATCGCGTGCGGCTGTGGCTGGTTCGTGATGGAACTGGAGGTCCTGGGAGTGCGAGTGCTCGCTCCGTATTTTGGTAGTGCTGTGTACGTGGTAATGGGCAGCGTAATCGGGGTTTTTCTGCTCAGCCTTTCGGCTGGATATATGCTCGGCGGGTGGCTTTCCAAAAAAGCCAACAGCAAGCGGACGCTGGGGGTCAACCTGATGGCGGCCGGCGCATGGCTGTGTGCTATGCCATTTTTCATAGAGCCTGTGTGCGACGGAATATTCAATTTTGGGTTGGACGAGAAATGGGGCTCCCTTCTGGCTTCCTTTGTTCTGTTCGGCGCGCCGACCGTGCTGCTTGGTACGGCCTCGCCCACCGCGGTGCGATGGCTGACGAGGCAGGCGAGTGATTCCGGACTTAATGCCGGGCTGGTGCTTGCCTTTTCCACCGCGGCGAGCTTCGCAGGCTGTGTGGTAACCGCATTTTATCTTGTGCTTCTTTCTATGCGGCTTACAATTTGTACCTCGGGTGTTGTCCTGGCGGCCCTGGGCGGAGCGATTCTGCTGCAGGCGGCCTTTCAGGCCGGAAAGGGCCCGGGCAGCGAAGCCGAAGGCAAAACAGAGGAGCAGCTCCCGGAAAGCCGGTATGATTTCGAAGAAGAAAAGGTATAATGACCTGGGTATATGTAACGGGTACCGCCCGTTCGGATGTAAGATTTTACGCTGTTTGCTGTGCTGCAATAACAAGGTGACTCGGTAGGAGACTGACGATGGGAAACAGGATGCGCAAGGCGGCCCTGATTTTGTTGTTTTGCGCTGCGGCTTACTCGCAGTTGTTGTTTGTTAGCGTCGTAGCCGCTCGCGGGTTGGGTCGGCTGATTCACAAGAAGAATTCACTCTATCATCGTATATCCGTTTACCGAAGCGGGCCTGTTATGACTCTTCAATTCGGCAGGCGGCGTCTCGTGCAGATGCAGAGCCAGGTTGACCTGGATAATTTACGGCAGCACATGCTGGAATACACCGAGTTGGCTTTTTGCGGGTTGCTGTATGAGCCGGAGCCGAAAAAGATGCTTGTGTTAGGACTGGGGGGCGGAGTAATCCCGCGAGAGATGCACCATTACCTGCCGGAGACTGAAATTGATGTGGCGGAAATAGACCCCGAGGTTCCGCTGATAGCAAGGCGGTTTTTTGGCTTCCGCCAGGACGATAAGCTAAGGGTGCACGTTGCCGATGGCCGGATGTTTATTAAAAGGCAGCTGGGCCGTGACCCCGTGCCGAAATACGACATCGTTATCCTGGACGCATTCAACAGCGACTATATCCCGTTCCACCTGATGACGAAGGAGTTCCTTGAGGAGGTAAAGGGTGTTCTCGCTGAGGACGGCGTGGTCATTGCGAATGTGTTTTACTCGAACCGTCTTTTTGATGCGGAGCTTAGGACCTTCTTGGCTGTCTTCGGGCGTTGTCAGGTGTTTCTTGGAGGCTATTCCGACAATGCAATGCTGGCAGCGCCCGGGCCGACCGGCCGGATGCTCACCGTCAAAGAGGCTGTAAGCCGGGCGAAGATCCTGCAGCGCAAGCACAAGCTGTTCTTCGATATGCTGACGGTTGCGAAGCGGCTGCGAGCTGGCACACGTCCGGACTCGCACGCAAAAGTGCTTACTGACGACCAGGCGCCGGTGAACTGGCTGCGCACGCAGAAGAGGAGGAGATCGCCACGCCATGTTCCTTAAAGAACGAAACCCGATTATTGAGGGATTCTGCAAACGCATTATTTCGCGTTTTGGAGCCCACAGCAACTCGGCACCCACTAAAGCATTCTTACGATAGTAGAGCCTGACAAAAGCTGCCTTAAGGTACTCTTGGATTTGGCTGGCTTAGCTGAAAAATCCACCCGCAACTACCAATGCACTCGTATATCAAGACCGCAAAAAACAATCCTTGCCATCGTAGCGGCTTTTTTGGTATATAAAGCTGGTTAATGTTCGTCTTTTTGGCCTATGAGGGCAGGGCACTCTGAACTTATGAGAATAAGATTAAAGAAATACTGGCAAAAGCTACTGAAGCTTCTCAAATTATCGCCTCTTTCGTTGGCGGAAAAATGCAGAATTGCCTTTGGTGCCGCCGTGGTTTTTGTTCTGACTATTGCCCTTTTTCTGCCCTACATCTGGATGGGACAGATTACAAAAAAGTGCTTTCTTGATTCCGAGAGGGCCAAGTCTGAAATAGTTTTTGACAAATACTTTCGAGCCCAAAAAACCGGCCAAATAAAGCTGCCACCTTTGGACAAGGCCTGTGTCGTGCTGGATGCGAACGACCCTGAAATACGCTGGCTTCGATTCATGAAGGGTTGGCAGCAGCTCGACAACCTTACCGTTCAGCAGAAAAAAATGCTCGAGTCTCTAAAAGACGAAAAAACCAGCAATGACAACATTCGTTTCGCCAAAAAAGACGGCGTCCTACAGAGTAATTACATCAGAATCATTCGCGCAACCGATAAATTTATCAAAAATTATGAACCGCAGAACCCCGCCGTGACATTCGCCCGCAATGAGCCCATCGGGGCCGTCCTTATCCAGTCAAGAGTTCTCGGTAGCGAACTTAAAAAAATGACTTTGATGAACCGTATCTGCGTATTCATTGCTGGCTTAATCGCCGGCGCCGGTGCCATTGTCGCCTTTTATGTAATAACTCAGCGCGTAATCCTGAGCCCTATTCGTCAGTTAAGGGCTCTGGCAAACAACGTTGCCGAGGGTAATCTTGATATAAGAAGTTCCATAAAAACCCGAGACGAATATGAAAAGCTTGCAAATGCCTTCAATCACATGCTCGACGGACTTCAGGCCGCCCAGCAGAAGCTGCGCGATGCAAACAAACAGCTCGATGCCAAAATAGCCGAGCTTTCCGAACGGAATATCGAACTGTTCAAGGCAAACAAAATAAAAAGCGAATTCCTGGCAAATATCAGCCACGAGTTTAGAACGCCGTTGAATGCAATACTCGGCTTTGCCGAAATCCTGAGGGAAAAGCCCGACACGCTCAAAAAGGACAAAGGCAGAAGATACGCCGAGAATATTATCACCAGCGGAAAGAGGCTTTTGAATATGATTAACGACCTGCTTGATTTGGCAAAGACCGAAGCTGGAAAAATGCAGCTTCATGTAGAAAACGTTTCCGTTTCCGAGCTGTGCGATGGTTTGATATCGACCTTTTCCGCCCTCACAAAGAAGAACAAAATCAAAGTAAAACTGAATATCGACAACGATGTACCGGACCTTTCAACCGATGCCGGCAAGGTCCAGCAGATACTCTATAACTTTTTAAGTAACGCCGTAAAATTCACACCCAAACGCGGCCGAATTGAAATTCGAGTAAATATGCTCGACGAGAAGCACGTACGACTGGCCGTAACTGACACCGGATGCGGAATCGCTCAGCCCGACCAGGAAAAGATTTTTGAAAAATTCCGCCAGGCCGACGACTCAATTACCCGCGAATCGGCCGGAAGCGGCTTGGGACTGGCCATCAGTAGGGAACTGGCGGCTATGCTCGCCGGAACTATCGGTATGGAAAGCGAACTCGAAAAAGGCTCAACATTCTGGCTTGATATACCCATTACACTTACAAAAGAACAAAACCAGCAGCAAATCGCCTCAAAAAAGTAGTGAAAATTAACAAATACCCCCTTCCCTTTTGCAAAACGCCATACACAGCACAAACTAAATTGACCTGCCGCCGGATTAAGGTATAATTGTTTGCTGTTAAGAAAGGGTGTATTCTGATGAGAAAAAAGATTGTAAGGGCGATTTTCCCCGGTACTTTCGACCCGATTACAAACGGACATTTGGACGTTATCGGCCGGGCCGTAAAGCTTTTTGACGAGCTTATCATTGCTGTAGGCAGAAGTCCTGTCAAAAACACGCTCTTTACACCCGAAGAACGGGTGGAGATGATAGCCGAGTTGATAACTGAGGTGCCCGGCGTCTCGGTCGAGAGCTTTGAAGGTTTAACGGTCGAATACGCCGCCAAAAAGAAAGCCGATGTCATTCTCCGAGGACTGCGAAGCCTTACCGATGTTCAGTATGAGTTTCAGCTTGCTATGACAAACAGGGCTGTTGCCGGCATTGAAACGGTCTTTGTTATGACCGGCGAAAAATACGGCTTTACCAGTTCAACCTTGATTCGTGAGGTAGCCGCGCTCGGCGGTGATATCTCGAACCTGATTCCGAAAAATGTTTATAGCCGTCTCCAGCAGCACCTTCACAGGTTGAAAGGCCAAAGCTAAAAGAACGACTATACCACCACCCCGGCAGGACTGCGGTCGTTGTTATCGGCCAATGGGAGTTGTATTTTGTTTATAGTCAGTGTCGAAACCAAATTTGAAGCATCGCATCAGCTGCTCCTCCATGATGGCTCAAAGGAACCTCTGCACAGCCATAACTGGGTGATTGTTGCTGATGTCAGCAGCACCAGACTCAATAGTATAGGACTTGTTATTGACTTCGACCGCCTGCGCTCGATGCTCGATGATATCGCCGCCGGCTTTGACAATACATCATTGAACGAAAACGATTATTTCCACCGGAACAACCCATCAGCCGAAAATGTAGCAAAATATGTATATGAAAAGCTGATAGCCGCCCTGCCTGATGATGTGAAGCTTCAGACTGTTACCGTTGCTGAAAAACCGGGCTGTTCGGCAAAATATCGCAGATAACCCAAATCCTTCTTCAGAGGCCTGGTGAATTTGACGATTATTTCTACGGGATTTGCGAAAGGCAAATGGAAGAGGTGCGAGAGAAACCGCCCTGTAACTGTTTTCTGAATTTAGCAATTACTTAATGCACAAATTTGGTATAATATAATAATATATAAGAGAGTGTAATATGCAGTGTCAGATTTGTAACACAAACGAAGCGACTATTCACTTGACCGAGATAACTGACGGCGTGCGCACGGAAATGCACGTATGTGAGCAGTGTGCCGTCGAACAGGGCATCGCCGTCAAGAGCCAGATGTCTATTAACGAGTTGCTCAGCAATTTACTTGCCTCCCAGCCCGACGACGAAGAAATGCTTGGCCCTTCACAGAAAGACATTTCCTGCCCTAATTGCGGCTTTACTCTCGAGCAATTCCAAAAAGAGGCCCTTCTTGGCTGTCCCCATGATTACGAAGTTTTTGAAAAGTCACTTTTGCCACTCATTGCCAAAGCCCACGATGGCAAAACATACCATGCCGGCAAAATACCTTCAAAGACCTCCCGAAGTTCTAAAAAGCAAATGGACCTCTTAAAAATGCGCCAGCAGCTCGAAGCCGCCGTAAAAGCCGAAGATTACGAACAGGCCGCCCAGTTACGCGACAAAATAAACCAGCTTGAAAGTTAATACAAAACGAAAAATGAAACTTACTGACATAAGTAGTGACATAAACGAATGGTTTAACGGCTCAGGCCCATTAGCTGATGTCGTAATATCATCGCGCATCCGCCTGGCAAGAAACCTCGCAGGCTATAAATTCCTCAGCAAATGCTCAGCCGCTGAAAAATCGCAAATCCTGAAAAAACTAAAAGAAATCCTGATGTCACTCGACCTCGGCGACAAAGTATTCTACATAAGCGTTGACAAAGCCCCAGCTCTCGATAGAAATTTTCTCGTCGAAAGACACCTCATCAGCCGCCATCACGCGTTTGGCAAGGGCCCGAGAGGCGCCGTCATCGCCCAACGAGAATTCTTTACCGCTATGATTAACGAAGAGGACCATCTGCGAATCCAGGTCTTAAAGGCCGGTCTGCAGCTCTCGGCCTGTGCCGGGCAGATTAGCAGCATCGACGATACGATAGAAAAAAAGGTCGGCTATGCTTTTAGCCCTCGGCTCGGATACCTCACCGCCTGCCCGACAAATCTCGGCACCGGCATCAGGGTCTCGGTTATGCTGCATTTGCCCGCCCTGAAGATGACCGGACATATAGAAAAGTTCCTTAACGCCGCAAAATCTTTGAGTCTGGCCGTAAGAGGACTCTTCGGCGAAGGCTCCGACGCAGCGGGCGATTTCTATCAGCTTTCAAATCAGGCCACCCTCGGTCTCTCGGAAGAACAAATAGTCTCCCAGTTCGAAAAAAATGTCATACCCGAAATCGTCGAATATGAAAACGCCGCAAGAAAACAATTACTCTCTAAGCAGCTAAACGTCCTCGACGACAAAATCTCTCGCGCAATGGCACTGTTGAAAAACGCAAGTCTCATTAGTTCCCAGGAAGCAATCTTCTTATTGAGCCACCTGCGCCTCGGCATAAATATGCACGATACTATGGGCGCTTCCACCCCCGCCATAGAGCGCCTTTGCACCCTCAGCGATGTCGGCCCCGATGCTGCTAAAAATCAGACCGTCTCAATTCGCACTATTAATCGTCTCTTTATGCTCACACTCCCCGCCCATCTGCAGTTAAACCATGGCGAAGCCCTCGACCCGGCCGGCAGGGACGCCCTCCGCGCTAAAATCATCCGCTCCGCACTAACCCCCAAAACACCCCGATAACAGAATCTCTACGCTCCCAATTTTTTATTTTACGTTTTTTTTCATCTTCTTGTAATACCGCCGTTATGAAGAAATTACTCTCAACCTGCCAACGATTGTTATACGCTCGCCTGTCAAAATTGACACCCATCTGCCTGCGCTATCTACTACCGGCAAGCTTGTTGGTTCTGTGATGGTTGTATGCGATAACTACATAATATATTCCTATAATCTCACGGCAGAAAAGATTGTTGCTTTCACTGTCGTAGCCGACACCTAAGCTTACCACAAACCGAATTATGATAGCAAATTGCTTAAAGCCTCATTTAGGCGTATGGTAAATGGATGTTGATTGTTTTTTGCTATTTGGGTATAGTGCATAGCTAACGACGAAGCTGAGGAACGATAAAGTTTAATTTGAGGTTGGAAATGAATGTACTATTAATCGGTAGCGGCGGTCGTGAACATGCAATCGCCTGGAAACTGGCCCAATCGAAAAACTTGGGCAAACTTTATATTGCTGGCGGCAATCCCGGCACGGCAAAATGCGGTGAAAATGTTCCAATCGGCGGAAGTGATATAGCCGAATTGATAGACTTCGCACGCCAAAAAAGTATCTCAATGGTAGTAGTTGGGCCGGAAGACCCATTGGCGGCAGGAGTGGTCGATGCGTTTGAAGAGGAAGGGATAAAAGCGTTTGGCCCCTGCAAGGGAGCGGCGATGCTGGAAGCGGATAAGGCATTTGCAAAACAGATGATGCGGTCAGCCTCCATCAGCACTGCTGAGGCGAGAATATTCGAGAGGTTCGGTGATGCTAAAGCTTATATCGCAAGCAGAGATGAAGCGGTGGTTGTAAAAGCGGCGGGGCTGGCAAAAGGCAAAGGTGTGTATGTCTGCGACGAACCGTCGGACGGTATTTTGGCGGCGGAAAAGATGATGTGCGATAAGATATTCGGTGCGGCGGGTGAAAAAATCATCGTTGAAGATAAACTGCTTGGCGAAGAGGCGTCGATACTGGCTTTTGTGGACGGCAGAAATATCTATGTTATGGAATCTTCGCAGGATCACAAAGCCATCGGCGACGGCGATACCGGGCCTAATACCGGCGGGATGGGCGCTTACAGTCCTGCACCTGTGGTTACCGATGCTTTAATGGACCAGATTACGCGTGAAGTCCTTGTGCCAATAGTTGATGCTATGAATCGCAACGACACGCCTTATAAGGGTGTTCTGTATGCTGGCATTATGATAACAGCCGCCGGGCCGAGAGTGCTTGAATTTAATGTACGGTTCGGCGACCCGGAGACCCAGCCGATTCTTATGCGGCTAAAAAGTGATTTGCTGGAGGTTTTTCTGGCGGTTTGTGAAGGCAAACTGGACAAGGTTACCCTTAAGTGGGACCAGCGGCCGGCGGTCTGCGTGGTAATGGCTTCGGGCGGTTATCCGAGTGATTACGAAAAGGGCAAGACAATAACAGGTCTGGACGAGGCCGAGCAACTCGGCGACGTTGTCGTATATCAGGCGGGAACGGCAAAAGAAAACGGCAATATCGTTACCGCAGGCGGCAGAGTGCTGGGTGTGACCGCTATGGGGGCAAGTATAGCAGATGCAAAAATAAGGGCATACGAAGCCGTGGATAAAATCAAATTCGACGGTGCTTATTGCCGCCGGGATATTGCAGATAAAGCGATAAAAAAATAAAAAGGGAAGGCGCTATAAAAACGACGGCGAATTCAAACGAATCCGGTCAGTCCAAAAGAAAACGGAAAACTTATCTTCGTCGGGCGGTGGAACTTCTGCTTTTGGCTGTTCTTTTATGGGTTTTTACTATCCTTGGGGGAAGGGCTCTGCAAAAAATCGCCATTGCTCAGATTGCCGAAATTACCAACACAAAAATCAAAACCGGCTTTGTTGATTTTGACTTTGACGGCTCGGTTCTTATCGAGAAGCTTACAATCAGGCCCCGCGGCGAATCGGAATACGATGATACGATACTGACGGCGGAGATGGTATATGCGCGTTTTGGTGTTGGCAGCTTGTTGCTGCTTAGGCCGCGACTTAAGGAAATAAGTGTCAAAGATTTTGTCTTCGACGCGCAGCAGAATATGGACACGGGCCAATGGAACCTTGCCGGGCTTAAAATCGCGCCTCCGAAAGGCGGTTCCGGAAAGATACCCATCATTCACCTTGAAAGAGGGACCCTGCGATACAGCAAGGTATCAGAAGGGGCGCACAAAGTTACCGCCCAAATACCTCTTGATGCCACACTTGAACCGGCCGAAGAGATGCCGGGCTGTTACGGGTTTGTTATAACCACGGCGAAGATGGCTGGCGGCTTTGGGCAAAGCAAACTAACCGGGATATGTCAGCCCGGGCGAATCACAATTACCGGCGGGATTTCCTCGACGGACATACCTGCGTTTGAGAGGAGATGGATAATAAAAGCTATGGCTGCTGAGCTGAGTTATGAAAAAAACAGTGATTATTCGTTCAAGCTCCGCATAAAAGATTTGTTGTGCATACATAGACTTGTCGATGACACAAGTGCATCGGAAAAGCTTTCGCTTGTTGAAAGGCGTGGTCCTTTTACCGCCCTGCAGAGGTTTTTTGGTCGATACCGGCCGCAAGGACAGTTTGATATCAGACTTGAAGCGGCGGGCAACCTGGACCGGCTGGTCGAAAGTAGGGTGGACGGTAAGTTGTTTTGTAAGAAAGTTTCAATTTGCGACCGCAAATTCCGCTATCCGGTGGAGTACATTATCGGGCGAATAGACTTTACCGAAAGTAGTGTTACACTTAACAATCTTACCGGCCGACACGGTGATGTCGAGCTTTTCTTTAACGGCTTCTCAAAAGACTATGGAGCGAAGTGGCAATACCAAATCAGTATTACAAGCGACAATATGTTTTTGGATAGCGACCTGTATAATGCCTTTGGTACGAGAACGAAGAAGTTCTGGTCGTCATTTTCGCCGGCTGGAGTTGTGGCGATGGATTATCACATCAGCCGAAAGTCACAAACAGACAAAAAAAGAACGCTGAAGGTTAAGCTGCTTGGTGTTGATGCGAGGTTCAGGAATTTTTCTTATCCTTTGAAAAATCTTACCGGGGAGCTGATATTCAACCCTGATACTATAAATGTTTCAAAAGTGACCTCACAATCCGGCGAAAGCAAAATAACTATGAACGGCAAAGTAACAGGCCGCAGGACGGACAGGCCGACATACGATATTTCAATCGAGGCAGACAGTATTCCACTGGATTCGACGCTTGCCTCGGCCCTTTCGGCGAAACAAAGACGTCTTTACAACCAGCTTGAAATGACAGGGACAGCAGGGGCTGATGTGAAGATTTTTACGCCTGAAGAAAACGTTGGCCCGGCAACATTTGAAGCTGAGGTGTATTTTAAGGACAGTTCTTTGAAAGTGAGTCAAACCGAAATGGTTATTACTGATATATCTGCCAGGACGGTTTTTACGCCTGATTTGATACGGGTTGAAGAATTCAACGGCCGGCACGGCGGCGGTTCGGTGGGACTGACGGGCCAAATTAGACCGGGCCGGAAAGACGAACAAACCAGCTATATACTGTCGGTAGATGCTAAAGAGAATGAGTTGAATGATGGTTTGTTTAGCGTTCTGCCGGAGCTGCTGAGAAAGACCGTCTCCGAATCGCAGGCGAAGGGAAAAATCAACTACCATGCAGATTTGAACAGCAGCGCAGGCGCAGGTCAAATTGACTACAAGATAGTTGTTGATTGTCTTGGTAACAGCATCAACTTTGAGAAGTTCCCTTACCCTTTAAGAGATGTTACCGGTAGGCTGTTGATAGATAATGAGAGTATCAAATTGGAGCAGATTAGAGCAACAGCGGCAGACACTGTTCGGGTCATACCGGGCAGTTCGACGATGAGAATAAACGGTGAAATCAACTTTGCCGAAAGTGCTTTTGGTCAGGGCAGGTTTGTCTTTGATGCCGATGATATTTACCTGGATGAACGGCTCGGTATCGCCCTTCCGGAGAACATTCGGGATTATTACGCAAAGCTCTCGCCTACCGGCCGGTTTGATTTGGATGAAGTAAATTTGAGAATTTTCAATGCCGCAGACGGCGAAGAATATATTGACTTTAGCGGTACCGCTAGATTCAAAAGTTGCAATTTCAACAGCATACCTGCTGTAAGCGAATGTGATGCCCAGTTGCGGGCCGAGGGTCTGTATAAAACGGACGCATGGTTCTGTGAAGGACGGGTTCAGTTCACGGCTGAGAGTCTGCGGGTGGCGGGAAAATGCTTAAGAGGCCTGAAAGCGGACATCAGTTATGAGCCCGATGGACAGAGCTGGCTGACTAATAACCTTACGGCAAACTGCTATGACGGCAGACTGGCTGCTAAATTCGAATTGGAAAAATCTGAAGAAGAACAGCTCGATTATGTTCTCGAAGCCTGTTTTGACGGTATCGATTTGAAGCAGTTTCTTCAGGACGACAAATCTTATGTGACGAAACTTCGGGCACACGAGGCGAGCTCTTTGAATGGACGAGGTGAAGAGGATTTCAACGGCCGCATCACTACCGGGCGGATGGACGGCTCGTTATGTGTCAGCGGGCGGATGGGCGATAAGTACTCACGCTTTGGCAGATGCAGACTGAAGATAACCGATATGCAGGTCGGCAAGCTCTCGCCGCTGGCAAAGTTGCTGGAGGTACTGAAACTCTCGGAGACGAAAGACTATGCATTCGAGCAGATGCTCGTTGATTCGTACATCAAACAGGACAGATTGTTTTTTGAGAAGTTCGATTTATCCGGTAAGTCTGTGGCTTTTAACGGTTCAGGATGGATGGATTTGCGAACGCAGGAGGTTGATTTGTCCCTTACTGCCCGCGGCCGACGGCTTGCCACCACGGAGCCTTCAATTTGGCAGTCTCTAACGGAGGGTCTTGGGCAGGGAGTTGTGCGGATGGAGGTCGGCGGTAGTCTTTACGAGCCGGATGTGACGACAAGAACTCTGCCGGTCATTAATGATACGCTGGGTCTTTTTGGCACTAAAGAAAATAAAAGGGAATAATGGAAACGTCTGTTGGGACAACGGCGGGCGGCATATCTTTGTACCCGGTAATTTCAGATTCCGGCCGATAAAACATCTCGTTTTCCCACCCAATGGCTGTAAATCATCTATTAAGGGCAGGTTTACGGTTTTTTGCTTGAATTGAAACGAGATTGCTGCTATAATATAGTCAACAGTTTAGAAATGGGGGTTACAACATCGACGGACTTTTTTGTTTGGTAGCAATTACAGCCCTTAAGTATTCAGTCAAAAATAGAAGCCTTTTGGAAGGGGGACCAAATGAAGAAGCTGATTATTGTCATAGTTATCTTTATTTTGCTCTGTCTTGCGTTTATATCGAAACCAATCCAAGAACGTTTTGACAGGTTTACCGAGTCTAATGAATCTCACGATAGGGAGGTAATCCATAAATTCCTTTCTCGATAGTATTGCCGGGACTGTTTTTAACCTGTTTAATTCTCTGTTACTCCCTCCTCAACATCTCCGCTTTTAATTTTTTCCTATCCACCATACGCCATATTTTATCCGCTATAAAACTTATGACAATTCCACAGACATAAAAGCCACCACAAACGGTAGATGTTCGAATCTCTTTGTATATTTCTCAACAAAGCCAAATTTGCCGTACCATTTTTTAAGTTCCTTCTGCTCTGCGATAATACCGATTTCCAACCGTTCAGCACCGACTTTTCTTGCCTGCTCAAATATATAACGAACCAGCGTTTCTCCAAACCCCTTTCTTCTATGCTGCGGCAGAACAGCCAGTCTTTCCAGATAATATTTATCGGCGCCTGCCCTCTCAAGAGCTGCGCACCCGCACTCCCGCCCATCTTCTTCGAGTATGTAATATGTCAGGCCTTTTTCAAAATCCCCTTTAAGCCGTTCTGTCGTATAAAAAGCCGGACTCTTTGGGCAGTTGTCAATTGTAAGCTCAAATTTCTCCGCCACTTCAAGAAATGATTTGCGAATAATCGCCAGCAGAATTGAAACGTCAGCGATACTTGCCTTTCTGATAATCATTCGTCGAATTCATCACCTTCGAAAGTATTGCCCAGATAGAGTTTCCTGACGGTCTCATCGCGGACAAGTTCGGACGGCGCACCGGCCCCTATCACCTTGCCATGGTCGATGATATAGGCCTTATCAACAACCTCCAGAGTCCTCTCGACATTATGGTCGGTAATTAGAATACTCACCCCAGAAGCAACGAGTCGGCGGATTTCGTGCTGCAAATCCTCAACGGCAATAGGGTCAACACCGCTGAACGGCTCATCCAGCAAAATCAACGAAGGGTTGGTTACCATGGCTCGGGCGATTTCGAGTTTTCTTCGTTCGCCGCCGGATAAAAACCTCCCATGACTGTTCGCAACCTCACCGAGCCCGAAACGCTCAATAAGTCTGGCTGCTCTTCGATTGCGCTCTGCGGTGGTAATAGACATCGTCTCCAGAATCGCACAGAGATTGTCACTTACGCTGAGCCGCTGAAAGATACTCGGCTCCTGCGAGAGATAGCCAATCCCCAGCCGTGCCCGTTTGTACATCTGCAGCTTTGTAATGTCCCTGCCCTCAAAAACCACTGAGCCGTCGTTGGGTGTAATCATACCCATAATCATTCTAAAAGTGGTTGTTTTGCCGGCACCATTTCTACCCAGCAGCCCGACAATACTCCGTTGAGCTATCGTAATGGAAACCTCATTAACAACGGCCCTGCCGGAGTATTTCTTTACCAGCCCGCGGGTTTCAAGAAGAGTCATATCATCCATTTTGACTTCCCGTATTCCTTATTGCGTTTTACGTATGCGGTATTATAACAATACAACCGCCCAAAGCAAATAAATAGCGCACAACCCGAAACGCCCTGCCAAATTTACCAAACAGCCACTTGCACCCCCGCCAAAACGCCTGAAACAGCCCTTTTTGCAAATGCTGATAAATATTCTGGAATTTTTGCAGGCTTTTTGCTATTAAGTAGTCTTTTGTGTAAGAAAAATAGGCGTTTCTTATTAAAGGTAAGCTATGTTTGCAGTAATAAGTGATATCCATTCGAACCTTGAAGCCATAACTGCGGTCTTAAAGGACATTGAAAAACGAGGCATAAAGACAATATATTGCCTTGGCGATGTCATCGGCTATGGGCCGAACCCAAAAGAATGTCTTGACCTGATTATAGAAAAGACCAGGTGGTGTGTTATGGGCAACCACGATTATGCGACACTTTACGAACCGACAAATTTTAACTACTCTGCAGAACAGGCAAGCTTCTGGACACGCGAAGTTCTGGAAATTGAAAACGAAAAAGAGCAGTGCGACAAACGCTGGCGCTTTCTGGGTGAGTTGCCGATGCGCCGGACCTTCAAAACAAAGCTTGGAACAAACGCGGCAACAGTGGATTTTGTTCACGCAAGCCCAAGAAAGCCGATTAACGAATACATCTTCCCCGATGACGTTTATAGCAATCCAGTCAAGGTTCGGCTTATGTTCGAGCGCCTCAAGCATATCTGCTTTGTCGGACATACCCATCTGCCGGGTGTCTTTCTCGACGAGCCGGACTTCTATCTACCCGAAGAGTTAGGCGGTGCCTATCCGATTATCCCCGGGGAAAAAGCCATTATCAATATCGGTTCAGTCGGACAGCCGAGGGACAGAGACAACCGCTCAAGTTACGTGTATGTTGAGGACAGCGAGGCCCATTTCGTCCGGCTGGAATATGATTTTGAAACCACAATAAAAAAAATAAAAGCCATCGAAGAACTGGACAACTTCCACGCCGAACGGCTGAGGGACGGAAAATAAAAAATTTAGTATTGATTATGTATTGATGATTGTATAACCAAAGGCAAAAATCAGTTATCAATGTTTTTAGGCACAGGATAATGAATATGAAATACATTTTAGCTTTGGTTGTAATCGGCTTTGTCTTTCTTTGCGGAGTTCTTGTGGCGCAGTCAGGTCTGTTTGAGACCGCCGACAACAGCCATACAATCAAACCTGCACCCTTTATTCTCCTGCAAAACACAGCGACCAACGAAAGCACTAATACCGCAAAAGAATTCACCGGGCAAAACGCACAATTGGAAGCTGCCGACTTTGGCGCTCTTGACGCAGAACACTCCGAAGAGGCCGCCATTATACTTGGAGCTTCCGACCCGGAAACCGAAAATGCTGATGATGGATATAAGTTCCAACTGCAACTAACTTCGAAAGGGGCTTCTATAAAGAAAGCCATTTTCAGTAACGGTCCCGACTACAGCGGTAAAACGACCGGTTTTGACGACCGCGACTACAAAGACCCGCAGCCGCTGGTTACACTTTCACCACTGCTGCAGCCCGATGGAAGCGAAATTCTGTCAATGGCAAACAAAGAGCTCATATTTGTTGAACAGGAGCTTCAATTACGCCTCAATGGGCTGCACTGGAAAAGCTACGAAGTTGAACATTCTTCGGACGGCTCCCAAACAGCACGCTTCGAGGCCGTCATTAAAGCCAGAAACACCGCCGAGCCGGTTATGAAATTAACTAAAACCTTTCAGGTATTCCCCGCCAGCTACATGCTGAACTGCAGCATAACCGTCGAAAACCTCGCAGAAACTGAACAAAAAGTGCGATTCAATTTAACCGGGCCCATCGGTTTCGGCAGAGAAGGAATCAGGACCGATATGAGAAGGGCCATCGCATGCTATAGAAATTCGAAGGGCCAAATTACCAGCGAAAGAGCAAAATTCAGCGCCAAACAGCTCCGCAAGTCTAACGGCCTGGACCAAAGACCGCTTGCAAAACCAGGCAACCAATTCCTTTGGGCCGCTACAACCAATAAATACTTCGCTGCTATCCTGGTACCTCTGCCGGACGAGGGCAAAAACTATTGCGACTGGATAAGCAACAAAACAGGCACATTCTACAACCCCGACAGAGATCAGCGATGCGACAGTGGTGATGAGACCGTCTCAGTGGACCTGAAACTTTCGGCCGCAGAACTTTCACCTGCAGGACAGACAAACAACGCCAAAACATATAATTTCCATCTCTATCTCGGCCCCAAGGACAAACGTCTCTTCGACAAAAATAACCTGTACAAAAATCTGGGTTTTGTCCAGACAATAGATTTTCTCGGCTGCTGCTGTCCCGCCGCTATCATAAAACCGCTCGCCTTCGGAATTTTGTCGCTGATGGAATGGATGTACGGCTTTATCGGCAATTACGGCGTCGTCATTATTATATTAGTGTTCCTGGTCCGAATCATTCTCCATCCGCTCAGCAAAAAGAGTCAGGTTTCGATGAACAAATTCTCCAAGGTTCTAAGCGCACCGGAAGTACAGGAAATAAGAAAGAAATATGCAAAAAATCAGGCCGAAATGAATAAACGCATAATGGCCTTTCAAAAGGAAAGGGGTGTATCGCCCGCAACTCCCGTTATGGGAATGCTGCCGATGCTCGCCCAGATGCCCCTTTGGATTGCGCTATGGAGTGCGGTGTACGCCAGCATCTCACTCCGCGGCGCCGCGTTTCTGCCGTTCTGGATTACCGACCTGTCGGCGCCGGACGCCTTGGTTAGATTCAGCGAGCCGATAATTGTCCCGCTTCTGGGCTGGAAGATAGAGTCGTTCAACCTGCTGCCCATCCTGATGGGTGTGGCGTTCTATCTGCAGCAGAAGCTGATGCCGAAACAGGCCGCAGCCGCCGCAAATCCACAGGCCGCACAGCAGCAGAAAATGATGATGGTTATGATGCCTGTTCTCTTCCCGTTGATGTTGTACAAAGGACCCTCCGGAGTGAATCTCTATATTATGTCAAGCGTCTTTGCCGGCGTTTTCGAGCAGTACTTCATACGAAAGCATATCCATGAAAAAGAGCAGCAGCAGCAAACGGGTATGGTTGCCGCAACGAGCAAAACCGGCGGAAAAGTCAAAAAGAAAAAACCGAAACCATTCTACAAAACTCATTGACTTGTAGAAACAGGAGGGCTTTGGCCTAAAAAATCGAACCACAAACTTTATGCGCAGACTAAACGCTGTAAAAAATGACGAAGCAGTACATTCGGCGGATTTAACGTTTCTTCGATTTGCCGCGCAGCGTTTTCGTGGCGACAGGATTCAGGAATACTCAAATGTATGAGCTTACTGATACTATAGTAGCTCTCAGCTCCACCAGCTCGGGCGCAAGGTCGCTTGTCCGTATCAGCGGGCTCGAGGTCCCTAACACAATCCGCCGGATATTCGAACCTCATCCGGCCGCAGCAGCCGGCCTTTTTTCAGGCGCAGTCGCAATCGACACCGGGCTTAAAATCGATGCACTGCTGTATCTTTTCTCGGCCCCGCGCTCCTATACCGGCGAGCATCTCGCCGAAATCCATCTCCATACAAACTCATCCGTCACCGAGGCCCTTATTGACAAATTGTTGTCCGGCACTGTCGCCGACCTGCGGGCCGCAGGGCCCGGTGAATTTACCGCAAGGGCTTACCTTAACGGCAAAATAGATTTGGCACAGGCCGAAGCCGTAAACGAAATCATTACAAGCTCGAACAAACTGCAATTGGCCGCCGCAGAAAAACTATTGGCCGGGCGATTGGCCCAAACAACATCCAAAATCCGCTCCGACATAATGGATTCTCTAAGCCTCCTTGAAGCAGGTCTTGATTTCAGCCAGCACGACATCGAATTTATCTCCCGCCCACAGGCCCTCCGGAGACTTGAGCAAATACTAAGCGAACTTGATAAACTGCTCTCCTCCAGTATAAGCTATGAGTCAATGGTCGATTTGCCCGCAGTCGGAATTGCCGGCTTGCCCAACGCCGGAAAAAGCAGTCTCCTTAACAAACTGCTCGGCAGGCAAAGAAGCATCGTCTCGGCCCGGCTCAAAACCACCCGCGACGTGCTGACCGGCATCCTGACATTGGCCGGCTGCCGGTGCGTACTGTTCGACTGCGCGGGACTGATAATCGCGCCGGACAATATCCTCGACAAACTCGCCCGCCAGGCCGCCACCGAAGCTCTAAAAAATGCCTGCATAGTTATATTATGCGTCGATATATCAAAATCAGACTTTGCCCGCGACATCGAAGCCCTCAAACTAATCGAACCGCAGGCCCTGATAGCAGTCGCTGCCAAATCGGATTTGCTCAGCGAAGACAAACTAAACCAACGCCTTGACGAATTAAATGAATCGTTCGACGCCGATTTCCTTCCGACAAGTTCGAAGACCGGCCTCGGCATAGAAACACTGCGAAAGGAAATAGACAAAAAACTAATCGAAGAAACCACAGTTCAGCCCATATCGGCTGATTCTGAGTGTTCACACGTGGCCGAAACAGGGGTCTCCGCGCTTACCAGCCGGCACAAGCAGGCCGTCGCAGAAGCAATCGAGAATATTAAGCAGTCCGTCAAACAAGTAAACGCCGGCAATGATGAGGTCGCCGCAATGATGCTAAGGGCCGCTTACCAGGCAATCTCAAATATCGAGCAGCAGAATATCGACGAGCAGATACTCGAAAATATCTTCGGCCGTTTCTGTATAGGTAAATAAAATCTCTAACAGCAAAAAAATATGAAATACATCAGGAAAAAATTTGAAAAAAGACTTACGACGGGCTTTACTCTCATAGAGCTGCTCGTCGTCATATCGATTATCGCACTGCTGCTCTCGATACTAACCCCGGCGCTTAGAAAAGCCAAAGCTATGGCCGTACAGGTCACTTGCGCACACAACCTCAAACAAATCAACTTGGCCATAAACTTTTACCTGGATTCGAACAACGAGACTTATCCCTGCGCCGATGACCCCGTCTCGCCATCTCCGTTTTATTGTCTGTGGATGGGTCGCGGCTGGCGCAGATTCGTCACCCCGTACCTGGGAGGCGATATCGATGCGAATAATCCTTCCGTCCTCTTCTGTCCGCAGGACCGCCTGGCCAAACAGGTATTCGAATCCACCAGCTACGCCTACTCGATGGCTTTCTATCACAGCCCGCAGCAAATCGATGATATGAACGATAAAAGCGACACATGGTCAAGCTTCCCCCCCGCCGTCCCTTCTATTCCGCAGCGAAGTACGAACGTAGCCAGGCCGTCAGGAAAAATCCTCATCGGAGAATGGCTCAGCAATCACACACCAGTAAAAGGTGAAGACCCCGGTTGGTGGTGCTGGCAGGGCAAACGAAACTACCTCTTCGCCGATGGCCAAATCCGCCCAATCAAGGCAGAAGACATTCGACCCGCAAATGATGGCTTCCCCGATGTCAACCTGACAAAAAACGGCATAAAGGGTATAGACTGGCCGCGATAAAAACCGCATCTTAAGCCGTTTTCGTAACTGTATAGTCGGCTTCAAAGCCAAAATTTAACACTTTTTTAGTTGATTATCAGCGGCAAGAAACATATAATTATCCTGAATCAATTGGGTGAAATCTTTTGAGAGGGGACAAAATGAAAAGATTGATTTTGCTGACTTTTTGCCTGTTGATAACAGGGTGCACGTCGCAAATCGCACAATTAGAGCAGCAGTGGCTTGGCAAAGACTCCAACACGTTAATTGCCGCTAAAGGAACCCCGGACCGGATAGTGGATGATGACCTTGGCGGTCAAATTTACACATATATTGGAACAGCATCTTTTGCGCTTTCCGGATACGTAGCGACACAACCATCCGGCGGAATTTATCCCTTCAATTACGGCTGGCAGTATGGCTCGGCAAATACCGCATATTACCCGCCTCGAAATTTTACAGAGAGAAGAAAAACTATGTTTTGGATAAATCCCACGGGAGAAATCTATAAGGTCTCTATTGCTCGATGACCTAAAAACACCTGCCGGTAAAAGATTTGGTCTTTCGTCCTCACCCTCCGTTGCATTGCTGCTAAAAAAAAATAAATCCTCCGCCTTTTTTCTCGTGAGTAAGTCCCGTACCAATTACACTAACATTAAAATCCAATTGGTGCGTGGGCAATCTCAACTAAATAATAACGCATTGTGCGAGTTTTTTTGTATAGCATAAAATAAGACCTCTTCGACGATAATAAAGGTAAATCAACAATAACCTTTATCTGGCAAAGAGGTCGAAAATGAAACTTATTGATTATATCGTCAATGTCTTCGTTACAGTCGGTTGATTTTTATAAAATTTACTATCCACAAAAAAAAATGTGAGCCAGGTGTCCACTGCCAAAGCTGGCAGACAGCAAGGTAATTACTATGGAAATTGTAGGTGAATATCTTGGTTTTAATGACGATGAGGGCCTCTATAACTATTTCTGCCGTCATTGGAAGTTTCTTTTCCCCAGCCTGCCGGACAGGAGTAATTTTGCCCGTCAATGTGCTAATCTCTGGAATGTAAAACAGATATCCCACATAAAAAGTTATTTGCCTGCAAGCCAGTTGTCGGTAAACTTCTGCAAATCATAAATATCAACGTTTCCGTCATCGGTAAGGTCGGCTGCGCCACAGATACCACAGCCTGTACCTTTCCATCGAAGGGCAAAACTGGCAAAGTCTACAAGGTCCACATCTCCGTCTGGCTCAAAATCGCCTAATAGAATTTCAGCTATCGTACCGCTGTTTTCATCGATAGTGGCTGTTCCATCGATTGAGCTGTTGACATAATACAGGTTCAGGCCGTTGAGGTCCAGATATGAGCCGGGACCGATATTGAGATTATAGACATATAACGCTTCATTGCTATCGCCGTCCATCTGGTTATAATACCGGTCAACCAATTGGATTCGCCCGATGTCGGTACCGCCAATGTCTAATGCCTCCAGAGCAAAGTTGGTCTCAAATCCTATCAGGCCTGCCCCTATGTCCTTTCCGGAGACCTCGAATTGGTACGTGTTAGGGTCGGCGCTGCCGCCCTCGAATATTAGCATCAGGTTGCTCAGGCCTTCAAGGTCGTTGGGGTCGATGTTTTGGTTATCAAATGCGGCACTATTCATATGGATGGTCGAGCCTTCCACTGCTACAAAGATACTGTTCGGGCCGAAATTCAACAACTCCTTAACCGTGATATTCGGGTCCGGTGCCTGCAGAATTTCAAACCTGCCATCGCCCATCAGACCTACATTGAGTTGATCTGTCTCGAGATTGCCCTTGTAAATCTTGTAGGTGCCACTTGAGCCTTCCTTTACGCCCATATTGAGAGCTCCCCCTGCATTGTGCGTTCCATTTTGTTGAATAAATTGGCCGGTACCCTCATAACCTATCGTTGAGCAGACAAACCCACTGATTATGTTGGTGGTCACAGCCCAACTAACGTACAGGCCGTTGGAATCAGGCCCGTAGCCGACGAAAAGGTCGTGACGAGCATTCACGTTGCCGACATTGTGGTCGAATGTTCCGTTTGCATCAAAACCTACGTAGATGCTCCCAGCCTCAAGGCTGCCGCCGTTATCCAGCGAATAGTAGCCGTTGCTGCCGGAGCCGTAACCGAGCAGTACATCGCTGCTGATAACAGCATTGCCGTCATTCTGCACGAAGCTGCCCGTGCCGCCGTCTATGCCGACAAACATACTGTCGCCCGCCAGTTTAGCATTTGCGCTATCGATACCGGAGTTGCTGTCGTTGATGGCAAATACGCCGCTTCCAAGATTCACATCACTAAAGCCGGACAATTCAAGCCCATCCAAAAGATTAAGATAACCATCAGTTGTTGCTCTGAGAGAGCTGTTACCGAAGCACTTGACATGGTCGCCGATTATACCCTGGAAGGTGTAAGAATCCGAACTGCTGAACTCCAGGGTGTTGCCATCGGTATGTTCCCTACCGTAGTTGGTGTAGCTGTAGAACTGACCGGGACTGAAACCGACGGGCAGAATCGTCAGACAGTCCGAACTATTTATATTAAACGACGCATTGGAGCAGTTGGTGAAATTTGCATCGACTAAGTTCACCAGCGAACTACTTCCAACATCCAAGGTACGAAAGCTATTAGTGAAATCAAATTCGCCAGCTATGTGCAGCCCGCCGTCATAAATGTCCAGATTACCGCCGGAATACACGTATCGTCCATTGGGGTCGATTTCAAGATAGTTTATAATATTGTTCGAACCACCATTCTGCATAAACGTACCGGCGCCTGTATTGGAACCGACTCGCACAGCCCGCAAGGTCCGTGATTGATTGTTGGTTGCCGTGGCGCCATTGGTTACTTCAAGCATTCCCTCATCCAGGCCGGTTACGTTGGTTGCTCCCCCTACAAACAGCGCTCCGCTGGCAAGGTCATTCACATTGAAGTCGAACCCCATCGCCAGAGTACCATTGTTTCCAAGGGTGCAATTTGGCACGTTAATATCACCATTAAACCACTCGAATCGTCCGAGTCCGCTGTCGGCGCCGATGCGTATCTCATTTTCAACCTCAAGCAGCCCGGCATTGTTTATATCGAGTACATACTTTCCTGCCGAGTCTGCTGCGTTGCCTACATGGAGACTGCCGGTGATGACATTGTTGCCGTCATAGTGCTCGAAAGCACCGGTGCCCTCGTAACCGATATAGGCACACGCTGGGTTTGTAACAAACAATGCACCGCCATTTTTCGTGTATCTGGCTATCCTGAAGTTAACCCAAGGGTCAGGTGGCGCAGTCGGTTGCCAGCCCCAGGTTAACCCCCACTTAAAGCCAACAAATCTGCCAAGATAGAGCTTTCCGGTCGTGTTAGTTCCGCCATTCTGTAAGAAATGGCCGTTTTGGGCAATGTATTCCTCATTTGCGCCCAGGTCACCTTCGTTCAGGGTATATAAACCGCTGGAAGGAAGATGCAGACCAACGGAAAGTTTATTGCAGTTGTTCTCTCCTCCATTCTGTATAAACCTGCCATTTCCGCCCCAGCCGATGTATTCATCACGGCCTACGATAACATCAGATGTCTCTCCCAGCCGATATTCGCCTCTACTCCAGGCGTTCAGTGCTATAAAAAGGTCGTTGCCGACGACAGTGTCTCCATCTCCAGTACTCTGGTCGTAGATGCCCGCAGAATAATGCTGGTATCCGACATAGAGATTATTGTAAGCGGTGTTTGTCCCGCCGGTTTGCGTAAAGGTTCCCAGGCCGAGAGACCGAAACCCGATGTACTCGCTGCCGGGACTGGCCCAATGTAGCGTCCCGGGATATGGTACTGCGCACGGGTCGCCGACGGTCAGGCTGCCGTCGGTGAGTTCGTAGGCTACATTGGGCTCGCCCGACCTGCCAAGGTAGAGAATGTCATTGACATTATGCACCCCGCCGTTCTGTATAAATCTGCCCTCTGTCTCCAGATATTCCCGCTCATTAACTGTCAGTTGTCCCCCACCAAGCGTATAGACAGAGTTTGTATCGATGTAAAGCGAGCCGGTTGTGTTGTCGCCGTTGTTATGCACAAAGCTGGCAAAATCTCTTATCCCTACATACTCAGCAGTGCCAGCCAATAGAGTCCCGTTATTGAGGTTATATGTCCCTCTGCTGTCTG
>Ga0180431_10001866_pt1 | contig 28677 bp, 37 predicted proteins | sample SS_ome_11_FD_132459 | JGI IMG/M metagenome (GOLD analysis project Ga0180431, IMG submission 132459) | Hypersaline lake sediment archaeal communities from the Salton Sea, California, USA - SS_1_MS_1 metaG | ecosystem: Environmental > Aquatic > Non-marine Saline and Alkaline > Hypersaline >... | reverse complement strand
TGATTTATTAAACTATGCATTACAAAATGCAGTTATGGATCATGACAACTATATTCGAACGAGAATTAATAAGAAACAAGGTCTCATTAGAAGTCAGATGCTTGGTAAGCGTGTAGACTTTTCAGGCAGAGCAGTTATTACACCAAGTCCAAAAATCAACTTAAATGAACTTGGGGTTCCATTACGTTTGGCAGTTGGTCTCTTTGAACCATTCATATTACATCGCTTGCTTTATTCCGGTAAAGTTAATAGAGAAACTTTAGCAACACTTGTTGAAGAATTTACAGGGTTGGAATTATCTGTGGATGGCATCAAACGAGTATTGAAAGCTATTAAAGAAAACGATAAAATCCCTGAAGATTTATATGAGTTATTTTTTGAAGCAACTGATGCTGCAATGGCGGGAAGGGTAGTTGTACTAAAACGTGACCCTGTATTACATACACAAAGTTATATGGCTTACTTTCCTGTATTACATAGCGGAAATACATTAGAAATGTCAACACTTCAAGTTGGTGCTCACAATGCTGACTTTGATGGTGACCAAATGGCAGTATTTCATCCATTGACAGATGAAGCTCAAAGAGAAGCTAAAGAGAGAATGACACGTCTTACTAGCGGTACATCTTCTTCTCAGTTAGTATTTGAATTATCAAAAGAGATGTGGGCGGGTTTATATATCATAACTAAAGATAAAAAGTCATCTAAACCTGCAAAAGCTGTATCTGATGAAGATTTGGAAAATATAACTGACCCATACATTCCTGTAAAATATAGAGGAAAGACAACTACAGCAGGAAAAGCAATTTTCAACAGCTGTTTTCCAAAAGGAATGTCATTTCAAACAGGTATTGCATCTAAAAAATTAACAGGGTCTTTAATACAATTAGCTTTTAAAAAGTATGGTGAACCGGCAACTATTAAAATTGCTAATAAATTGAAACATGTAGCTTTTAAATGGGCAACTATCACTGCTCCATCAATGACTCTTGATACATTTCAACTTCCAAAATCTGTGTATGTGATTAAAGAAAAGATCAAAACTGCAACTCCAGAAGAAGCACAAGATCTTATTGATAAAGCTCAAAAAATTGTAGAGAAAGAATTAAAAGATACAGGGTTTGGTGATTTAGTAGAATCTGGATCTGCTAAAGGTTGGGGTCAGCCAATGCAGATCCTTGTTGCTAAAGGTGTTATTGCTGATCCTGATGGTAATGTTTTAGATCCTGTAGCTGGTTCATTTGCGGACGGCTTATCAAATGTTGACTTCTTTAAAGCATCACAGGGCGCAAGAAAAGGTATTATTGACCGTGTTATCAACACGGCGGATACCGGATATATGGCTCGTCGACTTGCATATTTCCTCAATACTGTAGAAGTTGATCGCACTCTACGAGATTGTAAAACAACCAGGACTCTTGATTTTCTATTAACAGAAGATTTAATAGATCGATTTACTGGTCGATTCGTTATTAAAAATGGTAAGTTAATGCCATTTGAACAAGCGAAATTGAAATTAGGTGATATTGTTCATCTACGAAGTCCTGTTTTTTGTAGAAGTCCAAAAATATGTCACACTTGCTATGGGAGATTAATTGAGAGACATAGAACTCCATATGTCGGTATTTTAGCATCACAGATTATTGGAGAGAGAGGGACCCAGCTAATTATGAAGACATTCCATACAGGTGGTGCTGTAACATTGATTAAACGAGATATGTTAAGTGATATAATTAATAATGATCCATTGTCAGGATTGAAAAAATAGTGGAGTTGTTATGAAAACTTTCAGAACTGAATCAAAATATCATGATGACGCGTTAAAACGAGACATCAAAAGAAAAGTAACCGTAGCTGGTGTTACATTAGTTGGACTTCCACTTGTTACTATGTACGCACTCTTTCAAGTATATGAAAGACTATTAGCAAAGAAAAAGAAAGCTAAAACTCCAAGAGAAAAGTCTGAGATCGAATGGAAGATACAAAGACTAGCCAGACGAGCTAAGAAATTAATGGCGAAGGTGAAGAAAAATGGCTAAGAGTATATCTACATATCTAAAACAATCTGGTAATGATCTTGTTGTGTTAAGAGATTGTGTTCTTACTATTGATATGTCCAACTATGATGTCGACAATATGAGAATGGAAGAGAAGATATGGGTCAAGTCATTGTTAGCAAAAGCGGAGTTTGGAGATCTAATATTTGATATTGTTCTGGATTATCCTGTAGACCTTCATGTATATAAGATGGACAAAGTAGGAAAAGAATACATCAAACTCCACTATACAGCGAATTCAATTATGCTATCAGTTTCAATTGAAGCCGCTGAATCTAAAGTTCAGATTTCATATGTAGATCGTCTAATTGGCGGAAAAGAGATCTTAAAAGATGCTTCTCATTTATATAGAAAGTTGTTTGCAGTATATGGTAAACTTTCAAATATGGATTCTGTACACCTAGAGGTCCTTTGTTCTCAAGTATTAAGAGATAGACAAAATGTCCAAATACCTGCGAGGTTAGGAAAAAAGTGGGATCCAACTTTAGTAAATCTAAAGAAAGTAGTTTTCTCAGAAGGGTTTATCAATGGGCTTGCATTTGAGAATGTCAATGAAGCAATCAAGACTGGTTTGATATCTGATGAACGAGCCGAACCTAGTATTATTGAAAAGGTTATGACAGGTACGTTGGTTGATGATAGACGTGGACAAAAAGGTATGGTAGGAAGTAGACATTATAAAAATAGGTAATGATATGTTACTAGAAGAATATCTAGATCATTTACAGGAAATTGAACCAACCACTGCTGCAGGAATAGTAATTGGATCCATGACTTTTTTGATGATTGTAGGTGGTCCAATTCTGCAAGCACATATGTTAGTGAAAACCTCGAAAAGACACAAGGTTCTAGAAAAGAAACTTAAGGACATACTTCAAGATGGACGAGATTGGAAGATATATATCATGAAAGAGAAGCTTCCAAATGCTGGCATTTTAAGTGAAAAACCAGAGATATTTGTAACATCTGGATTGTTTAAGTATGTAACGGATCGAGAAGTGATGGCTATACTACTCCACGAAGTAGGTCATATCAGGGGGTTTCATGCGACAAAACAAGGGTGGTCTACAGCAATATTAGTCAGTCCCGCCATTGCTGCAGCGACAACAACATTATTCAATACCGCAACATTAGTGGCTTCAGCGTTAGCACCACTAGCGGTAATGGCTATTCTATTTACATCACATATGATCATGCTTCCTATGAGTAGAAGTCATGAATATAAAGCAGATGAACATACAATACGATATGGATATGGAAAGGATCTAGCCTCAGCCCTTAAGAAAATGATAAAAGTTCATCAAAAAGGACATTCAAAATTATCTAAGAAAATAGCAAGTTATCTTGATCCACATCCGACAGTTGAAAGGCGAGTAGCAAATATATTACTACACGCCTCAACGATAAAACTCATTCTAAAAAATACTTTAACTAAATCGGATGTAGTTAAACATCTCGCAAAACTTTGGAAGGGTTAAAAATGTATACATATAGAGCTAAGGTAACAAGGGTTGTCGACGGTGATACATTCCATGCTGAAGTGGATCTTGGCTTTAAATTAACTATGAAACAAACATTTAGGTTAGCTGAGATTGACACCCCAGAGACATTTCGACCAAAATCTGAAGCAGAAAGAGCGCATGGACAGCAGGCTAAGGAGTTCGTTAAACGAGCAATTGAAGGAAAGATTGTTACTGTCAAAACGAAGAAGACGGGAAAGTATGGTAGATATATCGCCTATGTAACTTATGGTGGTGGACTTAGTCTATTACAAGAATTAATGGACAAAGGATTCGAAAAGAAGGAATCATATGATACAATTTAAGTCACTCAAGCAGTATACTCATCTGGTTGATGGAATTCGATTTCCAAAAAATAGGAACGAACCATTTTTACTAGTTTATATGAGTGAGAACTCTACGTTGTTAGATGATTATACTAAGTTAAATCTTCGAAGAACCGATATGCGGTTTGTGATGGTTCCATTAACTAAGATACCTATTTCCAGAATGACAGCTGAGTTAAAAAAATTATATAAGACTCAAGGGTTATACGCATATTCTACATCCCAAAAAGTTCCTGAAGGACAGAATTTAATTTACGATCTAAGTAACTTTTTGAAAACAATGGACACTACTTATAATGTCAAAACGTACCGACAGCGAGCAGGATTCTTGTTGAAAAATATGTTGTTAAAAGTTGCAAATTCATATCCTCCCAACTATCAAAAAATACTAATCTATTCAGTTGATACAACAAAATCTATGAATTCATTTATAGATAGAAAGATATTTCCTTTGTTGATTCAATTGAAAAAAGAACCTTTCCAATTTGATCATCTAATTCTTAATACCATTGGTGATGCAACTTCTAGGTATCGTCTTCTAATTAAAGACAGACAATTTAATTTCAATAGAATTCACCAATTTCTAAAGAAGATTAGGCTATTAGATCCCGAAAAAGAGAAAGAAGAACAATTAGTAAATGCGACTAGTGCGGTCATGAATCGAATTGATGCTGACATTGAACCTAGTAACAAAAGTAAAATAAGGGACGCAATTGTTAGATTTTTTAAGAGAAGTCCTAAGTCTTTAGAGAAGGCGAGTATTGATTCTATAGATGATAATGAAGCTCAGGAAATCGCTACAGCGTCAATTCTATTTAAAGCGAATGGTGATTTGTATAGAGCTAGAAGAACCGCCAAATCAATTCCTACAACAAATAAGAAAGCCGCTTTAAAAGTGGTAGATAAACGATATTCTGATGAGCTTTTAAAACCTCATAAAACCGAAACTTTATCTGATGATGTAATAGTCCAAGTGGCTAACATTCCAAAAGCTGTAGGGAATAAATCACCGGAGCATATATTTGAGAAACGAAAAATAGACTTTGCAACTAATCTAAAGAAGGATATGACTAACTCATTTCGAGTTCTACAGTCAAAAGAGGTCCCATTAAAAGTAGCTAGTGTAAAGATAATACAAAAACCAAGTCGTTCTGGAGAATTGCGCAAATCAGATGTTAGTACAATTCAAGTTACTCTTACTGACAAATTTAGAAGAAAACATGTTGTTGATATTGATATTCCTAACGTTGGTGAAGATGGTACCTTTTATGTAAATGGTAAACGCAAATGTCTCATTAACCAAATAGTACTTTGTCCTATTTCGTTTCCTAAACCTTATGATGCTAAGTTTGAGAGTAGTTATTCAACTTTCCATATTTGGAGCAAGAGAACCAAAAGAGAACAGTACTTAGAAGGGTATATTGGTTCATACAAACTCCCTCTAATGATACTTCTGGCGTTTAGTTTTGGTTGGGAAGAAACTCTTAAATTGTATGATATCACTCATGAATTTGTAACAGAGAAACCAAGTAAAGAAGTTGGGTGGAGATATAAATTAGCTGATGACAGATATCTTATTTTTGGAAATGTTGATACCCCATTAAAGGAGGAAATGTGTCAATCGTTTATCCACGCAAATGTTGCTGCTTATAAACTCAATCAAGAATTTGGAACTAAAGAATATTTTAATGATTTGATTATTAAAATAAGTGGACGTATTAATTCCACCTTCTTAATCGAGTCAAACCTTGAGAATATTGTTGATCCTGTAGCAAGACAGGTGTTAATCAACCAACAACTACCAAGTGATTTATACCTGATTATGAAATATATGGCTTCAAAGGTAGTAACGGGGTTTACACAAAAACGCAATGACATATCAAACCAGCGAATTAGGAACTCTGAGATATTGGTCCATTTGGCACAGAAACAAATACTTGCTGCCTATACCGAATACAAAGAGCAAGTCCTGGCCGGAAATAAAAAAGCTAATTTTGAGTTGTCACAAACTAAAGTGTTGTCTGATTTTATTAATTCCGAAATTGTTTCTGATATGGAGTATGCAAATCCTGTAGAAGAGATGGCTACAAAAACAAGGGTCTCTCCTGTTGGAAAGACTATCGGTGGTATTCCAGACAAACAAGCTATCCAAAATGAAGGTCGTAATGTTCATGATTCTATGTTTGGAAATATTGATACATTAGATACTCCTGAAGGACCAAATGTTGGCATTGTCCAACAATTAACAGTAGACGCATACATCACATCAGCTCGAGGACTTATTGCGACAAAGGATATTAAAGAGGGAGAAGACTCTGGCTTACTTTCTACTACTAGTTCACAAATTCCATTTGTTGAAAATAACGATGGGAATAGAGTAATGTTCGGATGTAATCAATCTAGACAAGCAATACCTCTTAAAAACCCAGAACCACCAATGATTCAAACGGGATATGAATCTATCCTTACTAACGTTTTATCTGATGCGTTTGTAAAGAGAGCGCCTTGTGCTGGAAAGATAAAAGAGATAACAGATGATTTCATTAAAGTAGCTTGTAAGGGTGGTCCTGCAAAGAAAGTAGATATAATTCCTGTTCATTTGAGATCTGGGTCTGGAAAAGATACTCTCAGTGTTTTTAATCCAAAAGTAAAAGTTGGTCAATCTGTTGCTAATAATCAAATTATTGCAGAAGGTGCCTGTATATCTCAAGGCACTATTGCTCTTGGTAGGACTCTTTGTGTAGCTTATATGCCTTACAAAGGTTATAATTTTGAGGACGGAATTGTAATTGCAGAGTCAGTTGCTAAAGAAGAAAAACTAACATCTCTCCATGGAATCATGGAAGAAGTTCTTATTTCAAGAGATGATAGAATCACTTTTATGATAGAACTTGGAACAAAAACTAAAAGGGGTGATCCGTTAATTCGTAAGACAATAGGAGAAGTTGAACAACTTATTGGTTATGAAGAAGAGGTAGAAGGGGAAGAAATTGTATCAGGACATTTTATCAAAAAATCCCCTGGAGGTGTTGTAGTTGATATTGAAGTGTTTTCAAATGTTCCAGAAAGTAAATTCCCAGATTTAAAACCTCTCATTCAACGAACAAGATCTCGATATAAAGTTCAACCAAAAGAGAAATTTACAGTTCGCGGTGAAACTGTAAAGGGTGTGTTGATTAGATTTAAAGTTGAACAAGAATTACCGATTGGAGTTGGAGATAAATTAACAAATCGACATGGTGCAAAAGGTATTGTATCGTTGATTGAGAAAGATGAATTGATGCCACGGACTCCTACCGGAGATAAAATTGAAGTAATTTTAAACCCAATCGGTGTTATTGGTAGAATGAACGTTGGACAATTATATGAAATGTATGTTGGGTTAATCTCCAGAGAATTAGGTAGAAGGATAATAGCTGGGAAGAGTAAATCAAAAGCTGTAGCTCTGATGAAAAGTGTCTTACCAAAACTAGATACAACAAAGAATAAAGAATTTAGTAAAACATTAATTCGAAAATTTCAGGGATTGAATGCAACTAAATTTAAACAGTTTATGGATCAAGTAAGTCAATCAAATAATATGACGATCCTAGTACCACCATTTAAAGCTCCAAGTTATCCTGAGATACTTTCAGCAATGAAAATGTTGAAATTGAAGCCAGGTTATAAGTTAAAGCTTCCAGAGTATAACACAACAACAAAACATGAAGTCCCAATCGGATATCAATACATTTTGAAACTCGAACATATTGGGGCTGAAAAACTACATGTTAGAAGTACAGGTCCAATTACAAGTAAGACGATGCAACCAACTTCTGGTAAACGAAGAGAGGGTGGTCAAAGAATGGGCGAGTTGGATACATACTCATTTATTTCTTATAATTGCCCAAACTTGTTAGCAGAATTTTTTGGACCTCTTTCAGATGACCACGTAACAAAAAATCAAATTCTATCAGATATTATACAGACAGGTAGTGCTCAATACAGACCACCAAAAGCATCACCTGTTCGAGACTTACTAAATTCATACTTTATTTCATTAATGATAGGGAGGTAGTTATCAATGAAAATTTCTGATGCTTACTTAGCATATTTAACTGAGCAAGAAGAAGAGGGAGAAAAGAAACCTTTTTACAAGAGAGGATCCTTCTGGAAAAAAGCAGGCGCCGTAGCAGGATTGGCTGCTGCAGGTGTTGCTGGTCATAAATATGGCGGACAGATTGCTAGCGCTGCAGCCAATAAGATGAAGCAGATAAGAGCGGCTCACAAAGCTGGTAAGACTGCATATCACGGAGCAAGAGACGTCACTCCAACCAGTATGCACAAATCACACTCAAAGAGAATAGGTGGAAGACACTAAAATGGATAGATCTAAAATTCTAATGGGAGCAAGCGTGTCCCCGTTGGAGATGGATGATGAAGACCTTCAGGGACAACAAGAAGACGCTTCTATCCAGTATGATGTTCTAGAATTAGTTGACGCTATTGATAAGTTAGAGTTTAAGTCTTTATACTTAAACTCAATAAATAATATTAAAGCTGAGACTGTTCCTGCTCAACGCGACTATTGTAAAAAGTTTCTTATAAAAGTAAAAGAAGTATATGATTTTGAGTTTCTCCCACATCCCGAATTAGAAAACCAAATCGACATGAACAACGTTTATGATCTTTTAGAGTTTCTAAATTTTGGGTGTATACCCTTCCTTGGGGATGTGTGGAGATTCCTCAAAGTCAATTTAAGAAAAATTGATGTGATATCTTTCTGCACTCAAAACGAGGATAAAGTTATCTCTGAGATTGAGGACCAGATTCAATCACATGATTATAGTGAGTTAATTTCTATATTTCTTAGAACATATAATAAAGAAAGTATGGTAAGTTGGTTTGCGAGAATGACCCAACGTTATAAAATGTTGGTGTTACTAAGAATCGCGGAAGGGATGTAAAATGAGTGAATTTCGAATTGAGTTAAAGAAAGGGTCTGCTAAATTAGTGGCTGACCGAGAAGAACTGGTTGGAGTTTCTGAAACACATGAAGGTCTTGTATTCAATTTCAAGGGCGGTATGAATGTTGTAATACATGATGATTATATGTCCAGTTCTGTGAAGAAAAGAGTTACTAATGCAGATCGTCAATTTGCTGAGGGAAATCTCATTTTTGATATGGATAATCCTCGGGCACCTGTCCTTGTGGACACCACTTAAAAATTCTATATAAAAAACAAGATCTATATATATTAATATACAGATAGGAATATTTGTATTTTACAAATGTTTCTGAATACCAAACAATTAAAACACAGATAAGGGGACAAGTTTGCAATCACATAGTCGATTTCGAAAAACGGGAGGTATGGGTTTCTTCCGTTGTCATGGAAGGAAAGGAGGTGGTGGCCTGAATGAATCTTTAGTGTATTTCAGATTAACCTTCAGGACAGCGAAAAGGGAAAGAGGTGGCGAAGAAACAGGATGTGAAGAAGCTGAGAAGAAGGGTCATACATTATTATGAGCAGGCCGCGCTACCTGTTTTAATTAAAGAAGCGCAGGATCTTGGACTACGAATTCCGAAAGCCATTTTAATGGAATTTGAAAAAACGCGTCAAGATTCTCCAATGCACAACCAAGGCTAAATAACGATAGTGATGACCAACCTCGACGTTGGAGATTGCTATTGTATCGTATATAATGATCGACGCACCCGACTGCGATCGATGGTTATGTCAAATTTAGACAATGCGAGTCGCTAGCACTTGACTGCTAGGAACTCCATTCTAATCTTATGTCTAATCCTTAATTGGATTAGGTGTTTGATTGGAATGGGGGTTCTAGTGGTCAAGTGCTGGCGACTCACACCTAAACCGTTTTCCGTTTTTGTCGTTTTTCGTTTGAATATTTTCGGGAGGTGCTTAATGAGATTTGTCTCGGCTGAGCAATTTATAGAAAAGCTTGGCTGCAGGGTCTATCCGATAACACTGATTAAGTTTATGTTGAATAAACGGAGAATTTTACGTTACATTTCAGCAGCGGCAGGTGATGACTTTAAAGCAGCTAGCTACCAGGTGGGTCCAGAAGGATGCGAAGTATGTGAAAGTAAGAAAGAACAGAATATTCTATGTAGACAACATACATCTATCCATCGTGTTCTTAATACTGACACAGTAGCATTTGATTTGGATACCAATTTGTACTTCTACAAGAATGAGATTTTTCGTATGGTAGGTAATCGACTTGTAATCGTATATTGTCCACATACAAAATTGATTATGGGTGAGCTTACCGACGATAAAGTACGGAAGGTAATTCCAATCACTGTAGAAGACCCTAAACTTACCTCCCTTCCTCAATATGCGAATGTTAAGAAATTTATATCTACCGAATTGATGTATAATCATATGAAATGCTGGTTTGACAGGGAGTTTTCAATAGTTACACTTCCAGATAATGGTGGAAGTAGTAATTGGTGTCTTATTACTAACAGATAGGAGGATTTAAGAAATGAGTAGTTACGAAGAGTACGCGGGTCTGGGAGAGACCGGGTATGAAGATCAAGAGCCAGTAAAACCGGAGGATGAGTTTTTCCACGCCTTGTATATAGCTGGAAACTCAAGAGAAAACCATGCGGGTATTACTGAGCAATCGGGGAAGTTGCAGATAAGAGGTGTTGAGTATAATCTTGATACCGTAAACATGGTTATTACCCATGTTAAAAAAGTTCTTGTCAAGTCATCACGAGATGCAAAGGGAAGAGAAAAACTCGAGTGCTTCAGTTATAAAAAGGAACCAAGGCCCCCGTGGCATGGATTTGAAAACCGCGTGTGTGGTTCCAACTCTGCTGAAAGAGCTGCAGATCAATGGTGTCAAGATTGTCGTGAGCAGATTGTAGTCGCGGGAATCTACTGTGACGCAAAGGGTAAACCGATTCTCAGTGAAGAGAAGAAGCCTGTCTTCATCTTTCTAAGAGGTAAAGGTATGAAATACAGTAATGTATCTGAGTACCTGGGGAATATGTTTAAGTTAGATCTTGAACCAATCTTCCAACCTGTTACGGAAGAGAGTAAATCTTTTGAGAAGAAAGTTGTAAATAACAAAAGATTTGTGACTCAGATTGGCATGGGAAAACAGTCTTCGAATTATGGTGATAAGGATGTTTTCACTTTGACCCATACAGTACAACTCGAAAACAAGAGCGTACTTGAAGTATTGAAAATTGCGAAACAGACCCAGGATAAATTCAACGAGAAAATGGATTGGACAAGGACTCCATCGACAAGTGGATATGCTCCACAGCAAGCTCCAGTTGACCAATCTAATGTGATTCCTGAGGGTGATGGTGAGCAAAAAACAAAGGAGCAACCTGCGACTCAACCGCAACAAGCTGCTCCAAAAGACGAGACCTTTAATTTTGAAGACATCAATTTCTAAGGTCACTGATGTAAAATGTGTCGATGGAAAACGGCATAAGTGGGATAAAACAATCAAACATTGGGCGTGGTGTAAGAAATGTGGTTCTATAACTAAGTTTCATTATCGCGCTCATCATGACAAACCATGGACACGAGTAAAAGAAAAAAGTATGCATGGCAATTATTTGATTGGAATTCCAGAACATTTACTCTAAAGGATGAACCTATGGGAGGGACAAGATGTCCCTCCCTTCAGAAAGGATGTTAAACATGAAGAGCCCTTGCGATGACTGTGTTGTTAGTATAATGTGCACGGCGATGTGTGAGGAAGCTCTACCATATTACAAGAGTCTTGCCACTAAAGACCAAACCTTTGACCATGATCATTATTTCCATCGTGTTGAAAAGTATTGGGAGGACAAGGCGAGTGGGGTAGAGAGTCCCACGTCAATAAGGACAGAAGATTCTAATATAGAGTTACACCCAAAGGAGAAGAACGATGGCAAGAAACGTAGAACAAAAGTACTTCGAAAGATTGGACATCGCTGTGCTTCCTATCTCAAAGATAAAGTCCTTAATAAAAGGAGACATCTTGGGAACGCTGAATGCGTGGAGCAGCGGTCGTAATGTTGATAAACAATGTTTTCATATAGTCGGACCCGCCGGAGTGGGAAAGACTCAAATTTGTGAACAGATACAAATCGAACTTACCGAAGAATTGAAACAGCCGGTTGAGATGATTATGGTCAAATCACCGGTCCTGTCCAGAGATGATTTCATTATCCCATTTCCGATTGTGGATAATGGAAATACATCATTCCGAATGTTATATTCCGACTTCGTTCCGAAAGATCCAGATAGTATTGGACTATTTGTGATCGACGAATTCTCAAGAGGTGATCACTCACTTCAACAATTGCTGTGGCAAGTACAAAATGAGTATAAGGTCCACTTGTATGATTTTCCAAAGAAGTGGTTTGTTATCTCTATTGATAACCCTGATGACTCTGAATACCAAATGGATACAATGGAAGACGCTGCTGGGTTGAGGAGGCAGCTACATCTGTATACTGAGGTTAGTGTTCCAGACTTCTTGTCCCATGCGATGAAGAAGGAGTTCCACCCAACAATTATTCAATTTATCCAAGCTCATCCGGACTTTCTCTATGACTTTAATGCTCAGAAGGTTGGCGCGGTATTTTCTAACCCAGCAAGTTACGAGAAGTTGTCTGACCAAATGTGGAAGTTTGAGTTGGGTAGAGGAATTAAAGAAAGTTACAATGAGATAGAGCCACTTGCTGCTGGATTGCTTAATTCCAGTAAAGCAAGAATGTTTATCGAGTTCATCCAAGAAGGAAAGGATGTGAACCCAAGAGATATCTTTTATGATTATAAGAAGAAAGTACGTCCGATAATCATAAATCTCAAAAGAGAAAAAGATAATGCCACTCTTGGAAATATTATGACTGGGTTCTTGACCTTTGTGACATCGGAACGTCCGACTCATACAACAAAGAAAATTAAGGATAATGTCTCTCAGTTTTTGGTTGATATGCCTATTGATACTTCGGCAATCTTTATGTCATCTCTTGATGGTATGGAGAGGACTTCACCAGAGTTTGTATACATGGCGGAATTCCATCGAGCATTGTTGGAACATGGTGATACATACCGTGTACACTTTTATGAAAAGGCGATCCAAGCAGCTGAAAATGGGAGGTAGGTATGGAACAAAGCGAGAGATTACGAGAATTAGTAGCTGTGATGACATTTCAAAACAGTTACTGGGGTTATCTCTTTGCTAGGATTCGTCGAGTTGAAGATTCAAATCTTCCATCAATTATGGGTGTTAGTCCAAATTCGGACGGAACTATTTCATTAAGATTTCATCCGGAGTTAGTAAGAGATACAGATGATGAAAATTTGAAATGGATCCTTGAGCATGAAGGAATGCATGTATTGAATAAACATATTCCAAGGCTCTTAACTATCTTAGCCAATGAGGTTGATCAGAAGCGAGAAATGGCTAAGATGGCAGTTTGGAATATTGCTGCGGATTGTGCAGTTAACGTGGCTATTGCAATACCCAAAATCTTAAAGATTGGTGGGAGACCATGGACTGGTCAACATCCAGACTTATATGGACTACCAGACGATAGATCGACTGAGTATTATTTCTCCAAACTAATGAGTGAATACGATTCAATGGAGTCGGAAGGTGGAGAAGGTTCAGGAGAAGATTTGTTTGGTATGGCTGACGATGTAGATGACCATGGCTCATGGGGTAACGTAACAAAACAAGTAACAGATGTTGGATCTTTAGCAAGAAAGATTGACGGATATACAAAGAAGATAATCAAAGAATCTTTGAAAGCTGCTGGTAGGAATCGTGGTACAATACCCGGTCATATTATGGAGCTTATTGAGTCTGCTCTTGAACCTCCAAAGGTCCCGTATTACCAATTAATCCGGCGACTTATAAGAGGCTCAAAAATGAGCAAATTCAAACGAGCATTCACAAAGGTGAATCGAAAACGAACTTATGTGTTTACAATCGGAGAACTAAATATCCCTCAAATCTCGCCGTTTCCAGGGAGAACCAGAGACTTTACATTCAATATCTGTGTCCTAATTGATACCTCCGGAAGTATGTCACCGGATGATATTAAAGAAGGTCTCTCAGGAGTTAAGAACATAATCGAGAATGATAGACATTGTAAGTTGACCGTTCTTGAGAATGATACACATCTCCAAAAAGAGTACGAATGTAAAAAGATTCGTGATATTGATTTTGAAGTAAAAGGTCGTGGTGGAACTATACTCGAACCAGGACTGAGAAGAGCGAGAGAATTGAGACCGGATGTAACCTTATGTTTTACAGATGGTTACTGTGATGATATTAACACTTTACCCAGAAAGATACTTCCTCGAAAGTTAATCTGGGCGATCCAACAAAATGGTACAGCTGAACATGTGAATAAAACTGGATACATAGTGAGGATTGAAAAATGATACCAGAATGGGGATGTTTCAAAGGGTTAACGTTTATGTGACTTCCACTTCAATATTTGCTGCGGGTCAGCGAAATTGCGTTTATGTTCTGGGCGGTCTTGATGTGTTTTATATTCTACATGATATTTCAAATGATAAAGATTGCTGCAAATGAATTTGACATGACGCGGTGGGAGTTTATTAAGGATATATTTACGGAGACGTACGGATGGATATGGAAAAAGAAATAGCAAATAAAATCATGCTACTTGGTAAGTGGAGCAATCCGAAACCAGGAACCGGAGCTTCTGTTATGTATCGTGCAGCTTGTGATTGTACCGATCCTGATTGTGATATCACAATAGATATGGAATATGACCCAGATTTTGGTATGATAGATCTCATGTTTTATAAAGATGTTCATACGTTTGACGAAGTATGGGACCCAGAAACTGGAGCAGATCATATTCGCAATATCATAGGACGAATCAAGAAAGCACTAAAATTGATCTTTACTGGGCGATTAAAAATGGAAGAGTCGTTCCATATCCAAGGTGAAGACCAAATTGATGGATGGATAGAAGCTCTACGAAAGGGGAAGGAGTTCATATTAGAGGACTTAAGAAAGATGCAAGAGGAGTAGATATGGCACAATATACTGCGAAAGATATAAGAACGCTTAATCCAATGGAGCAGATACGTCTCTCTCCAGGTATGTGGATTGGTCCTACAGAAGATCCACACCACCTAATTGAAGAGGCGTTGGATAATGCTCTGGATGAAGCTCAAGGAGGACACGTGTCAATAATCGCTGTGAATATTGACACAAAGAATAATGTCTGTGCAGTTATAGATAATGGAAGAGGCATTCCAATATCTGACAATACTCCTGTAAAGATTTCTACTGAGTTATTCTCAGGAGCAAAATTCCAGGACAAAAAGACTGCATATGAAATAGCGAGTGGTCTTCATGGTGTTGGTCTTGTTGCTGTGAATGCTTTGAGTACAGATTACGAAGTAGACATTTACAGGAATGGTAAGCATGGATATTTCCTTTTTAAAGATGGGAAGTTGAAAAAGAAGTACATTAAACCATTCAAAAGTGAAAAACCTTTTTCAACGAAGATTCAATTCAAACCAAACCCAAAAACATTTGAAAGTACAATTCCGGATCTAGATCGAATAAGGAGACGGTTGAGTACAGCATCTGCGGAGATGGGGAAAAAGATTTCTTTTGTATTACAGGTAGATAACAAGAAAGAGGTATTCAAATTATCTCTAACGGATCACTTTGGACAGCATTGTTTAAATAATGGAGAAGAGAATACGGGTATAGCTGGATTGAAATCGTCCATAACACCTGAAGCATTTAATGTTCTCTTGTCATATTCTTTGAATGGTAGTATGACTCCAAAGGTTTTGTCATCTGTAAATCTTCTTCCGGTCGACTCAGGTGGGACACACGTCAATTGTTTTTACGATATTTTGAGAGAGTTCTTCTCTGCGAAAGCAAAGAAAGCGGGATATCGTTTCCTTCCAAATGATTGTCTGATTGGTCTGAGAGCATATTTAATGCTCAGTCTAAGAGAACCAAAGTTCTCAAGTCAGACAAAAGAGAAACTTACCAACAGAAAAACTGACATGGAGAAATTGTCAGCTCAACTCAAAACACAAATCGAAACCTACTTTACAAAACACGGGGACAAATTAGAACTGCTACTCCAGCGTTTCGCAGACTATCGAGCGCGACTGGAAGCGAAGAAGATCAAAACCGCACCCAACGGAAAGAGAGTAGCTACGAAATTCACAAAGCTGAGAGACTGTACGTCAAAAATGGGTGAACTGTTTATAGTAGAAGGAGATTCAGCAGGCGGCGGTTTTGTATCTTGTCGTGATCCAAGGAAGCATGCAATCTTACCTTTGAGAGGAAAAATTCCTTCAGCTGCAAGTGCGAAAGACATCTTAAAGAATAAGGAAATTGGAGAACTGATTCAGTCGTTAGGAACGGGTGTTGGACCTACTTTCAATTTGAAGAATTTGAAGTATAATAAGATTATATGTGCTACAGATGCTGACGAGGATGGGTATCATATTCTCTGTCTTGTTACTCTGGTTTTAGCAGTTCTAGTCCCCGAAGTCATTAAAGCTGGTAAGTATTATTTCGTCCAGACTCCACTGTGGGCTATAAATGAAAGAAAAACATTTACCCCAATCTGGACAGATGAAGAACTTACAAAAGCGAGAGAAGCAAATCGACATCTAACTCGACTCAAAGGGTTGGGTGAATTGAATCCTGACCAATTGAAAGTTGTTACGATTGACTCAACAAGAAAACTTGTACCGATTCCATACACAAAGAATCTCGGAAAGATCATAAAACTCTTTTCGGACTCAAGTCAAAAACGAAAACTTCTAGAAGGAAAATGGAAAGTATAGGAGGTGTAAATGTCCCAGAAGAGAAAAAATAGCACCCCAGCTAGGACCCGGTATAATGCTGAGAAGAGATGGGAAGTCAATAAACTGAAAAAACAAGAGAAGCACAAAAAACGTGTGGAGAAGAAGGCTCAAAGGAAAAAGGACCGTGAAAATACTGAATCCATGTCGTAATTGTGTGATCAAAATGTGTTGTACATGTCGGTGTCCTGATCGTCGGGATTACTGGGATACGAGAGAAAATTTTTCTTGGTGGATAGCTCACGCTTGTAAGTGGGTTGCAACGATTAATATCATTTATATATTCTTTGTAAAATGAGAGGGAGATAAATGGATCAGTTAATACCGCAGTGGTATAGAAGATATGGCGAGTATGTGAACTCATTTAGATCCTTCCCGTTAAAAGACGATGGTTTGAAACCTGTTGAAAGAAGACTTTTAATTACCGCTTATTTAGTTGCTCGTGATAAGCGAGTTAAGTCAGCTAGTGTGGATGGAACTTGTATTGCGAAATACCATCCACATGGTTCATGTTATGGAACTATTGTACAGTTGGTCAAAAATGGTTTTCTTGAAGGTCAAGGAAATTTTGGAAATAGCTTGGGAGTAGATCCATCACCTCCAGCAGCTATGAGATACACAGAGTGTAAGCTACCAAAGTCCACCCTTGATATGGCTTTTAAGTACATTAAACATGTTCCATACATCGAAGGTGAACTCAGTAATGAGGAACCTGCATTTCTACCAACAATGTTTCCATTCTGTCTTATGGGAAGGGAGTACACTCAAGGAATTGGATTTGGTTTTAGAACCTACGTTCCTTGTTACCGTCTTGAAGATCTTCATAAGAGACTTATGTTTCTTTTGAAGGTCAGAAAGACCAAACCAACAATTCGACCCATAACCGATTGTCAAATCCTGTCTCCGGATACTGAGTTGGAAACTTTGCTAACGACCGGTAAAGCTACGATAAAGGTTAAAGGAGTTATCGTAATAACCAAAACACACTGCAAAGCAAGACTCAAATCTTGGCCACCGGGTAGACGATTCGAGTCCATTCTGGGTAAATTCAAAAAAGAACTTGAGAACAACGACATTGGTTTTATCGACCAATCGAATGATGAGGTCGGTACAGCAATAGATTTTACAGTCTTGAAGCAAAGAAATCGAGATAAAATCTTCAGCTCATTTGTGAAGAAACTCGAAGCCGCTGTAACCGGAACTATTTCATTTGAAGCTATTACGGTTGATAGGAATAGTCATGTGAATCTAACCTCAGTGGATGAAATGCTCCTTGGGACATATGTAAATTTCAAGGAAGTAAATGAAGCCATGCTGAAATATGAAATTCAAAAGAATAACTCCATGATTAAAGAGTTGCAAGATTTGGAGAAAATTAGAGCTCCATTATCTGCAATTCTAAAACAGACACCTGGTAGACTTACAAAGAAATTACTTGAAAAGTCTATTAAGTTTATCTCTGATAAGTCTGGAGTTCCCGTAAAGACAGTTAAGGAGTTGATAGCAAAATATCATATTCAAAAACTCTTAACAGTTGATACGGATACAGGTGAATTAAGACAAAAAGGAAAGGAACTAACGAGTTCCTTAAAGAATATTGACCAGTTTGTACTGAGTCAATATGACGCGGTAAAATAGGAGGAGATATGTATGAGGAACTTCAGAAGTGGGTAAATGAAAATGTCCCTGATGATAAACTCATTTGGAAACGAGGACTTGGTGACCAGGTGATGTTTGTCAGGGATAAGATCCCAGCAATCTTGGCGAGATCATCCGAAGAGTATCGGGGAATCAAAGAACGAATTATGGTTGTCAGTACTCACCATTCAAAGTCAGTATGTCTTCCAGTGTATCGTCTTGAATGGTTCGACTATACATTCACGATGCGATACAATTTCTATAATTGGATAGTATCTGTAAGGACACCGTATGGAAAACCATTCTATAACATTGACTGGCTAGGAATGATTACCTCGGAGGATAAGGATATCAATTCCGTATATTGTGAAGGGTTCTCAAAAGATGATGTCTATGGAGCCTACAAAGATGGAGAGAGAAAGTTTACAATTTCTCTATACGATAACTATGAACTCTATACATTCTTTAAAGTCATAAAGAATTGGGTAGTAAAGGAGGAAGCAAAACGTGTACAGAATCAAGCGAATCTATCATGTGACGATGGGTCACAGACTGAGCAAACATCTGGGTCTGTGCCAGAACTTTCACGGGCACAATGTTGAATTTGAAATATCATTGTCAGCTCCATCATTGAATGATAATGATATGATTATGGACTTTTCAGAATTAAAAGAGATTGGTGAGAACATATTTGAAATGATGGATCACGCCACCCTCTTTAATCCCACAGATGAAAATCTTAAGTTCTTTCAAGAGCATGGATTCAAGACATTGACATTTCCGACGAAAGCGAATGAGGATCCGACTGCTGAGGTAACATGTAAGTGGGTGTACAGGATTTTTCGCGCGGGTTTGGACGAGCGAGGTCTTGAAGATGTTACTATTGACTTTGTTCGTATGTGGGAAAACAAGAACTCAATGGCGGAGTACAGTGAATAATGTTAAAGTTTAAGAGAAGATCAGGGATCATCATTCCACGGGAGTACGAGCAGTATGATTTCTACCAGATGATCCTGAAGCATTTAACGAGACGTCAACAAAACTACAACTCACCAGACTTTGTAGTCAACCAATTCTTTTCACAGTCAGATAAGTTTCTGACCATTCCTAGATTCTTCCCATTACAAAATTACATAGAGTGCGGGTATGTCGACGCCCAGCATGAAGGACAAGATATTGATATTGAACACAAGATAACTCCAAGAAATGAAACACAAGAAAAGACAATGGAGTTTATGTGTAACAATGACAATGGGATTATCCAGCTGGGTCCAGGAATGGGAAAGACAGTAATCAGTATTTATATGATTGCGAAAAAGAAAAAGAAGACTTTTATTCTGGTGCATCGAGATTCTCTCGATAAGCAATGGCGCAAACGACTCATCGAGCATTCTTCTCTTAAAGAAAAAGATATCGCTTTACTAACAACTGCTAAACTGGAAGAGCATTTACAATATCCAGTCGTAATTGCTACAACACAAACATTCACGTCAATATTAAAGAGACGTAGAATGGACTTCCTTATCAAGTTAGATAAAGCAAACATCGGGGTATTTATCGGAGATGAGGTTCATACTACGGTAGGCGCTCCCACATTCAGTCAGTGTTCCATACACATGCCATCTAAGGTGACGTTCGGACTTAGCGCCACTCCCTACAGATGGGATGGGAACACTGACATTATCGAGTACCATCTTGGAGATGTCTTTGGAATTGATGACGATTCTGATACTATGTCTGCGGATGTAACTATTCTACTCTCTGACTATGGTATTGATTCTCCAAGGAGGTACAAATACTTACATTGGGAAGGTCAGTTTCAGCGCTCGCGATACCTTAACATTATGAAAAACTCAACGACCTTTATGACTTTGGTAAAAGCAATGATTAGAAGATTACAAGATCGAAATCTTTTGGTCATTTGTGAGCGAGTTAAGAAACTGATCGACCCTTTGTATGATTGGTCGAAACATCCAGATAAGAAGAAATTTATAGCTGGTTCGCCATTATCAAATTTGGAAAGTCAGTTAACATTCTCAACTCCAGGTAAGATACGAGATGGTATTGATGCTCCATGGAAGGATACATTAATTATTACATCACCTGTTAGAAATATTGAACAGTTGAGTGGTCGAGTGATTCGAACAAAACCTGGAAAGAAACAACCAGTTATAATTGATATGGTTGATTATGGGTGTCCAGATATGTCTCGTCAAACTTATAGTAGAATTAAATACTACAAAAAGAAAGGATGGAAGATAAGGTACATATTTGTCAATCCTGTTAACATGCAAAAACATGAGATGGAGGAAGACGAAGCTCTTCGAGTCATCAAAGGAGAGTAGATGCGACGACCCAATCCTTATGGTATTGGTCCAGTTCCAATATTTGATCCATGTGAAAAATGTGTGATTAAAATGTGTTGCTCATATCTTTGTGAAGAGAAGATCAAATATGAAGGAGCAAAAGTACCACCAATAAAAACTAGAGTATACACGAAAGGGAAAAGAATAAAATGCGTAAAAAAGCGGATTTCGTGACCAACAGCAGTTCAACGTCATATATCTTGACGGATAAAGAGGGGAGAATTGATCCGCAGGGTAAGATGTTGATTGATTTGAAGAAGCAAGCGGATCTGACTGTGATTACGACAGAGATCTTGGACGAAATTGAGAAAAATGGATTCTATAAAATTGGTCAGTATTCCAGAATTGAACTGGATGAAGGTGAACTTGAAAACGCCAGATTTGCGTTGTCGCACGGCGAGAAGGTTTACTGGATTGATGTATATGACGATCCAGCATGGTTTATTCCCAGTGGAGTAGTTGCTCAATGTGTAAATGATTATTAGGAGGGGAAATGAGAAAGAAAGCTGATTTTGTAACGAATAGTTCGTCAACATCTTATATTGTGCATATTCCAGTTGATTTTACCTTGGATGCACATACAGAAGATATCAAGCAGTCGATTCTTGATTGGGATGGAGAAGTGAATGAAAAACGAATTGAGAAAGTAAAAGATCAGCTCCATGAGTTGATGAACTTGAGTGGTCGAATGTATGAGTATGATAATCGCATTGAGATGGTAGCGCTGAGGGATCTATTCCATAAACTAGATTTCATAATTGATGGAATTGATGTCGGATCTGATATGGGCGTACTTGTAAATATTAACACACTCAAGGCAAGACAAAAGATCGAAAAGATCGGAGCTTAATATGAAAGCTATCGTAATAGCGGACATCCATTTGAGCATGTACTCAAATGATCCAGTGGTTGAAGGAATCTCCATGAGACTGTTCTATTTGAATAGTGTCTTGAGAAGAATCGCAGACTATGCGATTAAACATAAAATTGATATCATCATAATTGCTGGTGATATCTATCACACAAAGAGTTCTATCCATGCGGTTGCTCAGGACGTTCTTCTTGAATATGTGAGAGACTATCAGGATCTTCTCTTTTATGTAATTGATGGAAACCATGATATGTCTTCCAAGTCTGGTAAGGGAGTGTCTGGGTTAAAGTGTTTGGACAATGAACCAAATGTGTATATGATGCACGAGCCAACGATGGTCGAGAACATCTTCTTTGTTCCGTGGAATGCGAAAACGATGGTTGAGACTGTGAAGAATGGACAAGCTGATTATCTGATATCTCATTTCGGATTAAATGAAGCGATGTTGAATAGCGGAATCTCAATTATTTCTGATCTTGGAATGAAGGATCTGGCGCATTATAAATGGTGTCTTCTTGGACATTATCACATGCCACAAGAGTTAGGGAATGTGATAATTCCAGGATCAATTATCCAGTTGGATTGGGGCGAGAAGCATGAGGAGAAACGATTTATAATTCTTGACACAGATAAGCATACGTGGAAGTCTGTTCCTACACAGGGTTATGTTGAACACCATGCACTTGAACTTACAGATGAAAATAAAGAAGATGTTCTCAAACTCGCGCGTAAGTTGAAAGACAAGGGCCATCAAGTTAAGATTAATCGAATGACAGTCGGTGTAGATATGGCTGAATTGCAGGATGAGTTTGTGGTAGTTGATAAAGTCGAGAAGGATATCACAAATCGTGGTATTGACTCATCCATGTCAATGTCTGATATCTTCAAGAGATATATGGAGATTGAAGGAATACCAAAAGAGAAGTGGCCTGCATATGAAGCTATGGCGGTGAAAATTGTGAATACAGCAAGGGAGGGTTTATGAAATTCCAAGTAAAATTTGAGGCTCCTGGTGACGGAAGATTGACAGAGGAACCTCCTGGAGAGATTGGAATTGACATGGTGGATATGATTAGAGATGAACTCAATCGACCAAATCTTGACGTAGATCTGATTAATGGAGAGATTCAATGTCCAAGATATCGTTCATCTTACTATGTCAATGTTACTGAAGCAACAGCGAGAACCATCTCATTATTCTCGGGAAGAAACAAGGTAACAGTTAAAGTTCCAGATAGCTATCTGTCAAAATATGAGAACTTTATCTTTCGTGAAAGCTTCTATGATCCGGCGAATAATGTTCTTGAAATGTTTCGGGTATGGGTATTACGGCGACCAAAAAAATTGACTTGTGTATTTCCCCACTATGAACTAAACGAACAGTGGTTGATTGAGGATTGGAAGGAAGCTGGATGTCCTCTCAAGTGGGGATTCAATGGAGAAAATGGTTCGAACGCAAAGAAGTTAGCGGAGAAGAAGAATGGGAAAAAAAGTTGATCTAGGTGGGACAGAAAAAGGAGCGCCACCTCAAAAACAAAAGATGATCTATTTTGGCATACCCACAACCATTGCGATGATGATGGACATATACACATACGAACCTGCAAAGAGATATGTTGACGCAATGAAACAAACTCTACTCAGTTCTGTAAGTCTCAAAGAGTTGAGAAAAGAGATTTGTACAATGTTTGGTATGAAGAGTATGAGAAAACTCAAAAAGCAACGAGAGAACCAGGCGAAAATCTTAACTGCGATCTTTGGTGATCGTATATGGGGTGAATGATGAAAAAAGTTACCTTTCTGAAACAAGGAATGGAGAACTTTTGTAACCATATCGAACCAATGGAATTGGAGTTTGGAGAAGGTCAACTGGTTCTGGTTACAGGTCCAAATGGAGCAGGAAAGACTTCTCTATTCCAAGCACTTCCATATACGTTATATGGTCAGTGTGAGAAAGGAAGAGGGGATGATGTTCTTAATGACAAAACTGAAAAGAATTGTCATACATGGACCGAGTTCGATATTGATGGTCAAGGGTATCGAGTAGATAGATATGTTAAGTATACAAGGCTCGGAAATACTGTAACATTAACAAGGAAAGGAGAAAAACGCCCATACAAGAAAGGTCATAAAGAAGTAGTACCAGAAGTTGAAAGACTTCTAGTTCCATATAAACTCTTTATGAATACTTTACTATTTTCTCAAAAAGTGAAAACATTCTTTACCGACTTAACTGATTCTCAGCAAAAAGAAATCTTTCGAAAGATCCTCACTCTTGATGATTATGTATTATACCATCAGGGCGCCGGAGTTGAAGAAAGAGATATTGAGAATAGAATCATTGAGTTGATAGGAATGACGAGTGTTAATGAACAGTTGTTAGTTGATGCAGAGCAACAACTTAAACAGACTAACCAAGCAATGATGGATTTCTATCGACAAAAAGGAGAGGAGATTGAAACTCTTACTCGACAAATCGAAGCTAGAAAGACAATTGTTGCCAATGGATCTGCTCATTGGGAAAGTTTTGTCAAGCAAAACTTGGATGACAAACTTGCTAATGTTAGCAGTCGCATTGGGTTTGCAAGTCAGAAGTTTAACAATGTTGCGAAAGAGTTGGATGCAATAGTTGAGAAAATTGAATCTCAAGCTGGATGGAAAGAAGCTGAACTTGAGGGCGCGGCAGCTACAGCTAGAACAAAAGCTGAACAAGAGTTAAGTGAGCAACGTCACAAGATAAATGCAGAGTGGCAACCAAAAGATGAAGAATTTGAGAAGGAGAGAGAACTACTTATACACAAGAAACATTCAGCGGAGAAGCAACAGGCATCAACTCATACAGAAATGCTATCAACTAAGAAGCTAATTGGAGAATTAGAGGAAAGTTTAGAAATGGAAGCTCCTGTATGTCCAACGTGTCTTCAGGATATTACAGATGAATCAAAAAAGAAAATCCAAGAGCAAGTGGATTTTGCATTTGATCGGATGGAGAAATTACGAGGGTTCCATGAGCAACTTACTGAAGAAATTTACGAATGGGACTCAAAACTTTCAGATTTAGCTTCTAAAAGAAATGAGTGGAAGGAGCAAAAAAATAAGAAAATAGAAAAAGCGGTAGATGAGAACACAAAAACTCTAACATCTATTAACGCTAGACTCCAGAATGCAATGGTGAAATTGGAGATCGTCGTAAAAGAACAAAAAGAGGCAGCAATCGCTGAAAGCGCTAAAGAGAAAGCAAAATATTCTCTGCAGGTTGACGAACTTCAAATGGAAAAAGATGGAGTTGTGAAATTGATTGAAGCTAGAGAAGAAGCTCTCAGAACTTTAAATGAGAGTAAGTCGCAATTGTCTTTAGCGGAACAGGCTCTTAAGTCGAAAGAGGAAGAAGAGTTTGACAAGTCTCTTCTTAAATCCTTAGAAGAAAAAATTAAGGAATGTAAGAAGAATATTGTTGACTATAAAAAGAATCTTGAAGAGTTGAGAGAGCAAAAGGTTATGGCAGAGTTCTGGAGAAAAGGGTTCTCACCCTCCGGGATTCAAAGTATGTTAATTGATGACGCAATACCATTCATGAATGAGAAGATTACTCATTATATGGATAAGCTGTCTAATGGTCGATACCAGGTCAAATTTGATACACTGAAACCCACAAAAGATGGAAAGGTCTTTAGAGATAAGATTTATGTTGAACTCTTTGACACCTTTACTCACTCTGATGCACGGGTAAAATTCTCAGGGGGTCAAGAGAGATTAGTAGATATTGGAACAATCTTAACACTTTGCGATCTACAAAGCATGATACAAGATGTTGAATTCAATATCCTACTGTTTGATGAAATCTTCGATGCTCTAGATGACAATAACATTGCTCAAGTTGCGAATCTTATTAAAAGGGTCTCAATGAATAAGTGGATTGGTGTAATTTCACATCGACATATTGACCAGATAGAAGCAGACGAGGTATTGGAATTCAGGGGGTGATTATGTTATGTGGTTTATTAAATCTCCACCCGGACTAGAAGCTGCTGCAGGAATTTTGAACGGGGTTATAGCAACGTTTTATCTACTTGTTATAATCGTTGGATTTTACTTTATCGGGTTAACATTTTGGGAGGTTCTATGCGTCGTAAGTGCGATTTCGTGACAAATAGTAGCTCCGTGAGTTTCGTCTTGAAAGGTAAGGCTTGTGGTAGGGTTCCGACCATAGCTGATGATCTTCCAAAACTTCTTAGAGAAAGATTTCCTAGAAGTGACCATTATCCAGAAGAGGGCGCTGTAGTATATGCTAGCTCCTATGCGATAGTGAAGGATGGTGTTCCATCTGAAGATGATGAGGATGCTCCACAGGGTAGTTATGAAATGACCCTTATAAATACCCATGATTGGGATGAAGAACATGACGATGTAGTTGGTGTCACGGCGATTACCATTAATGTAGTAAGCCCTCTTATCTATGTTCGAAATCATCCGGTTATTATGGATAGGGTGTTGTTTCTTCTAAATCAAATTCTTCCAAAAGATTCTCATGGCGAATTGTACTTCGCTCAAATGCCTACAGAAATGGAAGGTGGGGGATTAGATGGTGGTGATCCAATGGGACCGTATGAATGGTCATTTGATATCTTGAGGTGTGAAACTAAATCTGGAAAGATAAAAATTAAAGATGGAAACCCACGGGGTTATGTGAAATGGGTGAAATGTAAGGAGGAGCAATGATTAAAAAGAAAACTACCGAAATGACAAGAGTTGCTCCTGATTGGGAAGTGTCAATCAAAAGAGCTGAGAATGGATTCATTGTTACCAGTTATGAAGAGATGCATGGTTGTGATGATGATAACCAAATCTACAAGAAGGCTCAATATGTAATTGAAGATGGAGCATTCTTTGAAGAAATCGAATCGCTTTCTGCAGAGTACCAGAGTCTGATAGATGACCATGATGTAGCAATGTATTTTCTATTACATCATATTGCTGAGCACTTTGGATGTCACTACAGTAAGCATAAGAAAATTAACTTGTATGTCGACTTCGTAGTGAAGGAGGACGATGATGGGATGGAGAGAAAGTAGATATGGCTTTCACATATCTGAATACAATGGAGTTTGGAAGTGGACAGTAAGGGACCAACATGGCGTAGAACTTGCGATGAGTCCACGACATGGGTTTGCATCTGCTGATGCTGCAGTCGAAGCAGTGAAAGAACTCATAAATTTTATCATTGACAATGGGTTCAATATCCCTGTAACCGTGTACAAAGAAGGATTGGAGAATGATAGACAAAATACAAATAGTGAGTTGGCTACTGACGCGGCGGTGTAACCTCAAATGTTCCTATTGTGCGATTACCAGGAACTATAAAGGAAAACCAGATCAGTATCCTGATATGAAGCACTACTTGGAAAATGAGATGGACACCAAAACAGTGATTGAAATTCTCAGGAGAATAAAGGCTCATAACCCAGATGCATTCCATATTCTTTATGGGGGCGAGCCGCTCTTGAGAAAAGATCTTCCGGAGATTGTGAACTTCTGTAACTCAGAAGATATCCATTACACAATCATAACCAATAACTCTGACGAGGTCCAACCATTACTGGAAAAACTCTTGGTTGAGACCGACTACGTAACTGGTTTGACATCTTCTGTAGATCCTCTAGTTGAATCTGAGGACCCTGAATCCGACCGTTATAAGAAATGTGTCGCAGGGTTTAATCGGTTGGGAGAATACAGAGATGTCATTAAAGATGTTGTTGCTGAAATAACCGTTGATAATAACAACGTTGGACATCTTTATAATCTTGTTGCTATGCTCACAAAGATGGGAGTTAATAGCGATATAACTTTCATTGATATTGCGAAGAGTCCGTACTATGACTTTTCAAATGTTACAGATGAAGGACTGTTGGTTCCCCAATCGGATGAGTTGAGTCTACAATTTGATAAGATTATAGATGATAAACTCGACGTACATATGGCGGATAAACTACTCCCAGAAATCTTTAAAATCTTACCGTCGGATATGGATTGTGGTATTGAAAACAATATCCATAACATGACCATTGACGCAGATGGATCAGTAAGATTATGTTTGAGAATTCGAGGAGTACAAACTCCAAAATTTAAAGCAATTGATCAGTTTTCACCCGATGGAAAACTTATGGCTGCATCTCTTAGAAAGTTCATAAAGCATGATAAAGACATATACTGTAGGGGTTGTAATTGGACCTGTATGTTGATGTCACGGATGCTTTCAAGGAGAAAAGATACAGTCCAGAATCTAGTCCATCGGGATAGGAGGAAATGATGGCAGACAGAATAACCACTGCTCTCACTTTTCTAGATAGGATTAGAGAAGAGGGAGAAGTTACAATTAAGTTCCGAAAGAAGGATGGAGCCGAAAGGATTATGAGATGTACTTTGGATATGGAAAAAGTTCCAGTCGCACAAAGACCACAGTCGGTAAATCTCGCAAAGATCTTACGGCTATTGAACACCCATAAGATCCTACATGTTTATGATATGGATGTGGGTGATTGGAGAAGTGTCCCATTCGATAGAACTGAATGGTTAGAGACGACAGACCAAAGGAGGTACAAAATTGGCGGATAAAGTAGATGACCTGTCAATAGAAGTATTTACCAATGTTGACATTGTTCCATATCTAAAATACCATGCAGAGAACAACCCAAATGTTTTAGATGTGGGTGCATTTGCGATAGCAGTTTTTAAAAATATGAAAGACTTCATAAAGGAGAATTACGGGGAGGTGATAGAGGATGGGAGTGTACCTGGACGAGATTCTTGAATCAGTGAAGAAGAATCCAGTGGCGGAACAACTGAGGATTATATGTGACAAGATTTTTGCTGAAGAGATCCATCATCCGAAGTTATATAGAGGTCCACAAGGACCAAATATATTTCTATCTCTTCCAGCTGTTAAAGAAGAGACTGGAATGTGTGATACTCATTACGTTTGTCTAGAACGAGAAGCAATGAATAGGTTCATTGTTAGTCATTGGATCAAGGGAAAGAAATCAGAATCGCCTTT
>Ga0180431_10001865_pt1 | contig 28679 bp, 27 predicted proteins | sample SS_ome_11_FD_132459 | JGI IMG/M metagenome (GOLD analysis project Ga0180431, IMG submission 132459) | Hypersaline lake sediment archaeal communities from the Salton Sea, California, USA - SS_1_MS_1 metaG | ecosystem: Environmental > Aquatic > Non-marine Saline and Alkaline > Hypersaline >... | reverse complement strand
GGGCTAGCCCATCTAGTTTTGCTGGATGTGGTTTTAAATCGCCCTGGCTGGTTTTTCTAAATTCTTATGTCACGGAAAAACCGCAAAAAAAAGCGACGCCGAGAACGGAGGGAAAAAGATTTCAACTTTGAGTCATCAGACGACAACAACCAGGAGGATGACTTTGATGAACCGGTAGACAAATCTACTGATGAGATCGAAGACAAGGACGATTTCGATGATGACTTTGAAGTCAAAAACGAAAATACAAACGATAACGAAGAAGATCCTTTCGAAACTGAGGCGATGGATATGGAACCGTCCCGCAAGGGCCGAGTTATCTCCACCATAATCGTCATTGTCGTTGCCATCATTGTCATCTGGGTTTTCGCCAAGAACTCTGATGAGCAGACAGAAGAACCGGTAGCAGAGGATGCTCAGGAAGAAACACAAACGGAAGAAGCCACTGAGACAGAAGAAACCGGCGACCCAATTGCCGATATGAAATCGGATTTTGACGGTGCCGCGGTGGCAATTGCTGACGAAGTCCAACAGGATTTCGATGAGGCTATTTCTGACCTTGATAATAAATTGGCCGATACCGAATCGCAGCTGAACGAAGCGGTTGACGAGGCCAAAGATGAGGCCCTCGACACAACCAATTCTGAGCTAGAGAAAGCCAAAGAAAGCCTAGAAGAAGCCAAAGAAACAGCCGACGAAGCGGTCAGTGACCTCAAGGAAGAAGTTGCTGGCAGCGAAGACGCCGAAGAAGATCTCCGCGAAGCCGTTGACGAGGCTAAGACCGATCTGGAAACAGCCCGTGATGAACTCAGTGAAACCATCACCGAAGCTTCCGATAGTTTCAGAGAAGAAGTTGACGAAGCTGTGGCGGATGCCCTAGATCGCAGCGAAGAAATCCGCGCCGAAGAAGCGGAAGAAGAAGCCGAAGCTGAGGAAGTCGAAGCTGAGCCGGTAATTGAGCCGGAAGAGGTGGAGGTGGTTGAAGAAGAGGTTATGGAAGTCGAAGAGACTGTGGCAGAAATCGAGGAAGTCGAAGTTGTAGCCGAATCTGTTGTCGATGAATCAGGTTACACCGAGACTGCCGAGTCCGGAGACAGCGTCACCACCTTAGCTAGACATGCTATCACGAACGCAATCAATAATGGCGACCTGGCCGGTGAATTCTCTGCCGAACAGCGCATCTATATGGAAGACTATCTGCAGAACCACACCAGCAGTAGCTGGCTGGCGATAGGAGAAAGTGTCACCTTCTCTAGAGAACTGATGGCGGAAGCCGCTGAAAAAGCAGCCGCCCTCTCCGAAAGCCAGCTGGATAATCTCCAGCACTACTCGTCTCAGGTTTCGTTATAAAGAGCCAAAAAACCCGTCCGCACAGGGCGGGTTTTTGGTTATAACGAAGTACGGGCTGGATTAACTTTTCCCCTTTTCCAAACCCCTTATTTATGTTATAATTTAAAGGAAAATGAATACAAAGTACCCCCAAAACTAGACAACGGGTGGGGAAAGTTTTGCGTTATCAGAAATCTTTGTCAAAAAACAAAAAACCTACAATCCATATCATTCTAGACGGCTGGGGAATCTCGGAGCAAAAAGAGGGAAATGCCGTCTATCTATCCAAGACCCCTTTCCTAGACAAAGTCCAGGCTGATTTTCCGACTACGCGCATCGAAACTTGTTGTGAGCATGTCGGTTTACCGCCAGAGATTATGGGCAACTCTGAAGTCGGGCACTTGAACATGGGAGCCGGCCGGGTAGTGCCGCAGGATGTGAAAACTGTAAACGAAGCCATTGACTCCGGCGCTTTTTTTGCCAACCCAACTCTGCTCACCGCCATGAGCCACGTCAAACAGCATGGATCCAAGCTGCATTTAGTCGGCATGATCAGCGACGGCTTGGTTCACAGCGATATCCGCTTTCTGTTTGCCTTACTTGATATGTGCTGCAAGGAGAACATTAAAAAGGTTTATATCCACGCTATTACGGACGGTATCGATGTCGCTCGCCGCAGCGCCTTGGATTACATCAAGCAAGTTAAAGACAAAATAAAAAAAGTCGGTTGCGGGCAGATTGTAACTGTCAGTGGCCGTTACTACGCCATGGACCGGGCTCACAACTATGATCGCACTGCCCGGGCTTACCACGCCATGGTCCACGGAATCGGCCCTTACGAGAAAACTGCCGAGGCTGCCGTCGAGCGGGCCTACCAATACGATCTCAATGACGACATGATTGAGCCAACAGTTATTTCTGATTCTTATGTTCCCAAAGCCCTAGTGGAAGCCGGAGATGCCTTTGTCTTCTTCAACCTGCGATCTGACCGAACCAGGCAGCTCTCTAAACCTTTTGTACTGGACGAATTCGAGTTTTTCGATCGCGGTCCGCAGATCCAGAACCTGAATTTTGTCGGCATGACAAACTTCGGCGATGACCTACCGATGGCGATTGCCTTTTTGGAAAACAGGATCGTCAATTCACTGCCGGAAACACTGGGACGAATCGTCAATATACCACAGCTGTACATTGCCGAAGAGGAAAAGTTTTCGCACGTTGCTTATTTCTTTCACGGCGGCTCTTCAATTCAGTACGAAAAAGAAAAGCGAATCATGGTGCCCTCCAAACGAGACCGCAGTTATGCTGATAATCCTCGCATGAGCGCCGAAGAAGTTACCAAGGAAATTTTGGCAGATATTAAAAAAGGCTCGTCTGATTTCATCCTGGTTAACTACGCCAACCCCGACATGGTTGGTCATACTGGTGACTTAAAAGCAGCCATCAAGGCTTTGGAATTCATCGATTTCAAAGTTCGCGACGTTGTTTCCGCAATTACCAAGAAGGATGGCAACGCCTTGATAACGGCTGACCACGGCAACTGCGAGGAGATGATCGACCTCAAAACAAAAGAAGTTTTACGTAAACATACCACTAACCCGGTTCCTTTTGTCATCATTGGGGGAGATCAGAAATTGAAGAACTTGAAACTAAATGAAGGTGCCCTAGGCAATGTTGCCCCCACAATTTTAAAAGTTATGGATCTGGAAATACCGTCCGAAATGACTAGCCCGCCGCTATTTTAAATACATGAGCCAAGCTTACGACAAGCTTTTCAAAACTTGCGCCGCTGAGAGGCTGCCTATTTGGGAGTGCCCGAGTTTTGTTTTTACGATAATGGGACTGGTGACGATTGCAGTCATGATGGTTACTTATTTCATTTCCCGGGTCTATTTGTCGGTTGAGCTGGTAGCCATAGCTGTTATCGGATCCAGTATGATCTTCCTCGTTCTCAGCTATTCAGTTTCCAACGGGATCCAGCGCCTGGGCAGAGCCAAGCGACGCGCCGAATTTGAAAAAGCTAAAACGGAAGCCATTATCAAATATCTTTCAGATGGTCTGATTATGCTTGATAGCTGTTGCCGAGTCGCGCTGGTTAACCCTCGGGCTCAGGAGTATCTGGGCGTGAAGGAAGATAGCGTTTTGGGAATTGACGTGCGCAAAGAAATCAGTGATCAGGACAAAAAACAGTTCTTCAAAGTAGCCCACTGGTGTCCGACCAATCATGAAAGGATTCCCAACAAAGTATTTGTGGAAGAGTTCGCCTTACTAAAACCAGTAAAAAGATTCATCAAGGTCCAAACTTCCACAGTTCAAGATGACGAGGATAAAATAATCGGATTCATAAAGGTTTTGCATGATATCACCCGCGACAAGGAACTTGATGAAATAAAATCTGACTTTATTTCAATTGCTTCGCATCAGTTAAAAACTCCTTTGTCGACAATCAAATGGAATTTGGAAGTTTTGAATAAACAGCAACTGGGTGAACTTGGGGCAGAACAAATAAAAATCCTGGAGCAGGCCATCGGTGCCAACGAAGAGATGATAGAGGTAGTCCGTGACCTCCTGGATGTTTCCAAGATTGAACAGGGGCGGGTCAAACCCGAATTTACCCGCGGTTCACTGCCACAGATAATAGACAAAATCTTTTCTCACTACGAACCCCTGGCGGAAAAGCACAACATTGAATTGAAGAAGAGTCTACCAGAGCACGATATCAAATTCAGTTTTGATCCCGAGGCAATAAAACTGGTGATTACGAATCTGGTTGACAATGCTATCAAATACACGCCCGGACATGGTCGTGTTGAGATTCGCCTTAGCTACGAACCGGCTAATAATCCGAGTGAGGCAATAGTCGAAGTTATCGATACGGGAGTTGGCATTCCGAAAGAAGAACAAGCCAAGCTTTTCACGAAGTTCTACCGGGGCAAGAATATTACCCAAATGAATACCAAAGGAACCGGCTTAGGCCTTTATATAGCCAAAAACATTGTCGACCTACACGGAGGTAAGCTGGCAGTTTCCAGCGTTACCAAAAAAGGAACGACCTTCAAATTATCTCTGCCTCTTGAACTAACCAAAACTAATTAAGATATATAAATATGGCAAAAAAGCGAGTACTAATAATTGAAGATGAAACCGCCCTGCTCTATGCCCTAAATGCGGAATTATCTACGGCTAACTTCGAAGTCCTGACTTCAGCCGATGGTCGCGAAGGCCTAGAACAGATGAAGAAAAAAGAGCCTGATTTCGTGGTGCTGGATATCTGGCTGCCGACAATGAACGGCTTGGAGATCCTGGCTGCCCGGGACAAGGATCCGAAGCTGAAAAAAATACCGGTCCTGGTAGTTTCCAATTCCGGCAGTGACAAAACTATAAAAGAGGTCAAGCAGTTCGGGGTGGTCGACTATCTAGTAAAGACCGATCATTCCCTGGAAGAGATAACCAAAAAAATTAAGGAAATAGTTACTTCATAATGCCAGTCAACGATCAAAAATTAGGCGAGCAACTAGTAGCCGATGGCGTTGTCACCAAGCCGGCTTTAAAAACACTAATAAGCGAGGCTGATAAAAGTAATATTGGCCTGGATACTTTGGTTCTGAACAAGAAAATCCTTTCCGAAGAACAATTAACAGAAGAAATTGCCAAAATTTATGGCGTCAAGGCTGTTGATCTGAACCAATTAAAGATACCGAAGGATGTTCTGCTGATTATCCCCGAACCGCTAGTTAAAAAACACAAGGTTGTCGCTTTTGAAAAAACACCCCGGGAGCTGCATGTTGCTATGGTTGATCCCGGAGACCTGGAAACAATTGAAGGGTTGAAGAAAAAGACCAACCTACGGGTAATTCCTTATTACGCCAACCCGAAAGATATCGAAAGTATAATCAAACTCTACCGGCAAAGCGTAAAATCCAAATTTGCGGAAATACTGGCAGATGCCAAGGTTGCCAGAACAGACATGAGCAGCGAGGAGGCGGCCCAGGACCTACCAATAATTCGCATCGTAGACACACTTCTTGACTATGCCGTTTTGCAGGATGCTTCCGATATTCACATTGAGCCGATGGAAGAAGATGTCGCTGTCCGCTATCGAATTGATGGAATTCTCCATGATATCGTAAATCTGCCTAAGGAAGTGCAGCCTGGCATCGTTGCTCGCATAAAAGTTTTATCAAACCTGAAAATTGACGAGCATCGTCTCCCTCAGGATGGACGCTTCAAAAAAGAAACGGAAGATTACCGAGTTTCTTTCCGTGTCTCAATCATTCCAGTTCTAGACGGAGAGAAGATCGTGATGCGCATTCTACACGAGGAACAAAAGATATTAACCCTGGAACAGCTCGGTTTTCAGCACTCAGCCCTGGAAACTATCAAACGAAATATCGACCGGCCCAATGGCATGATCCTGGCTACTGGCCCGACTGGTTCGGGGAAGACGACTACTCTCTACGCTGTCCTGCATATTCTGAACAAACCGGAGGTAAATATCGCCACTGTCGAGGATCCAATTGAGTACCGAATGCCGCGAGTTAATCAAACCCAGATCCGGGCTAACATCGGTCTGACCTTTGCCGAGGGACTGCGCTCGCTGCTCCGCCAGGATCCGGACATTCTGATGGTCGGGGAGATCCGGGACAGCGAAACCGCGGAGATTGCCGTGCACGCAGCTCTCACTGGACACATCGTTCTTTCTACCCTGCATACGAACAATGCTGCCGGCACCTTGCCGCGATTGCTAGATATGGGGGTTCAGCCTTTCTTGGCCGCTTCGACAGTCAACACCGTAGTTGGCCAACGTCTGCTGCGCCGTGTCTGCTCTAATTGCGTTGAAAGTTTTAAGCCGGATGCTGATTTCTTAGCCACGTTGAAAAAAGAATTTGATACTGATAAAATTCTGGAGGTTATGAAGAAAGAGAGAGTAGTTTCCGAAAAAACCACCTTGGAAAATCTCAAATTCTACCGCGGAAAAGGTTGCAGCCAATGCAACAACGAAGGTTACAAGGGCAGAATCGGCATCTATGAGGTTTTGGAGGTCACCGACACGATCAGGGACCTCATTGCCGGACGAGCCTCGACAGACGATCTATATAAACAAGCTACGGCCGAGGGCATGATAACCATGGAGCAAGACGGTTTCATCAAAGCTTCTACCGGGGTCACGACCATTGAAGAAGTGCTGAGAGTTACGAAGGAGTAGTAGCGAACAATGCCGCTTTTCAAATATACAGCCCGAGACAAGACCGGCCAGGAGAAGGCCGGTGAAATGAACGCACCCGATGAGCATGCGCTGGCTTTGATGTTGCGTGAGCAAGGGCTACTGCTGACAAGTGCAGTTTCTAAAGGAGAAGAAGGTAAGAAAAAGAAAAGTGTGCTGTCTATGGAACTTGGCGGCGTGCCGATGATCCAGAAGATTCTCTTTACCCAACACCTGGGGGTCATGCTGGATGCCGGGCTTTCACTGGCTAAGGCTCTGCGGGTTCTGTCTCAACAGTCCGGAAAGAAGTATTTTGCTGAGGTTATTACAACAATTCAAAAAAGAGTCGAGCAGGGAAGTAGTTTCGCCGAATCACTCAATGCTTATCCGAAAATTTTCCCGCCGGTTTATGTCAGTATGGTCAAACTGGGAGAGAAGTCAGGTAATCTGAGCAAAGTTCTAAGAGAATTGGCCGTGCAGATGAAAAAGACTTATGACCTGACACGCAAAGTGAAAGGCGCGATGTATTACCCGGCTGTTATCCTACTGACGATGGTCGGTATCGGCATCATGCTGGTAGTCTACGTGCTACCAAAACTGGTTGATGTTTTTGAAGGACTCGGTGGGGACTTACCCCTCACAACCCGACTTCTGATCAGCGGGAGTAAGTTTATGCAGGCTAACTGGCTTTGGCTGGTAATCGGAACTGGCGTGCTCATTGCTATTATAATATTCCTACTCAGATCCAATTCTGGGAAGAAAGGGATGAGCTCAGTCGGCCTGAAGATTCCCAAAATCGGCGGCATCATTAAGAAAGTGAATATTGCCAGATTCTGCCGAACTTTCTCTTCACTGCTAAAAAGTGGTGTCCCGATAGTAGACTCCTTGCAAATTGTGGCCGAGACCCTAGGCAATGAGAAATATCACGAAGCGGTCATAAACTCCTCCAAAGTCGTCAAAACCGGTACTGCCATCAGCCAATCTTTTGCCGGTTATGAAGATATTTTCCCGCCGATTGTCACCCAAATTATGAACGTCGGCGAGGAAACCGGTACTTTGGACGAGGTCCTGACGGAATTGGCTGATTTTTACGAAGAAGATGTGGCTCAGGAGCTGGAGAATGTTTCCTCTATCATTGAGCCGATTCTGATGTTAGTATTAGGAGGCGGGGTTGCCCTGCTCGCAGTTTCAATAATTGGTCCAATCTATTCACTTTCAGGTCAATTGTAATGGCTGATTTTAGCAAAAATCAAAAAGGTGTTTCCCTGGTAGAGGTAGTTGTTGGTGTGGCTGTTTTTGCCATCATCGCAACCGCTTTCTACTTTTCCATAAACGTTGTCATAGATGCTGTTGAAATCAGCAGGCGAAAAACCGTTGCCACCAACCTCGCTAATGAGCAAATGGAAATCTTGAGGAACATGCCCTACAGCGTCGTCGGTGTTATTGACGGTAATCCCGCCGGGCCTATTCCGGCTTCACAAACAAAAACTGTTGATAATATTGACTATGAGATCAACACCTATATCTCTTATGTTGATGACCCTTACGATGACACTTTTCCAACTGATCCTTACAGCGCCGATTACAAACGGGCCCGCGTTGAAGTTTGCTGGACAGGATCCCTTGCCTGCGGTAATCCATCTGTTCTGATCAGTGATTTTTCCACAAATACAGTTGAAACCGGGGAGGGAACCGGTGTAATGCAAATAACAGTTCTAAATGACGACAATGTTGGGGTCGGTGCTGCCTCGATCGTTATCAGCCGTGATGATCCAGCGGTGTATATTGAAGGATTTACAAATGGCGAAGGTGTTCTGATAGAGCCTCTGCTGGACCCTAGTTACAATAACTACCACGTAGAAGCTACCAAATCAGACTATGGTACTGACTATACCTCTGCTGCTACTGCCGAACTTGATCCTACTAACCCTGACAAAAGTATAATTGCCGGGGAGTTGACGGAAGTTACTCTGTACATTGATGAACTAAGTGACCTGACTGTTAATACCGTGGAATCAGCTACCGGCAATCCGATTGGCGATGTTTCCTTTGAAGTGACGGGCCTGAGAAAAATACTAGGCACTTCCGGAGATGATCCGCCCGTGCCGGTTTACAAATACCAACAGACCAAATTTACAAACGCCGAAGGTGTACTCGACATGAATGATATCGAAAGTGATTATTACTATTTTGCCCTGAATGGCGGCAGCGAAACCCAATACTCTGTTGCCGCATTTGAATATCCAGGAACATCCCCCGACCCGGTTACGACCATGCAAATTAATTCCGGAACCATTAGTACCCTGAATATCTATTTGGATACATACACGCCTTACAATTTGCTGTTCACTATCCGCGATGATTTCGGAAACCTTATAGAAGGTGCTGATATCAGGGTTTGGGACGGTGTTGACTATGATGAAACCAGGCCAACTACAAGTTTCGGCCAGGAATTCTTTAGAGAGCTTGAGAACAAAACATACAATTATACTGTGACTAAACCTGGTTTTGTCCAAGATTCAGGAACAATTGAGGTAACCGGTCAACTCCAGCCAGAAATCACACTTAACCCCAGCTAAATGACAAGGGTTCCAGAAAAAGGATTCACGCTAGTAGAGTTAGTTGTCACTATCGGCATCATTGCTATCATTTCAAGTGCCTTAGCTGTTTTCGTCGTTGATAATTACCGCTTTCAATCCCGGACTCTTACCGAGGGCCAGAGTTTTGGCGAAGCCCAGAGAGCTGTAGATCAAATGAAAAGAGAAATCAGGGGAGCTACCGAAGGTGAGAACGGAGCGTTTCCCATAGCCGGTGCCGGGAGTCAGACCCTGACAGTGTACACTGACTATGACTACGACGGAGATATAGAACAAGTTCGCTATTATGTCGATAGCAATATATTATATAGAGGGGTAACTGAACCCCAGGCTACAGCTGAAGTGTATCCCCCCGGACAAGAAGTCGCTGAAGTAATTACGCGCAATGTTGCTAACGGGGCTACCCCGATATTTTCCTATTACACTGACACCTATTCCGGGTCTGAACCACCCATGGATCCTGTGGTAGAGCCTAATGTCAGAATCATTCGGCTTTATCTGGTTGTAGATACAACCCCCGGAGATGAAACCGGGCAATACATTGTCGATACTTTAGTAAATGTAAGAAACCTAGCAACCCAATGAGTCAAAAAGGCAGCATTCTCATCATGGCAATCGTTTTTACGGGAGTATTCCTTATTATCGTTGTTGGTTTACTGCAATATGTGAATGTCCTGCAAAAGTCTGCCGTCGCGGAGGAAGACAGGGAACGAGCTTTTGAAATTGCCGAGGCTGGCATTCATCATTACCAATGGGTGCTAGCTCATGATAATGAGGGTTATTGCGATGGGCAGGAACCTTGCCCAGAACAGGCGACCCACGGCCCGTACCAGCATGAATTCACGGATCCTACAGGAGGAGTTATAGGACAGTATGAACTTTATATCGATGAGCCTGTTACCGGTTCCGGTATCGTTACCGTCCGCTCCACCGGTTGGCTTGATTCCAATCCGGGGTATACCCGCACCATCGAGGCACAATTGGGGATTCCATCACTTTCTGAGTATCTTTTTCTGGCTAATAGTAATATGGCCTTCGGTGAAACATCTTACACTTATGGTAGCGTTTTCTCCAATGGCGGAATCCGTTTTGATGGGACCAACTATTCCACAGTGGAAAGCGCCCGCCAAACTTACTGGTGCCAGCCCTTTCACGGTTGTTCCCCGCCAGAGATCAAAGATGGAGTTTGGGGCATTGGGGGGCCCCAAGACCTTTGGGTTTACCCTAATCCAGAAATTGTATTTGCAAATTACCTCTCCGACTTTGACGCATTAAAAACGATTGCCGAAGGAGATAATACTGCTCTTCCGCCTTCCGGCCGTAAAGGGTATCATCTAACTTTACTAGAGGGAGGCGAAGTGCAAGTTCGTGTGGTCAGAACGGCCTCACAAAACGGCATTAGCCACGAAGAGGATTATGACCCCTCGGTAATACAATATCCTGACAACGGGGTAATCTTTGTTGAAGACGATCTTTGGATAGACGGAGTTGTTGATGGACGTCTAACTATTGCTGCCGCAGAATTTCCCGTGGATACCGGCAATGTTAATATCGTTATAAATGATAATATAGAATATGCTAACGGCACAGGTATCGATGCTTTTGGTCTAATCGCCCAACAAGACATCGAGGTCGGCCGCTGGCTACCCGAACAAACAATTATCTATGCCGCTATGTTCGCCCAGAAAGGGAAGATCTACCGCGATACTAATAACAGTATAATCCTGGACCGCCTGGATATCTACGGAAGCTTGATTTTCAACGAAGCCGGCTATTTCAAGAAAGTCTGGCAGGATCATGTAGTTTCCGGCTACGAAGAAACCCATTATCACTTTGATGCTAATTTAATTTATGACCCACCACCCCACTGGCCAACCTGGGGAGCATTTGAAATGCTTAATTGGCAAGAACTGTAATGCCTATCACTGGCAAACAACTCAGAGCTTTCGGTCTAGACATCAGCGACTCCTCGGTAAAAGTAATGCTGATGCAAAACAAGGGCAAACTAATCCGCCCAGAGTCTTTTAATGCTGAGATTTTTCCCCGTGGTATCGTTGTTAAAGATGAAATCAAAGATTCTGAAAAGCTAGCCGAGATAATCAAGCGAGCCCTAGTCAAAGCCAAGCCGCATGCTATCAATATCCCTTATGTAATCACCTCACTCCCGGAATCCAAATCTTTCATCCGCATGTTTGAGCTGCCAGCTATGAAGAAATCAGAAGTTGCAGAAGCGGTAAAGTGGGAAGCTGAACAGCATATCCCGCTTTCCATTGATCAGGTTGAAATTGACTGGCAACTTATCGACGAAAGTGTTGAGGATAAGCCCAAACAAAAAGGTTTTTCCCTGACATCCAAAAAACCGGAGGAGAAATCGCGTCCTTGGAAAATTTTCCTGACAGCTTCACCAAAAGATACCATCACACCGATAATTCAAGTGCTAAAGCTGTCAGGCCTACAACCAGTTGCCATGGAAATTGAATCTATTTCTACTGTGCGCAGCTGCCTGAGCCCGGAGTTGGCTAAAAGAAATGTTATCTTCGTAGATATCGGGACTAATCGAACCGGATTGACAATTGTTTCAAATGGTATCATCCGATTTACATCCAGTCTGGCTCTGGCCGGAGTCGATATCTCCAAAAACATAGTTCGCCATACCGGCTACTCATTCACCGAAGCGGAAAAGGCAAAAATAAAAGAAGGGTTGGATCAGACGAAGCAGCCGGCTAAAATATACCAAGCTATCGAAGAAGTTCTCGGTAAAATCGTCACCGAAACCAAAAATACCATCCGCTACTACGAAGACCACGCTGACACAGAAGACAAAAACAGCCAGATCAACACCGTCCTGCTCTGCGGCGGAACAGCCAGGCTTAATGGCGTCGATTCGTTCATGACCAAAAACCTAGGGATCAGAACCCAGCTGGCTAATCCCTGGGCTAACATATACCCAGCCAACGCTAAGGAGATACCACCTATTTCCAGCACTGACTCCCTCAGTTTTACTACGGTTATCGGCCTAGCTGAGCGTGGCTTAAACTTTACTATCTAGAAATGTTAGAAACCAACCTACTACCGGAAAGTGAAAGGAAGTTCCTGCGAACGGAGAAACTCTTCCGCACAGTGGTTTTTGCATTTATCCTCGTGATAGTAACCCTGGTAGCAGTATCAGGATTCTTCTGGGCCATGCAGCAATTGATTGATATTAAGCAGGATGCCACCAGCCGCCAGCTGGCCAGTATGCAGGCTTCTGTCCAGGAAAGCGCCGAGGGACAAGCCCAGGAAAAAATCAACCAGCTTAATCAGGCTGTCAACACACAGGCTAAATTGATTGCGAACCAACCCCAATGGACACCGCTAATAGAGAAACTTCTGGCCGTTACGCCAGGCGGAATAATTCTAAACGAGCTCATAGGTGACAGCGAAGAGATGACCTTGAAAATCTCCGGCCAAGCCCAGACCCGGCAACAATTGATTGATTTTCAAGATACCCTGGAAGGCATGGATTTCACCGAGTCTCTGGACGCTCCCTTGTCAAACATTATCGAAAAGGAAAGCGTACCTTTTGATATGACAGTGACACTTAAAAAAGATTCCTTACATACATCTGATGCCCAAGGCAACTAAGAAGCAATCTATCTGGATACTTGTCGCCATTATCGCCGGTTTAGCAGCTCTAGCTGGTTGGTTTTGGATTTGGCCGTCCCTACAACATATTGACTCTGGAATAAATACAATCCAAAACCAGAAAGGGGAAATCAAGCAGCTTGAACAGCAGCGCGGTCTTGCAGTTGAAGATGATATTGATAGATATGACCAGGTAACCCAGAATCTGTCAGATAACTTGGTGACTGAAGAAAACCTGATCAAATTAATTGAAGAGCTAGAGACGATTGCCGGCGAGAGCGGTGCCGAATACCAGCTATCTGTAGCCGGAGAAGATGATAAGGATAATCCTGCTGCCCAAAAAGCACCCGACCAAAAAGATCCAAGTCAGCCGGAGCCGGAACAAGACACTGTGGAGTTAAAACTAAGACTGACTGGCAATTTCCCGCAACTCCTTGGAGCTCTGAAAAAGATCGAAAACATGCCGACAGTTGTAAATGTTCCCGACATCAAGATAGACAAAAGTGTAACTATAAATGAAGGCGTCGAAGAAGACTCAGGGCCACAGATTACCGGCACCTCGGTAACCGCTGATTATACGTTAATAATCCCTCTCTCTTCCTAATATGGATCTTTCTCTTTCCTTTTCCGCACCAAAAGACCAAGCTAAGCTTATCCAGTGGGCGGTTTTTATTGCCGTTATCGCCGTTTTTGCCTGGACTTTTTGGGTATACTGGGACACCACTCAGAAACTAGAGCAGATCGCCGACAACGGCACTGTCCCGCCGATGACCGTCAACGAAGAGAAATTGAATGAAGTATTAGCTGCGGAAGAAAATCGAACCCAAAATTTTGCCACTCCACCGGCTATTCCCTACGATCCTTTCCAATAAAAATATGCCACAAAATCCCACCTGAATGGGATTTTGTAGTTGACACAAGATGCTCGCAGTGTAATTATGAATAGAAACGCAACCGCCAAAGGAGGATTAGATGACTGGTGAAATCGGTAAAATCGAAGGCGTCAAGATTGATCCCTTGAAACTGCACCACGATGACCGTGGTTTCCTGACAGAAGTCCAGCGGGCAGATGCTCCTGACTTCACAGAGTTCGGGCAATTCACTTTTACCTTGGCCCACCCGGGTGTAATCAAGGCTTTCCACTGGCATCAGCATCAAGTGGACACCTGGTTCTTTGTGACCGGAAGCGCCCAGGTCGTCCTGTTCGACCGGCGTCCCGGATCACCCACTGCAGGAACCACCCAGGTCATTTGTGCCGGCGAGCACAATCGTGTACGAATCACGATTCCCGTCGGGGTAGCACACGGTTACCGGGTTCTGGGTAACAAGCCAGCAACGCTTTGTTATCTGACTTCCCGGCCTTACAATGCCAGCGACCCTGACGAGCAACGCATTCCGTACGACGACCCCTCAATCAACTTCAACTGGATTACCGCGCCACGATAACCAAACTAAAACCCCTCTCACTCTTTGGAGTGAAAGGGGTTTTTCCTATTTAGAATCAATTAATCAGAATTTTCAGGGATAAATTCTGGCTTCTCCTGATCTGATTTATCGTTTATTTTCTTCCCGACAATTTTCTCAAAGTCTTCTTTCTCCAAGGTTTCTTTCTCTAGTAGTTCCTTGGCAATAGCTTCTAATTTATCATTATTTTCATCCAAAACCGTACTGGCTTTTTGATAGGCCTCTTCCAGGAATTTCGCTACTTCGCTATCAATTTTGGCCGCCATTTGTTCGCTGTATTCCCGGGCGTCACCGAATTCTTTCCCCAGGAAAATCAATTCATCGCGATTCGCGTATGAAACCGGGCCCACGGCATCACTCATACCGTATTCCGTCACTAGTTTGCGAGCTAATTTGGTAGCGCGTTTAAGATCGTTAGCCGCACCAGAAGTTAAATCGGTGAATATCTTCTTCTCGGTAGCATAGCCGGCCAGCAATGTTGCCATGTCGTCTTCAAACTCACCCTTGGAATGAAGATGCTTATCTTCTTCCGGCAGATTCATGGTGTAGCCGGCGGCGTGGCCACGGGAGACAATTGAAACTTTGTGAACCGGATCAGCCTTGGGGAGAATATGAGAAACCAGAGCGTGCCCGGCTTCGTGATAAGCGGTAATCTTCTTCTCTTCCGGTGTTAGCACATGACTCTTGCGCTCTGGTCCTAACATAACTTTCTCGATGGCTTCGCGGCAATCTTTCATTGAAATTTCTTTTTGATCCTGCCGGGCAGCTAAAATAGCTGCTTCGTTAAGCACATTTTCCAGGTCAGCCCCGGAGAAACCGGGAGTACGCTGAGCAATCTGGCGCAGGTCAACTTCCTTGGCCAGTGGCTTTTTGCGGGCGTGTATTTTCAGAATTTGTTCGCGATCATTGATATCCGGTTCGTCCAGAACCACTCGTCGGTCAAAGCGCCCCGGGCGCAGTAGCGCCGGATCCAAAACATCCGGCCGGTTAGTAGCCGCCATAACGATTACGTTGGTGTCAGTATCGAAACCGTCCATTTCAACCAGGATTTGGTTTAGTGTCTGCTCACGCTCGTCATGTGAACCACCTAAACCTGCGCCACGTTGGCGACCGACGGCGTCAATTTCATCGACAAATATAATCGCCGGTGCTTCCCGCTTGGCTTTTTTAAAAAGATCGCGCACTCTAGAGGCACCGACACCGACAAACATTTCTACGAATTCGGATCCGGAGATATGGAAAAAGGGAACATTAGCCTCGCCGGCAACCGCTCTAGCCAGCAGCGTTTTACCGGTACCCGGTGGACCCATCAGAAGCACACCATGGGGAATTTCGGCCCCTAATTTAGCAAATTTAGCCGGTTCCTTCAGGAATTCAACTACTTCGTGAAGTTCTTGCTTAGCCTCTTTAACCCCGGCTACATCCTTGAAAGTAATTCTTTTTTTACGATCTCGCCCGTCGGAACGGCGAGCTTTGGATTGACCGAAAGAAAGAGCCTTGTTGCTGCCACCCTGAACTGAACGAACCATGAACCAGATCAGACCGATGAAAAGCAGCACCGGCAACAGGAAAGGCAAAATAGTATTAATGAAGAAATCTCCTCCGGAAGTATCGCGGATAGAGAGCTCTACCTTTTCCAGTTTTTCTGGATCAGCTCCGGCCTGGGTCAACGACTCAGTAACCGGTACACCCAGCTCACGCAGCGCTACAATTTCAGTATCTTCATCTTTTATCTTGGCAACTACCTGATCTTTGACAACCTCGATCCTCTCAACCTGCTCCTCATTAACCCGGTCTACGATGACACTAAAGGCTACCTCCTCGGCATCACCGGACATCGGATCGCTAAACAAAGCGAAAATAGCAGCAATAGCAATAAATACGGCTATAGCTATAACTATGCTTCTAATCATGTTGTTGCGCCGTGGCGGCCCCCCTGACGGGGGACGAGGCGGCATATTTCCGTTGGCCATGAAAAATGTTAGTCAGCTTTCTTTATTTTGCCTTATTCAGAAAAAGAAATCAAGTAATATATAAACGCAAAGCGCAAAATTCAAAACGTAAAATGAAAAAACTCGTCTCTACTTTTTGCGTTCTACATTTTGCGTTAAATAAAGATTCCTCCCCGGATCCCGCCCACAGCAGTCAACGATGAGGAGGGGCACCGTGACGCGCGGGCGAGATTCGAAGAGGAATGTGCTAGTATTTTACACGAAACAGCAAAATTGTCAAGAGGTTTCCTGTGAATTCTACTGACTCCGTCGCTGCACCAGAAAACGATCCTTCTGTTTCTCAATTACTACACCCTTGAACTCTTTGTACTTACCTGATTCTGAGCTTTCCAGAAGTTTAATAACTTCGGCAACGTGACGGCGGGAAATATCCATTTTCCCCAGCAGTTCGCGGATAATCTCGCCCTGGAGCAGAGGAGAAAGCGCCAGAAAAGAGACTAATTGATACTCGCCGGGAACAATTTCCAGGCTTTTTTTACGCCGCGCGGCTTCTGCTTCAACCGCATCAGCCAGTAAGAGGAACTTCGCCGCCAACTCACGCAATTGCCAGTCAATGTCGGGATAATTTTCCCGACGCAATCGGGGCAAAAGTTTATGACGCACCCAATTGCGGCGATACCGGGTATCCTGATTCGATTTGTCTTCCCGATAAGATAAACGCTTTGCCGCCAGATAACTTTCGATTTCTGAACGGGTAACATCCAATAGCGGCCGCACGATATCTCCTCGCCGGTAAGGCATTCCGGCCAGTCCTCGTGGCCCGGCGCCGCGCCGGAGGTTCAGTAACATCGTTTCCACAACGTCATCGCTGTGGTGAGCGACCGCAATGACATCTGCTTTTTCTTTTTGCCTCACCTCTTCGAAGAAATGATAACGGACTTCTCGGGCTCTAGCCTCGAAGCCCGCTTTGTCTTTATCTAAGCGGATTTTTTTGACAAGAATCGGCAATTTTAGCTGCTCTGCCAATCGCCGGGTAAAAGCCTCATCGGCCTCAGAATCTTGACCTCGGCTTTGGTAATTGACGTGGGCCACTACTAATTCCGCCCCGGGGTATAAATTATTCAGAGCTGAAAGCAAAGTAACAGAATCCGGGCCACCTGAAACTGCAACAACCACACGACTGTCTGGTCCCAGCAGTTTCTGTTTCTCGATTGTTTTGCGAACTTTGGTCAGCATATTTCCAAAGCCCCGCCAGGTGTGACGGGGCTGTAGGATTATTTCTTATCCTTTGATTTCGTTGCTTTCTTAGTAGTCTTCTTAGCCGCCTTTTTCTTTTTCGGCTTCTCTGGCTCGTCTTCTTTTTTCTTCTCTTCCTTCTTGGCCGTTTTCGCCTCCGCCTTCGGCTTGGCAGGTTTTTCCGAATCAGCTTCCGATTTCACCGCCTCGCCTTCTTCCAGCAAACTAAGCCCCAAACGATGCTCTTCTGGCTCTATGGAAAGTATCTTGAATTTCCGCTCTTCGCCGGCACTTAGGATATCTTCCGGGCTCTTACCTGATTTGGAAAGCTCGGAAACATGAGCTAAGCCGTGAATATCCTTATCGAGCTGCACGAAAGCACCAAAAGGGGTCACCTTCGTTACCTTGCCACCAATTTCCTGGCCGACTTCGTAAGCCTTGGCAGATTTGAGCCATGGATCTTCCTGTAATGCCTTAAGAGACAAGGAAATTCGGGCACCATCAATCGCAATGATTTTAACTTTGATCTTATCATTAACTTTGATAATGTCGCGAGGATGATCAATCCGCTTCCAAGCTAACTCCGAAATATGAATCAGGCCTTCCAGATCTTCTTTTTCGCCGAAGCGAACAAAAGCCCCGAAGTCAACTACGCCGGTGACCTCGCCCTCGATAATATCACCTACCTTGAATTGCTTGATGGCCTCAGCTTTCTTCTCCGCTTCCGCTTCTTTTTCGGAAATAATCAGTTTTTCATCCTCAACGTCATAATCTAGAACTTTGACCGTCAGCTCGGTATTAACAAGTTTCTTCAGCTTGTCTAAAATGAGATTCTTGTCACCGCCCTCAACACGAGGATAGTGTTCACTATTAAGCTGCGACACCGGCAAGAATGCTTGGATGCCACGGATATTGGCAATCAAGCCACCTTTATTGGCTTCCTGAACAAAAACGGCAAAAGCTTCGTCGTTCTCCTTGAGGCGTTTGACTTCGTCCCAGGCCTTTTCCATACCAGCCTTCTTGAGAGACAGGTCAACTTGTCCGTTCTCATTCTCCAAGTCGGTAATGGAAGCTTCCACCTCGTCACCCGGCTCGAGATCAACGTACATATCCATAACATCAAACCATTCCTTGCCGCGAACAACTCCGGTACCAAAATTACCGAGGTCAACAATGACTTCGTTTTTGGAAACGCTGGTGACTTTGCCGGTGATAACATCACCCTCGCTGGGAACGTCTGTGTCTGACTGCTCCAGCAGCTCGTCCATTACGGTCGGCGCCGGAGACTTAGTGGTATCTTCTTCTTTAGTCATATGTAATCAAAAATAGCGATATTTAAGCGGTTTATAGCATTCCCACCCCGCCGCTATATTCGGAGGGGAAATGTAAGGATATTGTATCATAAAACCAGTTCTTGACAAGCAAAAAAAGAAGCCGGCGGGAAATCCCGACGGCCTGTCGCAGCAGCTAAATAACTACTGTGACAACCTTTCCCTGAGCATCTCCGTTGTTGTTTCCACCAGGTCCGATTCATTGTCGGCCAATCTTCCCAGATGATAACCGCTCAGAAATTGATCGAGGCTTGTGAATTCAGCCTGAGCTATCAAATCCCCATCACAGCCAAAGGAGAACTCATCCAGGTTGAAAAGGTCTGGAACCTGGCCCGGTCCGCCGCGGTAAACATAGACATGGTAGGGATTGAACCCCAGACCGCAGCTCCAGGTCAGGAAGCATAAATCCTCCCCCGAAAACATCTCTTGGATCGCTGATTTCCATTGCTGGTAATCAATAGGCGGGGAATACGAATCCGAAGTGACAATCGTGTAAGCACTTACCAGCACAAGCAGAAACAGAAGCGCCAGCATGCTCCAACAAGAAGTCGAGATACACCTTTTGCCCTGAGCCCCTAAATTTTTACTTTTCATCAATACCCTCCTGTTCATGTGTATTACTGTTATTCAACCCTAAAAAATACACTGGATTAGCCTAAAAGTCAAACAAATAGACCCGTTTTTTCCCTTTACAACTACCCCTGAAATTGCTAGTCTAAGTAGTACTCAAGTGACAATACCTCGCGTATTTTATTATTTTTTGTTGTAAAAATTATCTCATGCATATCTACTGGCACGGTCAAAACTGCTTCAAACTAGTTACCAAAGATGTCACGCTGATGACAGATCCTTTTGGTAAGGAGTTGGGGATTAAGCCACCCCGAACCAGCGCTAACATTGTTACTATCAGCAGCGAGGACTATGACGCCAGCGGCATCAAGGATAATCCTTTGGTTTTTGACACACCCGGTGAATATGAAGCCAAGGGAGTCTTAACACGAGGTTTGTGGTCACACCGGGATGGTAAAGGCGGAACAGAACGAGGTGTGAATATCGTTTTCACAATTGAAATGGATGGAATCAGGATCTGTCATTTGGGCGATATCGGTCACGTTCTTGATGATAAGCTGGAAAGTCGTATTGACGGTGTCGACATTATGATGGTGCCGGTGGGGAATCAGGATGTTATTGACAGTAAGAAAGCCGTGGAGATAGTTAAGCAAATTGAGCCTAGCCTGGTAATTCCCATGCACTTCAAACTCCCCGGCCTGAAGCCGAAACTAAGCGATGCCTCCGGTTTCCTGCGCGAAATGGGAGCCAAGGATGTCCGGCCGGAGAATAAACTACTGATTAAGAAGAAAGACCTGAGCGTAGAAAAAACCGAGGTTAAAATATTGTCACCTGTATAATTATGAAATGGCTCGAAAAATTAAGGGCTAAACCTCTCAGCTACCGTAAAAGATTTGTTTGGGTTGGTGCAATTGTGGCGGTTATAATTGTTACCTTAATCAGCATTGTCTTTGCCAAAGAGTGGAAGTGGCCGGAAGTTGATGTGGAGGCTAGCGAAGATCTCCGGGAAATAGTACAAGCCGGCAAGGATATCAAAGAAGGCACCAAGGAGAGTATCGACGAATACAATACCGCCAAAGATGAAGCCGCCGAGGAGATTGAGCAAAATCTTGTTGAAGAATTAGCCGCCTCCAGCACGGAGAAGAACAGCGTTGGCGTAACCATGCTCGGCTGGGAGAAAGACCAGGGCGTAGGAATTGTCAGCCTGGCAATTATCAACAACTCCGAAAATGACGTTCAGCTCAGATCATTCCGGGTATACCAGGGTATGACAGAAGTCGGATCGCCTCGCGAAGTTGTGCTCGGCTCGGGTTTACAAAAAGAAATTGATATCGCCTTTAATCTAGAAAGTGATGAGCCAGTAACCGGTTTTGAAATTGGCTCAGCTTCCTGGCTAAACCTGGAAGCCAGCGCCGCTGAAAGCTTGGAAAATACTGACTGGAATTACATTTTTCGGATAGAAGACGAATCGGTAGAACCGGCCGTCCCGGAACCGGAAGCAGGCACAGTAGAAGAATCAGAATAAAATAAATCTTTAGAATATGGCGAAAGCTGTCACCAAAACACGAGAAATAACAGACGAAATGAAGAACGCGTTCCTGGATTATTCCATGAGCGTTATTGTGGCGCGCGCGCTGCCTGATGTCCGCGACGGACTCAAACCGGTCCACCGCAAGATTTTGTATGCCATGGACAAAATGGGGATACGGCACAATACTTCCTACAAAAAATCGGCCCGAATCGTCGGTGAGGTTCTAGGTAAATATCATCCGCACGGCGACATGGCAGTTTACGATACGATGGTCCGCATGGCCCAGGATTTTTCGATGCGCTACCAATTAGTAGACGGACAAGGCAACTACGGTTCCATTGACGGCGACTCTCCGGCTCACATGCGCTACACGGAAGCTCGGATGCAGGCGATGGCGGAGGCCATGCTCGGCGACCTGGACAAAGAAACTGTAGATTTCCAAGATAATTACGATGGTACTCGCCAAGAACCTTCGGTGCTACCGGCCCGAGTTCCGCAGCTACTGATGAATGGATCTCTGGGCATCGCGGTTGGTATGGCAACCAGTATTCCGCCGCACAATTTAACCGAGGTGGCCGATGCTGCTATTCACCTAGCAGATAATCCCGACGCCGAGGTAGACGAGCTGATGCAGTTCGTAACTGGACCGGATTTCCCAACCGGCGGACAGATTTTTGATCAGGAAGCCATCAAGCAGGCCTACGCTACCGGCAAAGGTAGTATTGTCCTGCGCGGCCTAGCCAATATCCAGGAAGGAAAAGGAGGGTTCAGAATCATTGTCAACGAGCTACCTTACCAGGTAAACAAGGCTGATCTCATAACCAAGATTGCCGATCTTGTTAAAGATAAAAAGATTGTCGGTATCAAGGATATTCGCGATGAATCCGGCCGCGAGGCCGATGTCCGCATAGTAATCGAGCTGAAACGCGACGCTTTCCCGAAAAAGGTTCTCAACAAGCTCTACCAGTTAACAGAGCTGCAGACCTCTTTCCATTTCAATATGCTGGCCCTGGTAGACGGAATCCAGCCCCGCGTGCTATCCCTGAAAGAACTTCTGGAAGAATTTCTGAAGCACCGCGAAGAGGTTGTTACCCGACGCACTAAATACGAACTTAAGCAAGCCAAGGAAAGAGCACATATTCTGGAAGGTCTGAAAAAAGCCCTGGATAATATTGATGCTGTTATCAAAACTATCAAGAGTTCACGGACTAAGGAGCTGGCTCATAAAAATCTGCGTACCAAGTTCAAATTGAGCGGCAAGCAGGCCACTGCCATTCTGGAAATGAAACTGCAGACACTAGCCGGCCTGGAACGCCAGAAAGTTGAGGACGAGCTCAAGGAAAAGAAAGAGCTCATTGCCAAACTGGAAGCTATTCTCAAAAGCCGGCGCAAGGTTATGTCCATAGTCAAAAAAGAGGTTGAGGAAATGAAGGAAAAATTCGGGGACGAGCGCCGTACCAAGGTTTTCAAACAGAAGGCCGGTGAATTCAGCGAGGAGGACCTGGTTGCGAACGAGGATACTGTCATTACTCTGACCAAAGGCGGCTACGTCAAGCGCATGCCGGCCAAAGCTTACAAAGCTCAAGGGCGCGGCGGCAAGGGCGTTAAAGGCATGACTATAAAGGAAGAGGACATCATCGACTTTGCTTCCTGGACCATGACTCACAACGATATTCTTTTCTTCACCAATAAAGGGAGAGTTTTCCGCACCAAGGCCTATGAGATTCCGGAAGCTAAACGGCAAGCCAAGGGACAAGCAATTGTCAATTTCCTACAACTGGGTCCAGAAGAAAAAATTACCGCGATGCTGTCTCTAGACAAAGACAGTAGTTGTACCCACCTGGTGATGGTAACCAGGCGCGGTAAAGTAAAGAGAGTTGCTAACGAGAACTTTGCAAATATCAGGCAATCCGGATTGATTGCTATCAAACTTAATGATGGCGATGAATTACGCTGGGTGACGGCAACCAGCGGAAATTCTCATGTAATAATTGCGACTGCTAACGGACAGGCTATCAGGTTCGAGGGCAACAAAGTCCGGGCAATGGGAAGAACAGCCGCTGGTGTCAGGGGTGTGCGTCTCAAGGGAGGTGACTATGTTATCGGCATGTCGACACTAGCCAAAGATGAACAAGCTGGTAAAACTCTGATTCTAAACTTGTCAGAAAACGGTTACGGTAAACGTTCCTATCTTAAAGAATACAAAGTCCAGGGACGGGGCGGTTCCGGCATTAAGACAGCTAAGATAACAAATAAAACCGGTAAACTGGTAGCCATGCGGGTTTTACCCGAATCTAAGCAGGAGGACGACCTTTTGGCCATCTCCAAAAAGGGTCAGGTGATTCGCATTCACCTCAAAGATATCTCCCTCCTCGGTCGTGCCACCCAAGGTGTGCGGGTAATGCGTCTGCCTTCGGACGATAAACTGGCCAGTATTACTGTTATATAGAATAAAAATACAGGAATAGTCTTATTTTATTCCTGTATTTTATTTCAACTAAAACTTGCCAAATCAGGTTTTTGCTGTTACATTAGGGGACAGATTCTTAATTACAAATTCGAAAATGGCTGTACCAAAGAAAAAAACTCCATCTGCTCGTCGCAACCGACGCCGTTCGCATCACGGACTGACAGCTGCCAAGTTAGCCAAATGCCCACAGTGCCAAGAGCCGACTCCGCCGCACCAAGTCTGCCCTAGCTGCGGTTATTACAAAGGACGTGACGTTCTTAAAATAGAAGCTAAAAAAGCCAAAGCCGAGGCCAAAAAGAAGGCCCGCAAAGACCGCGCTAAGGGAAAATAGATTTTAAGATTATTAGAATCCTAGAATCAAAAATATGGCTTCCCGCCATCTCTCCCGCACGATAGCCTTACAAACACTTTATGAGTGGGATTTTAATAATCGTCCTGATTCCGAGCTGGACAACATTCTGGAAACGACTATCGAAAAATTCGGGGCCGGCCTGGAAGACACAACCTTCGTTCACACTATTATCTCCGGGATTAAGCAAAATTTACCGGAAATAAATAAACTGATCGAAGAATCCGCTCCGGAATGGCCGCTCAACCAGATAACCCTGATCGACCGCAATATTCTGCGGGTAGGTATTTTTGAACTCAAGTATTCTAACGATATTCCCCCGAAAGTGGCAATCAATGAAGCTATCGAGCTTGCCAAGAAATTCGGGGGAGAGTCTTCGGGAAAGTTTGTCAACGGCGTTTTGGGAACAATTTACAAAAAAATGGATTCCAAAGAAGCCTCCGAAGACAAAGAATTAACCAAGGATTAAGCCAACTAGTCTCTAGAAGTTAGCGGAACCTAATAGCTAGTGACTAATTGGCCTGAGGCCAATTTTATGGAAGAAAAAGATTTCAAAAAGCTCGAGGAAAGACTCGGTGTGTCGTTTACCAAGCCCGACCTCCTCAAGCAAGCATTCATCCACCGCTCTTATCTCAACGAAAACCGCAGCTGTCCGCTGGATCACAACGAGCGGCTGGAATTTTTGGGTGACGCTGTCATGGAACTGGTTGTAACAGAGCATTTGTATTTGAATTACCCCAACCCAGAGGGGGAACTGACCAACTGGCGCTCCAGCCTGGTCAACGGTCGCATGATTTCGGAAATTGCCAAAAGACTCGGCTTCGAGGACTACCTTTATCTTAGCCGTGGCGAAAGCAAAGATACCGGCCGGGCCCGAGACCTGATCTTGGCCAATTGCTTTGAGGCTGTAATCGGAGCTATCTATCTGGAAACCGGTTACGACGGCGCTCAAAAGTTCATTCAGGAAAACTTGCTTACGGAACTTCCGGGTATTATTGAAGGTAAGCTTTTTGTTGATCCCAAAAGCAGCTTTCAAGAAAAGTCTCAGGACGAAACCGGTGTTACTCCAACCTACGAAGTCTTGGATGAAAGCGGACCTGATCACGACAAACACTTCAAGGTAGGTGCTTTCATCGGCAAGGATCAGGTCGGAATCGGCGAAGGTCCGAGTAAGCAATCAGCTCAGACTAAGGCTGCTGAGAACGCTCTCCAAAACAAAAACTGGCAATAATTATGAAGCGCCGAGCCCAAATTATCGGTGTTCTGCTAATAATCTTAGCTGGTGCTGCACTGTCATTCCCGGCCGCGGCTGGTTTGTTAGATGATCTGAGCCCGAACCCCTGCGACGTATGTGAATTTGCCAAGTTAATAGGTAATATTAAAAATCTTGTTATCCTGATCGGCGAGCCTTTGGCCGCCCTTTTTATTGTCGTTGGTGGCATCCTGATCACTGTCTCTGCCGGTAACCAACAATTACGCGAGCAAGGTAAGAAGACGGTCACTGGTGGAATCATCGGCCTTTGCATAGTTTTCCTGGCTTGGATAATTGTAACTGCTGTCTTAACCGCCACCCTAGGCCTGTCTTTTGACACCAATATCTGGACCATCACTTGTCCGGAGGATACAACTTGCGAGGAATATGCCGGCCCTGAACCAGAACCGAATCCGGCCGGCTGTGGTTCTGGCTCGGCCGAAAAAGCCCGGGCGCACATTGGCACCTGTTGGGGACCTTGCCATTGTGCCCACTTTGTTTCCTCAGTTCTGGTCGAGACTGGTTGCACCGGCGCTTTCAATACCAGCGTGGCTGGTCTGGAAGAATGGTTACAGCGACACGGCTGGGAAAGAGTAACCAGCCCCCAAGCCGGTGACATCGGCGTTGATTTTGCCTCGCACGTAGGGGTTATGACTAGTTCCAGCACTACCATTCACTCCAAGGTCATGAATGACGATGGTTCCAATACCGCCTGCGCCGGCAAGTGCGGTCGCCTATACCCGAGCTGCCCGGACTGCCAGGGTGCGGCGGGTGACCCCCGCGGCAGCTATGAAAGTCAGAACTGTACTAGCAACCAGTGTGTTACTGAAGAAACTAAGCGATGGGACCGATACTGGCGCCCGCCGGCAGAAGATCAACAAAACTAAACCATGAGTCGACGAAACAAAATCACTGTAATAATAATTGCGATTACCGCCGTTGCCGCTGGGGTAGTGCTATTTTTATGGCTGCAACCGGATGAAACTCCGGTCACACCTGAACCTGGCAACGAGCCCGGTTCCCAGCTGCCCCTGGCTAATCCCGCCCCGGGAAGATTTGCTTCCGATGATATGAAAACGGCTGACCTGGAATCTCGCCCGGCGACAGATAACCCTTACCCTGATCCAAATGCTGTCATTGATGAGGAGATTTATTCTCCGGTGCTGGCTCCCAGCGGACAAGGAATTTATGCGCTGTCTTTGAATGACGATAAACTGACTGAATATTCCCTGGCCGGGGATAAAATCAGAAATATTTCTAACCAAGCTTGCGAATGCGCTGATATTGTCTGGGCCCCGGATAAAAGAAAAGCTTTCATCTCCGATAACAGCGGTCCACGAATCATTAGCGCCGCCGGGGAAACCTACGAGCTAAATCCGAATGTCAGAAACGGGATATTCTCTGCAGACAGTGACAGCTTTGCTTATCAATACAATGACATTGAGACAAACGAAAATATCATGGCAATTTCCAATGACCAGGGACAAGACTACCGCAACCTGCTATCATTGTCTCTTTTCACCGGCCCTGAGTCGGGGCTGATAATTTTCTACGAATGGTCACCTGATAACTATATTTATCTATCCGGTGAAGTCACAGATGTTTCCGGAAGTTCTGTCAGCCGAGTCAATGCCGATACCGGTGATATCGAAAATCTAGCGGACTGGGGAAGTGTTTCCGGATTATCCTACTCCCCTGACGGAGAGGTAATCGCTGTCGAGAAGACTGATATAAGGTCATCGGGAGAGCCAATCCCCGCCATCAGTTTTGTTGACCCCGAGGGTGAGTCTGTCAGCGATCTCACTATCGAGACTTTCCTGAATAAATGTACCTGGCTGGATGACAGTCAACATATGGTTTGTGCTCTGTCTTCTGATTTTTATACCGGGCAGGGGCAAGATTTGATTTTTGTCTACGATCTTGAATCAGGCAATAAGGAACAATTGACAGGGGTAATCACCGACGAGCCTTTTCGTGTCACCAGTCCGTTTCCTAACGCCAGTGAAGATACGCTCTATTTCCTAAATCGCCTGAATCGGAAGCTTTACTCAATCCCGCTGCCTTAGGTTACTTTTTCTCTATTTTCTGCTACAATACAATGAAGATTAAAAATAAAAATATGTCCAAATTGATCAAAAGGTCCCTGTTAATTTTCTCATTACTGACAATCTTAGCGGTTAGTCTACCAGCCCAAGCTATTACCGTTTTACAAACGATAAACAATCCCTGCGATGTTTGTGCTTTTGCGGTTCTGATTTCAAATATCAAGAACGTCGCCATTTCCCTGGCCGTACCCATCGTCGTTTTGATGATAATTGTTGGCGGCGTCATGATTATGGTTTCCGCCGGAAATGAAAATCTGCGCACCCAGGGTAAGAAGACACTGACTGGCGGAATCATCGGCCTCATTATTGTTTTCACCGCCTGGGTTATCGTGGCCGCTGTGGTCACAGCCACTCTGGGAACAAATTTTGGCGATAACCTTTGGACAGTTGACTGTGGTGTAAACACTGAATGCCCACCTCCGCCAACCGATGATACACCAACGACCTAATGATAGAGTCCCAAGAAAACCGAGTTGTGAGCAAATCCTGCCGACAGGAAGATTTGTCTTTGGATAAGAAGCTCCGCCCCCAGAAACTGGATAATTTCATCGGCCAGGAAAGAATCAAAGAGAACTTAGATATATTTATCGAAGCCGCCAAAAAAAGAGAGGAGTCCATTGAACATGTTTTGCTCTACGGCCCTCCCGGTATCGGTAAAACTACCCTCGCTTCCATTATTGCCAACATGATGGAAGCAAACTTGAAAATAACCGCCGGCCCGGCAATCGAGCGTTCCGGCGATCTAGCTTCACTGCTGACGAACCTTGAGGAAGGTGACATTCTTTTCATTGATGAAATGCACCGCTTAAACAAGACCATCGAAGAGGTGCTCTACCCGGCGATGGAGGATTACGCTCTCGATATTATGGTCGGCAAAGGTCCGGCGGCTAAATCACTGCGGTTGGATCTGCCGCGCTTTACCGTAATTGGCGCCACCACCCGCATGGCTTTACTATCCTCACCTCTGCGCGATCGATTTGGCGCCACCTACCGTCTGGACTTTTACGAAAATAATGAGATTCAGAAGATTGTCGAGCAATCGGCGCAGATACTTAACGTGAAATTGGACCAAACTAGCGCCGAGGAGATTGCCCGTTGTGCCCGGCGTACACCGCGCATTGCCAACCGGCTGCTGAAACGCGTGCGTGACTTTGCCGAAGTGAAAAACCAGGGTGTCATCAATCTTGACATAACTAAGCAAGCCCTAAACGCTTTGGCCGTTGACAAACTGGGATTGGATGAAACCGACCGCAAAATCTTGGATGCCATTATCAACAAATTCAACGGCGGACCGGTCGGAGTCAAGGCCATCTCCGCCACCATTTCCGAAGAAGCGGATACTATCGAAGATGTTTACGAGCCATATTTGATGCAAATCGGTTTCCTGCACCGCACGCCGAAGGGGAGAGAGGTTACTAAACATGCTTATGCTCACCTGGGAATGAAACCACCCGGAGATTCAACCTTGCTTTAGCAACAAAAACCGCGATAGCGGTTTTTTGATACAGTAGTATTCCTTATTTGCCCGTGTTACAATAAATCCCTATGCTGGAATGGATAATTATCATCGCTATCTTAGCCGTGGTTTTGATCACTGCCTACACCCTCATCGTCGGAGCGCCGCCGGTACCGACCCCGAAGAGAGTGGCCAGCCAGATGTTGGAGT
>Ga0180431_10001864_pt1 | contig 28685 bp, 27 predicted proteins | sample SS_ome_11_FD_132459 | JGI IMG/M metagenome (GOLD analysis project Ga0180431, IMG submission 132459) | Hypersaline lake sediment archaeal communities from the Salton Sea, California, USA - SS_1_MS_1 metaG | ecosystem: Environmental > Aquatic > Non-marine Saline and Alkaline > Hypersaline >... | reverse complement strand
TTATAAGTTTGGCTCTATGTTGAGCGATAAACAGGGCATCGACCATTGTGACATGCCTATCCAGGGTGGCATCGCCCTCCATCAAACTTGGCAGACATGTCGTGAAGTCCCATAGAGGTCCTGCGGTTGATGCACTATGGTTATCTGTAGCTACCACCTTCCAATAGTAGGTGGTGTTATAAGACAACGTTCCTGGGTCATAGGTGGTCCCTGTCTGATTATTGGAAACTTGAGGAGGAGTTGAGTTGGTGCCAAAGTAAACGTCATAGGTTACGTTATCACCAACATCGGGGTCTCCGCCAGTCCAACTCAAATCAGCATCTATAGAAACATCTGTGACGTGATTTAGTGGTGATGGGTTAGAAGGAGCATTTGGTGGATTGTTAGGTGGAGGAAAGAGAGTTTGGAACTTCTCGCAGAACGCGTCGTATGACGCAGTCGCGTTGGGAACCAGGTATACCCAGCCGGTGCCGTTGTATCCGTGGGTTGGTGGGTCCCAATAATAGCCGGGCTCCGGCCAGACAATATGATTGCGCAACCAGTCGCTAGCTGAACAGTTACTGCCGTAGGTGAACTCCGCGTTGAACTCATCCTGGTCATCAGTCATGTTGAGCGTGGTGAGGGCGTATGTGCGGGCAGCCTCAGCGCAGGCCTCGGCATCGCCACTATCAGACCCGGTGTAGTCACTACAGCTACAGGATGTCGGATCCCCGTAGTACACGGTCACCGGGACCCATTCCAGATTAACCCAGTGGGTGCCAGACCCAGGCCCCATATTAGCTACGGCGGTCACCCTGACACGAAGGTTGTTATTGACCTCGTAAGGAGTCCAGTTATGCCCCCATAGGTCTGTGGCGCCGCCTGTTTCAAAAAGCACAGGAAAGCCAGTAGTAAATATTTCAGTCCCATATCCTGTGCTGGTCCAGCTCGTGCCCCCATCCCAGGACAGTTCTACGTCAAACCGGGCATCATTCGCATATCTCCCCCAGCCGCTAATCCCGACCTCTATGCCCCGGACCATTTCTCCGTCGGGGATACTAAAGTTGTAGCCGTAATAATCTTGCACCTGCCCATTGGTGGCCGAGGCCCAAAAACCGTCGTCGAGATAGGCATATTCGGGGTTGACGAAAGCACCGGAGACGGCCGAATTATTTGTCGCGTTCTGCTGCTGGGAGTTATATGAGTAACTGCAGTTGCAGCAGCGATTTGGCTCGCCGCCCGTGACCAAGTTGAGGACCTGCTTGACGCTGGGGTCGAAGCAGGGAGAATCGTACAGGGTGTTAGCAGCCAGACAGATGCCGCAGCAAATACAGGTATGCGTACCCCCACCAACACCTTGGCTAATTTTTTTGATGTCATCAGCGACATCGGCGGCATTCGCCCCGTTGATGATTACCGGTCCTACCTCGAGTCTTGCGTCTTCCGCAAACTGGACCACGGTCAGCTCCACCGAGCCGTCGTGGGGAATGCACGCAGAGTTGTTCACGGCCGCGGCCAAGCCGGCTGTCATGTTACCAAAGTTGGGATCGATGCTGCCGGAACCGTCCAGTATCATGGCGAGCTGCACCTTTACCAAGCTGTAGTCGACCCAAGTCTTGGTTACATTGTTGGAAAAGACCCACGCAGTGGTATTATGATACTTCGCCACGATTGTGTCCGTGCCGGCAACGCCATTACTGGTGTAGGTCCAGTTGGCCACGCCGCTGCCGTTGGTGCTGCCGGTGCCAGTGTCGCCGGCGTTAGGTCCGTAGGTCACGTTAAAGGTCACGTTGGTGCCACCGGTGTCACCGGAGATGGTCGCGTAGACCGTGTGGGGGCTGCCGACATTGTTGGTGGCGCTATCCGGTGCGAGTACGATGCCGCCAAGCGTATAGGTTACGGTGATTCTGATGTGGTCTATATTTGCAGTTCTATCACGATTCCATTCACTATTTATTGCCGAAATTGCAACACCGAAGTTTACACTGTTAATATCAGAATAATCCCAGCTTAGTCCCCATGTGTCATTTGTGCCACCGTAGGTTACATATGTATCACTATCAGTAGTGTTCGGCCAGACCAAGCCTGTACTTTTTTCTTCTCCACTTATCACTCCGCCCTTCACCAGCTTAATGCTATTGTCAAAAATTGGTTGATCGGTAGCACCATTAAAGACTACGTATCTATCAACTTCTACTGTGATACCATCTATCGTTGCCCCAGTAGGAATACTGAAGCCGAAGCCGGTTGCCTTAAGATAATAGGTAACCTCATTCGCATTTTTTAAATCTGCATATGCATAAATATCGTTCTGAGTCTGTGCGTTATAGCAATATGACCAATCTACGGTCCCAACGGTTGAGTTGTTAGTAAAAGTTGAACCATTGTTTGGTCCACTCGTATCCGCCGACACTACTGACGGCATCATTAACCAGGGTCCTATCATCACCGCGATTGTAATCAGAGCTACCAGTAGCTTTACTGCTATTTTTTTCATGATTTTGTATTCCCCTATCACATCGAATTTATGGCGTTTATATACACCAGATAAACTGGTATTGTCAAGCGCCTGTTACAATAAACCTGAAGTCAACTTTCATAGCTACATCCGAGAGTCTCGGAAAAAGAATCAAGAACAATACCGACAGCTGTTCAAAGCGCTAGGCACCTAAATTATTCCTCAATGCCAGCGTGATAGGATTCAGATGTTTTTAGCGATGATTCTCGCCAATGCCAAATCCTCGGGTGTGGTTACCTTTATATTATTGTAGTCGCCCATGTAAAGCTTCACCTTATACCCCAGGTGTTCCACAGCAGCGGCATCATCTGTAACTTCCGCCGCCAACTTCTCGTAAGCTTTGGTTATCACATCAAAGCTGAATATCTGTGGGGTCTGCGCCGCCCATAACCTATCTCGCTGAAGCGTTTCTTTAATCAATTTCTCGCCAGCAGCAAGCTTAATAGTATCCTTAACCGGCACTGCAGCTACAGCAGCCCCGGTTTTTCTGGCCGCCTCTAGTCCATCGTCCACCAAGTCCACAGTCAAGAAAGGGCGGGCTCCATCATGAATCATGACCCAATCACAATAATTTATCCGCTTCAGCCCTTCCCTAACTGAATCCTGTCGCCTTGCCCCCCCTGAACATATAACAACTTTAGACCAGCCTCGCTCCTCTTTCAATTTCTGTCCCCGTCGCAAATCCTTGTCATTCAACACTAGGACTATCTGCTGAACCAAGCTGCATCTGTGACAAGTATCCACAGCCCAAGCTAGTAAGGGTTTCCCCCCTAAGGAAGCAAAACTTTTATTTATGCCACCCATCCGCCAACTACCCCCAGCGGCGACAATAACAACTCCTAGTTTGGGGTTACTTAGCTCCCTCGTAGCTGACATTTTACTTGCCCTTGCTAAGTCCTAGCCTTAGAGCTTCAGCCACCGAGCTAACTTCAATCAGTTGAATGTTGGCAGAGCCCAGGGAAGCTCTGGATTTAAGTCTCGGCATAAGGCAGGATTTAAAGCCCAGCCTAACGGCCTCGGCAATTCTTCGTTCCAGCTGTGGTACTCCTCTAAGCTCTCCATTCAAACCCAGTTCTCCCAAGACAACCAAACTCGAAATCGGCTTGCTATCGTGAAAACTGGAGGCAATGGCTGAGGCGATTCCCAAATCAACTGCTGGCTCATTGACTCTTAAACCGCCTGTGACATTGACTATAATATCCTGGTTAAAAAGCCTTAATCCGGCACGCTTAGTGAGCACAGCAATTATTAGCAGCAGCCGATTAAAATCGACGCCGTTAGCGATGCGCCTTGGTGGAGTAAAACTATTAGGGGTAGTTAAAGCTTGAATCTCGACCAACAAAGGCCGACTTCCCTCAAGAGTGGGGACTACCACCGAACCAATAGTCCCATCCTTATATGCAGATAAGAAAACTTGAGAGGGATTATCCACTTCCATCAACCCGCTATCGCCCATCTCAAATATTCCCACCTCGTTAGTGGAGCCGAAACGGTTCTTTACACTGCGTAGCACTCGGTAACTGCTAAATGGCTCACCTTCAAAGTAGAGCACTACATCGACGATATGTTCTAACGTTCCTGGGCCTGCGATGGCTCCTTCCTTAGTCACATGGCCCGTGATTAAAATGGGCACATCATTCTGTTTCGCCCACCTCTCCAACCTCCAAGTACACTCCCGTACTTGGGAAATACTGCCCGGCATCCCGGCTACATCCTCCAAATACATAGTCTGAATAGAATCGATAATCGCCAATTCAGGAGAAAGTCCTTCCAAGCATTCTAATACTGCAGCTAAATCGGACTCAGAGAGGAAGTATATCCCTTTGCCCCCTATGGCGAGGCGCTCACTTCTAAGTTTAACCTGATTAATTGATTCCTCTCCGGAGATATAGGCAACAACTTTATTATTATCAGCCATTATCGCCGAAAGCTGGAGTAAAAGCGTGGACTTACCTATCCCCGGCTCGCCACCAACAAGCACCAGAGAGCCTGGAACTAAACCACCCCCCAGAACTCGATTCACTTCAGCAAAACCAAGGTGAAAACGAGGAAAGTCACCCTTCTCCACCTGGGAAAGTTCCTGGAGGCTGTTTCCTTTAGCATGAAGCCGACTGGGAGCGCGGGATGAAGTGACCCTAGTCTCTACGAAGCTATTCCATGCCTGGCAATCAGGACAGCGCCCTAACCACTTAGGGCTTTCCTTGCCACATTGCTGACAGATGAAGACACTTTTGAATTTGGACTTGTCCCGATTGTTAGATTTCAAGTCTGCTGGCCAAGGTGGCTAATACTCAATAACGACTATCTTTTCTCCAGTCTTAACAGCCTGCCCTGGCGAAACTGCCACCTCTATAACCGAGGCTTTTGCTGGAGATAATATAGGATTTTCCATCTTCATAGCTTCTATGATGCAAATCACGCCACCCTCCTGCACTGTATTACCCACCGTTACACCAACACTTACTATCTTCCCAGGTAGCGGCGCTTCGATTACTTCTTGGGCCATATTTACGCAGCCTCCTTAACTAATGGTTTCATTACAATTTTCTCCTCGACACAATCCACAACCACCGTGTCTCCAGGCAGGAATTCACCACGCAGCAAAGCTTCAGAGAGCTGGTCCTCAACCAAATTCTGGATGGTGCGGCGCAAGGGGCGGGCTCCAAAAACAGGGTCATAACCCTTGTTGCCTATAAAATCCTTAGCTTCATCGGTGACTTCCAAAGTGACATTCTTCTCTTTAAGGGAAGAGATAACCTGATTAAGCATTAAGTCAACAATCTGGCGGATATGCTCTTTATCTAAAGCGTGAAACACAACCGTGGCATCAATGCGGTTAAGGAACTCAGGTCTGAAAATCTTCTTCATCTCCCCGAGCACCTTTTCCTTCATTTTGTCGTACTCCACTTGCTGTTTTCCCTCGCCATCGACATGAGCCGAAAACCCTATGCTCATATCACGCTTAATAAGCTCGGCACCGGCATTACTGGTCATGACTATAATGCTATTACGAAAATCAACCCTTCGCCCTTTGGCATCGGTCAAATGACCATCATCGAAAATCTGGAGCAAAATGTTAAATACATCATAATGCGCCTTTTCAATTTCATCGAGAAGAATAGCACAATATGACTTGCGCCTTACTGCTTCAGTTAATTGGCCACCTTCTTCATAACCAATATAACCCGGTGGTGCTCCAACCAAGCGAGCTACAGTGTGACGCTCCATAAATTCTGACATGTCAAGTCTGACTAAGGTATCTTCGCTACCAAACATGAACTCAGACAAAGCCCTTACTAACTCGGTTTTACCCACACCAGTGGGGCCCAAAAAGATGAAGGCACCGATTGGGCGTCTCGGATCTTTTAACCCAGCCCGAGCTCTTCTCACCGCCTTAGCCACGGTATTTATGGCCTCATCCTGGCCAATGATACGACGATGTAGAGCTTCCTCCATCTGCAGAAGGCGGCCGGTTTCATCAGTAGTCAACTTCACCACAGGTATACCTGTCCACATGCTAACTACCTCAGCAATATCATCTGAGGTAACCACAGGTTTACCTTGCTCTCGCTTAACCTGCCACTCCTTTTCCATTGCCTCGATTTTCTCCATCAGCTGAAGCTCACGATCACGCAACTCGCTGGAATACTCATATTGCTGAGCTGCCATAGCCGACTCTTTTTCTTTACGTACACTTTCCACAGCCCGCTTTGCTTCAGCCAGACCAATAGGAGCGCTACCCCGTTTAATGCGCACTCGGGAACTAGCCTCATCCACCAAATCAATAGCCTTATCAGGCAAAAAACGATCTGCTATATATCTAGTCGCTAGAGGAGCTGCTGCCTGCAAGGCTTCATCGCTTATATCCAACTGGTGAAATTCCTCATATCTATGTTTAATGCCCCGCAATATATCCAATGTTTCTTCCGTAGTAGGTTCGGCTACTAGGACAGGTTGAAACCGCCGTTCCAGAGCCGGGTCCTTCTCTACATGTTTGCGATAATCATCCAAAGTAGTGGCACCAATACATTGTATCTCGCCCCGCGACAACGAAGGCTTCAGGATATTAGAGGCGTCAACCGCGCCCTCAGCTGCTCCAGCCCCCACAATAGTCTGCATTTCATCGATAAATAAGATGCAATTACCGGCAGTTTTCTCTTCCTCAATAACCCTCTTCAGCCTCTCCTCAAATTCACCACGATATTTTGTTCCCGCCACCAGAGCACCTATATCTAATGCGACTATTCTCTTGCCCTGTAATACGTCAGGAATCTCCCCAGCTACTATGCGTTGGGCTAACCCTTCAACAATAGCTGTTTTGCCTACACCTGGTTCACCTATAAGCGCTGGATTGTTCTTGGTACGACGACTTAGTATCTGAATTACCCGTTCAATCTCTTTGCTACGCCCAACAATAGGGTCAAGCTTATCCGCTCGAGCCAAGGCAGTTAAATCGGTCCCAAGTTGATCCAAGGTCGGTGTGCGTGTGGCAGCACGGCCTGCGGTACGAGCTCGCATAGCTTCCTGCCTGACCACTCGATTGACCTCATCACGTGTTCGCTCCGAGGTAATACCAAAACTCTCTAAGACACTAAAAGCTACTCCTTCGCTTTCACGCAGTAATCCAAGCAACAAGTGCTCAACACCTATATAGCTGGAATTAAGACGCCGTGCCTCATCTACGGCAAATTCGATGGCTCTTTTTGCCCGGGGAGCAAGGTCAACCTCTCCACTGGTAGCTCGACTCTCTCCTTTTCCAATCACAAATTCTACAGCCGCCTGTATCTTGCTCATCGAGATACCTAAATTATTCAAAACCTTGGCCGCAATTCCTGACTCCTCCCCTGCTATCCCCAATAATATGTGCTCAGTATCGATATAACTGTGCCCGAGGCGCTGTGCCTCCCCCTGAGCCCGAGTTAGCACTCTACGAGCTCCTTCAGAAAATCTTTCAAATCCGCTGCTCATTTCGACCTTCGCTCCAGTTTAATTTAAAGTATAGAGCATGCTACTCTTCTAGTCAACAAGCCCAGCTTACTTGAACTAAATAGTGAAATCATCATATAATACCAAAAATTATTATTAAGGGTTAATGAAATGCGGGTCACTGGTGGTAAAGTCAAGGGAACTCAGTTAAAAACTCTACAAAGTCACTCCGTTAGACCCACGACCAGCGTGGTAAGGCAAGCTATATTCTCTCTTCTGGAGAATATAGCTATCAATTGGCACCAAGTTCTTGATTTATACGCCGGCAGTGGCGCTCTGGGTATCGAGGCCCTGAGCCGTAGAGCAGAATGGGTCGATTTTGTTGACAACAGGAAAAGTTGCTGTGATATTATCAGAACCAACTTGGAGAAAATAGGGGAACTGCACCGAACTCATATTTACTGCTGTGGTGTGAGCAAAGCACTCGCCTTCCTTAACAATAATTATGACATTATCTTCATAGATCCACCTTACTCTGACCCTTCTACAAATGGTTTATTAATAAATCTATCCAAGTCAAATTTGCTAGGGGAAAACTCTACAATCGTACTTTGTCACGCAAACCGCTTCCCCTTAAACTCCACCTATGATGGACTACATCTTATTAAGCAACGCCGCTATGGTGATACTTTTATTTTCATATATCAAAGAGGAGATTGACTATGGCAGTAACAATAGCAGTTTATCCAGGCACCTTCGACCCACCCACTTGCGGCCACATGGACATCATCGAACGAGCAGCAACTCTGGTCGATAAGTTAATCGTTGGTATCTATGAGAATCCTGATAAACAGCCGCTTTTCTCCCTGGAACAAAGGGTAAGGTTAGTGGAAGAGGCGATAACTGGCTTGTCCAACGTCCACGTCAAATCTTTTAAAGGGCTCACCGTGGATTTCATACAGCAAGCAGGGGGAAAGGTTATGATTCGCGGTTTGAGAGCAAATTCTGACTTCGAACGGGAATTTGAAATGGCGCTGATGAACAAAAAACTGGCGCCGGACATTGAGCTACTTTGCTTGATGACCAGTTCCCAATATCAATTTCTTAGCTCTAGCTTGATCAAGGAAGTAGCCAAGCTAGGAGGCCGCCTCGAAGGCATGGTTCCCAATCACGTGGCTGTAGCTCTGAAGGACAGGTTTTCCCTGCCTTCTGAGCTTGCGACGGGCAAAGGCAAAGTGTAAAATTAAGAGCCAGAAAATTAAGGAGGTAATAGAACGATGGCATATAAGATCACTGAGGAGTGTATTAGCTGTGGTGCCTGCGAACCAGAATGCAAAAATGAGGCCATAACTGAGGGGGAAGAACTCTATATTATTGACCCTGATAAATGCACGGAATGTGTCGGCTGGTTCGAGACACAAAAGTGTGTTGAGGTTTGCCCCGTGGATTGTTGCATTCCTGATCCTGATCACAAAGAAACACGAGAGCAACTTCTGGAGAAGTGGCAGAAGCTACATCCAGGCGAGACTCCATCCGCCACTTAAAATAAATCTCGTCAAATATTTCGGGCGAAAACCTGTTTCCCGTACTTAGGAATATTTTTCATCTGACTCAGAATTGATAGCTCGCTATAGGACCTTATGGCGACGTAACAATCACCACATTGGTTAGTGCGGGAGAAGTTTTCTACCATCTCTTCCCTGGTAGAGTACTTGCTACGATGCAGTGAACATGGAACAAGGCTTCCGTCAGGCATTACGACAAGAAATCTTATGCCCGCCTTACAATTTGGAATGTATCCTTGTTCGAGAAATTTTAGGGTATCTAGAAGCACAGCTTCAGGATTAGCTATGTGATTGTCTCGTTTTCTTAATATTACAAGTTCGTTAATGGCTTGGCGTAAAACTTCCAAATCCTCTGCATTATTGATGCAATAGTCCCTATTCCCTGTTCGTAGCGCAGTATACGCACTATACGATATGGCTACATCCCACTCCTTGGCTTTTCTTGCCAAAGGCAATATCTCCCTCAGATTGGCCTGACTTATGGCTGTGTTCAAGATAATATCCCGGAATCCCAGCTTTGCTAATTGGGGTAGCCTTTGCTCCAAACGTTTATAGAGGCCCGGCCGTCCTCGAAACTCATCATGCCGCTCATCAGGGAAGTCAAGTGATACGGAAAATTGATTCACCCCAGCTTCACGTAGTTCCAGATAATTGCTCTCGTTTAGCAACACTCCATTGGTAACAAGTATCACATATGGTGACCCATCGGGTTGCTTGATAGCCTTGACTATATCTGTTATATCCTTACGTAGAAGTGGCTCACCACCGGAAATTTGAGCTACAAGCGGTCTAAAACGTTGAGTTAAATCTCCATACTCATCTGGTTTAATTTGCTTTTCACCTTTTATTACCCCCCCAAGGTCACAGTGGCGGCAATTACAGTTGCAGGAAAGCGTTACTTCATAAGAAACTACAAAGGGATGCTTAACTATATAGCTATGTATTCCCCTTGCGAGCAGCTTAATGCCTTGCGATGGAGAAAGATTTGCCATCTACTATCCTCCTATTTGAAACCAATTACTGTACAGTTATCCAGTTTTGAGGGATATGCAAACTTCACTTTATGCATAACCTTACCCAAAACGGAGCTAGGGTGGAATGAATCTTTTAGCGGCTCATACAATTTAAGATATTTCAACATTGGTATAAATAGCATAAGCAAGCTTATAGATTCCCTATAAGAGACAGAAGACATATTTTTGAATCCAATATTCTTGAGAATACTCATAATAGTTTTCGTGGTAAATTGGTTGATATGCAGCCTCCTTATATTCCACCACCTTCTTCCGAAGATTCTTGCTGGTATGCCTCCAATATCAGGGGTGGACATTGCTAGCAACCCCCCAGGCTTGAGTATCCTATGAACTTCCTCGAGAATCATGCACGGGTATGGCACATGCTCTAAAACTTGCCATAGAGTAATTACGTCGAAATAGTCTTCGGGAAAACACAATTCTTCAAAGGGCTTTGCTTCTACATCCAAGCCAAATTCTCTCCTCGCATATGCTGCCGCATCTTGTGACAATTCGATTCCTTTAGTAATATACCCGGCTCTGGAGGCATTAGAGAGAAAGAAACCTTCACCACAGCCTATATCCAAAAGACGTGTGCCATTCTTATACCGCTTAACTAATCCTAATTGCGATTCAGTAGCACTTAGACGACTTTCCCGAATAATAGAGGCATCAATACTTGCCATTTGGAAGTAATCTTCGTTAATTTTGCTTGCTTTCTCAATAGGATTTACATATATGAGCTGACAATTCCGGCATTTAACATGCCTCCCATATTTGCCCCCAGGTATCATATAAACAGTCTCAACCGCTTCTCGGAAATCGCCATCTTTCATATTAGACTCAAAAAGCACCTCAAAATCATTTCTCCCACAACCGGGGCAATTGCGATATTCGAAAGGCGAATCCACTTTATGCAATTCCTAAAGGTGTTCAGCTTTTTTATAAGCAGCCGCCACAGCCTCAAGAAGAAGAGAACGGAATCCCCCCCTTTCTAATTGAAGAAGAGCCTCGGTGGTAGTTCCCCCTGGCGAAGTAACCATGTTCCTCAAATCAGCAGGATGTTTGCCCGTCTTTTCAACGGTGCAAATAGAGCCAAGCATAGTTTGTATCACCAATTCTTGAGCCGTATCCCGGGGCAAGCCAATATGCACGCCAGCATCAACGAGTGTCTCGATAAAAAGAAAAACATAAGCTGGGCCGCTGCCGCTTAAGGCCGTGGCCATACCTAAATATTTCTCATCAGTAACGTAAATTTCTTTACCCAAAGCACCAAGTACAGTCTGAGCTAACTCTTTTTGCTTCTGTTCGGTATCAGCAGTCGCTACCCAGACAGTCATTCCCTCGCCAATTTGCGCCGGCATATTAGGCATAGCCCGAATTACAGAAGAATGGTTTAAACCTTGGCACAAACTGGACAAAGTAGCACCAGCTACTATAGATAGCACTAACTGTTTGGGCGATAGGCCCTTTATCTCCCCCACTACCTGAGGTAGATTCTGGGGCTTCACTGCCAGGATAACCAAGTCAGCACTATCCACAGCCCTTCCATTGTCAGCTAAAGTGCTAACTCCATATTCCTTGCTCAACAATTCGCGCCGCGATGGGCTAACGTCACTAACCACTATATCCTGTGACTCAGCTAGCCTTTTGGCCAAAAGACATTTGACCATCGCCTCTCCCATAGCTCCCCCCCCAATAAAAGCTATCCTCATTTTTCCTCCAAGTTCGTCACGCTCCCATCACGATGCTATCACAATATTCACCACCCGTCTGGGGACATAAACGACATTGCTCAGCTTTTTACCATCAATATAAGCCTTCACTCGCTCCCGACCCAACGCCAACTCCTTAGCCTCAACTTCACCTATAGAAGCAGGTACAAGCACCTTATCGCGGAGTTTGCCATTTACCTGAATGACTAAGGTAATCTCTTCTTCCTTAGCGAGCTCCTCGTCATACCTGGGCCATGCTTGATTATGAATACTATAAGGATGCCCAGTAATAGTCCATAACTCCTCGGCAAGATGAGGAGCAGTGGGGGCAAGGAGAAGCAGTAGATAGCTAATAGCTTCTCGCCATAAGGAATCTGAAACTACCTCTCTCTCTTTGACCTTAGATAGATAGTTGCTAAATTCCATAAGGCTAGCCAGCATCGTATTGAAGCGGAATTTCTCCAAATCAGCAGTGGCCTTCCTAATTGTCCTATGGGTTATGTGGAGGAGTTCTTTCTCAGCCTCAAGATCAACACTCCGGTTAGTATAGTCTGTTGTCACTAAGTTCCACACCCTGTTTAGCCAGCGGCTAATGCCCACAATACTACTATCATTCCATTCCCCCCCTAGCTCCCAAGGGCCAATAAACATTAGATACCCACGAACGGCATCGGCTCCTAATTCAAGTACATATTCATCAGGGTCAATTACATTGCCTCTAGATTTGCTCATCTTGTCGCCGCGATAAATTATGGTTCCCTGATTGAATAGGCGAGTAAAGGGCTCATCAAAGTCAAGCAGGCCCATGTCTCTCAATGCCTTGATGAAAAAACGAGCGTAGAAGAGGTGCATAACTGCGTGCTCGGCACCACCAGTATACAAATCCACAGGCAACCAATACTTCACTTTGGCAGCGTCGAAAGGAGCATCCCAAGTTTTGGGACTGGTGTACCTCAAGAAATACCAAGAGGAACACATAAAAGTATCCATAGTATCAGTTTCTCTTCGTGCTGGCCCAGAACATTTAGGACAGGTAGCATTGACGAATGACTGACAATATTTCAGAGGAGATTCACCGGTAGGTTTAAATTCAGCATCAAGAGGAAGCAAAACGGGCAAATCTTCCTCAGGCACAGGGACTATACCACATTTATCACAATAAACCATGGGTATGGGTGCTCCCCAGTACCTTTGCCTAGAGATAAGCCAATCGCGAAGACGATAAATAACCGTCCGCTTGCCCCATCCCTTTTTCTCTAATAAAGCGCAGATCGCCTCATATCCTTGGTCGCTAGGTAAACCGCTAAACTCCCCAGAATTCACCATTGTACCTGACTCCGTATACGCCTCCGTCAATTCCTCACCTGACCAACCCGGAGGAGCAATAACCGTACGCACAGGTAACTTAAACTTCTTAGCAAATTCCAAGTCTCGTTCATCATGAGCAGGAACTGCCATCACTGCTCCAGTGCCATAAGTCGGTAATACATAATCAGTAATCCAGATAGGCACTGGTTCTCTACTCAGAGGATTGACAACATACTTTCCCAGAAAGACTCCTGTTTTCTCTCTGCCCAGCGCAACCCGTTCATACTCAGTTTGTCGCCGACACCAAGCAATATATTCACTTACTTCAGCCTTATGCTCTGGAGCAGTCAACTGCGAAACTAAAGGATGCTCCGGAGCCAGGAGGAAGAAAGTCACCCCAAAAATAGTATCAGGGCGAGTGGTAAACACCTTTATCTCTTTTTGCCCTAAAACCTTATGTTCTAGTCGGAAAGAAATCTCAGCACCTTCGCTCCTGCCTACCCAGTTCTTCTGCATTATCTTTATAGGCTCTGGCCAGTCTAGATGACTGAAATCAAGAAGCTCCTCAGCATACTCGGTAATCCTAAAGAACCATTGCTCGAGGTCCTTCTTAGTTACTGTGGTGCCACAGCGTTCACAAAACCCCTCGCCCAACACCTGCTCGTTAGCCAGCACAGTCTGGCACCTAGGACACCAATTAACCGGTGCCTTAGCCCGATAAGCCAGGCCAGCATGATAAAATTTAAGGAAAAACCACTGCGTCCATTTGTAATAATCCGGCAAACAAGTAACTGCTTCGCGTTCCCAGTCATATATTGCCCCCATACTTCTGAGCTGCCGACGCATGTTCTCCACATTCTTCATTGTCCACTCGTAAGGGTGAATCCCATGGCTGATGGCAGCATTTTCCGCCGGTAACCCAAAAGCATCGAAGCCCATAGGATGAAGCACATTATAGCCCTGCATCCTTTTAAATCTGGCATGGACATCCGAAGGCGCCATGGCATACCAATGACCAATGTGAAGGTCTCCTGAGGTATAAGGAAACATGGTCAGGGCATAAAATTTCGGGCTTCTACTATCCTCCTTTACCTCACAAATGTGGTCAGTTGCCCACTTTTGTTGCCACTTCTTTTCGATTTCTTGAGGATTATATTTCTGAGCCATATTTGCTAAAGTTTACCCTAATCTAGAGTGAATTGAAAGCCCTTCACTCCAAACTTACCTAGCACCATCCTACAATTAACTCTTTAGAAAGGAAGGATTCTTGATTGCCCTTTGTGTTGTTATCGAAATCAACAGACTTTTAATGGCATTATTAAGGAAAACCCTCACCAAAATTCAGCTTCACAAAGTTTTGACCAGACTTAAGACCAGCCCCGGAGATTATATAACCCTGTATATAAGACCGGCTTCCTTTCCTCATTATATAGATGAACTGGCGCTTCAGCCCAGCTATAGTGCCTATGCCGATGAAATTAAAGAGGCAATCAGCATCAAAGCTGTAGCTCATGCAATTGAACCTTACAATACGGGAACAGCCATATACTGGCAGAAAAATGGAAATAGATACATAGTATTACCATCATTTCCGATTACTGAAGATAAGATTTCAGTCGGTGAACTAGATAATTCCATTTTGTCTCAAATGCTAAAGAGAAAATTTATTATAGGCGTTGTACTTGCGACATGGGGAACAAACTCCATAGGCGTTTTCCAGCATGACAATCTAGTAAAATCAAAAATAGGCACAGGGTATATCCATAAGGAGCATAGAAAAGGCAGGATAAGCGAAAAGGATTTGCCCGCAGAACTGAAGAACAGAAGAAGGATTTTCTGAGAAAGGTTAGCAATACAATCGAAGAGGAATCTAAGGACTACAAACTAGATTACATATTTTTTGGAGGAAACAGATTAATCCACACTCCCTTGTTAAGGGAATGCAAATATCCTGGGCTAGAAACCCACAAAATTTCTCAGAGGGTTTTGAATGTAAGATACTCAGATAAGAAAGCCTTGAACCACAGCCTGCGAGAAATAACAAACTCCCTGCTTTTCACTTTTTGAGCTTATCCCCCAAAAGCTCCCTATCCGCTCTAGGCATAAACGACATAACCCACAATAGACCTAATCCTTTGTGGATTCCATGCGGATTCTAGTCAAATATAAAGAGCAGCAATGTCAGCGCGTAACTCCTCTAAATACCCGCTGACAACTATAGATGTTCAGGCTTTCCCTATTCTGAATACCTTTGTGCCACAGCTGGGACAGACGCCTTGTATTGCTGGTCTACGATTCTTAAGAGTAACTGAACTTGGGTTCTTTATTTCTACCTTTTTCCTGCACTTCATACAATAAGCCGTTGCCATCACGTCCTCCTTTTAATTTTGCTTATATTTATATTGTTACTATAAGGACAACGCCTTGTCAATACCTTTTGGGCCTCTAAGGCAGATATTGTAAATTTTTCACCATTTTAGCAAACTGGACATGGCTATAAATCAAGTATTTAGCGCCCTCTACGACGCACGCTAGCTAAAATAAGCTGGACAGCCCCTGCAAGGCCGTACTTAATCGCTTCAGGCATTTTTCTCTTCCCAACACTGCCATGGTTTGAAACAATGGTGGTGCTGCGGTACGCCCTGTAACAGCTACCCTCACCAAACCGAAGAGCTTTCTTGTGCCCAAGTTTATATCTGCAGCCAGGGGACGCAGGATATCCTCAATTGTAGTGGCATCCCAGGTTCCTATTCCTTCCAACTGTTGTAAAGTAATCGTAATAGCTTTAGCAGCTGATTTAGCCTCCAGCCCCCCACTCAAAAGCAGGCCTGAATCATACTGCAGCTCATCGACAAAGAAAAAGCTAGAAAGCTCAGGGACCTCAGCTAAGGTCTTGGCCCGTTCTTGGATGAGCGATAGAACCTGGCTTACGTAATTGATATCCAAGGGCCGTTTTACCGATTTTGGCAAATTTCTATCTAAAAAGGGCGTGGCTTGCTGGACGAATTCTTCCGGGCTTAGTTTGCGCAAATAAACCCCGTTCATCCATTCTAGCTTATCTTTATTAAAGATAGCCGCTGTTTTGCCTACCCTTTCCAGAGAGAAGTGCTTTATCAATTCTTCTTGCGATAATAATTCAGTCCGGTCATCAAGCGACCAGCCTAGCAATACTAAGAAATTGATCATTGCATTTGGGAGGTAACCTTGCTTTTGATAGTCAGTGATAGTGGTAGCACCATGCCTTTTGGACAGCTTGGCACGGTCAGGTCCCAGAATCATAGGCAAATGAGCAAATTGTGGAGCTTGCCAGTTCAGAGCTTGATAAAGCAAGATATGGCGAGGAGTGCTGGAAAGCCATTCATCAGCCCTGAGTACATGCGAGATAGCCATCAAATGGTCGTCTACTATACTAGCGAGATGATATGTGGGATAACCATCAGACTTGAGTAGTACAAAGTCATCCAGGGCATCGTGCTTGAAAGTTACTGAGCCACGAATTAAGTCACAGAAGGTAGTCTCACCTTTAAGAGGCGTTTTAAAGCGGACCACAGGAGTAACACCTGTTGCCTCTAACTGTACCCTTTCCTGCCGCATCAAATCCCGGCAACGGCGATCATATTTCGGTGGCTGTTTACGCTTTGCCTGTTCCTGGCGCATCACCTCTAATCGCTCTGGAGAGCAGTAGCATAAATACGCATGACCCTCACTAAGCAATTTATCGGCAACTTCGTGATAAAGGGATAACCGCTGTGATTGGAAGTAAGGCCCCTCATCCCAGTTTAATCCCAGCCACTGCAGGCCACCTAGTATTGCTTCAACTGCATCTTCCACCTTACGAGCAACATCAGTATCCTCAATTCGTAAGATAAACTTCCCACCGTGATGGCGAGCAAAAAGCCAGTTGAATAGAGCAGTCCTGATGTTGCCTAAATGTGGATAACCTGTGGGACTGGGTGCAAAACGAACTCTAACCAACGTTTCCGATTCAGACTGCATTATGCTGTATTCTAGATTTAGCGCGACTTAACGCTAGCTGGAGAGAGTTTGATGTAGCTTTTTTAACCGCTCGAGATGCTTCTTAAGTCTCTGAGCAAGCTGCTCAACCTGATTCAGGGCATCTTTAGTATCTTCAATCTCCGTAGTTATCCTGAACAAGATTTCATTCTGCCGCTCGCCTAGCTCAGCTTCAAAATCAACCAACTCCTCTACCCCAGCCTCCCCCATCAACTTGGATAAGAGTACGCTTTCCCTGTTCGTTTGCTCTCTAGACAGTTCCTCGAAAGATTTCACGTCATCAGTTTCCTTCTTTTCTATCCAAATTGAGGATTGTGGAATTCTAACATGCCTTATTGTCTCAAACAAGCCTTCACCCAGTACATTTTATCTTCACCCGTGATAAACCAACTAGTATCCTTTGCGTTTATAATGAAAAGGGACTTTTGAGCAGAGCTGAAACATGACTAGAGTTAAACTATGTTTGGGAGTCGTGATTGTGAGTTTATTAGCCCTTCTGGCCGGGTCGTGTGCCTGCCAACCAAGCCCCACCCCGAATTTGGCCGTTGAAGATGCTGCTGAGGCTCGAGATATAGCTATTACTTACCTTCAAAAGCAGGTGGGTGAAAGTGCACCAGCTACAGATATTGATTGGGACGAAGAGAATATTACTCCTCCGAGTCTGGTAGGAAAGGAGACAATTGCATTTTCCTCTGATGAGTGGACGATTACAGTGTCTTACCCAGTGGTGCTTCCAGAGAATGCCCTGTATGAGATTGAGATATCCAGCATTAAATTCGGTTGGCACTGGAAAGGCATTGTCAAACCTGACGGAAGTGTGACAGAACTCAGTCCCTTCAAACAGATGTCTGAAGAGGAAAGTCGGAGAATTGCCGAAGAGTTCGTAAAGAGTAGTTCAACGTTCGCCTTCGATGGCATAGAAGACACTTTGAGACTTACAGATACCATAACCTTGCGGTGCCCCTATTGCTGGCAATTCATCTTTGAATTTGATAGCAGACACTCTGGCTACGGAGATAGAACAGGACAAGCTCTTGCCCAAGTGATAACACATCACAAAGCGCTAGTAACTATTGCGCTGGGCGAAGTTAAATCTGCTGTAATGGATGATATGTGGGACATGCTTAATCAAGAGATAATTGATTAACAAGAAGTACAGGTACGGTATAACTGAGCGGTGGAGTATGACAGAACACAAAGACCTACGGTGGGTATAGCGGCAATAATTTGACTAAGGTCGCGCTAGCTTGACTCCCCGACTGCTTTGATTACCTGCATAGAAGTACAATCAAGTCGCTAACATTGGTTCCTGTTGGTCCAGTTTTTATTAAATCCCCAACTACTTCAAGAGCATGATGGGAATCGTTGTTATTTAGCACCTCTTCCACATCAATACCCCTTTCCCTCAAGCGCGTCATTGTTTCCCCGTCTACCAGCCCTCCTGCGGCATCAGTGGGACCATCTGTACCATCTGTAGCAGCAGAAGCTATCACAATGTTTTCTAATCCCTCTATGCCGCAGGCAGCGGAGAGAGCTAGCTCTTGATTTCTCCCACCCAAGCCTTTTCCTTTCACCTGAACAACAGTCTCCCCTCCTAAAACTATGGCGCAGGGTCTTTTCGCGGGTCGTTCCCTGGCACTAATCTCACGTGCAATAGCACTTAAGAATGTTCCAGCTTCACGCGCTTCACAATCCAAGGATGTTGTAAGTATCATTGAAGTGTAGCCAAGTTGTTCGGCAGCTACTTTAGCAGCTCCACAAGCTATAGAAATACTGCCCACTATCCTTGTTTCAACATTTTCCACTGATTTTGGTGTCTCTTTCTTCAAAGCATTTAGAGCTCTGGGGGGAAGTTTTATGTCATACTTCCCTATTATTCCCAGGGCATCCTGGGAAGTTGTGAAGTCGGGATAAGCGGGGCCAGAAGCGATAGTATCTAATCTATCACCAAGGACATCGGAAAGCACAAGGGAAAAGATCCCTGCAGGATTTACAATTTCAGCGAAATGTCCTCCCTTGACTCTGGAAAGATGTTTCCGCACTGCGTTTATCTCCGAAATCGTCGCTCTGGACCTTAAAAGCTGGTCGGTTATATTTATCAAGTCCTCCAGTTCGACATTCTCGGCGGGAAGCTCAAAAAGAGAAGAGCCACCGCCAGAAACTAAGAATAGCAGCAAATCCTCCCCTTTTAGGTCTTTTACCATGTCTAACGCTCTCTTTGTCGCCTCGATAGTATTCTTATCTGGTATTGGGTGGCCTGCTTCAAATGTTACAAAACCTTCAATGTCTCCCATCGAATGTCTGTACTTCGTTATGACGATACCTTCAGAAATACGGTATTCCAGGCTTTCCCTTGCAGCCTTTGCCATTCTCCAAGCAGCCTTCCCTATGGCTAGGACCTTCATGTTTCCCGTACTTCTAAAATTTTCTAAGGCTTTTTTAACCGCATTTTCAGGATAAACTGCCCGAATGGCCTCTTCAACGATTCTTAAGGCGTCGTCCCTCACATTCATATCATCTCAAGGTTTATAGAAGTATCGGTTGATTTCACTCCATATAATAAAAGATATAATAAATAAATCAAGCCTGCTTCGGGTAAAAGAATTCTCTTGCTGCTCCAGATAGAAGCTACTAATGCTTGAATGGCGCGAGAATAACTAGTACGACAAAAATGATTTTATCGCCATGCCTGAACAAGTTTTGGAATTTGAATTGCTAGGACACCTATAGGTGGCACAGCTTCGCTCGATTGTGCAAATTCTCGCTGTTTGAGGTATATTGGTTATCGCCCTTCATTTCGGTGGGTTAACTGTGATGTCCCAGTTTAAAATAGTCTCCGATTTTGGTCTCACCGGCGACCAGCCACAGGCGGTGGACAAGCTGGTTGAAGGATTGAAGAAATACTACCGTGGGCAGACTTTGCTCGGGGTTACCGGCAGCGGCAAAACCTTCACTATGGCTAACATCATCGAGAGAATACAAAAGCCAACTTTGGTTATTTGTCACAACAAAACCTTGGCCGCTCAGCTAGCAACCGAGTTCAAGGAATTCTTTCCCGAAAGTGCTGTGGAGTATTTCGTTAGCTACTATGACTATTACCAGCCAGAGGCCTATATCCCCAGCACCGACCTCTATATCGAGAAGGAAACCGATATAAACGAAGAGATTGACAAACTACGGCATGCCGCCACCATGTCCCTCTTCACCCGTCGAGATATAGTTATTGTCGCTTCGGTGTCATGTATTTATGGCCTGGGTGCACCTGAGGAATACCGGAGCTTCGTCCTTACTATTGAAAGGAACAAAAGCTATAAAAGGGACAACTTGGTCCGCCGTTTAGTGGATATGCAATACGAAAGAAACGACTATGATTTCACCAGGAGTAGATTCCGCATTCGAGGGGACACTCTAGAGATTCAGCCTGCCTATGAGGAAATAGCCCTTAGAATCGAATTCTGGGGGGATGAAATTGAGCGCATTGTGGAGGTTGACCCTCTAACTGGCGAGGTGCTGGCTCATCGCGACCAGGTAGATATTTACCCCGCAAAGCACTTTGTCACTTCTCACGATAAGTTACTGGCGGCAATCGAGGATATCAAAGTTGAGCTAGAGGAAAGGCTAAAGGAGTTAAGGGGCCAAGGTAAGCTACTGGAAGCCCAGAGACTTGAGGCGCGGACTAATTACGATATTGAGATGCTCCTGGAAGTGGGATACTGCACTGGAGTAGAAAATTACTCCCGGCATCTCCAGCGGCGGGCACAGGGAAGCACGCCGTGGACCTTGCTGGATTATTTTCCCGATGACTTCCTGCTCTTCATCGATGAATCGCATATGACTTTGCCCCAAATAAGAGGCATGTATCACGGTGATATTTCTCGAAAGCAGACACTGGTTGATTATGGCTTTCGCCTTCCCTCAGCTCTGGATAACCGCCCAATGAATTTTGAGGAATTTAACAATCACATCAACCAAGTTGTTTACGTCTCTGCCACACCGAAGCCCTATGAATATGAGCATAGTCAACAAGTAGCAGAGCAATTAGTCCGCCCCACTGGTTTACTGGAGCCTACCGTGGAGGTTAAGCCAGTCAAGGGACAAATTGATGATCTTATTTATCAGATAAAAAGCAGGGTGGCTAAAGGAGAGCGTTGTTTGGTTACTACCTTGACCAAGCGTATGGCAGAGGAATTAAGCGACTACCTGAAGGAAATGGAGATTAAAACTCATTACTTGCATTCGGAGGTAGAGACTTTAGAGCGAGTGGAAATTCTCCGTGACCTCCGCCTTGGCGTTTATGATGTGGTAGTAGGCATTAACCTCCTTCGTGAGGGATTGGACCTGCCTGAGGTGAGCTTGGTAGCCATACTCGATTCTGACAAAGAAGGCTACCTCAGGTCAGAGGAAGCGCTCATTCAGACAATGGGCCGTGCTGCCAGACACCTAAATGCTCACGTCATAATGTACGCTGATGCCATTACTCAATCCATGCAAAAGGCGATAGAGGAAACTGGACGCCGACGGCGCGTTCAGGAAGCTTATAACAAAGAGCACGGCATAACTCCCCAGGGAATCAAAAAGGCAATTAAGGATATAACTGAGAGGGTTCAAGCAGTAGCCGAGACAAGGACCCCTTATACGGTTACCCCCATTTCTCGGGAGGAAATGGTCCAGCTCATCAAACAACTGGAATCTCAAATGAAGGCAGCGGCCAAGAATCTAGAGTTTGAAAAAGCTGCTATGATCCGCGACCGCATTATCGAATTAAGAAAAGATGAGGAATTTCTTTCGCCCTTAGCGAAATGATAAAAGAGCAGACTGTGATAAAGGCCAGGCACGAGATTCCACAAATTTTGGTCGGTTCAGGGATATTAAGAGACTTTTCTCAAACTCACCTTGTATCCTTTGCTTTCCAGCTCGGAGACGAGTTGACCCACATCCTCCTTCTCCATGTGAATACAAAGATCCTGCGTTGTTTTCCCTTCTACCGGCGGCATGCTGTGGATAATTGTCATCTTCATGCCAAGTCTGTTTACAGTTGAGATTATTTCCTCCATCGCCTTTCCCCCACCACCTCCGGCAATCTCAATTCTGGTGCCAGGCAATGGGGCACCACCCCTAGCCACGCCAAGGATTGGGTTCGCAATTTTGTAGAAGAAGTCATTCGTGGTAACAATGCCCACCACTCTGCTGTCTTCAAGTACCACAAGCGAACCCACCTTATTACTCTGGGCAACAGATACTGCCTCTTCAACCGTCATGTCAGGTGGAACTGCAACCACATTCTTTTCCATAATTTCTTTTACCGTAGTCTTTTCCAAGAGATAACTAAGCTCCCAAACCGTAAGACTTGAAGCCTTGGATGGAGATACCTGGTCTAGTCTACGCGCGGTTACTATGCCCACCAGCTTTCCCTTATCCACTACTGGCAAACGCTCAATTTTGTGGGCCGTCATAATCCTTTTGGCATCGGCTATGCTGCTGCTACTGGGTATGCTAACCACATTGGTTGTCATTACATCACTGACATACATTTTCTACCTCCCTCAATGCTAAGCTCACTAACAGGTGAGCTTGTTTTTTTATTGTAGCACAGTGGCCATTCACCAACAACTAGTTAGTCAACTATTTTTTCTATATACGCCGAAATTGACATAGTTTTCAATTTGACCTGCTTCTAAGCATTTGTCCGGTTACCACCTTGACACATAACTTGGCCCACGGTGATAATTGTTATGCTATGACAGGTAGCTTAACTGAGGATGTAGAGCAATTAAGGCAAAGACTTGATAGCTTACCTCAACCCCAAGTAGAGCCTCCGCTTATAGTAGTCAGCGGCCTGCCGGGCACGGGCAAGTCCTTTTTCTGCCGCAAGCTGGTTGAAAGGTTGCCTTTTCTTATTTTGTCAAGCGATGCCTTGCGAAAAATCTTGTTTCCCTCCCCCCAATACGAGGAAAACGAAAGTAAGAGGCTTTTTTCTGCTTGTCACGCTCTCATTGAGGAGCTTTTAAGGAAGGGGATACCTGTCATTTTTGATGCCACGAACCTGTTGGAACGCCACCGTGAATACCTCTATCGCGCCGCGAAAAGAGCAGAGGCAAAGCTCATCCTGGTTTATGTTGAAGCTCCTTCTGAAGTGGTGCGACAACGCCTTCTTGCCCGAGAAAAATCAGCTGTGCCCCAAGACGACTCGGAAGCCGATTGGGACGTGTACAACAAAATGAAGCCTCGCAGGCAAAGGATTTCTCGAAGCCATTTTGTTGTTGATACTTCGCAGGATATTACTCCGGTAATCGATAAGATTGTACGGGCAGCGAAGAGATAAGCAAATTTTTCTTCGTTAGACTCTTCAATTCTTTACCCAAATAAAGTAAAATAAGTGATTCTAAAAGTTTACATATTTTGGGGAGGCTGGTTTTGGAGATCAATGTTATAGCTGGGGATATAGCTCGAATCGAAGCTGATGCCATCGTGGTAAATCTCTTTGAAGGCGTAGAACAACCGGGCGGCGCTACTGCTGCTGTAGATAAAGCTTTTGACGGGGCTATTAGCTCTCTTATTGGTCGAGGTGAAATCAAGGGTAAGTTTGGGGAAGTTGGCATTGTCCACACGTTTGGGAAGCTGCCAGCACGAATAGTAGCCGTTGCTGGGCTGGGCAAGCGCCAGGATTTCAATGTGGATAAAATTCGCGGGGTGGCCGGAGAATTTTGCCGGTCATTGCGTAAATTGAACTGCCATAAGATAGCTACAATACTTCATGGTGCTGGCATAGGTGATATTGAGCTTGAAGCTTCGGCTGAGGCAATAGTGGAGGGTGCTCTTCTCGGTCTCTATAGCTTTAACAAATATAAAAAGCCTGAATATGCGGATGTTGAAGAAATGCTGATAGTGGTGAGGGAAGAGGATAGAATCCCGATTTTGGAGCCAGCCGTTCACAAAGGAAAGGCGATAGCTGAAGCTACCAAGCTGGCCCGGGATATGGTTAATGAGCCGGCTAATTACATGACACCTACCCGGATGGCTGAAGCAGCTAGAGAAATAGCCACCAAATATAATTTGGAGTTCAAAGTCCTCGACTCAAAGGACATGGAGGCGATGGGCATGGAAGCACTCTTAGGAGTGGCGAAGGGAAGCAGCCAGCCCCCACAGCTCATAACTCTCAGTTATAAAGGAGATGAACGTTCTGAGAAAGCCCTTGGTTTTCTGGGCAAGGGCATAACCTTTGATTCTGGGGGGATTTCCATTAAGCCCTCGGAGGGAATGGGTGAGATGAAGGATGATATGGCTGGTGCTGCTGCAGTCATGGCAGCACTTGGCGCTATTGCTCAGTTGAAACCACAGATTAGTGTCACCGCTATTATTCCGGCTACCGAGAATTTACCCAGCGGCACCGCCCTGAAACCAGGAGATGTATTAAAGGCGATGAATGGCAAGACCATTGAAGTAATAAGCACCGATGCCGAAGGAAGGCTTATCCTAGCTGACGCCTTGAGTTATGCCCAGAGGCTTGGTTTGTCTCCTTTAATAGACTTGGCTACTTTAACCGGAGCCTGCCGTATTGCTTTGGGTACCCTTTATAGCGGCCTCTTTAGCAATGACCAGGACCTGGCAGATAAAATCCTTAGAGCTGCTGAAAGAACCGGGGAGAGAGTATGGCAAATGCCCATGCCCGATGAGTATAAGGAACAGAACAAAAGCGAGATTGCCAACGTTAAGAATACTGGTAACAGGTATGGCGGGGCTATCACAGCTGCCCTCTTCCTGGCTGAATTTGTTGATAATACCCCTTGGGCTCATCTTGATATAGCTGGCACTGCTTCCTCGAATAAGGAGAGTGGCTACACAGTAAAAGGGGCTACCGGAGTCGGGGTCAGAACCTTGGTCGAGTTAGCTTTGAACGCAGCGGAGGGTCAGGAGACTACGTGATAGTAAAGTGGTTAGGGCATTCTTGCTTTTTGATTACCTCCATGGGTGGTATAAGAATAATTACTGACCCTTATACTGTCGGTGGAGGCATCAGCTACTCTCCCATTGAGGAAACTGCTGATATTGTTGTGGTAAGCCATAGCCACGGAGACCACAGCAATGTTTCGGCGGTTCACGGGACGCCGGAGGTAGTTAAAGGTAACGGCACAAAAACTGCCAAAGGTATTCAGTTTAGAGGCATCGCTACTTACCATGATGCCTCCCAAGGTCAACAAAGGGGACCCAACACTGTCTTTTGTTTCAATGTAGATGATATAAAGCTTTGTCAACTGGGTGATTTGGGACATGTGCTTAGTCCAGGACAGGTCAATGAAATTGGTGCCGTGGATATACTGTTTATTCCTGTGGGTGGCTTTTATACCATTGATGCATCTGTAGCTAGCCAGGTATGTAATCAATTGAAGCCGAAAGTAGTTATCCCTATGCATTTTAAGACACCTAAGTGTGCTTACCCTATAGCCGATGTGGAAGATTTCCTTAAAGGCAAAAAGGATGTGAAAAGGATAGGAGATAGTGAGGCAGAGTTTGAGCAAGAAAGGCTTCCGGCTGTTACCGAAATCGTGCTCTTGCAACCGGCTTTGTAGTTATGAAATTTGGTCTTGGATGTGAAGTCAATGATTGTCAAAGATTCTGACTTTGTGTTTACTCCTCCCCCACAGCTTTCCTGGGCAAGGCGGGTTTTGATCAAACCCTGTGTTGGTTATCCCTTACCTTACCCTGTGACTACAAGCCCCAAACTACTGAATAATATTATCAGAGGTATCAGGAAAGTTAGTAATGCAGATATCCTTATTGCTGACGGGACTCCCAGCGGTGAATCAATTTATCCAATATATCAAGATTTAGGATATAACTTCCATCATGTCCTCATGCTCGATATCAGGGATTCCATCTTTATAGAGGTGGAGAATCCTTTATCTCAATTCTACGCTGTGGAGAGTTTCTGGGTGCCTAATGTGGTGCTGCGCAGTGATTTCTTGATTAGCGTTACTCCCTTTAAGGTTTGCGGCAACTCCGGCCGCTTCAGCGTAGCGAACCTTTTGAGTCTATTGCCGGTGAGCAAATATCAAAGAGGTAAATCAGGTGGTTGGGAGACCCTGTATGAATTAGGGATCGAGAATGTGCTTGCTGACCTCTACTTCACCCTGCCTTTTGATTTAGGCATTATCGAAGCCCATCAGAAGTTCTTTTACACTGATGACCCCACGAGAGGGGAGGTGGAGGATTACGGGAAGACCTTAATTGGCGAACCTCGTGAAATCGATTCTGCCGCTTCTCAAATAGCTGGAGTTGACTCGGAGCATCTGAGACTGATTAACGAAGGCAGGGTTCAACTTGAAGACTAAGCTACGCTAATATCTTACGCTAAAGTCGGTGAACTGGCCTGAATAGTCTGACCAATCTATTTCAACCCCTTTAACCCAAGCTCCCGGCGGGCCTACCTTAAGCTGCTCCAGTAGTCTGTCCAGCTGCAGCTTCTCCCCTTCGGCTTGAACCTCTACAGTATCGCCGCTGGCTAGGTTGCGGACATAACCTCTTAAGCCTAATTTCCTGGCTACATTTCGGACGAAGTAGCGAAAGTAAACGCCCTGCACGCGACCATAGACTGTTGCGGAAAGATGTGCTGCATCAGTTATTTCGTCGTTCCGAGCCATTCCCATCATTCTGAGCGAATGCGAAGAATCTCTATGGGGCGGGCCCTGTCCAGACGGCTCAACCCTGCTTCCTGGGCCAAGGACAACGCCTCATGGAACTCCACGGGCGATATTCGCCGCGCCAAACTTGGGATTTGAAAAGCCCTATAGCAGGGATGGTATTGAGCCATAATATTGACATAGGTGTTCGGAGAAATTTCCCTGCTCAGAAAATCCACTATCCCTTTTGTTCCTGCCAAACCGTTGGGTAGTACTAAATGGCGGACTAGGAGCCCTCGTTGGGCCACCCCCTGTTCGTTTATCTTTAGGTCGCCTACCTGCCGATGCATTTCTTTGATTGCTGCCCTGTTTATCGAAGGGTAACTTTCAATGCCCGATAATTCTTTGGCAGTCTCCTCATCGTCATATTTCATGTCCGGCATATAAATATCGACAATACCGTCAAGTACCCTCAAAGTCTCCACCGAGTCATAGCCACCGCTGTTATATACCAAGGGGAGATGTAATCCAGACTCCACCGCTACCTCCAGCGCCTCCAGGATTTGCGGAACTACGTGGGTTGGGGACACCAAGTTTATGTTGTGGCATCCTTTAGCCTGGAGGGAGAGCATCATATCAGCCAGTTCTTCCTTGTTCACCTTCTCGCCCTCGCCTAGCTGGCTAATAGAATAATTCTGACAGAACTGGCATCTAAGGTTACAGTTAGTGAAAAATATAGTACCCGAGCCATGTCCACCCACTAATGGCGCCTCTTCGCCGAAGTGAGGCCCGTAGCTGGACACTATTGCTTCGCGGGGTGCGCGACACTTACCTACATCACCAACCAGGCGATTCACACCACAACTGTGAGGGCAAACGGAGCAACCCTCAAGCAAAGATACAGCTGCTTCTACCCGCTCCCTTAGCTTTCCTCTGCGATAAAGTTCCAGGTAAGCTGCCAACCTGTCTATTCCTCGTATTCTTCAGCAGGCTTCCTCTTTTTCTTGATTACCTCTGTCTCTGAATGCGGGATAAATTCCGAAAGCGGCTTTGGCTTTTGCTCCCCTTTCTTAGCTTTCTTCGGCTCTCTCCGTCTGAAATCTCGTCTACCCATAGCTATACCTCAATTTCTCCCAGGCTGCTCTTGCTGCTTGGCTCTCAGCAGCCTTCTTACTCTTTCCCGTGCCTCTACCCAGTACTTCTCCTTCTACCAAAATTTCGGCCGTAAATTCCTTATTGTGGTCAGGACCAGCAGCTTCCACCAAATTATAAACTGGTGCTGGCTTCTTCTGTCCCTGGATAAGCTCCTGCACCAAGGCCTTGTAGTTTGGGGTCATTTTCCCGGCCTTTATTTTTCTCAGTTCCGGTTTGAGCTGCCTGAAAATAAATTTCCTGGCTGTGGCTAGTCCCCGGTCTAAATATATGGCTCCGATTAATGCTTCCATAGCGTTGGCCAGGTTGCTTTGCTTCGTCCTTCCTCCACTTGTCTCCTCGCCCTGGCCCAATAGGAGCCAGGCACCGAGCCTGAGAGCGGAAGATACTTCAGCCAAGGTATCACGGCAAACCAGAGAAGCACGAATCTCAGTTAGGTCTCCCTCGGGTAGTGTAGGAAACTCTCTATACAGCCTTTCAGCCACTATGAAGTTAAGTATAGCATCGCCCAGAAATTCCAGCCGCTTGTTGTCAGACAGGTTAAAGTCGGGATTTTCGTTTAGGTAAGATCTATGCACGAAGGCTTGCTCCAGTAAAGATACCTGGCGGAAAGATATTCCTAATTCCCTTTGGCAATCATCCCAATCAATCATTTTACGAATAAAGTATAGCAACAAAGCCTAGCTAGCTCAACCTGCTGCCCTCGTTAATTGCCTCGACGTGAAGTCGTGCCCCTTCCGGCGCAAGCATAGGGGTTGGAATCTGAAGACGGGCAAGCCTTATCGGAAGACATTGGCAGATTTATGATTGAACGAGCCCCCTAAGTACCTGGAGGCTGCAAGTAAACAGCTATCTTCTGGCGCTTAGCAGTTTTGGAG
>Ga0180431_10001862_pt1 | contig 28698 bp, 22 predicted proteins | sample SS_ome_11_FD_132459 | JGI IMG/M metagenome (GOLD analysis project Ga0180431, IMG submission 132459) | Hypersaline lake sediment archaeal communities from the Salton Sea, California, USA - SS_1_MS_1 metaG | ecosystem: Environmental > Aquatic > Non-marine Saline and Alkaline > Hypersaline >... | reverse complement strand
GGCGGTTCCAGCCGAAGAGCACTGATGCGTCTCTCACCTCCACCCAGAGGTCATAGACGTCATATGCAGGATGTCTGCCTGCCATGTCAGCGAGAACTCTGACTCTGTCCATTGCGGTGACACTCCACTTCTGCCGGCACTTGTACCCGGCCCAGATCCAACTTCTATTGTGTTGCCACATCATTTCGCCGCCGAGAGTGCTTCGCCTGCCAGATGCATAATGGATATTGATTGAATAGCTTGTGACCGCAGTGTACTCACGCGTGCAGGTGGCAGAAGCCGGTATCGAGAAATCTTTTCCTGCATAGCATCCAAGGAGGAGCAACGATGTTCCAATGTGAGCTTTGTGGCCGGGAACTGGAGAGCGAATACGCATTCTGTCCGTTTTGTGGCGAGCCGCGGCAGCAGAGCATCGGCGGCTTGATGGACGATGAACTGCGAGGCAAGATCAACGCGATTCTACACGGTACGGAACGGCGGCTGCAGGCCGTCATCGGCGCCTTTTCCCGCTACATAGAAGTGCCTGTAGTGGACAGCATCATCACAGGTGACATGGCCGGTCTCACGGGCGTGCGGCGCAACGTGACCGTGATCTTCTCTGACATCCGCAACAGCTCCGGTATCGTTGCGCGGGTCGAGCCGGAGCAGGCCCTCGAACTGCTCAACCATCACCACGACCGCATGGCAGCCGCGATCCAGGCCACCGATGGCGTGCTGGACAAGTTCATGGGCGATGGGATGCTCGCCTTCTACACTCATGGCAAGCCCTCGGAGCACGCTCGCCAGGCCGTCAATGCCGCCCTGCAAATGCGCGCATATGTGGCAGAAACCAATGAGGACTGGCCCATCGCTGAAATCCCCCTTCGCATCGGCATAGCTATCAACAACGGCGAAGCAGTTATCGGGAGTGTCGGCTCGCGGTATCGGCAGGATTACACTGCCATCGGCGCGGAGGTCAACTATGTTGACGACCTCCAGGATATGGCAAAGCAGCACAGCGTTGACATTGTCATCAGCCGCTCAACCTACGACCTCCTCGCCGACGATGTCGAGGCGGAGGAGATCGGTACGCTTAAGCGCCCGCCAGATGATCAGGATGAGCCAGCTTACCATGTGTTGAGATTGCGACCGGCTAGCCCGTGACAGGAGGCAGATAACATGCTGCGCAAGTTAATCGAGGCTGAGAACATATCGCCGGCAGGCGCCGGCTTCAGTCAGGCAATGCTCGTCGAGGGGAAACGGCTCTACTTCATCTCCGGCCAGGGTCCCTCGGACGCCGAGGGTAATCTCGTCGGCAAGGGTGACCTCGAGGCCCAGAGTCATCAGGTCTTCAATAACCTCCAGGCCCAGCTTGCGGCCGTCGGAGCCGATTTCTCCAATGTGGTCAAGTTCACATACTTTATCAAGGCTGAGGCCATGAAGGACTTTCATGTGTTCCGCGCAGTCCGTCTCGAGTACCTGCAGCCCGACTATCCGACAGCGAGCGCCATCGGAGTAGCTTGCCTCGTTGATCCCGACTGGCTCGTCGAAGTCGAGGCCATCGCGATCCTCGACTGACATCATCGGCGCGAGCGCGCTACTGCGGCCTGAACATCTGGAAATCCCCGCCGGCGATGCCCAACTCGCTGAACTTGTCCAGCCGGAAGGTGTGCCAGTAGCACACCCAGCGGGCGTCCCCTTCCAGAATCGCGGCCAGCCGCCGCATCATCTCCAGTTTGGCCTCTGCGTATTCCGGACTATCGGCAACGTCCCGGCAGGCCGCATCATCCAGATCGTACAGCTCATCCCGGTCAGATGTCAGGTTGTAGGTGTACATGAAGCGCCGTCCGTTATCAAGCTGCGCAAAGGTCGCGACCGCCGGATTCGGGCACACGTGCCAGCCGCACTCGAAGATAAACGGCCGCGCACGTTGGGTCTTTTCGCCGTCCACAAACGGCCTCAGCGACTCCCCATCCAGGCGCTCAGTCGGCGTCACGCCGGCCAGATCGAGCACCGTCGGCGCAATATCGAGCAGTGACACGAGGCTGTCCACGGTGCGGCCTGCCTTCTGCTCGCCTGGCAGCTTCACCGCCAGCGGCACGCGCGCGACTTTCGGATGCCCATAGACGCCTTTGTCCACCAGCGCCCGTTCGCAGTTCATCTCTCCATGGTCGCCGGCAAAGATGACTGCCGCATCATCATATAGCCCCCGCCGATCCAGCGCCTCCAGAAATACCCCGATGGCCGCATCAAGCGCCTCAATCTGCAGGAAGTTAAGCAGCATATACTGGCGCGCGGTCTCCTCGTCATACAGGCCCCAGTTGAGGCGGTAGAAATCATAAACACGGGGCCATTCGTGCTGAGCTTTGCTCATCGCCTCGTAGTAGCTCTGTGGCAGCTTGATATGTGGCGCGAGTTCCTCCGCTCGCTTGCGATAGCAGCCGGGGATGAAGAACGGTTGATGGGGAGCGAAGAAATCGAGTTGCAGGTAGAGCGGCTTGCCACTTGCCGCGTTCTGCGTCATTGCGGCATCCAGCTTCTCAGTCGCCAGCCATGCCAGGTACTGACTGTAGGTGGCCGCTTCCGGCAATTCCGCCCCATCCGGCTGCTCAACCCATGCGCCGAAGCTGTTGCCGGGGCTTTCTCGGTCGGGATGCAGACCTCGTAGCGGCGCGGCCCATACCGGCGGCTGCACACCGATCCCCCGCAGGTAGGCAAGATAACCGTCATCATCTTCCAGCGGCGGCGCCCAGCGGTCCCACGGCGTATCGTTTTCCCCGAAGGCATCCATGAACTTCGTCGTCCCGACGTGGCATTTGCCCACGTGCTTCGTATGGTACCCGACGGCCTTCAGGTATTCCGGGAAGATGGCATCCGACGCACGCAGGGCCGTAGCGAAACCGTCATGCGCGCGTTCATCGTTGACCGTTAGATACGGATAGCGGCCGGTCAGATAGCAGGCCCGCGAAGGCCCGCACAGCGGTGAGGCGCTGAAGGCATTGGAGAAGCGCACGCCCTCCGACATCAGCCGGTCAATGTTCGGGGTGCGCAGATACTCGCGTATTGGGCTGCCTGGAGCATAGCTCTCCGGCGGGATCATGTCCACGGTGATGAAAAACACATGCGGTTGGCCGCCATCAGCCTGCTCATCGAACGGATGCGCCCCGCTTCTGGCATCAATATATCTACGCGGGCTCATGGCATCTATCTCCTCCAGCGCTACGCCGTAGCTGTCCAGATTATGGGCAATTCGCATTACAGGTCGGCGCACTGTAGCCGTTGGTTGCAGTACGGAAGCCTGTTACAGGCTGGCCCACTACTGACCTATTCCCGTCGGCCCCGGCCTCTTCCTTCACCCACGCCACTCACGGAGGTGTTATCGGCTCATCCCGCGAACTTCACTGCCATCGTACCTGCTGCTCAGGCAGGGCCTACCAGGGCTACACAGGGAGACAACCGCAATGGAGACACCCTACAAAACATCTCAGACTGACCGAGGCATTGAGCTGTACAATGGCGAGACCACCATACGCCTCGAGTTCGCCACCTCCGGCATCGTGCGCGTCCAGAAATTCGCCGAGCAGGATGCGCCGACAAAGCATCTCATCCGCTACGAGTTCTTCAGAAACGAGTGGCCGGCGGTTGCGCTCGATGTCGAACACAAAGACGGCCAGGTCATCCTGCGTAGTGAACTGCTGACCGTATCAGCAGACCTCGGCGATGGCAAGCTGAACATCTCCGACGCGGCGGGTGGCGAACTGTTACGTGAGGTCGAGCCGGCCGTGGCCGGACCTCAGCCCGGCTTCAGTACGCGCTTCGATCTGCCCGAGCAGCGCCGCTTCTTCGGCCTCGGCGACCAGAACCGCGACCGCATCGAGCATCACGGACAGATCGCCGACCTCTGGATTCGCAACGTTACCTGCTACCTCCCGATACCCTTTCTGGTGACCAATGACGGCTTCGGGCTGCTTGTCAACACGACGCGCCGGACCTCGGTGGACCTCGGCGCGACTGGTGACAGTTGGTTCGGCTTTGCCGCAGACGGAGACAGTCTCGATTACTATTTCATCTACGGCCCCTCCCCGAAGCAAGTCATCAGCCGCTACACTGAAGTGACGGGCAAGCCGTTCATGCCGCCGAAGTGGGCGCTCGGGCTCTTCTTCATCTGTCGCACGCAGGCCGATGCCCGTGAGCTGATGGATGACTGCTACACTTTCCGGCGCGAGGGTATCCCCTGTGATGCGGTCAGCCTCGAGCCGGGCTGGATGGAGCAGAACTACGACTTCTCCCTGGACAAGAAGTGGCACTCGGAGCGCTTCCCGATTGCCTTCTGGTCGGACCGCTCAAAATCTGCCTTTCTCCATGCCATTCACCGCATGGGCTACAAGTTCGGCCTCTGGCTATGCTCCAACTACGACTTCACCCATGAGGAGGAACGCCGCCTGGGCAGGACGATGGAGGCACGCGGAGAGCAGCAAGCACATTCCGAAAACGACCTTTTCGAGGACGAGAAGCTGCAAGATCAGGCGCGTCTGGATAAGCTGACCCGACCTGATGAGCCCTGGTTCGACCATCTCAAGAAGTTCGTTGACCAGGGCACGGACTTCTTTAAGCAGGATGCTGCCTCAACAGTGTTCCCACCGCCGGACCGGCTTTATGGCAACGACCTGACCGATGCGGATATGCACAACCTCAATCCGTTATTGTACGCGCGGCAGATGTACGAAGGCTTTCGCGAGCACACCGGCCGTCGGCCGTTCGTCTTCTACTGCCTCGGCTGGGCGGGAGTGCAGGCACATGCCGCGACCTGGGCCGGCGACACCGGCGGCGAGCAAAACTCCGCGATGGCCTCACTGAACCTGAGCATGACCGGCCACGGCATGACCGGCTCCGACATGCACGTCTTCACCCGCGAGGGCCTGCACTTCGGCTTCCTCCAGCCCTGGGCTCAGATCAACTCTTTTTTCTGCTGGTATCATCCCTGGTATCTCGGGGATGAGATGAAGCCCATCTTCATCTACTACGATCGCCTCCGTCACCGACTCATCCCGTACCTCTACTCCAGCGCCTGGGAAGCCCACACTACGGGGACGCCCTTCTTGCGGGCAATGCCGCTGGAGTTCCCCGAGGATCCGGCAACCTATGATCTGCACCGCCAGTACATGCTGGGGCCGAGTTTGCTCGTCGGTATCTTCACCGACCGCGTGTATCTCCCCGCCGGGGACTGGTACGACTTCTGGCGCGATGAGCGTATCTGCGGGGGGCAGTGGTACCAGGCCGACATCCCTGACGACCGGGGCGGGCCGCTGCTGGTACGCGCCGGCGCAGTCATACCGATGACCAAAGACATGGACTACGTCGGCCAGGAGCCGGACGATGAGCTCACGCTGCATGTCTATCCCGGCCCAGCAAGTGTGTTGGAGCTATACGAAGACGACGGCATCAGCCACGAATTTGAGCAGGGCGCGCGACGCCTCACCCGAATTACCCAGGAGAATGCCGGCAATGAGACTGTCATCGAGATCGGCGCCGCGGAGGGGACTTTCGACGGAGCCGTCACTGTCCGCAGGATCCGTCTGGTCCTGCCTTGCGTACCGCCGCCCTCGGCCATCGAGATGAACGGGAATCTACTCAGTGCAAGCGAGATCGGCCCGGCTCCGTCATGGCACTGGGATAGGTCCACCCGCGCTCTCACCATCGAGCTTGCCAATTGTGACGTGAGCGAGCCGATCGCCTTGAAGATATCGTGCTGACCCGCCGCTAGCCTTTACAGGGGCGGAATGTTTCTTGTATGTATAGTCGGCATAGTGTATAATGGTGCGAAAGTTGCCCCGGACCAAGGGGCGCGTCAATGCCAGCGCAAGCAATGTGAGTGATTGCGCGTCAGGGAGAGGATGATGCAGATGCTGAAGCAGAAGTCGTTTCTGTGGTTACTTGCTGTAAGCGCCGTGCTGGTACTGTTATTGCCCCAGGCGGCAACGGCGCAGACAGACGGTACGCCGAACCTCAAGTCGGCGCGGGCATACGAGGGCTCCCCACTTGCCTGGGGTGAGGTACGCTTCTGGGCATCCAGCAATGAGACGATTGCAGTCGGTGTGACCGACGATGTCGGCGACAGGCTAGAAGGCTCTATAGGCTTACTCGATATTGACGTAAGCGGGAGGGATCCTGTAGCGAATGTGGTTCGGGCATCCAAAATGCGACTGCTAGCTGTAGACCTTAAGCAGCAGGTGTCAGAGGGTGACTGGACGGTTGCGATCAATCCGGGTTTGGAGTTTGCACTCTCGGATCCCACCGGCACCAATACGGCATCAGGGGTCAGCGCCTATTGGGGTGACGTTATCCCCACCTTGGGCATAGTCATGGAGCGACTTTATGACGACTCTACGTTGATCATCAACCCGAAGATGGCTAAGTGGCGCAGCTCGTCCGTTGCCACCAACAATCAGGTTGTCAAGGGCTTCGGAACGGTTGTGGGGATCGGCGTGGGCTTGCGGAAGCCAGTGAATCCGCGGTTACAGCTCAGCGCAGACGTTACGGCGATCATCTGCGGGAGAAACACGGTCAACGAGAACACCAACAGGGTTGAGAAAGACCTAGTATGGGGTATCAGTGCTTCGTATCTCGTTTCCGACACCCGCCCCACGTGGCTGACAGTGTTCACCTCCAATGCCTTTGGCCCTACCGGTGCCACTTCATTACTGGCAACCCCAGACAACGCTGCGTGCTTCGGCGTGCGGTTAGACTCGACATTTTAAGAGGGAATAGGAGAGGATAAAAGATGAGAAGACAGTTACCTGTGCTAAGCGTTGTACTTGCGATGCTGATCATCATGGTCTGCGGATGCTCCGGTGGACTGTCGCCGACCCTGCCCTCACCTGACGGCGGTGGCGGCGGCAGCGACACGGGTAGCAGCACCATCAGTACCACTTCGGGGGTAGATCTGCTGCCCTACGGGCTGAGTGCGACGAACTTCGAGGTGACGCTGAACGGAGACAAGACAGTTGTCTTAGATGCCATACCAGCCCGCGATGGCGGGGTTTCAATATGCTTCATCTTCGACACCACAGGTTCCATGGGCAATGCGATTGATGGCGTCAAAGAGAGTATTGTGGAGTTCGCGTCTGAGTTCACGGACTTTGAGAAGGTTTACTGGTCGGGAATGGAATTTGGAGATGGAACCCCATCCGACGGCATCAACACATGGGACTTCTCCTTTCCTCCGGGTCTGACCGAAGGGGAGAGGACTCTGGTACAACCGAGCCAAGACCTGAATGACCTGAACACGTGGTTGGACGGCTTGGTAGCCATCGGTGGCGGTGATTGGCCCGAGAACCCGCTGAAGGCTCTCATGGAGGCCAAGGCCACGATTAATTGGCCGGAGGTGGGAGCTCGCCACTTTATCACCATTATTGACGTTGGCGCTCATCAGCGTGACGTCCCGCCACCCGACCCCGATCAAAACTACCCCCGTCCGGATGGCGAGCCCTTCTGCCCCTGGATGGGCTCTGAGGTATTGGCAGCTTTCCGTGGCTGGGGCATCATCCACGCCGTCAGCCCTGATTATTCGGCAAACTGGACGGAAGCGGAAGCAGATGCAGCCAACGCGCCGGGCGCCGAAGTAACGCCCAGTGTTGTCATCCCTGAGCAGGGCTGGGATATCCGCGAACTGGCCGATGGCGGCCCTCCAGAGAGCCGAACTCACGAGGGAACTGGTGGCAAGTGGACTGAGCTTCTATTCAGAGAACGCGTTGATCTAAATGAACTGGGAATCCTCGACCTCATCAGGCAGAGCTACACGATTGTTTATAGAAAGCCGGTGGACATGACGTCCGCTCACGTCGTGATCACCGCGAGCTACATTGAAGACGGCGTTTCAAAGACGGGAACGTTCGATCTGGGTGAAGTCACTTTCTGACAGACGCATCCCGTCACCAGTCGCAATCCGGGCGCGGTCTCTCAAGGCCGCGCCCGGTCGTTTTTCCCATTGGTGGAATCGGCTCTATCGTTTAGCTTTCCGCCCAAATCCATTGTTCTCAGGAGGAAATGCCCCACCCTGCGACGAACTCTGAGCTGACACAGATACAGGCAAACGGATACTCTCGGGGCCGGCGCTTCAGCCTCGGCATTCCATGGGATGACCACTGATGAGCCAATACACTTCAGGGCCTGCAGGCGTCGTTGACACCACTAACAGCCCTTATGCGCGACTGATCTCGGTGCCTGTTGCCGATGTGAAGATGGAGCAAGGCTTCTGGCGGCCGCGGATGGAAGCAAACGTCAAGACAAGTATCCCGCGGCTGCTGGAGTTGCTGGAGGAGCACGGTGTCGTGGACAACTTCCGGCGACTGACCGGCAGCAAGCAGGCCGAGCGACTTGGCCCGCGTTTTACCGACTCTGACCTCTATAAGTGGCTCGAAGCCGCCGCCCTTGCCCTCGAATCCCGTGACCTGCCGCAACTCCGCCGGAGCGTGGATGATATCACCGCCGAGATCGCTGCTGCTCAGGAGCCGGACGGGTATCTCAATACCTGGTTTGTCGGCGAATTGGCCGCAGAGCGCTTCGACTCCATTGACGCGGGCCACTCTCATGAGCTCTATTGCGCCGGTCATCTCATGCAAGCCGCAGTCGCTCGCTATCGCGCCGACGGGAATGAGAAGCTCCTACATGTCGTTTGCCGTTTCGCTGACCTGCTGGTCTCTGAGTTCGGGCCGGGCGGGCGGACTGACACCGACGGTCACCCCGAGATTGAGATGGCGCTTATTGAGCTATACCGCGCTACCGGCCGGCAGGAGTACCTGGACTTGGCGGGCTCTCTGCTCGCCCGTCCGCAGGCATCGTTCGGCTTTGCCCCGATCGCTACACGCAGCAGCCTCGTCGGCCATTGTGTGCGTTCCGGCTATTTATGCTGCGGGGGCGCCGACTACTACGCCGAGACCGGCGATGAGATGATGCTTACCAACCTCAAGCATCTCTGGGAAGACCTCGTCAATGGCAAGATCTACCTCACCGGCGGTGTCGGAGCGCACTATCGCGAGGAGGAGTTCGGCGAGCCGTATGAACTACCCAACTTGCGGGCCTATGCCGAGACCTGCGCCCAGATTGCCCACTTCATGTGGGGCTGGCGGATGCTGTTGGCTACCGGAGAGGCTCGCTTCGCCGAGGTCATGGAGACCATCATCTACAACGGTTTTCTGTCCGGCGTATCGCTTTCCGGCAGCGAGTACTTCTACAGCAACCCCCTGGCCGCTAACACGAGCTGGGATGAGCAGGAGAGTCTCGCAGGGAGCACTCACCCCGGCGCCGAGGGCGGCTGGATGCGCCAAGAATGGTGGCCTTGCACTTGCTGCCCGCCGAATGTCGAACGCACCATCGCGGCAATTCCGGGGCATCTCTTCAGCACCAGCGCCGAGGGCATCTGGATGCATTTCTACGACGCTTGCCAGGTAAAGCTGGTGCTGAAGGATGGCACTCCGGTCGAGCTGGAAGTTGCCACTACTTACCCCTGGCAAGGAGCTATCCGGGTAGTCGTCAACTCCGGCGTCGAGGCTGGTTTCAGCCTGATGTTGCGAATACCGTCCTGGGCGCAGGGAGCAACTGCTACCATCAATGGCGAGGCGGCGAGTGTAACGCCCGAGCCCGGCAGCTACCTGCAACTGGAGCGCACGTGGCAGCCGGGAGATGTCGTCGAGATGACTTTCCGACGGAGATCCGCTTCATCGAGAGTCACCCTTACGTGCCGGAGAACCGTGGTTGTATCGCCATTCAACGGGGGCCGATTGTGTACTGCTTCGAGGGCGCAGATAACCCGACAGTCGCCATGCCCGACTTGCGCCTGGATGGCGGCAAGCTGTGCACGGCGGAGTGGCATGCGGAACACAAGCCCGAGCTGCTCGGCGGCGTGACCGTCATCAGTGGTCCCGGTCTGCGCCCGGTGGCTGGGCCTGCCGATGGGGCATTGTACGCCGACCTCGGCACGCGCCCGGACACGCAATGGGAGCCGGTGATGGCCACTGCCATCCCGTACTATGCGTGGGCGAATCGCGACGAGACTGGAATGCGGGTCTGGCTGCCGTTTGTGCAGACCTGGCAGACTGAGTAGTGTAGAAGCCCCACTGCAGAAACAAATCGCAGAGAGGATGACCCGAAATGCGGATGCTTATTGTGCTCATGTCATGTATGTGTCTTTTTGGGATCATAGCACTGGCTGCCGCCGCCGACCTGCCAAATCCCTGGGCACCGTGCGAGGAGGCGTGCATCGGCCCAGTGGCAGTGCCCGTCATGGAGCAGATGTTCTGGGTGCAGTTGCCGCTCAGCCCTGACAATGAGATTGCGGTTGTAGCGCCCGAGGGTGTAACACTCCTGGACAAGACCAGACCCGGCCAACGCGAGTTCACCAGGCTCTATTTCCGGGCCGACCGGGGTTTCAAGGATGCCCAGATTGTGCTCACTCCTGCCGGCGCCGACAAGATAACCGTGCCACTTACTGTCAAGACATACCGCGAGGATCTTGACGCGCAGCTCAAGCGCGTCCCGGAGCTAGTGCCTGACGCCCGCAAGCAGGGGCGTTCGTATTATACCGACGAAGTCGTCGCCGTCGCCAGGGAGAACCTGGAGAAGTACCCGGACCTGATGAAGGGGATCGCAGCAGAGAGCTTCTTTGATCGGCTCAGCGACGAGGAGCTGTGGAAGGCATTCCCATCCTGGAGCGTGCCGCGTGACTGCTACAGCAACTGGCCGTGCCCCAAGTGTGGGACGGAGATATTCAAGAAGAGCGGCTTTTATCCGTGGGGCAGGAGCTATGCTTATCCGTGGAGGTGCAAATGCCCGGTATGCGGCGAGCTCTACCCGACAAATGATTACGCTAACGACGACTTCACCAGCGGCGATTATCCCGACGATGGGTGGGGCTATGATCCGGGTACCGGCCATGAAGATGCCCATGCCTGGGTCGCCAATTATGCCCACCACAACGTGTGGCAGAACGGCCAGAAGATACGCCAACTGGCATTGCGCTATCTTCTTTTGGGCGACGAGGAGGCGGCGCACGGAGCGGGTATTCTGCTCGGGCGGCTAGCCTATGTCTATCCGGGCCTGAACTACCGCTGGCAGCAGGCCCGACCCGCCTACCTCGGCAGGACCGGACGCGCACTCGTGGACGGCAACTGGGAGCGCAACAACCTCTGCGTGCCGGCCCTACAAGCCTATGACGCTATCTTCGACTACATTGAGAAGGACACTAAGCTCGTTGAGTTCCTCCATGCCAAGGACCCCACGATTAATTCGCCCGATGATGTGAAGGCTCTTCTTGATACGTGCCTTGTGCAGGTGTTCGGATGGGACTGGATTCGGCGAGAGTTAACCGGCGGCAGCCAGGGCTCTCGGGAGCAGGATATGGCCGAGTACGTGCTCTGCGCAAATATGGGTGCCGTCAGTGACCGCTGGCTGGAGGAACTCTTCACCCACGCCCATAACAGCGGCCTTGAGAAGGGCGGCTTCGACGATGCAATGTACGTCAACGCCCTCACCCGCGAGGGACCGACACTGGTATCGGGCCTTGGTTACGCGATTGGCTATATGAACAGCAAGTCGGATATGGCCGAAGTGCTCTCGCGGGTGCACTCGGAGAAGTACAAAGCGCGGACGAACCTCTATGACGAGAAGCTGTATCCCAAGCTGCGGGCGGAATATGACACCTGGATAGACCTGCTGGTCGCGGGCCAGTTCGGTCCCAGCTATGGCGACTCCGGAGCCGGCCGCGGAGCCAGATTTGCCCAGGGCCTCCCCGCCTCCCACATCACGCAGTATTGCCGTGCATACCGCCACTGGCCTACCGACCGCATCGCGCGAGCCATTTACCGGGGCGGCTTCAAGGCTCCCACGCTTTTCGAGCCCGATGTATGGCCACAGGTCGAGGCGCAGGTGAATAAGGTCGGTCCTGAGCCACCGTTTGAGAGCCGGGTCATAGACGGCGCCGGATGGGCGCTGCTGGAATCGAGGTCGCACGCGACGGACCTCAATCAACGCGCCGGCGTCGCTATGCGTTACGGCTACGGACACGGACACCATCACAGTGACAACCTGAACATCGAGATGTTCGCCCATGGCGAAGACGTTACTCCGGAGCTGGGCTATCCGTGCTGGGCACACCCGCTCGGCGCGACGGGATCAACCGTACACCACAATACCGGCATGATAGACCGCGATGTGCAGTACAGTGGTGCCATCGGCAAGGGAACTCTCGAGCTGTTTGCGGGGGCTCCCGAGGCCTCGTTCGCCGACGTCTCTGCAGCCCCAAGCGGGTTCCCCAACCGCGTCTATCGGCGCGCCGTCTGCCTGGCCGACGCCCCGGGTAACAATGTGTACCTGTTTGACGTTCTGCGGATGGCGGGGGGCACGCAGCGCACGTATTGCTTCCACGGCCCGCCTCACGACGGCTTCAGCACCAACCTCCAATTTGGGGCAAAGAGTTCGGAGCCCTGGCCCGTCAAGTCAATGGGCCGCCGGCTGACCAACAACATCCTCGAGCCACAGACCGCACAGTCCGACGCTGATGTCTGGGCGGACTGGCAATTCCAGGGCCGAGACGACCTGCGGATGCGCCTCGACCTCCTTGCCCAGCCTGACCGCAGCTACTACACCGCCCGCTATGGCAAGACCGACGTGCCGCCGCATCGCTTCCTCTTCGCCGAAGATGAACTCCCCGACGGTGCCAGCGAGTTCATCGCCCTCTGGCAGCCTTACCTCACGCAGCCGTTCATCGAGACTGCAGAGCGTCTCCCCATCCAGGGCGACGTAGCAGGCGAATTCGAGCCTGTAGCCGTGCGCGTAACGCTATCCGGCGGCCAGGTGGACACATTCATCTACACTTCGGACCCGGACGCAGAGCTCAAGTGCGGCGACATCGAGTTTACCGGCAGCTTCGGGTATATCTCAGAGCAGGGCGGCCGGCTCCGTGTCATGCACCTGGTCAATGGCCGCAGGCTGGTAAAGGGCGGACAGGGCATCACTGAAGCCGTCCCGCGCTTTACCGGTGAACTAGTCGCCGTCAACTTGCCGGAGCGGACCGTGACCATCACCGGCACTCTCCCCGCCGGCGATGTACTCGAGGGAAGCCTCATCTACCTGCGCAATGGCCCGCACCGGACGGCCTACCATATCGCCAACGTCAGCGCGGAGGGTAATGTCGTAAAGCTGGATCATGACGCACTGATCTACCGCTCGGCTATCGAGACATTCGGCGAGGGTACGGAACCTGTTGTCTGCGAGCTACCACCCGTATTGCCGCCCAGCGGCGGGGCTGAGCCCTACGGATATTACGATGGAGCCCTTGTCACCGGCGAGGATTTCAAGGCCGGCTATCGGGTTATCAAGACGGAAAGAACGGCAACCAGGAGCGGCAACATCTACCTTGACCGGCCCGCAGATGAGAAAGACTTCCCTGATGTAAATGGCGACGGTCGCAGGATGCTGTACATTTATGACTTCGGCCCCGGAGAGCAGATCACCGTGTACAATTCCGTCTTTGCGGATTTTACGACCGGTCAGGTGACAGGCCCTCCCGACGCCAAAATCGCAGGCCTCTAACCGTCGGCCGTATGTTGTTGCGCTACCAGGGGAGAAACCCACAATGGCAAAGCTAGCCGTCCTGCAAACCGACTGCATCGTCGGTGATGTGGCGGCCAACACCGCCCACGCCCTTGACTTACTCGATGGGGCCGCCGCTGCCGGAGCCGACCTCGCCGTACTGCCTGAATGCTTCTCGACCGGCTCAGGTGATCTCGCTCTCGCCGGTGATTATGCCGAAGCCGTCCCCGGGCCTTGCAGCGATGCTCTCGGAAGCGCTGCCGCCCGTCACGACATGTGGGTCGTCGCAGCGGTCGCCGAGAAAGTGGACGACGGCCTCTCCAATACATCACTCATCTTCGCCCCTGACGGTTCCCTCATCGCCAAGTACCGCAAGCGCTTCCTCTACATGGGCGAGGCTGAGACGTTCGTGCGCGGGGAGCGCGGCCTCGTCGTTGACATGGGTTTCGTCACCGCCGGCATCACCATCTGCTACGATTACATGTTCCCCGAATACGTTCGCGCGCTGGTGGACAATGGCGCTCGCCTGCTCGTTCATTCCACGGCATGGATCACCACCGACCTGTGCGAGGATTGGGGATATAACGCACGGGTCAATTACCGCGGCCAGTCGGTCACCCGCGCCATCGAGAACGGCATATTCCTCATGACCGCCAACCACGGCGGCAGCTACGATCGTGACGGGATCATCAGGCCCGTCGGCGGCTCCTGTATCATCGCTCCGTGGGGCGAAATCCTCGCCGAGGTGGATATCGGAGCAGGTGTCGCAGTCGCCGAGGTGGACTTCGCCGACATTGAAAGGTGGGCTACCGCCGCGGCGCCGTACTATCATGACTACCGGACCTACCCGACCCCACCCGTCGAAACCAAGTAGTGGCCGAGCACCCATCGGGTCCGCCGCTAGCAGGAGATGCTTCTGACCATGAAATCGAGCGTGCTCGTATTCACCGGCCCTGAGCAGGTCGAGATAGTTGAGGAAGAGCTCGGCGAGCCCGGCCCCGGCGAGGTCACTATCCGGACCTTGGTCAACCTCGTCAGCACCGGCACGGAGCTCATTTGCTACCGGGGCAGTTGGGACGCCGACACCCACTGGAGTGGCTTCGGCGCATACCCTCTCTACCCCGGATATTGCACCGTAGGCAGCGTCATCAACACCGGCGACGGTGCCACCGGACTGCAGGAAGGCGACCGCATTTGCGTCACCGTCCCGCACCGCCAGTTCGCGAACATCTCCGCCACTAAGGTCTGGTCGCGGCCGATCCCGGACGCGGTGAGTGACGAAGAGGCCGCCTGGGCAGTCCTGGGCGTCATCACCCAGACCGGTGTGCGGCATTGTGAGCACGTGATGGGCGATACGGCTCTCATCATCGGCCTCGGGCCGCTGGGCCAGTTGGTAACCCAGTACCTCCGGGCGCTCGGCCTCCAGCAGGTACTTGTCGTGGACCCGATCCAGACGCGGCTCGATGTCGCCCTCGACCACGGCGCTACTGCGGCCTTCTACGGCAGCGCTGCCGACGCTAAAGACTTTGTGCTCGAGCATACCGAAGGCCGGCTCGTGGATGTCGTCTATGACGTGACCGGTCACTTTAGCGTCTTGCCGATGGCCTTGCCGCTCGCCCGTGACTTCGGCAAGGTCATCCTGTTGGGCGACAGCCCCCATCCCTCCCGCCAGAACCTCACCGATGACATACTCAACCGCCAACTCAAGCTCATCGGCACGCGCAGCTCGACACTTCCGCCACAGTACGAGTACTGGACCCCGATCCGCCAGGCACAACTATTCCTCGACTACGTGCAGCGCGGACAAATGCGCGTCGGCGACCTCATCACCCACCGGCTCGACCCAGGCAACGCCATCGAGGCGTATCGCAAGATCTACGAAGACCGGCGGGACACCCTTGGTGTGCTTTTCGATTGGCGCCAGTGATAATGACACTCAATTCCCTTCCACGGAGGCCGGACAACAGTGACCGCAGCTGAACCGAAGTTCCCGATGACACGGATAGGCGATCTGGAAGTATCCCGCCTGCTCTGCGGCACCAATTCATTCTTCGGTTACTCACACCTGTCTGCAGCGCGCAGTACGTGGCTGAGACGCTACTTCACCCTCGAACGCATCGTCGAGGTCATGCACGCGATGGCTGAAGAGGGTATCAATGCCACGGTCTCGATGCAGCGCGAGCCGTTGATGCCCCTCGCACTTGAGCGCCTGGAGAAGCTCGGCCACAAGATGCACTGGATAGCCACACCGGGTGGCGCGACACTCGACGAACTCAAGGAGGGCATCCGCGAGGCAGCCGACGTCGGGGCGGCAGTCTGTATGCCCCACACTTCCTACACCGATAGCCACCTCAACATTGCGGAACAGACCATCGCCGGCGCCGAGGAGATATCTGCACTCATCCGCGAACTGGGCATGATCCCGGGCTGGTCAACCCACCGCCCCGAGGTCATCACCGTCAGCGACGCTGCCGGCTATGACATGGAGACATACGTTCAGCCTTTCAATCCCGTCGGCTTCCTCTGCGCAGTCGAGACTGACTGGATGCAGCGCGTCATCAACAACACCCCGAAGACGGTCATCGCCATCAAGCCGCTGGCGGCGGGGCGCATCAATCCTCCGACGGGCCTCGGCTTTGCATACCAGCACCTCGACCCTCGCCACACGGTCTGCATCGGCTGCATGAGTCCTGAGGAGGCCCAGGAGGACATCGCGCTCGCCCGTGCCTTCATCGCCGCTGAGACCCCCGACGTGCCACTCCAGACCACCCGCTCAAAAAAGACTCTCGAAAGCGACACATGACGCGGCGATGGCAGTCAGGACGATATGACTGCGGCTTATGATGTCCAAGGAAGGAGCTGTTGAGGCATGCCCCGTTACCAGAGGAGACCGATGCAGGTTGGGCGGCGGCAGGCAGGAGTCTTCGTGGTGTTGGTGCTCGTTGCGGTGAGCGTGGGTGCGTGGACACCCGCCGCAGAGGCAGATGAGTTCACCTTCGTCATCCTCACCGATCCCCATATCCCCGGCTACGGCTTCAACATCGGAATGCCCCTGACCGAAGAACAGATGCTGCCGATGCACAACCAGCAGCGGCTGCAGCAGTTCGTCGGTGAGTGTCTGGCGATGGAGCCGAGGCCGGCCTTCGTGGTCAACTGCGGCGACACGGGCGACGTGGGGTGGACGCCACTGCTGCGTCTGTACTCGAAGTTGATGCAGCCGCTCGTCTCTGCCGCCATACCCATCTACACCATCGTGGGGAACCATGACATTGACTACGCGGGGATAGGCAGGCAGGACCTCGCCGAGTTCTTCGACCCGTTGGGGCCGGCGCTGATCGGGCGCCACGGGACCAGGTATTCCTTCGACCTAGACGATGCGCACCTCATATTCCTCAATAATTCGGCCATGTGCGGTTGCATACGCCTCAATCCGATGGATCTGGCATGGCTGCACGAAGACCTGGAGGAGGTGGACCGGGACAAGCAGGTACTGGTCTTCATGCATGCGTACATGACTGGCGAGGATACTTACCAGGTTGTTGAGATGCTCCAGGAGTTCCGGTTCCCGGTGATATTCCGCGGCCACGCGCACGGCGAGAAAATCGGGAAATGGGGTGGCGTGCCGATGGTGGTGACCGGAGCGCTGTATGGCGGCAACCCCAAGGCCGGCAGCTATCGGGTGGTGAGCGTCGCGCGCGACAGGATTGTCATGCGGACCCGCGATTTCGCACAGCCGGCCGGCACACTCGGGCCAGAGCAGACCCTCGAGCCACCCCCCGCTGGCCCCGACCTGCACATCTCCGAACCTGCAAGCGAGGCTGTGGTAAGCGGCACTTTGAGACTGGCGGGCCAGGTGCAGCCAGCGGTGCCCGGCAACCTCCAGTATCAGATCCCGAGTTTTCAGAAATGGACACCGCTCACCACACAGGACGGTAAGTGGGAAGCGGAGCTGCCCGTGCCCACGACGCCTGGCCGCTACATGGTGGCGGTTCAGTTCACGGGCGACAACGGGGCCATCGTCTGGGCGCACCGGACGTTCCGGGTAGCCGGGGAAAAGGTGCGTGAAGTCTGGGCCAGGAATCTCGGCTCGGCTGTCCAGGGCGCTCCGGCCAACTGGCGCGACCTCGTGATCGTCCCGACTCGCCAAGCGGGGCTCTACGCCTTGCGCCATGCGGACGGTGAACAGGTCTGGCATCGGGAGGCGGCAACGGGCGAGATTCTCGGCAGAATCGCCGCTGACCGGGCCGCCGTGTACTATGGGGCCGGGCGCACCGTATGCGCATGTGATGCCGCGACCGGGAGCCTTCTGTGGGAAACGACGCTCGATGGCGCAATTGTGGCGGGAGTGCCGGCCAGCAGCGGCCGGCTGTACGTACCTGCAGGAGAGCGCACGCTCCATTGCCTCGATACGCGCGACGGCAGGATGCTTTGGAAGTACAAGGTCAGCCTGCCGATCCTGATGGAACCAGCCGCTACCGAAGACATGGTGTTCTTCGGCGCGATGGATGGCTACTTGCGCGCACTCGACGCAGCCACAGGCCGGGAACTATGGAGCCGCCAGCTATCGGCACCCGAGGACCGCTATTACACGGCTTCGTACTGGACGCCGCTGGTGGCTGGCACGAATGTGATCGTGCGGAAGCGGCCGGCCAGCAAGGAAGAAAACAACCTGCTGGCCTTCGATGCACAGAGCGGAGAACCGCAGTGGTCGTGCCGCACAGGGGGATTCCCGAGCCGCCTGGCCGCTAGCCTGCGCCAGGACAAGGTGTACGCCTACTACGCCGAGAAGCGCGGTGCGGGAGTGCAGTGCCTGTCGGTGGAGGACGGCGCGGTGCAGTGGACTGCGACCACCGGGGTGGGCATGTACGCGGGAGTCGCTGGGGTCGGTGAATTGATTGTGCGTGACGGCAACAGTGTGTGCTGTGTGGATTCCGCGACCGGCGCGGCGAAGTGGGTGTACCGGGCTTCGATCGGCCCCCAGGGGTGGCTCTATGGCCCCGGTGCCATGACGGTCGAGGACGACCTGGCGATCATCGGCACCTTGGACGGGCACGTCTTTGCGCTGGAATGGTGAACAACCCGCCCGCGCCTTCATCGCCGCTGAAATCCCGAACGTAACACTCCAGACCACGCGCTCGAAGAAGACGCTTGCTCCCTGAACCCCCTCTCCTCATTGCGTCCAGCACCGTTTGCCTTTGCCTACGAGGGCCTCTTCTGACGCGTTGCCCCGCATCCTTCCGTGACTCCGCCCTCCGCACCCAACTTTTTCCTTGACATTACACTATCCTTGCAGGAATGATAAGACACATAGCACAGTCTATCAGGCGACGACAAGTCCTTCAGTTTTCCCTAATTATCCCTGTCTATAGAGGAGTGTGCTCACATGAAACGCACAGTCGGCGGCTTCACGCTGATCGAGTTGCTGGTGGTCATTGCGATCATCGCGATTCTGGCTGCTATTCTTTTCCCGGTCTTTGCCCGGGCGCGGGAGAAGGCCCGACAGACCTCCTGTCTAAACAATCAGAAGCAATGGGCCCTGGCCTGGCACATGTACGCCCAGGATCACGATGAGGCAGTGCCATCCTACTCCCAGCTCATCGGCGTGCCCCCCGACCATTCTTGGGGCCCGCGGTGGTATGCGGTACTCGAGCCATACGTCAAGAACCAACAGATGCGCACCTGCCCCAGCGATCCCGATGGACGGACACAGTCCACCGGCCTCAGCTACGGCTACAACGGATACTACCTCGGCGATCCCCAGTGGACGAGCACCTGCGCCCTGGTGTTGGCCGAGATCACCAACCCGTCCCAGACCTTCATGGCCGGTGAGACGAAGCTGGGCACCCATTTCCTTTACCGGCCTGACCAGGACCACCCATCCCCCGAGGACCCTACCGGGCCGAACTTTCGCGACCGGGTAGCCTGGCGACGGCACAACGATGGAGCCAATTACAGTTTCTGCGATGGCCACGCCAAGTGGTTGTCGGCCGGCGTGGTGGATTCCGCCAACTGGCCCGACTTCTACGTCTCCAAACGCTAGACGGGCCTCGGCACCCACGCCAAAGGCGTGTGCTACGCCAATAGTGCCATCGCCTTCAGTTGCCGGCATGACCCCGCCGTCGGAGTAGATACCCCCACCGTCGCAGGAGCCGACAATTCGCCTGCGATAGAGGATTCCGCAGTTCGGTAGCGAATTATGCTATGGCATTGAACTACCGAGATGCGCTTACTGGATGGTGATCACCAAGGCCGTTTTTCATTCGCATTAGCTACCGAGGATCCGGGAACACATCGAGCTGAATCAGCCCAGGCACGACCTGCACGATGAACTCGTGTACTTGTGGTCCGTCTCAGTTTTCGAGTGCAAGAAAACTAGAAGCATAGCCGGCCCTTCGGGGCGGACTTGACGCTCAGGGCATGGCGCACACACAGATAATCGAGTAATATTAGGTCCACGCGGGTTCTCGCAAACTCGCGACGTACCGTCTCAGTCAACAGCGGTAGTATCGGCAATAATCGCACCACGGAAAGGTCTTGGTAACAATGAGTAAGTCAGCGTTAATAGTAAGCTTACTGGTGCTGAGCATGTGCCTGAGTATCAATGCTCTATACGCCCAGGCGGATCAGCCCGGGCCGTTGCGCGTCGGCATCGCCAGCGCCGACATAACGCCCGAAGGTCCGGTATGGATGCGCGGTTTTGGCGGCCGCAACAAGCCTTCAGAGGGGACCGAGAAAAACATAGTTGCGCAGTGCATAGTCTTTGACAACGAGCAGACGCGGGTTGCTTTTGTGGCAGTGGACTTATGCGCGCTCAACTATCGGCAGCTTCAGCAGTTGCGTGCGGCGGCCGCGGCGACCGGTATCCCCGAGCAGCATGTGATGGTGAATTCGTCACACAACCACTACGGGCCTCACTTGGGCAGTGTCGAGGCCCACGCGAAGAACGAGGAATACTACAAGCTGTTCACCGAGCGCACGCAGCCGCTTTTTGAGCAGGCAGTGGCCGATTTGCAGCCGGCCGTGCTGGACTATACCGTCAGTTCCTGCACCATGGGTGTCAACCGCCGCCAGCGGGATGATGCAGGTGTGGCCCGCTTCCGTCCCGATCCCCGCAAGCAGATAGACCTCGATGTACCGATACTGCGGGTGCTCGGTGCCGACGGTCAGGTCCGCGCTATCATATTCGGCTATGCCTGTCATCCTACCACTGCCAGCGGTCCTCTGCTCTATCTCATCGGCACTGATTTCCCCGGCTACGCCAGAGACTGGGTCGCTGCCGCGTACCCCGGGGCGATGCCGATGTTTTTGCAGGGCTGCGCCGGTGACATCAAGCCGCGCGCGGTGAAGCCGCGTGAGAATCAGCCCTATAGCGGCTTCGGGGTGGTGCTGTTGGATGAGCGGGGCACCAAAGCAGCCATGGGCTATGAGCTGGGCCGGGCCGTACTGGCTGGCTTGGCAGTGCCGCCACAGCCCGTGCCCGCCGATCGCCCTACCGAACTGGAAGAGGCGCTCAAAACGCCGGTGACCCTGGGCGGCATGGTGGAGCTGCTGCGGCTGCCTTCGAAAGATGATCCCACCCAGTTATGGGAGACGCCGTGGCACTCCGGTGCCTGGCGCATAGGCGACGTATATATCATCGGCAGCCAGGGCGAGATACTATCGGCTATCGGCCTTCGCATCAAGCGCGAACTGGCCGATATGCGCGTTTGGACCAACGGCTACACTCACTGGGGCGGTGGCTACTTCCCGGATGCCGCTTCCTATCCGGAGGGCGGCTACGAGATCACTACCAGCAAATTCGCTCCGGAATCCGAAGATATTCTCGTCAACGCCGCCAAAGGCTTCGTCGAGCATCTGCAAGCCAGCCCCATCCAGACTGAGCCGATGGCGCCTGCTCATTGATAACGGCGATCACTCAACCCGGGGAAAGCCATGGAGCATAATGAGCGGCGGCCCGCGCGGCATTGCCAACATGCCTCGCTGGCATCATCCACACGACTGTTGTATTGGGCGCGAGCCTGAGAGCTGACCTGGCGGTCAGATTACATGTCAATAGCGCTGTTGATCACTATCCCAGCGATAGCGCTTGGCCGGGCTCCAGCAGTGATGTGGCTGCCCTCGCAATCTGACCAAATCTGCGGCTCTGAGGCTAACCTCACCGGCAATCCCGGCGGCGGTGGTGAAGTCTACAGCGACATCTATGCAAGCCGCTGAGTACGGCATGAACGCGCGTCTCTCGCGGGGCAATACAATACGCCACCCGTGTATGATAGGTGGCGTATTGATTCATCCCGGATGTTGGCAATCTGCGGCTATGGCGTCCAGCGCAGCCCCGCGCCGTTGTCCATCTGCCATATCCGCGCTGACTTGTACCACTTCGCGTGCCCGTCGAGCAACCCGACATTCGTCCCCTCATTATGCCGCATCCCGATGCCGGACTGCGTATTGGGATCCCGGTCGGCCATCACCTGGAACCCCCGGCCACCCGACCCCACATCATTGGGCACAGAATCCGCAAGCTGGATGGTCTCGGCCGGATACGCATACTCCGCCAGGCTGTAGGCGACGTTCGTATCGCGATCTTCCATGTCACGGTTGAGGCCGATAGAGAGGCGGCCTCGGTCGTTCCAAGTCTCACCATACACACTTTCATCCGCCACGGACGGACAGACAAACACCTGTGTGTTCTTCACGTACGGCTGCAGGTAAGCTGGCCAGATGAGGTTATTTGTCTTGTCTCGCGACGGTAGCAAGCGCCCGTCGTAGTCCTGCGCATACATCAGCACCCCGAGGCTGAGTTGCTTGATACCCGACAGGCACGCCGTCTGTCGTGCCTTCTCCCGCGCCCGCGCGAACACCGGAAACAGGATCGCCGCCAGGATTGCGATAATCGCGATGACGACGAGCAATTCAATGAGCGTGAAGCCAGTTGCCCTTTTCATTGTCGCTTCTCCTTTGGTGAGTTGACTTCGCTTCGACACAAGTATTCCCAACCACTCCGCGCACCCCACGCCAGCAGCCCCCCGATAATTCCGAACGAGACGTACAGTCCCAGCGTCGGCAGGAGCGGCAGCCCCGCGTGATTCAGCGGCACGCCTGCTACAGCCAGCGCCAGCACCTTGACCGACAGCTTGGTGGCATGGCCCAGACCTCCGGCCAGTACAATCAGCACTCCCGCCGGACGCTCTCTCCGCCCCAACCCGAATGCCTCAACCACCCCTGCCGAGGCCAGCACGCCGGCGAATTCCATTGCCCTGAAGCCGCCGATACCTGCGGCCATCGCGCCGCCACACAGCGCGGTCGCCACAACAAAGCCCGGCATGCGCCGGCATCCGGCCAGTACCAGCACCGGCACCCAGAATACCGCCGAGTGGCCCGGCACGCCCATCGGTGTCTTGACGAGCCCCGCAGTCACCGCCAGCGCCACCGAGAAACCCAGCAGCACAACCGCCTCGCCGGCTACCGCCCTAATGGTGGTACCACTGATCGTCTCTGACAGTCTCTCTTGCAGCATCAAAGCGCCTCAGTCACTTTCCCCTGCTCCGGCCGGCCCTTCACCGGAACGTAGTTGCCGTCAGCAAGCTGGCTGCAGTACAGCACACATCTGCCGTCCGCCAGTGCCGGACGAAGCCGTTGTGCGACCACCTTCCCCTCCGTCAGACGCTCACCTGTCCCCGCACGTACCTCGTCCACACCTGCGGCAAGCATCTCAGCCACTGTGAGTTCGCCGCGAAATTCTCGTATCCTCCCGTGTTGCACAAAGCGACCGTCATTGCCCTGCGCGGCCAGACACGCGCCACAGAATGCGCCGACTATGCCGCCGACATCCTCGCGTACTGCCTCCAGCATCACGCCGCAGGCCTCGGCAGCCGCACGCACCTCCTCCCTCCTCACAAACCGCTGCTGGGCGGCTCGCCCCAGTTCGCAACCCACTAGCGCCTCCGTCCGCGCCACGCACAAACCCGGCTCGGACCCTTCAACAGCTAACTCATCCAACCACCTCCGCAGCTCCGTTGAAAGCGTGTCCAGATCATCGGGCATCGCCATAACATGCACGACATTACCGCTGTTCTTTGCGGTGTAATTTATCTCGGGCAGGATTATAAACTGGTGCCTGGTAACACCCCAGACAGCGCAGCGTTCCGCCAAACGGTCAGCTATTGCTCGTGCGACACGCCCGGTGCCACCATCGCCCGGACAATCGGTGTCATCCACCGCAATGATAAGCTCGGCCTTGGACCTGCATTTCGCCATCGCTATTCGTACACTTCCCGTGGCGCGCCCTGGCGGAACCGCACACTCCCATCGGCGCGCAGGTAGTTGAAGGCTTTCTGGAAATCCGAGTGCGGCCCGGGCTCATCCCTGATCAGCGCGTCTGCCATTAGCCACGTGCCCGGCGCCGACGCACTCGTCACAACATGCTCCTCCGGCATCCATTTCGGCCAGTTGACTTCGCCTCGGCTGCGGTAGCTGTGGCATACATACGGCGGCCCGCCAGTTGCCTCGCTTACCGGACATACCAGTTGCTGCGCGCCGATCCCGTACGATGATAGTAGCGGGAGAAGCTCATCATACGTCGCCGCCGGAGTGCTCAGCACCGGATACAGCCCGTCATAGTCCCCGGCATATGCGGTCAGGGCCCACCCGGTCTTCCTCAGCCGGCTCGCACACTCCTCCCGCGCCACCGCAGCCGAGTCCACTTCATCCTCCGCAGGCGCCTGCGCGCGGATCTGCAGGCCCGTCCAGACGGCGATAGCAGCAGCAGCTCCAATGGCCACTGCAATCGCGCCGCCTCTGACTGTCCTTTCTCTGTCCAAATTCAGACCCCGAGCCTGCAGAATCGCGTGCCTATTGCTCGCCTGCAGCTTCCGCCGCCAGCATCTCGACCACCGCTTCAGCCCCCGCCGGCACTTCCCCTGCATCGCCGCCATTGATGGCAGCCAATTGCTCCCCCAGCCGCCCTCTCGCCGCGTTATTGTGAACGTACCGTGCCAGCCACAGGAGACCGTCATCGTCTTCGCCCCCGACCTGCGCTGCCATCAGCCGAGTACAAAACCCGTGCATCCGCTCTGAGCGCCTGGCCGCTATCTCATGCCCTAAGTCGGTGTTCAACCGCTCAGTCAACGCATCCTTCTTCGGCAGCCACTCAGCCATCGCCTCAATCGTGTCGTCCAGCTCTTGCCCTCCGTGCGAACGGATGGTGATGAACCGCCAGGTCGCTACCAGGCCGAAGTTAGCATCAATCAGGTCGGCATCACCCAGACACAGGTTCTCCACCGGGTGCTCCGGCGTATTGTCCCCTGAATGACACTCGATAGCGTGAGCAACTGCTGACACAAAGTGCGGCGAGAGATCGTAGCCGGCGAGTATCCTGCGCACCTCGGCGGCGCCCACTTTCGCATGATCCCGACCCGCGTCCTTACGGATGTCATGCAACAGCGCCGCGAACTGGACGATCTGCACATCAGCATCCAGTCGGCGCGCCATCCACGTCGCCAGCTTCACCACCCTCAGCGTGTGGTCGTAGGTATATCCCGGCCAGTGGTAGCCCTGCGGCTGCGGCGGCCAGCCCTCCAGCCGCGCTCTCACCAACTCCTCCAACTCGGCGTAGATCCACTCCATAATGCTGCATCTCCATCCTCAAGATGAATCACCCTTCACGACAGGTGATGTCCTATTCTCCTTCTCGCATGGGACGGCCTTCCGGGCATCCTCGAAGATTGGCCGCGGATGTAGCGCCAGGCAGCGCGGGCGGGGTATAATGGAGTTGTGAAGGTAACTGTCGTCACGAATCCGCGCGCGGGACGATGTACCGGCATCACGGTGGCCGCAAGGGCCGCCGATTTCCTCCGGGAGGCCGGTTGGGATGTTGACGTGCAGGTGACTTCGGCGGCGGGTGACGGGCAGCGCCTGGCTCGTGATGCGGCAGACGCCGGGGCCGAGCTCGTCGTTGGAGTCGGCGGTGATGGTACGCTGTCTGAACTTCTCAACGGGTTGATGGCGTCTAACATACCGTGCGGGATGATTCCATGCGGCACCGGCAATGACTTCGCGCGCTTCGTCGGAATGAAGGAAAATGCCTTGGCGGCGGCGAAACAGTTACTAACCGGCGAGCCAGTCGCCATTGACATGGGCCGCCTCACCGGTCCGCAGCGGTATTTCGTCAACACAATCGGCGTCGGCTTTGATGCTGCCGTAGCAGGACGCATCAACCGCCGCAAGCGTCTTACGCAGGGCCTGCTCGCCTATGGGCCAGCTATCATCAGCGAGCTGGCTATCGGTCACTTTCTCGCCGCTACGGTCGAGGTGGATGGACAGGTCTTCGCCGGCGAGTGGCTGCTGGTCGCGGTCGCCAATGGCAATGCCTATGGCGCAGGCTTCAAGATCGCGCCCAACGCGGTATGCGATGATGGATTGCTTGATGTCGTACTCGTCGAGCGGATGGGGCGGCTGGCCGTCTTACGGAGTCTGCGGCAGGCATACCGAGGCAGGCATCAGCATCATCCGCATGTTACGCTGCTGCGCGGCCGGCATATCAGTATCAAAACTGAGGCACCGGCGCCGGCGCTGGTGGACGGAGATCTGTTGGCCGATACGCCGTTGGAGATAGAGATCGTGCCAAACGCCGGGCTACTGTGGAAGTAGAACCAGACGGGAGAGACAGACGATGAACAGATATCTGACCATCCTTGCAGGCATCCTGATACTCGTGCTTCTGGCCGGTTGTGGTGGCGGGGTGCAACAGGCTTCGACACGCCGCGACGTGCCGGGAGTATCCGGGCCGAATCGCGGCGGCGGCAGCAGTGCCGAGCCGGCGGCCAACGCCTCTGCCGAGGAGTTCAACTATAGCGGCTGGCAGGCTGTACGGATGAGCAATGGCCTCGTCACGCTCGTAGCAGTCCCCGAAATCGGCGGCCGCATCATGGAGTACAAGCTCGGCGGCCACCCACTTCTCTGGGTCAATCCCAAGGAGCTGGGTAAGCGCTACACGCCCGATGAGCTAGCCGACGGAACCACCTATCTCGACTTCGGTGGCTACCGCACGGTCCCCGTTTCACAGGACGGAACCGCAACGAATTCAATAAGCTCCCTGGATACCGGCAGATGGACCCATGAGATACTCACTGCTCGTGGTCGGCGCGCTGAGGTGAAGATGACCAGCCCGCCCGACAAAGCCACCGGCCTCCAGATTACCCGTACCATCGTCATGTATGCCGGCACCACCAATGTCCGCATTACCGATAAGCTCACCAACACCGGCGACGCGGCGGTCGAATACAGCATCGGCCACGCTTCGCAGGTCATCGGCTCGCTGTCTGCTGATGCCAGCTTCTCCCCCGAATCACGCATCTATTTCCCGCTCAATGCCGAGAGCAAGCACAAGCGCCGCTTTGCCTATCTCAACGAGAACGGCACCAAGCAGTTCGTGCCAATTGATGACAACTCGCTCATTGAGGTGAGCTGCCTCGGACAGACCGGCCATATCGGGGCCGACTCGATGGCCGGTTGGGTCGCCCATGTGGACGCCATCAACAAGTACGCCTTCGTCCAGCGCTTCGAGACCCATCCGCTTGGCGCCTACCCGCTGCAGAACTCGACTGTCACCGTGCGCACGAATTCCGAACATTCCTGCATGGAGTTGACGGTACTCAGTCAGCTACATAAGGTCTCGCCGGGCGACACCGCCCAGAGCAGTGTTGACTGGTACGCCACGCGGGTGGGGTCGCCGGTGCGAGAAGTCAGCGAAGTCGCAGCCTTCAGCAAGCGGCCCAAAGTCACCAAGACCACCGACGAGTTCCAGGTTGCCGCGACGTTCGGCGTGTTCGCTCCCGGGGGCCTCAGCATCCATCTTCGGGACAAGGATGCCCGACCGCTGGGCGAGGAGTTGAAGCTGCCGGTATCGGTGACTGAGACTATCGAGCTTGAGAAGGCGCTGCCGGTGGAGCAAGGCGCTACCAGCCTCGTCCTCGAGCTGAGAAATGAGGAGGGCAGCCCACTTGGTGAGGCGGCCTCTCTCAGCGTCGCCCCGACCATAGCCAAAGCGGACACCAAACCCGCCGCCGACACCGAACCCACTGCCGACGCTCAGCCACCAAAGCCCCCGGCCAAACCGAGCGAGTAAGCGAAGGGGTTGCGGTGTTCTCCAGTCGCAGGCTTTGCGCAGCAAGGCCGCAGCCATCCGGCCCAGCCGTTTGCCGTCCGCGGACCCGTGCCGCGCCGGCTGTGGCTTTTCCCGTCCTCACTGAAGAACTGCACAGTCTTCGTAACGGCGGCGAGGGACGACCTTCACTCGTTGTCAGACTTTTCTGGCTCAATTGGCGACGTGATGAAATCGAGGAACATCTTGCCCATTGACGACAGACTGCACGCAGTCCAGATGTCAGTGCCCTGCGGATAGAGACCGATTGCCTGGTGATGAGTTCTGAGCAGACCCTTATCGGTCAGTTCGCTCTGGATGTGCCTGAATACGTCCACCCCGTCTTCGAAATCCGGGAAGAAAACGTCAACGAACCGAGTTACGTCTGGGCCTTCCGAACCGTACACTACTGTCACACCTTGCCCTGCGACTTTAGGCCGAAGGGTCTGCTGCGCTGGCGGCGTGATGTTCCGAGTTTGAACCCATTCTAGCGGGTCCCGATAGAAGTCCAGCAGTCTGATATGCCACGGCGTCATCATATCAATCATGTTCAGAAACATGAGTCGAAGATCGTCATGTGGTGCCTTGCCTATGGCAGTGTTCAACAAAGCATTTCGCAATGCCTCAAGCTTCTCTTTCTGATGATCGCGCATTGCCATCTCGGTTGTCCGATAAACTGTGCTGACGAATGCTTCATCCTCACTCAAGGCTTTCCCATCCAGCTCTGCATGAAGCCTCCTCAATTCACGATAGACGTGCTGATTCCACTCGATCAGTCTCTTGGTGAAAGGCGACGGGAAGCGCATCTCCCACACAGCAAACGCCGTCGAGAGTGGCAGTGGGATATCCGAAGCGACGGCACGCAGAAACTCACGCACTCCAGCTTCGATGGTTGGTTCTGGCGGCGTAATCCCCCGGTCCTCATCGGCGTCACGCATGACCTGATTCTCCTTCGCTCGGACGGCTCCGCGAACTAGTCCTGCAAGAAAGCACGG
>Ga0180431_10001861_pt1 | contig 28726 bp, 25 predicted proteins | sample SS_ome_11_FD_132459 | JGI IMG/M metagenome (GOLD analysis project Ga0180431, IMG submission 132459) | Hypersaline lake sediment archaeal communities from the Salton Sea, California, USA - SS_1_MS_1 metaG | ecosystem: Environmental > Aquatic > Non-marine Saline and Alkaline > Hypersaline >... | reverse complement strand
CTGGGGACGCCTGGCGAGCGATTCTGCCGGCCGGCGGCTGCTGCCCTACTTCGACGTGCCCGTCCAGCACGTCAGCGGCGCGCTGCTGAAGTCGATGCGGCGCCGTGGCGACCGCGCGAGTATCGACGCGCTGTTCGGCCGCATCCGCCAAGCCTGTCCGGACGCCGTGATCCGCACCTCGCTGATCGTCGGCTATCCCGGCGAGACAGAGGCGCAGTTCGATGAGCTTTGCGACTGGGTGGCGTCCGGCGCCGTCGACCGGCTGGGGGTGTTGACCTACAGCGATCTGCCGGAGCTTCAGAGCCACCGCCTGCCGGACCACGTGGACGAGAACATCAAGCTTCAGCGCCAGGAGCTGCTGATGGAGGCGCAGTACGACGTGATGCTTGAGCGCGAGCAGGCGCTGGTCGGCACCGAGATCGAGGTGCTGCTGGAAGAAGCGGAGCAGCCCGAGGACGAGCCAGACACTGGCGCCCCGCTGGCAGCCGAACGAGACGTATACGTCTACCTCGGCCGCAGCTGGCGCGACGCCTACGAGATCGACGGCCTGGCGCGCGTCAGCTCACCCCAGCCGCTGGAGCTGTACCAGGTGGTGCGCGCCCGCGTCACCGCCGCCGACGCCTACGACCTCGATGCGGAGGCGCTGTAAGGGCACGGCCCGTGCCGCCCGGATCGTAGGGGCCGGTCTCAGACCGGCCCTCATGTTGGCGCGGTCTCTGCGGTTACTGGTGCTTGAGGGCGGGGCTTAGCCCCGCCCCTACGGGAATGGCAGGCGAGACGCCCGCCCTACTGATCGGTAGCCGCGAATCCTATTCGCGGCCGACCTCCAGGCGCGAAGAGGCTTCGCGCCTACCGCCATCCGCCCCGCGGCATACGATGCGCAGACAAGATCCGCGCTCACCGGGAACAACATCCTGCATGGCCGGTCTCATGCTATACTACACGACGTAGTATATAAAGCGAGGTGGAACATGGCCCAGCCTGAGTATCTGGCGGGGATGCTGCGGGTGCTCATCCTCAGCGAGCTGTCGCGGGGACCCGGCTACGGCTACGGCATCGCCAAGGCGATCGCGCGCCGCAGCGGCGGCGAGCTTGCGGTGCGACCCGAGAGCCTCTATCCGGTGCTGCACCGGATGGAGCATGGCGGGCTGGTCAGCGCGCGCTGGGAGACCGCCCCCCACGGCCGGCCGCGCAAGGTCTACACCCTGACGGCCAGGGGGCGGCGGGCCTGGGAGCGGGCACGCAAGCAGTTCGTGCGCCTGAGCCACGGCGCGCTGAAGGCGCTGAGCGGCGAGCCGGCCGCGGAGGCCAGGTGAGCGGCGCGGCGCGGCGCGCGCAGGCGTGGCTGGGCAGCGGTGAGGACTGGGGGCTCAGCCCGGCCAGGCTGAGTGAGATCGGCGCGGAGCTCGATGACCACCTTTCCTGCCTGCAGTCTGACGAGGGACTACCGGCGGCTAAGCAGGCACGCACTGATCTGCGGAACGCGGCCAGCCGCCGCAAGCTGGCGGCGCCGCATCTCACCGACCAGGTCTACGCCACGCTGAATCGCTGGCCGACCCGGCGCGAGTGGCGCGAGCTGATCTTCCTGCTAGTTTGCTTCGCCGCGATCCTGCTTTCCGACTGGCTGGCGCTCTACGTCGGCGGGCTGATGGGGGACTATCGCTTCCTCTGGGGCCGGGATGCGCCACCGCCTCCGGGCGCGGGCGCGTGCGCGCTGGCCACCGCGGCGTGGCTGCTGCAGGGGCTGGGCCGCGCGGCGTTCTTCGCCGGCTTCGCCTATACATTGTGGCGCGCCTGGCGGCTCGGCTGGGGCGTGCTCCTGGCCAGGATCATCCAGCTCAAGCTGATTCACACCGTGCTGGTCGTCGCCTCACTGATGCTGCTGGGCCGCGCGCTATGGCAGGACTACTTCGTCGGCTACGGCTACGAGGTATCCTGGCCGCTCTGGCTGTCGGCGCCGCTGATCCTTGCCGCCCTGCTGATCCTGGGCCTGGCCTTCGCGGGCCTGACGCGTGGACGCTACTGGGCCGCCGGGCTATGCGCCGTAATGCTGGGCCTGTTCCTCTACACCGGCGGGCCGCTCGTTGCCAATGAACTGCAGGTAACCCGCCCCATTGCCGTCGAGTCACGCATCAGCGAGGCGGGTACGTGTTACGGGGTGCCAAGCACCGACCCCGACAAGATCGCCAGGAACGTCGAGGCTACGAGGAAATACCGGCCCGAGACCAAGCTGGACATTGCGGCCAACCAGATGACCTTCCGACAGTGGCGGCTTGATCCGTTGCTTGGCGCGTGGACTGAGCGTGGCCGCTACAACGCGCCCGGCTGGTCACGTCCCGTGCCCTACTGGCAGAACCTGCTGACCGAGGATCCGACAGGCAACCGGGCCATGATCGGGCCGGTGGTGGTGGCGGGCGGGGGCATCTCGTGGCTGGCCCTGCCGATCCCGCTGCTGGGGCTACTCGGCCTGGGCGGGCTGATCCTGATCATGGGACGCCGCGGCCCGGCGGAATTGCTGCTTTACACCACCCTATGCGTGGTGGCGCTGGGCGCGACGCTGGTACCGTTCCTACTCGGCACGCCCAGCGGCCGCTACTTCGAGTTCACCGTCCGCGGCGTGATGCACTCCCCCGTCCCCGGCTTCGAAATGCTGCTGATCAGCCCGATATTCGACTGGGGCTGGATCTCGATCGTCGGCGGGCTGGTGCTCAGCGCGGGCGTGCCGTGGCTGCTGACCGGGCTATTCCTGAGACCCAATCGCAGCGCGCTGCCCCCGGTGGATGAGCTGGTGGCGGAGTGACGACGGGGGCAAACCCCACGCCGGTCATCCCAGCATACAAGGGGCTGGGCTTGCCCAGCCCACCTTCAAATGTGGGCGAGGCAATCCCGCCTGGGCGGGATCGCCCCTACATGTGATCCCTCCGTGTTCTCTATGATCTCTGTGGTTAATCCCACCGTAACGGGCGAGACAGGCCTCGTCCCTACTACCCGGTAGCCGCGAATCCCATTCGCGGCCCGGCCCGTAGGCGGGGTTTCAACCCCGCGATTCGAAGGTGGGCTGGGATAAGGTCGGCGGGTTGAAACCCGCCGCTACCGGGACGGCGGTAGGCGGGGCTACCGGAATGGCAGGCGAGACGCCAGCCCTACTGATCGGTAGCCGCGAATCCTATTCGCGGCCGACCTCCAGGCGCGAAGAGGCTTCGCGCCTACCGGGCCGGTTTGCCGCCCAGCAGCTTCTGCGTCATCTGCTGCATCTGCTTGAACTGGGCCATGAAGCGGTTGACGTCTTGCACCGTCGTGCCGCTGCCGGCCGCGATGCGGCGGCGGCGGCCGGCATTGAGCAGCCGCGGGTCGCGGCGCTCGGCGCGCGTCATCGACTGCACCAGCGCCTCGAACTTCTTAAGCTCCGCCGTCCCCTGCTCCAGCTGGTCGTCGCTGACCTTAAGCCCCGGAATCATCCCGATCAGCTGGCGCATGCTGCCCAGCTTCCTGGTCTGGCGCAGCGCGGCCAGGAAGTCGTCGAGGTCGAACTTCTTCTCCTTCTTCAGCTTCCTTTCCAGGCGCGCCACTTCGTCGTCGTCGAAGCCTGTAGCCGCTTTCTCCAGCAAGGTGGACAGGTCGCCGTAGCCCAGGATGCGGCCCGCGAGGCGCGGCGGATGGCAGTATTCCAGCGCGTCGACCTTCTCGCCCACGCCGATCAGCCGCAGCGGCTTGCCCGTCACCGCGCGCATGCTCAGCGCCGCCCCGCCCCGGGCGTCGCCGTCCAGCTTGGTCAGCACCAGCCCGGTCAGACTGAGCCGCTCGTCAAAGCGGCGCGCGGTCTCGACGGCGTCCTGGCCGGTCAGGGCGTCGAGCACCAGCAGAATCTCGTCCGGCTGAATCGCCGCCTTGATGCGCTCCAGCTCCGCCATCAGCTCCTCGTCGATCGCCAGGCGCCCGGCGGTGTCGACGATCACCGGCGTCAGCGAGCCGCGCTCGCCCGCCGCAACGCCGTCGGTGGCCACCTGGACCGGATCGGCGCTGGCCGCGTCCGCGGGGGCATGGACCTCGCTGTGCACCTGCCTGCCCAGCACCTCAAGCTGATCGACGGCGGCCGGGCGCGACAGATCGGCGGCGACCAGCAGCGGACGGCGGCCCTCGCTTTTGAAGCGCGCCGCCAGCTTGGCCGCCATCGTCGTCTTGCCGCCGCCCTGCAGACCGACCATCATGATCACGAACCGGCCCGTGCCGAGCCTGAACTTCGGGTCGTAGTCCGCGCCGCCCAGCATCTCGGTCAGCTCGTCGTAGACGATCTTGGTCAGCTGCTCGGCGGGGGTCAGCGACTTGAGGATGCCCGCGCCCAGCGCTTTGGCCTTGACGCGGCCGACGAAGTCCTTGACCACGGCGAGGTTGACGTCCGCCTCCAGCAGCGCCAGGCGGATCTCGCGCATCCCGCCGGTGATATCGGCTTCGGTCAGCGCGCCGCGCCGCGCCAGGTTCTTCAGCGCGGCGGTCAGCGACTCCTGCAGGCGGTCAAACATCGGAGCAAGATTATAGCCGCGCGGCTCCACAGCCCCTCGGGTGCGGCGGGATGCTAGCATTGCTCCCGCAGGCACTGCGATGACGATCAGGGAAGTACACTGGGACCGCTCCATGAGCGTGGGGGTGGTCAAGGTCGACCAGCAGCATCAGCGGCTGCTCAAGATGTTCAATGCGCTCTCCACCGCGATGACCGAGGGCCGCGGCCGCGATGAGCTCGGCGAGCTGCTGCAGGGGCTCGCCGACTACGCGCTGACCCACTTCGCCACCGAGGAGCAGCTGATGGGCGAGATCGAGTATCCGGCCCTCGACCAGCACCGCGCGCGCCACCAGGAGTTCAAGCGCCGCGTGCTGGAGTTTCGCGCGCGCCTGAGGCGCGGCGACGTGCTGCTGACCAGCGACGTGCTGCACTACCTGCGGGGCTGGATCACGGGCCACATCCTGGAAGAGGACGCGCGCTGCAAGCCCTACTTCGAGCAGGCCGGGCTCAGCTGAGGATATTCGGCCCTGATTCTGGCGCTCGATGAACTGATTGCCGCATTCAGCTGGTATAACCAATAGTCCAAACACAGTGGGGGCTATGCGATGAAGGTATTTGCGTTTGCGGGTTCGCTGAGGAAGGGGTCACTGAACCACCAGCTGGTAGCGCGGGCGGCCGCCGCCGCGCGCGGGCAGGGCGCGGAAGTTGACCTGGCGCGGCTGTCCGACTTCGACATCCCGCTCTATAGCGGCGACATCGAGGAGCAGCAGGGGATCCCGCCGGGCGTCATGGCGCTGGGCGAGCGGCTGGCCGAGGCCGACGCCTATCTGATCGCCGCACCGGAGTACAACTACTCGATCGCCGGGCCGCTGAAGAACGCGCTGGACTGGATCAGCCGCATCAAACCGGTGCCCATTACCGACAAGGTGGCAATGCTGCTCAGCGCCTCGCCCTCCGCCGTCGGCGGTGAGCGCGGTCTGCTCGCCCTGCGGACCCCGCTGATGGTGATGGGCTGCATGATCTGCCCGCGCTGCTTCGTTCTGCCGCTGGCCGGCGACAAGTTCGACGCCGAGGGCGGGTTCAACGACGAGAAGTGGGACGAGCGCCTGGAGCAGGCGCTGATCAACTTCCTGGCCAACGTTGAGGCCCTCTGCGACCGCTGACCAGCCGGGAGCGGGCTCCAGCGCGGCAGCCTGAGTGCTACCATCTAGGGCACCTGGAGGTGCGCCGATGCGCTCGACCGCTCCGCTGATCCTGCTCTGTCTGCTGCTGCCGCCCATAGCGGCCGCGCAGGACGATGACCCGCGCCTGGTCGAGATCGAGAGCTATGTGCTCGCCGATACTCCCGACTGGGCCGACCGCGACGCGATCCGCGAGGCGCTTACCGACGCCGGCGGCAACTGGGAAGAGCTGGCCGGTGCGCTCAGCGCGGTCTATCCCGGCGCCAGCCAGCCCTACGACCAGCAGGACTACCTGAACATGGTCTGGCTGCTTCAGCACGCCACCCACCTCGACCGCCTGGAACTGACGAGCGAGATTCTGGTCGAGAACATGGACGAGGCGCTTAGCATCGCCGGCCGCGACGGCTGGGACAAGGCCGGCGAGCTGTTCCGCCGCTACGTGCTGAACTACCGCCTCGACGACGAGCCGGTCACCCGCTGGCGCCGCGAGCTAAGGCTGCGCTACGCGGGAGGGGAGCGGGAGCTAGGCGCGCTGGTGGCGCGGATCACAGCGGGCTTCATCGAGCGCGAGCGTGGCTACTACGGCAACCTGGCCGATCCGCTCAGCGTCGACAATGCCCGGGCGGGCACCGGCCGCGAACTGGCGATCCTGACCGCCGCTGCGCTTCGGGCCCAGGGCTATCCCACCCGCTTCGTCAGGGAGAATCTCAGCGGCGAGAGCTGGGTGGAGGTCTATGACGGCGGGCCGGGCGACTACGATCCCGCCGCCTGGCTGCCGGTCTACCCCGGTGCGCCGGAGCGCACCGGCGAAGCAGGCCATGCCGCCGACCTGTGCGGCGGACGGATCGCGCTGGTGACGGCCGGGGACGCCTTCGGTCGCGAGCAGGTGACGGGCCGCTACAGCGACATCTGCGCCGTCCGGCCGCGCTTCAGCGAGGGGGGCGAGCCGCAGCCGGACTTCGAGCACTACTCCATCACCGCCTGGCACGAGGGCACCTTTGTTCCGCTGGACGACCTCGGCTACCCGCTGGGCGAGCTGGACTATCCCCCGGACGCGACTGAAGCCGAGGGCGACGTCTACTACGTCGGCGCGCCGGGCGATTACCGCCTGCAGTGCGGGGTGCGCTATCCCGGCGCCGTGGTTCACGTCCAGACCCGCGACTTCGAGGCCGCGGCCGGCGGAGACGTGCTGATCGAGGTGGCGCTGGATGCCCCGGCCGACCTGCCGCAGGCGGCGCTGATCGAGCGCACTGTGGACTGGCGGTGGGAGCGCGAAGAAGGCATGCCGCCGCTGCTGCTGATGGTGATCTATGACGACGGCGAGCCGTCCGTGCGCGCCCGCGGGCTGCTCCAGCGCTTCGCGGATGACGAGCGCGTGCTTTTCGAGGAAGACCCGTACACCTCGGACTGCGCCGACCTGACGGACTGGATCCGCGAGGATCTCAAGGTCACGGACGAGGATGAGAAGCCTGCAGTGATCCTGCTCGACGGCGCGGGCCGGACGCTGCTCTACCTGCGCGGCTACGACCTGAACATCGCCGACTGGGTCGAGCGCGCCGTGGCGGGGTATGCAGCCGGGGATGTGTGAGGGACGTCCCGATCCTCCGGTAGCGGCGGGTTTCAACCCGCCGACCTTGTACCCGTCCATCTATGAATCGCCGGGCTGAAGCCCGGCCTACCGGGTAATCGCGGGGTTGAAGCCCCGCCTACCGGGAGACGGGTAGCAGGGGGCTTCAGCCCCCTGACATCACCCCCCCTGGCACTGGCTCTCTGATTCGCGCAGCGAGTACCGCAGCGGATTGGTCAACGTGTATTGCCGGAACTTCTCCAGCTCGCGCTCGCTCCTGATTACCCGGTCGGTGTAGCCCACCTGCCACACGGGTTTGCCGCTAGTGCCCATGGCAGCGTTGATGCGCCTGGAGCTGACGCCCTTCAGCCAGTGCATCACTGCCGGCAAGTCCACGCTCCCGGCGTCGGGAATCCCCGCCACGCGTGCGTCGAGCAGCACGACTATGCAGTGAACGTGGTCGGGCATCAGCTGGAACGCGTCGCACTGCGCAGTCGGGTAGCGGACTGGCAGTTGCCGCCAGACGTCCTCGACGATCCGGCCAGCGGCAGAGGCACGAAATGAAGCGTTGACGATGGCACCCAGCAGGGGCCTGCGATTCCTGGTGGCGAAGGTTACGAAATACCCGGCAGCACTGGAGTAGTCGTGAGGCCGGTATCGCATTGGCTGATTGTACCGTGGGGTAGTCGCGGGGTTAAAACCCCGCCTACCATCTTGGTAGCAGGGGGCTTCAGCCCCCTGATTTCGCCACTGCGCGCCTTCGAATCGCGGGGTTGAAACCCCGCCTACCTTTATCCCGGTAGCGGCGGGTTTTAACCCGCCGACCTTAGCCCAGCCCACCTCTGCAATCGCGGGGATGAATCCCCGCCTACCGTGAATCGGTAGCAGGGGGCTTCAGCCCCCTGATTTCGCCACTGCGCGCCTTCGAATCGCGGGGTTGAAACCCCGCCTACCTTTATCCCGGTAGCGGCGGGTTTTAACCCGCCGACCTTGCCTCCCCGCGCTACTCAGCCACCACGCGGCAGAGCGGATCGCCGATCACGATCTCCTGCCAGCTGACGTAGCACAGGCCCTTGTAGGCCGCCTCAATCCAGCGGTCGCCGTGCTCGATGTAGCGATTGAACACCCAGCGCTCGTCGCCCACGCCGTCGGTCCACGGCTCGTAGACGTTGCCGATCGCGCAGGTCCCGCCCATGAAGATGAAGTCCGCAATCTGGCCCTGGCCGGGGTGGCCCTCGGAGGGGTCCTCGGGATTCGAGCAGCGCATCGTCTGGCCGTTGAAGCTCTCGTAGCTCATGAAGCATGCGCCCGGCAGATAGGTGAAGCCCAGATCGTCCAGGATGTAGAACTGGTCGAAGGCGGAGTGCTTACCCCAGGAGCAGTAGGCCAGGATGCTGTGTTCCGCTCCCTCGGGCAGCGGCTCGTAGTCCCAGGTCACGACTTCGTTGGTCTCCTCGCCGAAGACGTTGAATCCACCCGCCGTGAACAGCTCATAGCCGCTGTCCCAGTTATCTTCGGCGTTCGGCCAGACGGGATCGAACATCCGCTCGTAATGCTGCGAGCCGGACTTGGTATCGTAGATAATCCAGCCGAGGCCGCTGGTATCCGCCACCAGCGAGCGGTCGATCATTGCCTTGCAGTTGTCATAGGTGTAGGCACTAATACGGCCGACCAGATAATTCAGCGGCCAGTTCACCCCGTCCAGGTCGGTGACCTGATAGGTGTCCGGCGCGAAGTCGAGATCGTCGGCGTTGTAAAAGCCCTGCTTGGTGAAGCCGTAGTAGGTGGGCTCGTTCCAGATCGGGCCCTCCAGCCGGTAGCCGTCATCGCTTGAGACGCCGCCGCTGCGGAGCAGGCACAGCTCAGCGTCCACGCTGGAATTGGTGGACAGGTCGTGATTGCCGCCGTTGGTACCCGGGATCTTGTAGGGCACGCCCTTCATCATCAGCAGGTACTTGACGTTGGCCTTGATCTCGGCGTTGGCCGGGTCGTCGAGAAAGGCGATGATGGCGTCGCGGATATTTGTGCCGTAATCGGCGCGGCTGATGGTCTCGGCGGCACTCTCGCCCAGCGGCAGCCCCAGCCGGTAGTCGGGGTGGATTGCGCGGCCGGTCAGCGGCGAGCTGTAGTACTCCACCAGGTCCAGGTCCTCCGGCATCTCGCTGTTGTAGACGATCAGCAGATCCCGCACCAGCGGCAGCACCTCTATCATCTTCTGTCCAGCAGTGGCCAGCGGCATGTCGTTCTTCACCACGAGGCCGACCACGTGCTGCCCGGGTGTGGCCAGTGTGTAATCCACATCTTCAGCCGGATCAATCGTCGACCGCCTGTCCGCCATGTCCATCGTCCAGACCAGCTCGGTGATGCTGCCGTCTCCCCCGGAAGAACCGACGGCGTTGAACAGCGCCTCATGGCCCTCGTAGATGAAATCAGGCACGTTGATGACAGGCACTGGCGCCGGCGGAAGATCAGCACTGAGCGTCATTCTGAGACTGGTTACAATCACGTGGTTATCCGCATCGACGCCGATCACGGCGACGTACATCACGCCCTCCTCGCTGATCAGGTCGGCGCCGTTGTCGATCAGGTAGCCGCCGCTGTTCTTGAACTCCATGAACTGCCAGCTGCCGCGCGCGAAGTTGCTCACCCCGACCCAGACCGTCGGCAATCCTTTCTGGACGGTGACGCTCAGTGGCAGGATAGTGCCGTCCGTCGGAAACCCCGGCAGCGCATAGATCGCCCAGGCCAGGCCGCCGCCCAGCTCGGGGTCCAGGATCAACTCGCCGTCCGCGTGCTGGGCACCAGGCCACTGCGAAGTCAACTGCGGCTCGACCAGCAGCAGGTCGTAGCTGGCGTCGCTGACGCGTTTGCGTGCCAGTCCGCTGGCCGGCAGGTCGGTAAGGTCCGGCAGCAGCCGCACATCGGGCACCCCGCCGCCGTCCGGCGCGGGCTGATTGAGGCCCCCGCCGCCACCGCAGGCGACCGCGCCCAGCAGCGATCCAGCAATGAGCAGAGCGAGCAGTTTACGCGCCATAGTCGATCCTCACGCACTGAGAGGTTCGGGTGATTCCCCGTAGTTATTCTACCGTGCTGCGACCGATCAGGCGCTCAGCTGCCGTCCATTGGGCTGAACCCGGGCCCGCTGGCTGAACACGTGGCGCACCACCGCTTCTTTCTGCTCGCGGCGCTCCAGCTGCCGCATCGAGCGCACCAGCGCCAGCGCCTCGTCAGTATCGGGCGGCTCAATGCCCATTTCGGCGCAGAGCTGCATTACATAAAGCGCCCGCTCAATATCGTGGGGCTGCATCGCGGCCCACCCTCCATTGCCATTCCGGGCGTCGGCCTGCGCGCCGTCGCTCCGGCCCGGCCCGCCGTTCCGCCTGGAATCATCCAACAGCCTTGCAGCACACGTCCGGCAACCATCCACAACCGCCGTCGCCAGTACCCCCGCGCGCTCTGCCGATATGATACCACGTCTCATACCATGTTGATCGGCAGCCGGGCCCGTCTTCGGTAGCGGCGGGTTTCAACCCGCCGACATTTGAATCGCGGGGCTGAAGCCCCGCCTACCGGGTAATCGCGGGGTTGAAACCCCGCCTACCGCGGTATCGCCGCGCTCACGCCCGGGCGTTGCGCTATGATTGCGCTATGGACCGGCGGCTTGAGGCGCTGTATCTGCTGGCTCGCGCCCGCAACTTCTTTCCCCGCCACCACGATCTGATCGCCGGGCAGCTGGGCGGCCTCGAGGCGCTGCCGGAGCTCAGCGACGACGACTTCGAGCGGCTGGAGCTGCAGGCCGGCCACAAGCAGCGCCTGCGCGACGCGCGCCGCAACGTGGACCCCGCCGCCGAGCTGGCACAGCTGAGCGAGCAGGGGACCGCGCTGGTCGGCTGGGACAGCCCGCAGTACCCGGAACTGCTGGCGCAACTGCCCGACGCGCCGCTGCTGCTGTTTGCCCGCGGCGACGCGCAGCTGATGCGCCACGAGGGGATCGGCATCGTCGGCAGCCGCAAGTGCAGCGAGCACGGGCGCACGCTGGCGCACCGGCTGGGCGGCGAGCTGGCGGAGCTTAAGGTGCCGGTGGTCAGCGGGATGGCGCTGGGCATCGACGGCGCCGCCCACCGCGGGGCGCTCAGCGCCGGCGGGCCGACGGTGGCGGTGCTGGGTTGCGGCGTCGACGTGGTCTACCCCCCGCAGCATCAGGAGCTCTACGAACAGCTCTGCGAGCGCGCGCTGGTGATCAGCGAGTATCCGCCGGGCACCGCGCCCCTGCGCGAGCACTTCCCCCAGCGCAACCGGATCATCAGCGGGCTGAGCCGCGGGGTGGTGGTGGTCGAGGCGCCGCTGGGCAGCGGGGCGCTGATCACGGCGCGGATCGCCACCGAGCAGGGACGGGCGGTCTTCGCCTATCCCGGGCCGCTGAGCAGCCCCTACAGCCGCGGTACCCACGACTTGATCAAGCGCGGCCAGGCCCAGCTTACCGAAGGCGTTGACGATATCCTGGCCGAGTTCGGCACCAGCCGCGCCGCTCTGCGCCTCGAGCGCCTGCCGCAACCCGGCGCCGCACCGGCTCCGGCGGAGGACAGCGCCCCGCAAGCCGCCCCGGAAGTGGCGGCCGCCGCGCCCGCGCTGGAGCTCAGCGCCGACGAGCAGCGGCTGCTCAGCGCCCTCAGCTACGAGGGCACCCACGTCAACGCGCTGGTGCGCAAACTGGGGCTCGACACCCAGGACTGCATCGCGCACTTGACGATGCTGGAGATCAAGGGTTTAATCTCCGCCGCTGGCAGCGGCTATTATGTGCGCTTGTAGGAGCAGCGGTAGAGCACTGGCGGAAGCGCGGCCGCGGCCAAGCGAGGTTTGCTGATGGGCAAGAAAGTAGTAGTAGTCGAGTCGCCGACCAAGGCGCGCACGATCACGCGCTATCTGGGCGGCGACTATAAGGTGGTCTCCACCGTCGGCCATATCCGCGACCTGCCCAAGAGCAAGCTGGGCGTCGACATCGAGGACGGCTTCAAGCCCGACTACCAGACGATCAAGGGCAAGACCAAGACGATCAAGGCGATCAAGGACGCCGCCAAGGGCGCCGACGAGATCTACCTGGCGCCCGACCCCGACCGCGAGGGCGAGGCGATCGCCTGGCACGTCGCCGAGATCCTCAAGCTGCCGGTCAAGCGCATCGAGTTCCACGAGATCACCAAGCGCGCGGTGCTGGCGGCGCTGGAGACTCCGCGCGAGATCGACTTCGACCGCGTCAACGCCCAGCAGGCCCGCCGTGTGCTGGACCGCCTGGTCGGCTACCAGATCAGCCCGCTGATGTGGCGCAAGATCAAGCCGGGCCTCAGCGCCGGCCGCGTCCAGAGCGTCGCGGTGCGGCTGCTCTGCGAGCGCGAGACCGAGATCCGCGCCTTCACCCCCAGCGAGTACTGGAGTTTCAGCGGCGAGTTCAGCTGTGCCGGCCACGAGCCGTTCAGCGCCGAGCTGACGCGGATCGACGGTAAACGCCTCAGCCGCCCCGGCGAGGACCTGCGCCGCGAGGAGGAGCTGAACGGCAATACGATCGTGATCGCCGGCGAGCAACAGGCCCAGGAGCTGGCCGCGCGGATCAAGGCCGAGACCTACAGCATCGGCGAAACCGGTATCCGCGAGCATCAGCGGCGCGCGCTGCCGCCGTTCACCACCTCGACGCTGCAGCAGGACGCCGCCCGCAAGCTGGGCTGGACCGCGCGCCGCACCATGAGCATCGCCCAGCAGCTCTACGAAGGCGTCGAGCTGGAAGGCGGCAGCGAGGGTCTGATCACCTATATGCGCACCGACAGCGTGCGCGTCGCGCCCAGCGCGATCGACGAAGCCCGAAGTGAGATCGCGGGGCGCTACGGCGACCGCTACGTGCCCGACAAACCCAACGTCTACAGGGCCAAGAAGGGGGCCCAGGAAGCCCACGAGGCGATCCGGCCCACCAGCGCCCGCCGCGAGCCGGACGCGATCAAGCCGCGGCTGTCCAGCGACCAGTTCAAGCTCTACCGGCTGATCTACCGGCGCTTCCTGGCCAGCCAGATGCCACCCGCCGAGTTCGAGACCCGCAGCGTGGAAGTCACGGGCGGCCCGTTCCTGTTCCGCGCCACCGCCACCAGCGTGACCTTCAACGGCCATCTGGCGGCGTACGGCGAGGAGCGCGCCGCCGATCAGCAGGCGCGCCCGCTGCCGGCCGTCGCCACCGGTGACGCCGCCCAGCTGGGTGAACTCAGCACGGCTCAGCACTTCACCAAGCCGCCGGCCCGCTACACCGACGCTACGCTGGTGCGCGCGCTGGAGGAGAACGGTATCGGCCGGCCGTCGACCTATGCCCCGATCATCGAGACGATTCTGCATCGCGGGTACGTGGTGCGCGTCGGCCGCCACTTCGAGCCGACCGAGTGGGGCTTCGTCACCACCGAGATGATGGAGCATTACTTCCCCGACATCGTCGACGTCGGCTTCACCCGCGAGATGGAGGCGATGCTGGACCAGGTCGAGCACGGGCAGGCCGACTGGCGCGACGTGCTGCAGGGCTTCTACGGCCCGTTCAGCGAGCGGCTGACCGCCGCCGGCGAGGAGAAGCGCTACTTCAAGGCCAAGCCGCAGGAGACCGAGCACCGCTGCGACAAGTGCGGCAGCGTGATGGTGCTGCGCCACGGCAAGTACGGCCGGTTCCTGAGCTGCTCGGCCTACCCCAAGTGCTCCAACATCCGCAACGTCGACAAAAACGGCAACATCGTCGACCGCCCGGTCAGCGAGGCCGGCCAGGAGGTCGAGCGCCCCTGCCCCAGGTGCGGCAGCAGGCTGGCGGTCAAGGTCAGCCGCTGGGGCACGAAGTTCGTCGGCTGCTCGTCGTACCCCAAGTGCGACTACACCAGCGAACTGCAGACCCAGTGCCCCAAGTGCGGCGCGGACCTGATTAAGCGCCGGCTGCCGAACCGGCGGGTGATCCTGATCTGCCAGGCCAACGAGGACAGCAAGGGCGAGAAATGCGACTTCGTGCTGTGGGGCAAGCCGCTGCTGGAGAAGTGCCCGCTGTGCGGCTACTTCCTCGCCGAGCAGAAGATCCGCGGCACCGACCGCTGGCGCCGCTACTGCAGCAACACCGAGTGTCCCAACCATCAGGGCGTCGGCGGTGACGAGGACTTCGCCGCCGAGGAGAGCGGCGAAACGGCGGCCACGGAATAGCACCGAGGCGGCAGGCAGGCATCGATCATGTTTGGACTGGGCGGCAGCGAGGTACTGGTAATCGCGCTGGTGGCGCTGCTGGTGTTCGGGCCCGGCCGCATTCCGGAAGTGGTGCGCACCATCGCCCGCGGCTACAAGGAACTGGCCAAGCTGCGCCAGCAGGTGGACTCCACCGTCGCCGAGTTGCGCCAGGACATCAACCTCAGCGCCGAACTGGAAGACCTCAGCCCGCGGCCCGCCGCTCTGACCAAGCCCCGCGCCGCTTCGTCCGCGACGGCCACCCCGCCCCCCGTGCCACCGGCCGGCGGTGACAGCGACGACTATCTGGCTGCAGCCGGCGATGAGCAGGCTGCACCGGAAGCGACGCAGCCGGACGACGCCCGGCCGCCGGAGGGAAATGCGCCGTGAGCGCCGACGACACTCCCAAGACGGGTGCGGCCGAGCTGACCTTCTGGGATCATCTCGGCGAGCTCAGGCGCCGCATCTTCGTGGCCGTCCTGGGGCTGCTGGCCGGCATGGTGGTGGCCTTCGTCTTCCGCAGCTGGCTCTACTCCCTGCTGATCCGGCCGCTGCACGTCGCGGCGCCCGAGGTCAATCTCAAGTTCCTGGCCGTGCAGGAGCCCTGGGTGGTCTACATCAGGCTGGCGCTGTTCGGTGGGCTGGTGCTGGCCTCGCCAGTGGTGCTCTGGCAGGCCTGGGCCTTTATCTCGCCGGCGCTGAAGCCAAGCGAGAAGCGCCTGATCGCGCCGATCCTGCCGATCGTGCTGAGCCTGTTCGCGGCGGGCGTGCTGTTCGTCTACTTCGTGCTGCTGCCAGTCAGTATCGGCTTCCTGCTGGGCTTCGCGCACGAGACCGCCGAGCCGGTGCTGACCCAGGAGCGCTACTTCGGCTTCGTCACCATGTTGTGCCTGGCGGGCGGCGTCTTGTTCCAGCTGCCGGCGGTGCTGGCGGTCCTCGGCTGGCTGGGCCTCGTCGACGCCCCGTGGCTGTGGCGCCGCACGGGCTGGGCACTGGTGGCGCTGATGATCCTCGCCGCGGTCATCACCCCGACCGGCGACGCGGTCAATATGCTGGTGCTGACCGCCCCGCTGCTGGCGCTCTATCTGATCGGCGTGGCGGTGGTCTGGATCATCCGGCGCGGCCGGCGAAGCTAGCGGCCGCAGCCCACGGGTATACTCAGGTGTAGCGCGCGCCGCATACCGGCGCACTACCGGCTCTGACGTGGGACAGCAAGGCGGCATCAACGCGGCAGCCCGCCGCAGCGGCGGTGCCGCGGTCCAGTCCGAGCGCAGGCCGGCGGGTCCGGCTCTCCCGGCAAGCGGGGGCAGTGGTAGGATTGTATGAGAAGGCGCTCAGTGACAAACCGTGATCAGAAGGCTCAGGAAGAGCGCAACCGGGACTACCTGGAGAACGCGCTGATCCACTACCTGGATTTTCTGTCCCAGGTGTCGCTGCTCACCCATCCGGAAGAAGAGCACCTGACGCGTTCGCTCGCCGACAAGACCAACGAACCGCTGGTGCGTGAGGAATCCCGCCGCCAGCTGATCGAGGCCAACCTGCGGCTGGTGCTGAACATCGCCAAGCAGTACCGTCACATGGGTCTGCCGTTCGCCGACCTGATCAGCGAGGGCAACATCGGGCTGATGACGGCGATCGACAAGTTCAAACCCGAACTGGGCCACCGGCTGAGCACCTACGCCACCTGGTGGATCCGGCAGCGGATTCTGCGTTACATCATCTCCAACCAGTCGATCATCCGCGTGCCCGAGCATATCATCGACAAGATCAACAAGCTGCGCAAGGAGACCGAGCGCTTCCGCCAGCGCGAGAATCGCGAGCCGACAATCGCGGAGCTGGCCAGCCAGAGCGGAATGAGCGAGGAAGACATCCGGCGCTACAGCAGCGCGGTGCCCTACGTGATGTCGCTGGAGAGCGGCTTCGAGCACAGCGACGGCGACGAGATCCAGGAGTCGGCCCAGCCAATCGCCGACCGCATCGCCGGGGACAACGAGCTGTTCCTGCGCACCATGGACGAAATCACGGTGCGCTCGCTGCTGAGGCACCTCGACGACAAGGAGCGCTACGTAATCTGCCGCCGCTTCGGCCTGGAGGTCGAGGACGGCAGCGAGGGCGGCGTCAGCCAGATCGACGACGGCGCGACGCTGGAGAGCCTGGCCCGCGAGCGCGGCGTCAGCCGCGAGCGCATCCGCCAGATCGAGCGGGAGGCGCTGCGCAAGATGCGCAAGGCATATCTGGGCCACTCGGCGCGCGGCAAAACCTAGCGCCGCCCGGCCCGCATCAGGCCCCGGAAAACGAAGCGCCCCGCCGAAGCGGGGCGTCTGTCGTTCGACACTGGACCGAGTGCTAGTCGATCGCGTCCTTGAGCGCCTTGCCAGCCGTGAACTTCGGAACCTTGCGGGCGGGGATGGTGATCTTGGCGCCCGTCTTGGGGTTGACACCCATCCGCTTCTTGCGACGGGTGGTGCTGAAGGTGCCGAAGCCCGTGAGCTGCACGCGGCCGCCCCTCTTCAGCTCCTTGGTGACGATGTCGATCGTGTGCTCGACCGCCGCCTTGGCCTTGGTCTTCTCCATGCCAGCTGCCTTAGCGACCGCATCGATCAGATCGGTCTTGCCCAACGGTTTCCTCGCCATAGCTATCCTCCAAAGTGGTATTGGATAAAGCTAGATATAGCGGGAAAAAACGCCCTTGTCAAGCCTTTTGGCCAGAATTGATCCGGAATCTCGCGAATTTGGCTCGCTGAGCCCAATCCGGATGCCCGCTGAGCGCGATGTGGATAACCATAATCGTTGTTGATAACCCATGCAATGCGGGCGGGAGACGGAGCTCTCTATCGACAGAACTGCGACTTAGTCTCACTTATCGCCGCCCTGCGGGCCTGTGCGCTCCGCTGACGACCTCGCCGGCACGTTGTTAAATCGGGCTGAAAAGCGCCCGCAACCGCCGGTTGTCTAGGTACAATCCCCTCAGCATGATCACTGCCACAGCGCGATACACACTGCTGCTGCTGCTCGCCGCCGCTCTGCTGCTGGCGAGCTGCGATCCGATGGGCGACAAGGGCACGGTCCAGCTGCTCAGCGGAGCGGAGCAGTCGCTGGCGGCGATCGGGCATCCCAGTCCCCGGGACCTGTCCGCCGCGGACACGGCCCCCGAGCCGCAGATCAGCCCCTGGCAGTGCGCCCTGGGCGAGGATCAGCAGCCGCTGCGCAGCGAGACGGCCGCGGAGACGGAGGACGGCCTGCGGCTCAGCTGCGGCGACCGGCAGATGGCCTGGGCGGTCTACGTCGCCGGCGGGCTTGAGGGCGGGCTGCGCCCCAGTGCACTTGAGCTGAGCTTCGCCGAGCGGGAAGGGACGCTGTGGCTGGGTCTCGCCGATTTCGCGCGCGCCAGCTGGGAGTGGCAGCAGCTGCCCGAGGGCCCCGCCGTCGAACTCGGCATCGACTCCGACCTGGCGCTGGCGGAGAGCGAGGCCCTGTACTTCACCCTGGCCGTCTACAACGGCGACAGCGCGACGTTCAGCGGCGGCGAAGTCACCGCCGACGAAAGCCCCCAGCCCGATCCCGAGCCGGAGCCGGAACCCGAACCGGAGCCGGAGGAGCCTGCCGGCCCGGAGCTTGTCGGCGCCTACATCTCCCTGGGCTACTGGGATGAGGACAAGATCAACGCCACCTTCGCGGGGCTGGCCGACGCCGGCGTCAACTTCGTGATCGACTACGCGCTGACCGCCCCGGAGGACGAATACTGGCAGGCCGGGTTCCAGCGCTATCTGAATGCGGCGGCCTTCCACGGCATCGGGGTGGCCTTCTGGCTGAAGGACACGCTGGAGGGCATGACGCCGCTGGCGCCGGGGACGCACCTGACCGATACCGTCGCCCAGGTCGCGGCGTTGAAGAAGCACCCGGCGATCACCGCCTGGTACATCCACGACGAGATCCTACCCTCGATCGCCGGCGAGGCGGGCACCACGCGCTATTCGATGTCGCTGGAGCAGATGCAGCAGCTCTACGACCTGATCCACTTAGAGGATCCCAGCCGGCCACAGATCAGCGTCTGGCACACCCTGCCCAGCTTCGAGCTGTTCAACCTGATCTACACGGACCAGTACACGCCCTACGGGCGCCCGGACTGGATGCTCAGCGAGGCCGCCTACGAGCAGGCGCTGAGCGACATGCTGAGGGAGACCTGCGACTGGGTGATGATCGACAGCTATCCGGTCGGCGCCCCCTGGCGCGACGGCGGCAGCCCGCCGCCGGAACTGGACGTGATGGCGCTCACTCAGCGCGCCGCCACCCTCAGCGGCCCGGCCCAGCCGCTGGTGTTCATCTTCCAGGCCTTCAGCTGGGCGCAGTACGATCCGGTGAACGCCGCCGGCGCGCCCTTCCCGACGCGCGACGAACTGGATCGGATGCTCTGCGGCGCGCACACCTTCGGGGCCGACAGCGTGATCGCCTACTCGTGGTTCGACCTGGTCGAGGATCTGCCGGGCCGCGACATCGACGGGCGCGATACGGCGCTCTCCAATCTGCTGGACCTGCTCAGCGCGCTCAATTCTGCGGGCTGGCCCGAGACCGAGCTGGCGATGGGCGCCGCACCGGTCTATCTGCCCGTCAAACCGCCGCTGCCGCCGGAGCCTGCTTCACAGCCGTAAGCATCGGGTCCGTCTCGGGCGGGGCAGGCATCTCGATCACCTGCGCCACCAGGGGCCTGAGGTAAGCGTCCACCTCCGCCATCGTACGCGGCCGCTCTGCTTCCGGCAGGCTGTCGAACAGCGAGCGCGCGAAGCCGCGGCCGCTGTGGGTGGCGCGCACCTCGCCGAAGCCGGCATCCTTCAGCATCCGCATCCAGGTGCCGCCCGCCGGGTGGATGGTGTCGCAGACGGCAGCGGAGGTCACGTGACCGGCCAGTTCCCCGAGCAACTCCTCCGTCAGGGCGTCGTAGCCGAACTCGGCACCGTGGGCCCTGAACAGGGCGTCGATTCCCTCGCCGCTGAGGTCCACCGTCAGCCGGTATTGCCGCGCCCGCTCGCCGGCCAGATCCCGCACGTGCAGGATGACGTGCCGTGGCTGGGGCTGGTCGCGCCAGCGCCACAGCTCGCGCTCGCGGCCGCCGCGGTAGCGCTGAAGCGCCTCGTAGCACATCCTCAGCCGACCGCCGGGCCTCAGCACGCGGCAGAGCTCCCGAAGCGTGGCCCCGGGATCGGGCGCCTGCTCGACGGAGGAGGCGGCCACCACGCCGTCGAACTCGCCGTCCTCGAAGGGCAGCGGCTGGCCGGGCGGGCAGCAGACGAACCGCGCGTTGCCGATCCCCAGCCGCGCGGCGTTTTCCGCGCAGATTTCCACGCGCCGGGCCGATCCGTCCACGCCGACCACCTCGTCCACGTAGGGCGCGATGATCAACGACGGCCAGCCGTCTCCCGGGCCGAAGTCCAGCACGCGCCCCCCGCCGACGGCCTGGGAGTAGTCGTGGGCGTCGGCGCGGTCGGCGAAGTGCCCGCGCTTCGCGGCGTCGAACTCCTCGTAGATCAGCGGCAGGCTGAATCCCGATTGCGACTCCACATGGTCGTAGATGAAGCCCACCGTGTCGCAGGGATCGAGGCTGATGTTCTGCTCGATCCACTGCGCAGGGTCGAAGGCGCTACGCATCCTCAGTCCTCCCGATGGCCGGCCAGCATCCGCTCGAGCGCCGCCGCCAGTTCCGGCGCCCGCTGCGAGCCGATCAGCAGGTGCTGGCCGCTGTTCAGCTCCAGCCGCACGCCCTGGTTGCCGCTGGCGTTGTAGGCCTTGCCGCCGCGCCCCATCCGGATGCCCCAGCCCCCGTAGTCCGTCAGCGGGTTATAGCTGCCGGCGGCCGCGCTGATAATGGTCTCCGGCGCGATCCGCACGTCCCGCAGATGAAAGGGGTAGAGCCGCACGTAGACCGCGTCGGCGCGCACTTCGGTGCGCAGGTTGGCGACGATGAACAGCCAGGGCAGGCCGAGACCGAACAGCAGCAGGAACACGATGATCAGCGCGTCGGGCGCCGGCCGGTCGCCGAACGGCTGGCCGAGCAGGATCTGCCGGATGAAGGCGTCCCACTGCAGGAACGCCACGCCGATCACGATCACCCACAGCCACCACTGGGTGAAGCGCTGAGTCTCGCGGAAGTAGACCTCGCTCACATCGGCCGCTGGCATCACAGCACTATAGCAGCGGCGCGGCGGGAAACCCGGCGGCGCGGTCGAGCGTCTACTTATCCATGCTGCTGCCAGCGGACTACGTCGCGCTCGCGGGCTGCGTGCTGCTGGGCATCGTGCTCAGCCTCAGCACGCTCAGCGACCAGCCGCGGCTCTATGTGCCGGCCTATGCGCTGGCCGCGGTAGTCTTCGTCGTCCACGTCCTCGACTCGCTCTTCGACTTCATCTGGGTCTGGCTGGTGCCGCATCCGGCGGCGGCAGTACTGATGCTGGCGGCGGTCTGGGGCCCGCTAATCGCTGTGGTGCTGGGCCTGACGCGGCGGCTGGAGCGCACCCGGGACCGGCGCGCGCTCTACGTGCTGACGGTGCTGGTGGGGCTCTACGGGGTGTTTCTGGTCGGGCGGCAGCTGGTCGACCCGCAGGTCAGCCCGCGCAGCTGGTGGGAAGGCGAGGTGCTGATGCAGAGCACGGACTCCACCTGCATCGCCGCGGCGAGCTGCACCTACCTGCGCACCCTGGGCGTCGAACTCAGCGAGGCCGAGGCGGTCGCGCGCGGCCTGATCAGTGGTAACAGCGGCGGGACCCAGGTGCAGGCCTGGCGAATCCTGCGCCTCAGCCTGCCGCCGGAGTACGAGGTCTCGATCGCGCCGCTGAGCCGCGCGCAGCTGACCGAAAGCGGCCGCTGGCACATCGTTTCCGTACGCTGGGCCTTCGCCGTCGGCCACGCGGTGGTGGTGCGCGTGGAGGACGGCGGGCGGCGGGTGCGCGTCCGCGACCCGCTGGCGGGGGAATACACGAAAAGCTGGGACGAGTTCGCCGCCGACTGGCTGGGCGTCGGGATATGGGCGGAGCGGGAAGCTGACGGCCCCGGCTGGGTCTAGTGCTGCGCGGCTGCTACCCGTGGCCGGAGTCTACGTCCCTCTGCTGCGTCTGCTATGCACATCCAGGAATTTCCAGTCCGCCAGGCGGTGGGACGCCTCGAGCGTGAAACAGGGCTCCAGCCACAGCCGGAGCATGGGAATGGTGTGCACGTAGCCGCGGTAGACGCTTCGCTCATCGCGCGTGCGGTTGTGCAGTTCGATGGTGAACTCGCCCCGTTCCGACTCGTAGCTATGATAGCGGGCGGCGATCTCCTCGGGTTCCTGCTCGGTGATGCGCTCGGCTGGCTCGGACCACTTGCGCAGGCTCATGACCCCGTCGTAGTACTCGGCAACCAGTCGCGCGCGGGGCCTCAGCGCCGCGTGTACGTGGTCGCGGAAGCCGGCCAGTCGCTCGGGTGGGAAGTCCACGAAGGGGTTGCCCAGGATCAGTGCCAGATCGAAGGCCCCGGCCTCGAATTCATAGGCCAGTGCATCGGCCTGGACAAAGGTAACCGCCGCACCGCGCCGGGCGTTTTCCGCTCGGCCCTGCTCGATCAACAGCGGCGAGGAATCGAGCGCCGTCACCTCGGCACCGGCCTCCGCCGCCAGAAACGCCGCCGCTCCCGAGCCGCAGCAGATGTCCAGCACGCGCATGCCGGGCTCGATCAGCGGCCTTATTTCGCGCCAGAGCGGCTCAAGCGTCTTCAGGCGTTCGGCGACGGTCAGCTCGGTAATCGCCCAGTTGAAAACCGGGATGTATGGCTCCTGCATGTGAGGCTACCTCCCGCTGGATCAAGGGGCCGGCTTACCCCAGGGCCTTCTTCACCAGGTCGGGGATCTCCATCGTCAGGTCGGCCAGCGGGATGCCGGCTTCCTCGAAGGCCTTGACCTTGCTCTCGGCGGTGCCCTTGCCGCCGCTGACGATCGCGCCGGCGTGGCCCATCCGCTTGCCCGGGGGCGCCGTCCGGCCGCTGATGAAGCCCACCACCGGCGTCTGCATGTCCCTGACGTACTCGGCGGCTTCTTCCTCGTCACTGCCACCGATCTCGCCGATCAGCACCACGCACTCCGTCTCCGGGTCGTCCTCGAAGTCGACCAGCAGGTCCAGGAACTTGGAGCCGATCACCGGATCGCCGCCGATCCCGATGCAGGTGGTCTGGCCCAGGCCCGCCTCGGTCAGGCCGTTGACCACCTCGTAGGTCAGGGTGCCCGAGCGGCTGACGAGCCCGACCGGCCCGGGCGTGAAGATCTTGGCCGGCATGATCCCCACCTTGCACTGGCCGGCGGTCACCACGCCGGGGCAGTTGGGGCCCACCATCCGCGCGCCCATGTGCTCGACCACGTAGTTGTACTGCCTGAGCGCGTCCAGCACCGGGATGCCCTCGGTGATGTTGACGATCACCTCGACGCCGGCGTCGGCGGCCTCGCAGGCGGAGTCCGCCGCGAAGTTCGGCGGCACGAAGATGCAGCTCACGTCGCACTCCGTCTGGGCGACGGCCTCGGCCACGCTGTTGAACACCGGAATCTTCACGCCGCCATGCTCGACGACCTGCCCGCCCTTGCCCGGCGTCACGCCGGCGACGATGTTGGTGCCGAAGTCCAGCATCGCGGCGGTGTGGAAGGTGCCCTCGTGCCCGGTGATGCCCTGCACGACCACGCGGCTGCTCTTGTCTACGAGAATGGCCATGGTGTGTCCCTGCCTCCGTTGTATTCGCGGCGGAAGAATTCTAGCATCCGCGGACTGCCACCAGTTTGCCCTCAGCGCAGCCTTTTCGACAATGCCCGGAACCAGTTGGTCGTACGCGGGGTCCAAAGCAGTACGATTCTGAGAGCATGGGGTGTGCTATGTGGTATCGCGGCGTCAGCATTGCTTTGCTGCTGCTCATCTGCGCTGGCTGCGGTTCAGGTGCGCCGGCGGGATCAGCTATGTCAGGGGCGGGTGACTTGGCCGGCGGTGACGCCCTGTCGACGGCGGACGTCGATTCGCAGCTCTGGGCCGAACTAACGGCGGAGCTTGAGCGGGCGATCGGGGCCGCCGGGCGGCGCGAGGCCAGCCAGCAGGTGCCCGACGGCGAGGGCAGCCGCGTCAGCGATCTCGCCATCACACAGCTGGATGAAGGCGTTGTGTTCGCCTGGGCCTACGCCAATCCGGGAGACTACAACCAGGACGGGCTGGTGGGCGTCAGCGATCTGACACCCGTCGGCGTCTACTTCGGCGCGGCCGAGGGCGATCCGCAGTGGCCCTGGGCCCGGGTGGCGGACGGCAGCGGGGACGGCCAAATCACGGTTGCCGACATCACCGCGATCGGGCAGAACTGGCTCAACCAGATCAGCGGCTACCGGCTGGAGACGGCGCCCGCCGCGGATGCCGCCCTGTGGGAGCAGGTCGCGGAAGCAACCATCGCCGACGGTCCGATACCGGCTGCGGGGGGACTGCGCCGCTATGAACTGGAGCTGGCTGATCCGGTCGACGGCAACTGGTACCGCGTCACGCCGTATCTGGGGGAGGTCACTGGGTTGGCGGGCGACGCCGTGCAGTACATCGCCCCCGAGCCGAACCTGACCTGGGCGCATACAGTGGGCACCTCGCACTGGGATCTACCAGGCGGCCTCGCGGTGGACAGTGAGGGCAACATCTACACAGCCGGCAGTCTGCATCTGGCCAGCTACGATGTTGACTCAGAAGCCTGTTACATCGCTAAGTGGGCACCGGATGGGGAATCGATCTGGGCCCTGGGGGGGCAGACTGAGTTCTACGACCAGATGTACCAGCTGGTGCTGACCGGCAGTGGCGATCTGGTCGGTCTGGCGGACCTCTGGGACAACGAGGAATCCCGCAGGTACTACGTTCTGATCGGAGTCAGCACGGACGGCAATGTCGTCTGGAACCGCGAGATCACCTGCAGCCCGAGACTGAGCAACGTGCAGCTCAGCGCCGCTCCGAACGGTGACCTGCTGCTGTCGGGAACGGTAATACTCGGCGACGGGGAGGAGTGCGGCGTGCTGGCGGCCCAGTTATCGCCGGATGGCACGCCCCGCTGGCAGCGGGCGGTCATTCTCCCCAGCGCGGACTACACCGCCTGCACGCGGCTGGTCACTGACGGGCAGGGCTTCATCTGGACCGGCGTAATCATGAACTACTTCAGCGCGGAGCCGGACTTCGAAATGGCCATCCTGAAGCTCAGTCCCACCGGGGAGGTGGAGCTGGCCAGAATCTGGGACACGACAAGGATCTCTGATGACGGAGACCTGATGTCCTGGCACAACGCCTTCGGCGGCGCCCCGACCGGCGCCTACCTGATCGGTCGCATCGCGGTCGACGAGCTGCAGCTCTATTCGACCGTAGTCATGCGGGTGGCAGGTGACGGTACGGTGGCCTGGACCCGCGAGTACAGCAGCAAGGATGACTACATCGACTACTCGCAGCACATCTATCCATGCGAGATAGTCCACACGTCCGGCGGGCACCCCCTGCTTGTTGGCTCCTACTGGTATCAGAACGACGAGCCGGAGCAATACTACCTCGAGGAGCTGTTCGTACCCCTGGCGGACGCCACCGGCATTCCGCTGGCCGATGCTGACGCCTACAGGCCCTTCAACCACAGCTACGCTATGAGCCAGCGGACGACCTGCACCACGATCACCGACGATGCGCTGGTACATCTCGGCATCGCGGAAGCCGCCATCGGCGAGTGGGGTACGCGCCACGTCGATTCGACCGAAATCACCGTGGTGGAGTTCACTGACCTTGGCTACCGGGTCGAAAGCGCCAGCCTGCAGCTGGCCGACCTGAGCATCAACTGGAGCAATGCCGAGGTCGCGCTGGACACCGTCGAGCAGATCGGTGAGGAGCCTCTGGTCTCAAACGACGGCGTGGACCTGCTGCTGCTGAGCCGGGAATCCTACTAGCAGCGCCCCGGATCAGTCGTCCGCGCAGTCAGCAGCGAACGGACAGCTGGCGCAGTCGCCGTCCTCGCAGGCGGCGGCGGTCTCGGCATCAGCGGTCGCATCCTCGCCGGTATCCTCATTCGCGGCGCCATCCTCGGCCGGTTCTTGCTCGTCGTCTCCGCCCGCGCAGCCGCCGCCGAACAGCCGGTCATCGGCGGCCGGGCAGTCCGCGCAGCTCAGACCCTCGATTCCGCAGGGCGCCACGGTCGCCGCGGCGCTCTCGCCAGACGCGTCAGCTGCAGCGCCATCAGCAGCGACGACGGCCTGCTCCGTCTCAACTTCCAGGTAATACGCCGGAATCACCCACGGCACGGCGATCACGCCGGCCAGCGTGAGCAGCGCAGCCCAGCTGCGGGCGGCGCGCAGGCCGCCGAGAAAGCGCTGCCACGTGCTCAGCACCCAGCCCCAGTGCAGCCAGAGGTGCACGATGATCAGGATCAGCATCAGCATCGCGGCCCAGAAGTGGATGTCGCCCCACCAGTGGCGGCTGTGGCCCAGCCAGACCTTGACGCCCGCCTCGTCGCAGGTGCCCGGCGGCAGGATCCACTTCATGATCATGCTGCTGCCCAGCAGCACGCAGAACGCCGCCAGGGTGGCCAGGTTGATCCAGAAGTTCAGCGCCGTGCGGCTGACGGTGCGCGACGCTGCCGGCCCGGCATCAGATTCAAGTGCTCTGCTGCTCAAAGATACCCCCGCCGGTATACTGACCGGCCGGGGAATTCTACCAGCCTGCTGCGCCGGGGGCTAGTCCCTGAGCTCGCGCAGGCGCCTGAGGCAGTCCGGCAGCTGGCTCAGGTAGTGGCGGTAGGTGTCCTGCGCGCGGCCGTCGCCCTCACTGCGGGCCAGCCGGTAGAGGTCGCTGAGGTACTCCCAGGCCTGCTCGAAGTGCTGCTGCTCGATCAGCTCCTCGGCGCGGGCGTCGCGGAAGTGCGCGTATCCCGTGCGGCTGACGCTGATGCCGCTGAGGGGATCGAACATGGTGCCGCCGTGCTCATCGCGCTCGCGCTCCTCGCGGAGCCTTTCGATGTCCCCCATCCCCACGCGGCGTTTGCGCTCCTGCTCCTGCTGCTCGCGCTCCAGTTTGCGGCTGCGGAAAGCCGGGTCGGTATCGCGGACGTTCATCACCAGCAGGCCGATGTAGTAGAGCGGCACCCCGATCGGTGGCACGGCGAAGGCCAGCGCCCCCCAGAAGCAGCCGTTGCCGACCCGGGTCTCGGCGTCGACGTAGATCCACAGCCCGCTGACGACCATCACGGCCGGGAAGATGATCTTCAGCGGACCCCACTGGCCGCTGTAGCTAATCAGATCGCTCAGCCACTCCATCCGCGCCTGCCGGGCCGGATTGTACCCGATGCCGCGATTCCTAGTAGCGCAAGCGCCCCTGCTTGCGCCCGGCGCGATACTGAGGCGGGCAGTTATGCCCTTCATTCGTCGCTTTGGAGGCAGTAGCTGCCGTTGCCATCGCCGTGGAGGAGCGGATTGGAGATGATGAGCCAACCCTGCGCATTCTTCAGGTAGGGCTCAGCAGTTCCCATCATGGCTGATATCACCCATCCGATTGGATGGTCGTTCGTTGTCAGCAGGTAGTACGGGAATCGTGAATCTACTTCCAGCTCGCTGCAGACTACATCTTCAGGCGCTGCACCGTGCAGGCCGTGAGGTTCCAACATTCTCGGCACTGGGTTGCAGTCCAGTAGCTCAATCGGCATGTTCCCTTCATAGCGGCACCTGCACCAATTCCAGCCCGTACCGTGTGCCCACGGATTCTCCTGCTGTATCGGCAAGCGCCTTCTGAGTAGTCGGCCTGCACCCAGCGCGGCGATGGCCTGTTCGTTATTGATCTCCAACAGCACCATCGGGCACCACCTTTCATTGAGTTGAGCATTACGCCCGTAGACTTCGCGCGTCAACCACTCCCACGCAAGCACCTCTGTACACTCGCCCAGGAACTCAACCGGCAAATGCTCTACCCCGTAGATGACTGGATTCTGCAAGCTACACACTCCCAACTCGTGCCCGTTGACACGGATGGGCCTCGATTCATCAGCCAAGAGGAGGATGCCCATGCGTTCCGGAGATCGCTCCACCACCACGACCGGCCAGCTGATGCTCCGCTCAATCCATGGCACGGGATCGATGTCAACGTATGTGGGCCTCAGCAGCCAGGCGGTCACGCCGGCAGCCGCGGCGAGGAACAAGACGACTACTGCGACCCAGAATGGCCAGCGGCGCGGATTGAGCAGCACTGATCTCAAAGCAGCACCTTGCTCAGATTGTAACAGCGCCGCCGCCGCTACAATGGTCGCGATGGCTGCATTCCGGGCAATCGGCTGCTGCCTGGCGGGAGGGCTGGCGATCATGGTGCTTGCATCCTGCGACTATCCCGAGCAGGGCTGCTTCGAGCTGGTGGCGCTCGACGCTTACAGCGCGCCCGTGGCCAGCTGGCCGCTTTTGGTCGAGGAGCTGACGGACGACACGCACATGACCTACGGCTTCACCGTGCTGATCCCGGTGGACGGCGACCTGCTGGAACTGCCGCTTCAGAACAGCGAGGACATGACGCGCCGCGCCTGGACGCTGACCCTCAGTCACGCGGACCTGCAGCTCGGCGACCTGGACCTGGAACTCAGCCACAGCGAGGATCGCCTGAGCTTCACCGGCGCCTACCGCGTACCGCCGCCCGTCGAGCTGCCCGAGCGCCCGGCGATGGCCACCACCGATCCCCCGGCGCCGCCGGTCGACACCCGCCCGGGCTACGGCTTCGGCGGCTACGTGCTGCCCGCCGACACCGGCGGGGCGCGGCTGATCATCAATGGCCAGCTGCCCCCGCTCCCCGACGCGCTGACAGGCGTAGCCGGCTTCGAGCTGCGCAGCCTCACCCGCGAGCAGTTCGAGGCGGTGCTGGGCTGCGCTGTCGACGACGCGCTGCGCGTGCTGAGCAGCCCGCGCGAGCCGCTGGAAGTGAGCAGCGAGCCCCCGCCCGCACCGGCGGAGCAGCTAGTCGCGACAGACACGCCGCCGGAAGAGGAGGCTCAGGGCGACGGTGAGGGCGGCGAGGATGACGCTGACCAGGGCGAAGCGGAGCAGCCACCCAGGGGTCCCCCGCTCGGGGGGCGCGGGGGCCAGCGCCCGCGCTGAGCTGCGGCCCGGCTATAATGGACCTGCATGCTGAGGGTGGTATCCGTGTCCCTGGGGTCCAGCAGTCGCGACAAGGTCTCGCGCGCCACTTTTCTGGACCAGGAGGTCGAGCTGAGCCGGGTCGGCACGGACGGCAGCCT
>Ga0180431_10001860_pt1 | contig 28736 bp, 18 predicted proteins | sample SS_ome_11_FD_132459 | JGI IMG/M metagenome (GOLD analysis project Ga0180431, IMG submission 132459) | Hypersaline lake sediment archaeal communities from the Salton Sea, California, USA - SS_1_MS_1 metaG | ecosystem: Environmental > Aquatic > Non-marine Saline and Alkaline > Hypersaline >... | reverse complement strand
CTTCTAATAGCTACGATCGAACATACCGAAATGGTCGGTGCTTTTTACTATGATGAGAAAGATTACATGCAAATCTTGGAGATGATCGTACATTATAACGGTGATGTTGATGCGACAACCAAATATAGTAAAGAAACTGCGCTAATGTTGTTGATTTCGAAAGGAGGATCATTTGATTCTATTAAGTTCCTTGTTGAAAAAAATGCGGACTTGACACTCAAGGACAGTGAAGGAAGAACTGCTCTGGATTACGCCAAACGGAGAGGAAATTTGGAAATTGTTGATCTACTTTCAGAAGAAAAACCAATTACTTTGAATACGGGTAAAAACACAGCCCGATCCCTGAATGATACATATTCGAATTTTATTTTCTAGAAAGAGCTATTATCGTACAGATTCCAAAAAAAAAATCCAAACAAAAAAATTTGTAAAATAAATAAAAGAATTCTGTGAAAGTAATCATTTGCGGTTGACACTTTGGACTATTTTACTTTTGGTAGAAAACCCCCAACTGCCCAAACATTTTTTTGATTCACTTGCCTTAACCGATGGACTCCACCGACTCTGCTGACCGATATCTTTTTCGCCTACCCAAGGATTTTGTAACCGAATATGCGAAAAAGACCCCGCCCTTTGGATTCAATGGGCTGGGAGAAGTTACGTACCGACGTTCCTATTCTCGCCTAAAAGAAGATGGGACAAACGAGGAGTGGTACGAGACGGTAGAACGTGTGGTCAATGGGACCTATACGATGATGCATACCGCAGCCATTAAGAACGAGCATTCTCCCTGGATTGAGGACAAAGCCCAGAAATCGGCCAAAAAAATGTATGACAAGATGTTTCACATGAAGTTCTTGCCTCCTGGTCGTGGCTTGTACGCCATGGGCACCAAGATCACCGACAACCTCCAGCTTTATGCCTCGCTTAATAACTGTGGTTTTGTATCTACGCAAGAACTGTGGGAATGTGAACCAAAAGAACAACGTACCAAACCCTTTGAATTCCTCATGTTGATGAGCATGATGGGTGTTGGTGTCGGATTCGATGTCAAGGGAAAGGGATCTTTCTCCATTCACGAGCCTGAAACCGAACGTAAATTGATTACCGTTCATGATTCCAGGGAAGGATGGGTATCATCTACCATGCTGTTGCTACAGAGTTACTTTTGTAGTGGGAAAAAGTCCATGGTGTTTGACTATTCAAAGATTCGACCCAAAGGCACCCCGTTGAAAACTTTTGGTGGGATTGCCCCTGGACCTGCCCCGCTGAAAAAGCTGCACGATTCTCTTATGAAAATTCTGGATGCCAAGATCGACAAGCCAATCGATACCAACCTGATTACCGATATTATGAACTTGATTGGAACCTGTGTGGTGGCCGGAGGTGTGCGTCGAACTGCGGAAATTGCTCTGGGAGACATGAACGACCGCGATTTTATACACTTGAAGGACTTTGGTACATACCGGTCTGAATGGATGTGGACATCCAACAACTCGGTTTGTCTTCCCACCATGAACACCATGCCCGAGGGAGAAGCTGTACGGGACCTTCTTCGCTTGACTCTGAGGACAGCGGCCAATGGAGAACCTGGGTATTACTGGCTGGACAACATGCAAGATTTTGCACGTATGAACAGGAGCATGAGTCCCGAAGATCCCATGACCAAGTATGATACGAGGAGGGAGCCTTCGGCTACAGGTACCAATCCATGTGCAGAACAAACCCTGGAATCGTACGAACTGTGTTGTTTGGTGGAGACGTTTCCGCACCTTCATGCGACAAAAGAGGAATACATCCAAACCTTGAAATACGCCTACTTGTACGCCAAGGTGGTTACCACAGGGATGACGCAGTGGAAAGATACCAATCTCATTATCCAGAGGAACCGGCGCGTAGGCTGTTCGATGACCGGAGTGGCCCAGTTTGTGGATACGTGGGGCCGCAAGCGTGTAAGCGAGGCTATTCTATCTTGGCCCAAGGTATACCGCGAGTTTATGGACCAAAAGCTGGAAGACATTATTCGAGACCAAGGACGTGAAGAGTTGATTTCGTGGTGTGAGGATGGGTACCGTGCCATACGTAACTGGGACATTACCTATTCCAATTGGATGAACATCCCCGAATCGGTCAAGGTGACCTCGATCAAACCGTCGGGTACGGTTTCTCTTCTGGGAGGCGCCACTCCCGGAATGCACTGGCCCATTGAGCGCTATTACAAGCGGAGAATACGTATCAACGACTCCTCGCCTCTGCTTCCCGTTTTGAAGAAAGCGGGGTACCATATCGAGAAGGATACGTATGCCGACAACACTATGGTGGTCGAGTTTCCCGTCTACTGCGGTTCCGAGTCAATTCAAAGAGAGTCCGAAGTATCTGCCGAAGACCAAATGGCCATGGCCGCTCTGCTCCAGAGACACTGGGCAGATAACCAAGTTAGTGTCACCATCAAGTTTTGGAAGGTGCCTACGCTGGAGGAGGCCTCTGAGTTTACGTCCTTGTTGGCCATTGCCTTTGCCGAACACGTAGAGGATCTAAAATACTTATTGAGTAGCCGCAAAGTTATGCTTTATTCAGGCGAGAAAAACGATCAAGAAGCAATGGACCAAAGGTGGGCCAAGATGGACCCTATCAAGATTCAGGAGATGCTTTGCGTTGTTGCGGCCGAGTTTGGAAACCTGTATAGGTCCACTGGCCCCACTCGTATGACTCTGCTTAGAAAGTACTTTTCAGGCATACGAGAGGACGAAATGGAGAAGCAAGCCAAGATGCTGCGCGGGATCATCGCCTACCACATGGAGATGTACTTTTCCGTCGAGCTTGCCGCTGCCCATTTGCCAGAAGGCGAAAGAGAGAACGAAGAGCGGATTACCGATATCCTGACGCTGGTGAAAGCCGTGCACATTGCCATGCTTTTGCGCGAGTATTCTGGTAAGCTGAAAGCCGTTTCGTTTCTTCCCATGGAGACCGGGGTGTATGCGCAAGCGCCTTATGAACGCATCAATGAAGTCATGTATGAAGACATGGTTGCGGGTATTACTCCTATAACGCACTGGGACGCGATGCCTCAGCCCGAACAACCTATTGGATGCGACGGGGATTCATGCGAGAAACCTACGGCTGGACCCGGTGGGGGAACGCTGGCGCATTCTTCGACTTGATTTTGGGATTCCGGGGGAAAAACACTTTTCATTAAACATCACCTTTGTCTCCTTGACACGTTACCGTGGAAAACGAACGCATTTCCTCCTCTGTAGTCAGGCCCACGATATGCCCAGTGACTTCACTCATCACTCTGGCTACACGTTCGTCACATTTTGCACCCACATAGGTTTCCATGCAGTCTTGGCATACAGATATATGTTCAGTCACTGTAACATAGAATAGTCGACCACACACTTGACAGGCAACAATGTTACATTCCGATCGGACAACGAAGCATTCCTTGAGCACACGCGGGAAAAAGCTATGGTCTCTATGCCAGACGTGTACGTGTTCCTTTCCAAAATGAGCCTTGTACTCGTCCATCAACATATTGTATGTCTTACCAAAGATGCACAGTTTTGTCTCTTTCGTGACATCGTTTGTCGTAAACGTCACATAATGAACGTCTTCACGCACATAAGTAATCTCTTCAATGGTAAGCCGAAACACCATCCGATCGCGCTTAAGGAACATCTTGTCCATGTGGTCCAAGAACGGGTTGTTGTGATAGTCTATTTCACAGACGCGGTCGTCTCGGTCGACAAACGGTCTTTCTTGGGCTAGAGATAAATCGTCATCGTGTGGGAACGTCTTTGTGTGGAATTCTTTACGTAGTGACTGTAAAATGTCTTGGGTCAAGGCACAGTCCGCGCCAAGTTTTCCTAACAGATTGTACTCTGTATTGTGTTCTGGAACGTTGACACACTTTTGGATGTAAATCTTGTACTCAGAGGGGGGTTTTGCGCCTGATCGGCGGTCTCGGTAGTGAGGGTTAGACCCCCATGACGATATCCAATCACGGTGCATTTTCCAGTCAAAACCCACAGAGACTAGAAAGAGAAAATAAAGAAAAAGAAACAAAAGGCTTCTTTAAAGCAGGCTTGTTTTTGTTTTTGGTAGGGTTTTATCTTTGTTTTTGGGGTTTATTTTTTTTCGGGGATTTTTTTTACACAGAGGATACACGATGCTTCAACCTTTCAAGCAGGATTTGTCTGGCCTCCTCCGGCCCTCTAAGAACACATATCGCAATTGTCATCAATACAAAAAACGAAACAATAGCGCCTATGGGAGTTTTAACCCATCTCGTATACCATTTGACCCACCCCATTTTTTTTTTCTTTGTGTGAATCTTACGCTCCACTCTGTCCCTTTGTTTGGACTTGGACGAGGGCATTGGTGAACCAGTTTTTATAATTGTGCTATGCACACTTCGGGATCTCCCCATCCCCCTCCCCCCTTTCGCCTTATATTTAGAGGAAAAAAAAATATACATCAGACGTAGTGTTTGTTATCCATTTCTTTTTCCCCGCCCTCCCCCTTACTTACCACCACCCCCCCCCTGCTCACTCGTTATGAGGTCTGCCGCTACGCGAAGAAAAATAACCACGGATACGCGTAGGTACACTGTCCAGATACTCCCCTACGCTGTCGAAAATACGATCGCCTGTCTGTTCTTCAACCTTCACAAGCCGCCTTCTCCTCTTTTCTGTGTCCTCGCTTGGGTTTTCAACGTCGGATAATATTGAATCTATCGATTCAGTGATGTTACTTCTTACATTCATTTCTACGGAGGACTCCTCCTGGAGATCATGGTACTGGGTTTTTTCTCCGCCGGTCTTTGCCCTCCTTGTCCGCACAGGAACAGATGGTCCATATTCCTCGCGTGTGTCGCCTCTGTTCATGCGACAAAGGATCGAAACCAATTTTCTCGTATGCTCTCGTTGTTGTGTTAGCTCCTCTCGCAAGTCCTTGACTATAGATGTCCGTTCGGCTTCGCTTCTATACTCGCGTGGTATGGTTCTTCCCAGACGTTTCTTTATCGACCGGAACATGGACGAAGGACGACTGTTGTCGTCAATACGGTTGGCCAAGCGCTGCAGCCGGTCGGAAAGTTCGGTGTTAACTACAAAGTCTGAAACTTTTTCGTACTGGTTGCGCAGTCTTTCCGATTGCAGCCACGGCCAAACGAATGCCCATAGAATCCGCAGTAGGCTTAAAAGAGCGAATAGGGCTAGTAGCACAAACATCCGCACGAGTCCAGTGGAGAATGCGAGGAATCCCAACGCAAAGACCACCAAGAAGAATAGCAATCCTGGTACTCCGGAGAAGACTCCAATTACGAAGCAATTGAATTCTCCGTTGATTAAATCAGGAGATCCCACGGGGTTGGCTGGCGAAGCGTTGGGGAAAGTGATAAAGTCCAATATTTCTCCGAACAGCTCGTCTACATAGAGGTTGTCTAAGAACCACACTATAAAGTCGTCGACGTATCCAAAATCAAATAGGTATTTTTGGAACTCGCCATTTGACAAGTCTTCGATAAAGGGGATTAGGTCGGTGGCCACCCATTCGGTATAAACCGGCGTAAAATAAAAGATAACGAGCCCAAAAAAGGTTACGGTAAAGAACCACCGTATCCTCCTTGCTATAAATAGAACAAATATGACCGCTATCAACAAAAGTCCAAGGAACAGAGCTCTCGACAGGAACACGTTCCATCCGGCCAGAACAGACCTTACGGTAAACTTGGACGTGGCGATAAAATTTTTGACCGAAGCCTTGGTCAAGGTCCACCACCGGTCTAAGAAGGACCCCTTGCTTGCATACCACACTTGGCCGGCCAAGTCGTAGTCAAAGGCCCTACAGTTTGGCACAATCAAGTTGGTCAACGGGACCGTGCGTTCTCGCCTCAGGCATACTTGCTGCCCCATGCATATACATCTGCCCGTATTCCCCGTACATTCCCTGTCCTCGCTTAGTTCCCAGAACAATGATTTGTACGGAAGTCGGGTGGAGTCTGCGCAATGACACGTGGCTCCTCCGCTACAGTCGTCCCGCGTGGTACACGAATTTTCTACGTTGGTGCAATTGAAAATATCCCAGACGTATTTGATGGGGCTCTGCGTAGGAGCCCCTCGGCTATCCATTAGCGGGTCTGGTGGTACGGGTAATATAACGATCAGCAACGGCAAAAGGGCGGTGATAGCTGTGGTAATAATCTTCTCGATTATTGTAAAGATAATCGACACTTGCGGGAACACGTATCGAAGTATCATAAACACTACCTCCACGATAACCAGAACGACGAGCAACACAATCACCGTCAACAAAACCAGCCCGACCTGGAGCACGTAGTTGATGCCGTACACAATGTTGTACAGTATCACTTCGGCCAAGTCTCTGATACTCATCAAAATGTTGGGGCCTGTGATCTCCACATAGTCTGTAAAAATAATCCCGAACCACAACAGAGCGTAGTTTGTCCATATCTTGATAAAATGTTGCGCGAGAGAAGTCGTCAAGGCAACTGGCACAACGGACATGATAATCTCGGGGTTTTTGAAAAGGATTCGAGCCCCCGCGAAGAATCCTAGACGTTCCTGAAGCTTTATATTTCGGCGCAGGCCTTCCATGTTTGTGGACACGGCCTCTGGTGCCGGGTGGGTAAGTCCAGGGAACATTGATCGGTAATGTGCCGCCTGTGCCTCAGTAAGGGTGCTGTTCGCATAAAGACTGTTGCTCCAAGCGCGCTCGCTGAGGGGATCGATCTCCCCGCGTAGAATCTTCTTGCCTTCCTCAATCTCCCTGATATAGTCTTCAGAGGTGTACAGGGGCTTGCCCCCATTGGCCGCTTCCATATCTCTCGTGTACTGTACGTCCTTTTCGGCAGTCCAGTATAAAATATCCTGGGTGATGTTATACAGACGCCTCTTCATACCAAACGTTTTCAAGGCCCCGGTGATCGCCTCGTCGTATTCTGGGCCCCGAATAGCCAACCGATTGACAGCAAAATCAATCTTGTGGGGCGCAAAAAGTGCGGCAGCTCCAATGTGCAAGTAACTTTCCAGCCGAGCGCCAATGCCCCTAATTTGGTTAAGTTCTCGGTACTCCGGATTCTCGGCCTGGTACCGCTTGATAACCGACCGTAGCTGCTTGCGTTCTTCCGAAGAAGTGTACAAGTGGGCGTGTCGTTCGGAAGGCGCGTCGCTATGGTGGTACGAATCGTCGAGGTCTCGCAGGAATTTGTCCACGTTCACGGTAGCTTCGTTCAAATACGACCGCATAAAACGTACACCAGACATCAAGCTTTTGGCGAAATAAACATGTGTCTTGTGTTTGCTGAAGTGGTGCATAGTCTCATCATGCGAAGGGAACCGAACACCCAGCAAACTGGAACTGCCCGTCGATGAAGCGTATCGCAAACCTCCGTTCTCTGGGTCAAAATCAAAACCAGGGAATCGGCTCCAGTCAAATTTGGTGGTTAATAATAACGTGTGCAGCAATATGGTGCTCGCATTCCCACGGAAATTATTGTAGTCTTGCACAAACGGGGCATCCCAGTCCCAATTATTATTCGTAGTGCGCTCCAACCGTTTCATGCGAGAATAGAGACTATTGGGGTCCGCGCGCTGCTCGTCGTATAAACTGGTATCCGGGGCTTCGCCGCTGATCCTGGACCGATACCTTTCTCGCCTTCTCTCAAGCCGGCGCTGAAAAGCTTCTTCGTCTTTGGGCCTGTACCGTTCGGTGTGTGTGGAAGGAGACACTTGTGAAAGGAACAAGTGAAGCAACTTGTCCTTGCGGATCTTTCGGGCGACTTCTTCCGTTATCGTTTCTCGTGTAAAATTTTTGCCAACATAAGGATCGATTCGTGTCCTGTAGTAGGACGCTAGGCGATAAGAAGGTTTCTTTCTGTGAAACCATTTGGTCTCGGCATCTTGGTCTTGGTTAAACGCGTAACATTGATCTTCTTTCAGACATTGTCGGACACCGCGTTCTTCTTCTATGGCATCCTCCACCTCGGATTCTTGTTTCGTGAGGGGACGATTGTTCATCTGCCGCCTGCGTTCTCTGGAGCGCTGAAGAGCAGGATATCCATTGCGCCGTCCATTTGCCTCTTCGTCTTCTTGACCAGCCTCCTTGGTGTCGAAAACAAAGGACCCGTCCTTGAACAAGTTTTTCATGTCGTCTTCTGTATAGTCTTCTCGCTTGTAAAAGACACCTTGGCGCCTCATTTCTTCTCGCTTGCTTAAATCAGGTACCAAATCGAGGAATATGTCAAAGGGGTGGTCATCATTACAGTCAGCCACAGATATGTCCACCTCGTCCTCGCAAAACCCATCTACCACATCAAAGATAATATTACATGTTTCCTTGGCTGTGTCTAGTGCCTCCGACACGTCAATGTTTACCCCTAACCCAATACCGGGAGAATCAAATGCATAACAGAAAAGATCGTCCGAGGGACCGTTGTTGTCGTCGTCATCGCTGTTGCCGTCACCGGTAGATATAGGCGAATCGGGGTTATCGAGGTTAAAATCGAAATCGAAATCGAAATCGAACCCAAAATCGTAATCCAAAATATCGAAATCTTTTCCAAAATCAAGAGAAAACTCGGCAATGTCCAGCGCAACGTTGCAAAAGTCTTCTATTTCCAGTAGAAGTTCCGCCAGGAGTTCATATATTTCCCCGATAAATATGCAGTAGCAATAGAACGCTTCAAACACGGGACATATCCCCATCGCCGCTAATTCAATAATCAGATCAAATATACAGTCGAGAATGGGCAGAATTCCGTTCGAAGCGTCGTCTCTGCATTGGTCTTCAATGCATTCTCCGTCGTCTTCCGCGCAATTCAGACAATTAGCTACGGTAAAATTGACCAGAGGTCCAGCGATGCATTCTAAAAGAGACCCTATAAAGCATCCAAACGAATCGAAACGAATACAAGGGATCTGGAGGATCAGTTCGGCAAAAAAGTCAAAGATCTTTTTCCAGAAGCCGAGGAATATGTCTTCGAAAAACGTTTCTACAAAATCGACTACGCACTCGTTGAAGAAAGTGTCCCAAATGTCCAGGATATCGTCAATAGGAACTTCCTGATCTTCTCCGGACAAAGCGAGCTCCAGCTCGTCCTTGATTAGAGAAAAAACGCCAGGTGCAATTTCGGATATGCATTCAAACGACTCCACTATAAACAAGAATATAGAGTCTGCGATTGCTTGTTTGAAGCAGGTGATGAAGAACATGATGGACGTTGTCAATATGTCCGTGAGAAGGGCAATCACTTCATACGTCGTCTCGTAAATTTCGTACCCAATACCTGACCCGGTGACCTGAGGATACACTGGAAAGACATCCGGGTCCCACCCAAAGTCAAATCCAATGTTGGCCGCGTTCAAAAACTGAGGGTCGTAACGCTTCCAGACTGAAGCGTCTTTGTTCCACCGTGTGAGATTTTTCTTAATCTGCTCTTGTCTACTGGGATCGTTGGGAGCGAGCGACAAAGACATGCGAGCAAAGAGGTCGTTGTACCGCTTTTGTACGACAGGGTTGTTCACAACTTTTACAGGCATCCCATATAGCAGCGCGGATTGCACAGGCGGGTTGAACGTTGTACGCGTAACGCTTCGGAAGTTCGGGCTAACTAAATCGATCCACTCTACTCCAAATATGTTGTCGTCAATGAAATCGTTCACTGTAGCGTCGTCGCACGGGGTTGTGTTTTCCGGGTCGATAATAGTCAATGGCAGGACGGCCAAGCATTTTACGATAAGTTCGATCGCGTTCAGTATCACCATTATTATACAGAAAAAAAATTGATAATAAAAATTCTGAAACTCGCAGTATGGTTCGTACACCAATGACACGAAATCGTTTGCTATGGGCGCTAACCCCCTGAGGTATATATCGTCCAGTATCTGGAACCCCGGGCGCACTGTGTCCGCTATGATTTCATAGTTGGCTACAAAAGCCGCAGTAGCGACCCACGAAAGGAGGAAGAATATCCAAAACGTCCGAAAGGTAAACAACCAGTTACTTAGGCGAAAAGCTCCCACACCAAGGAAGATGGCCGTCAGCACAATGGCCGATATGACTCGCCACGCCAACTGAAACACCGGGGTAAAGAATTGGCGGAAAAACCCCGTAACTATCGAACCGTAGCGTATATCGTCGTCGCGAGTGTCTGTGCGGGACTCTCCGCGTATCGCATCGGCGACACTTTGCATAACATCACGGGAAATGTCAGCGTCCCGTTTGCTCAAAGTGGTTTCCAAATCATCTAGATCACCCAGAATATCTTCTTTGACGCGTTGTTCCAGGTCCGTCAAACTTTCGTCTGAGATACCCGGTGGACCGGCTTCCGTCATCCTTGGGTCCTTATTCCGATGAGCAAATGTAAAATAAAATCTATATAGGCTCTTGTCCCTTTTATTTTACTTTGAGAAAGATGACATATCGTCCATTAAAGTTATTTCACAGGACAAAAATATTTTTTCCTTATTTACCAACATCCTTCTTGATCTTTGATCTCTTTCGATGCAAATACCTCTCGTCTTCCTCCGTCAATTTTCCAGTTTCGTATCTCCTCTTCGCATTCTCAGAAATGGAAAGAACTTCGTTCACTTGCTCTTGGGCCAACACTCCAATAAACATTTTGACGCAATAAGGACATACCTTGGGATGAGAATAATAGTTTCTGCATACCCCGTTTATATTTCCGAACGCTAAAAGAGATTCTTCATAGTATGTGCCACATTCGCTACATTGATGAAAACGAGTAAGTGGTAACACGGTGGTCTTTTCTTTATCCAAAACACCCTTTGTGTTGGTAGAAGATCCCATCATCACATCAACAAAACGGTCCTCGCTTATACGTCCCTTGTCTTTTTCCGCATACTCTATCAAGCCCAAGGCATATGATTCAAGTTTTGTTTCCTCTTTTTCCTGATGTTCCATGCGACTAAGAGCGTTTGATACCTAACTGAGCCCGTACCTTCTTGTGTACATAAATGAAAAAAACAACTCGGGACCTTTTCGCATCTTCGCTTTTACAAGAAAAAAAATCAGGCGAGGAATGTGAGAAAAAAATGCGAGAACACCAGGCAAACAAAGGAAAAAAAACATTCAGACACAGTACCACACATGACCAATCAGTCGTCTCAACTATCATTCAGAAGTGAAGAACACACCCCATCCGAAGATCAAGAGTCGAGAAGAATAAGAAGAAGTGGGGTAGAGATGTTTCAATTACGGGGAAGCGATAAAGTGCTCATTTTCATTTACATTGGGTCCATGTTGGGTATCATGATGCTAGGGACTCTCGTGCGTACAACCGACGCGGCTTTAACTTTTGACAAGTTGTTTTTGCATTACAAAAACGACTTTCACGCCTGTTACCCTGAGTCTACCGAATATAATTTCGCCTTGACCGACGACGGGACATGTCGCGAACTATATCCTGCGAACAACGAGACCGGGTTGGAGGCGTGCTATTACCAATCGTATTTGGACGGCGCGACCAGAAAGCTCGCATTAATTACACGATGCGACTGCGAGTATGTAACCAATCATAACGGACACAGGGCTTACAACCGGTCCTGCAATCTTCTTCGCATGCAAGAGACTGAATGCGTGGACCTAAGTGGGAGGAAAAAGGGGACGGTGTTTAATACTTTCTTTAACACTTCCACATGGCTGCGGTACATCAATGCAGAGACCAGCCCCTAAAGTGCCCGTACTTTTAGTCCAATAAACAATACCTCTGTATACATGTTGTCTATCTCGTAAGAAAATCGACAATATTGGGCGGTAGGGCGATGGAGAGTACTACTACAATAATAAAAACTGTACTCGCTTCATTATCCAGCCAAAAATGTCGCATGTTCAGAAGGGGGCTTTTCTTCATTTCACTAAAAACGATCGGATATAGACAAGAAATCAAAGCTCCATTAGCTACTCTTTTTATTTTTATTTGATCACAACTTTGAAAGAAACGACAAGAAACAAAAAAAACCGGATTACCCATATTTTTGTAGCAAAATGGCGTCGATGGCATACTCTTTTTTTTTCCAATCACCCATCGAGGGATAACGCTCCTTTACCACCTCGCGTGAAGAAGACAGATAGGATTAGATTTTTTCATCCACAATATTGTAAGCGAAAAATAAAAGGACTACGCTTATCTTTTTGGAGGGTGTGGGTATACTGTTTAAAGGCAAAAAAAAAAGTTAGAATCTAAAAATGACGAAAAGTGTGGATGAAATGTGGGTCAATACCTTAAGAACCCTCCTTTGGGGCGTGGTCTTTTTGGAACTCCTTGGAGATGTGCTCTTGATCGCCGTCAGTGTATGGACCACCGTAGAAGAACCCGAACGCATGTATAACACTCTAAATATGTGGATGCATCCAATGAGTGTGTTAGGCACGCTTTTCTATGCTCGTATTGAGCTTTGGGAGATGCAGGAGGAAGAAGGCGATGAGGAAGAAGGCAAACGGGGTCGAACGAATGTCTCTCGGTCGTCTCGTGTTCTCGTCTTTATGCTGTTGTTCACCGTGATGCCCATGTCGGATGTGTTTACCCTGCTCAGTTATATACGGGCGAACAATTTTGAGAGCGATTCACTTGCCACAGCGACCGTATTTACAGCAGCATTTTTGCTTTTTATAAGCCTTGTTTCCTGGTTATGGGTGATAGCCAGCTCCGTGGTGTTACTCTCGATGAAAGGTCCTTCGTCGCCTGAATCTGGTAAGAAAGGGGTGAGGAATTCCGAAGCTGGGATTAAGAAAAGACCGCTATTGCGAAGATCTGCTGCCAGTAGACCAGAGTATGAAATGAGACATGCCGCGCCCGGTTTAAATCTTTTTGGCCATGGCCATGCGCTTAGGCGAAGATGGGATCCCTATGAACTGTAATAAAAACACAAATTTATTTTTTTTTCATCACCCCCCCCCATACTGGGCCAATCTATTCATATAGTGTATTAAACGAAGAGACAACAATCTCCTCATTTACGTATTCTTCATCACTTTCGTATTCCTCGGATTCTGTTTCGCTGGTGCTACTTTCTGATGTATCTGGGCCACTAATATCAAAGCTTAAGACGTTGTCTTTCCATGGGGTAGTAAACTCTACACGTTCTCCAGATTCATTGACGAATCGGGTTATTCCGGTAGAGCAGTCGATTATAACACTGGAACCCCGTATTCCGTGTGAGTGGTTCCTCGTATGAGAAGTGTTCCTGTTCGTGTATAAACAAACATAAGGTGTAAGTTTACAGTTGGTCCTAGACATCATTGATCGGTTTTTGTATGTACGCATAGAAGCAGAACTTAGTTGCTTAAGTTCAACATATATGGTATGAAGCGTCAAAATGATGTATAGTATATTATGTTAAATGTAAACCCAATGTTTGAGGGTTAGAATATGATTATTTTTTTCTTATTTTTGCCCTCTTTTGCAAAAAAAATAAGAAATCCCTCGTAATTTCAACGCGTTTGCGCATTAATCCTCAATGCCCACAACGCTTTCTATTGGATACAACAAACCAAAAACTTACGTATATAATTCGAGCTTGTCTCCATATCGCCTGTCTCTCAGCGGGGGATTTTTTTTGGATATTCAATTTTCGAAGAAGATATAAAATATTCTTTTTTCTTCTGGATTTCTGAATTTCTGAATTTCTAAACATTTTTTTTCCTTTGCAACCCGTCCCATTTTCATACCACTTTTTCCACCGACCATGAGTGATGTGGACCAAGCTGCGCAACTGTCGAGTGTTATTGGGGGTTTTTTTGAAATGATGACCCCCGAGGATAAATCCAGAGTGATTAATCGATGTCAGAAATTGTCGGTAGAGGCTATGCGAAAAATGAAACAACGATCAGACGAGATTGGCGGACTTAAGAGAGAAAGAGATCGACTTAGGATTGCCATTGATAAGGATAACAAGGAGGTTAGAATTCTGACTACCAAGAGGAAACGCCTCATCGAAGAAGCAAATGACATTTTTGATTTGATCCATAAAAGAAAGAAATTAGCGGCCGAGAGGATTCGCGAAGAAGAAATGGTTGCGAAAGAAATTGAATCCCTCCGAAAAAAGTCCGACGCGATGTTCTCTTCTCGTCTGCAAAAGGAAATATTCAACATAGCCGCTCTTGATGACACTTCTTCGTACTCAGATTCTTTTTCCTCATCTTCGGAATCTTCAGAGTCTTCCGAATTTTCTTCGCTATCTTCGTATGGCCTGAACTCCTCGCCGCTTCGATTGCGCGAGGAATGTCGTCACGATTATCCTTATACTCATCGCCCAAGCGAAGATTTCATAACTTCTATCACTAAGGAAGAGGATAATGAGGATAATGAGGATAAGGTCGTTGATGCGGATAATGGGGAAAAGGGGAAAAAGGGGGAAAGGGAGGGAAAGGAAGACAGGCAATATTCGGAGGAATACCTTCCGCTTGACCAGGCGGAAGAAACTTTGCCAAGGGCGGAAATTTTGGCAACAAGCAAGAGAAAGAATGTTTATGCGAAAGGAAAGGAGAAAAGGGAGAAAAAGGAGAAAAAGAAAAAGATGAAAACTTCTGCAAAAGGAAAAGGAAAAGGAAAAGAAGAAGTAGAATTGACCGAGAATCCGTATACGGATTTTTATATTTCCACACATAGCTTTCGAGGAGCCCTTTGCTTTCATTGCGGGGGCCACGATGAATCTCTTATGAGAGAAAATTCCGTGAGTGACTGGAACGCTTACTTGGACCTACCAAGACAAAGCGAAAAGTGGAAAGCAGCAAGAAACCGTCTTCGCTTCCCCTCTATGTGCACTTGCAATTGTAGCATCTGTAAGCAGAGACCAAAACACTGCACTTGCGAGGACATGTTCTTGCCAGAAAAGTGCACTAGAGATGCGCTTAAAGACTTTCGCCCCAAGTCCAGAGGCGAGGACGCTTATCCCGTCACTGCCAAAAAGTACCGCGAGCTTGGAATCATGGATGGAAACATACACACGCTGGCCATCAATATACGCGAGACCAAGGACCCCAAGCGAGCAGTCCTTCTTCACGACGCGTTCATATATTTTTGGAAACGGTACCTTGAACATATTCACACCAAGGATACTTTGGCGATAGTGGTGGCGTATGTGTTTATCTACTCGACCATCTGCGGTAGAGACAAGGCCGCTGCGCCCAAACGATGTGTCTATGGAAACACCCGCTTGGTCACCGGTAATATTCAACGTGGGCTGTGTACGCGCCACAAGCCACAGATTTCTCAGGCGAGGGTGAAAAAGTGGACTTGGATTTCAGAAGGCAAAAAAATATTTGAGGAATGGAAAAAAAAGTAAAAGAATATTTACTAGTTCTTATACTGAATGAACATCAATAGGTGAGTAAGTGTGTGAGCCAGTGAACGCGAATGGACGAGTTTACATTGAATATCTCTGTTCAAAGTGCTTTTTATTACAAGGCAGAAAATATCCATAAACATACACTGGACAACACAGACTACCGAAGAGTACACCAAACAAATACGTATTCCCAGTTGGTCTTTATGTGCTTGAAAACCTGGAGAATATATCGATTGGGAAACACACGACAACACCGACCAGTTTATTCGCGTAGAATCTGGCACAGCGGAAATCATTGTTCAAAAACGTAAGAGGAAAGATTCCTCTTCTCCTTCCTTTTCTCGCATTCAGCTCAAAGACGACGAGTTTATGTTCATCAAAGCGGGGAAAACACACAAAGTGAAAAACGGTGACACTGCCAAGGATCTAAAACTGTACACGGTTTATTCAGGAGAAATTCAACATCCTCCTGGCCTGATTCATGTACGCCAGGGGTCTGAAGATTTACATAAGAAAGAAGGTAAACAGCCATGGGATGTGTAGGGTAACGATGGAGGGGAGTAAAGGAGAAAACATTTTTTTACTCGTCAAAAGGCGAAAGGGGTAGGGGGCGTGTGACGGGGACCTTGAATATATCATGTTCTCTTCGCACCACCTCGGGCCCTCTCTTATCCCTTTTCCAATTGTATTTCATCATTTCAAGAGAAGGCTGCGTACTTATATCCACACTCGCTTGATGGCCCACATCCATAAACCAGAAAAATACAATAAGAGCTACTACACTCCAATGCGCCCATACAAAAACCACGTTGAGAATTTCAGAGACCAGTTCCCCAAACACATGGGTTACTTCGTCGCCTAGGATCAATGCGGCCAGAATAAATAATGCGAACGTGGTCGACAGTACCAGAACCAGCTTGTCGACCACGGTGTACGACATACATCCGCCCAAAACTTGTGCTCTCACCCTATTGGCCGAAGTATAATCCCGGTTGGATTTCCACCATACGAAAAAGTGCGCAAACAGAAGCGAAAGACTTGCTGTAATGGAAAATAGAGCCCGTCCTTGGACACTGTCGGTTGTGGCCAGAAAGATGGTAGAAAGCGAGGATAAAATAGACATCAAGCAAGCCAGCAAGATACCGAAAATCGTCAGGCGGTGATAAGCGCTCAACGCGAGAATGGCCAGGCTCAGGTAAAACGCATAGGCGATCCACCACCCGTATCGGGCACTGTCGTTTTCCAAAATGTCCATTATAGGCAGCAACTTTCCTACACACGTAATCCACATAGAACATGCAATCAAACTAATTGTATTAATATAACTTTGATATCTCCGTATATACACCGCTCTCTTGTTCCTCTGGTCGTGTCGGTACATCGTCAGGCATATAAACATCATAGCGGTTCCCAGTATACCATAGACGGACGCGCCCACCACACGCACCGTATCGTACGGGTGGTCGTATCCCATTTATTTTTTTTTACTACCCGGTCACCCAAATACACGCGCGTTACTTGTTTTGGGTGACTACCCGTCTTTGTTTTTTTTTGAGAGGGGTTTTCTTTTTTTTCTTTCTTTGATTGGGGGGTTTTCTTTCCTTTCGAACGTCATAATATAGAGAGAAAGTAACCGATAGAATACGCATCAACCCTTCCCTGCCTCTTCCTCCCATAGTGACCGTTTTTCCAGATTCAAAAGCCAGTTGCGCCGCCGGAAAAATTTGAGGAGGACGTACAGTGGCTCCTGGGAAAGCCTCCTTGTTGTAAGATACGATATTTGGGTGCTTAGAGTACAGAGCGTCGATATCTAGTCCAAAATCGAATTCAATTGTCCCCACCACGTTTTCGGCTTCCAAAGAATTACTCAAGGGACAAGCGCGAGGGAACCCCTTCTCGCGTATGTACGCGAGGGTTTCCATTATGGCATAGTGGCCCACGGCTTCCGTCTTGGCCCCGGTACACACGACTTTTCCAGGCGAGAAAACCGATACTGAGGTAGAAGGATATTTGTACCTCTCGATGACTGCGGCAAAGCGAGGAGGGACACATCGCGCCGACCGGCCGTCCATCCTTCGCACCAAGTCTTCCAGGGAAAAGCGATTATGGGGCGACACGTGGTACTTTTTCGCGCCGTGAAGCTCTTCGGCCATCTTTAGCACTAATAGAGCATCATTTTCTATCGTCTCTACATCGTTCCACACATCCTTGATATCAAAGAGAGGAGATCCTTGGCGTTCCGAAGACCCGGTGCTTCGTTTCTTTTCTCGCCTTTTGTTGGTCTTTTGTGTGATGGTTTGAACCGCTTCCGTAGCCTCTTGAGACACGGACCTCAGCCCACAGAGCAATGCAAATACGTAAATATCTCTTTCAGCAATATAGGTAGCATTGTCTTCATTCATTTCTTCCAAAGATTCTATTCCTGGGCGGTCAAAAAAATCTGATCGCATGCTCAATCGGTTACGTACGTGCGTAAGACTTGTCACATAGGCCGCAAATGGCTTGGGAATGTAGGTAGAGTTTTCTTCCTGAACCACACGAGGATCCGATGGGTGCGCGTCCGCGTTCATTTCAATCTTTGTGGTGAATACATTGTTGTTGATGAACAGCTTGCTTTTGGCAAAAGAACGTTCTTTAGCATCGTCCCGATGCTCGGTCTGTGTCGCACGGGAATGGTTGGTATGCATATTCTGTGCGGCGGTCCCGTCTTGTCATAGAAAGGGGTGTGAAAAAAAATAAATACTAACCTTTTGAATTGCTTATTTTTTTTCTTGATTCTTCTAATTTACATTTCCCCATTTCCCCATTTCCCCATTTCCCTGAACACCGGGAGCGCCGCACATTTCAGAAATGACCAGCACAAGCGACAAGAGGAAAAACAAGCTTAGAAATATTCAGAACACATACAACAAGATTGAGGACGAGAAGCTGGCCGAGTTTCTCGCATACAACGGATTCTTTGAATCCTGTGGAGACAGCGATAAAGGTAGCAAGAAACGCAAGAACAAAGAGGTGGACGACGCGGACAAAAACGCTTTCATGGACGAGATGTTCTCCATGCTTGTCGATTATGTATACGATTCATACTTGCTGAGTGACAAGGTTGAACGATCGCACAAAGAGGTGGAAGATCGACCCACCCTCTTTGACCTGCTTTGCATGGGCCCTTTGGCGTATAACAGCATGGACAAGGATCTAGAAGCGGAAGGCGAAAAGGAAAACGAGACCAAGATTGTCGAAAAGACCAGGTACCTCCCATCCAAGATGGACATCAAGAGATTTGCCGGTCTGGGCGGAGCAGTGGAAATGTCCCAAGACGCTAAAGAAGTGCTATCCGTGCTTGTTCGCATGAATGAATCGAGCCAGATCCAAAAGGCGTCGGCATTGGCCCTATCCAACCACGGAAGATTAACCATGATGCAGCGCGACCTCGTATTGGGTCATAAGATCGCCGGCTATGACACCGTTTCAGTGTAAAAAAAAAAGGCAAAATAAAATGCATTTGTCAAGCTATAATTTCTTCTCCCTCGCCTGACACGCTTTTAAGTAAACCATCTCATAACAAAACAAAACGAAACGAAAAAATGGACAGTGGAGGAGGGGTGGACACGGCTCCTTATGAGAAAATGAGCATTGACGATATTCGGAAAGCCAGTACAGAATTTTACCGTAACGAAGACAGTCGGTCTCGAAAGATACGTATGCTGGAATACATCAACTATATATACACCCATACACAAGACTCCTCAGGAACTTCAGGAACTTCAGGAACTTCAGGAACTTTGGGGACTTCGGGGACTTTGGGAACTTCCGGACAAGAGTACATGGTATATGCGAGAAGTGATACATTCACGTCGACTTCTTCAGGTATCCGAAACATTTCCGAGTACATTCGTTCATGCGAAAGTGAATTAAGTATACGAGGGGGGAAATCTGTCTGCATGGAAGAGTCTGAGGATCCACGCATCAAAGCTCTCAACCAAGAAATTATACTAGGGCTGGGGGACCATCAAGACGCGCATCTGGTCATGCGAAAAAACGAACATGCCCCGCCTCCTTGGGAAATTATTTCGGACGATGAGGACACCGCCCGCAGGGTTTTGTCAGAAAGCGATAAATGTATTTGGCTCATGGACCGTGCTGGAAAGACAGTGTTGGTGGAATCAAGCCGCGGTTATCGTGTAGCGAGTGCGGTGGAAGATTTGTCGCCTTACTTGTTAAAACCTTACGTATGCGATAAGCCAGGCGACTACACCACAGCCTCTTTGGATGCCTTGGTATGTCCTGTGTTGATGTCTATGTACAGATGTGTGAAAAGGCAATGTGTGGCAGGCAATCGGGACAAAAACCCAAAGGAATATCGACATATCATGGCCACCATGTACGAGAACTTTATGAACTGCGGAAATTCCATGATGCCTTTCCCCATCTCCAAAATACATCATCACATACAAAGAGAGTTTGGGTTTGGGAAGCACATTATCGAGCACGACGACAAAAGGGGTATTGCAGTGATTAGTTATTCCATCACCGACCGCTACTACCTTGCTGTGTTTTTTTGTGTAGACGACAAGAGGATTGACGCCGGTAACCAGAAAGTGGCCCAAATTTTTTTTAGCGTACGCGAAGAAAAGGGAAAGGAAAAGGTAAACGAATCCGTATCGCGATCCGATGATAGAGTGCGCGCCAAACCAAAAGATTCTGCCATTTTCCGTGCCGATTTTTGCGAAGAATCTGGGTTTGGTTCAACCAACCCGCGGGGGAAGCGAAGAAGAAATGCTATTACTACCTCCCATGCCATAGAGAAGGCGAGCAAAATTGCTCGTCGAGGAAGAGAAAAACGGATTTTGAATCTTTGTACCAACGGAATTGTGGATGTGGTTATTTATTCCTGTTCGTGTAACCGCGGTTTGGTTCGGTTGTAATTAAAACAAACCAATCCCGGCACACGAACATCTAGGAAAAGTAAAAAAAAATCCTCACACCCACATATATATCGCTAAAACGGTCCGTCGTCAAAAGGAGAAGGGTGTATGATACGACCGTCATGGAACGGTGGTATTCTTTCTATTTTTCCTATTGAGGCATCTACGTGAACATGCTTGATTGATCTTCCTCGCACGATTGCTCCCCGTTGTCGTTTAGCAACTCTGGGCTGCTTGTGGATGGGGTCAAAGGGGCTGTCCTCAAAAGGAGAAGGGGTGGGTACACGCAAGCGAGGGGCATGTAAATCGACGGTAATACGCTCCTTTCTCTTTTTACCTCTTCCTTTATGGGATACACAAGAAGAATAAGCAGCAGCGCCAGGAGAAGGAAGAGAAGAGGCGAACGTGTGTTCCAGCACCAATTCCAGTGTCAATGCTTCGGATTCAGATGGTTTGCACATAGATGGCGGGAGTTTCTTCAATAGGAAAAGGGGAATGTCCTCGCTCACGGTGCGCGAAAAACATCGCACGACGTAGGAAAAGTTCATTTTTTTGGCAAAGTTTTTCAGGCCCAAGAGCCTTTCGTCTGTTTCTGCATCACCGCCCTCTTCGTCATGGTTTGTTGAACTATACCCGTTAATCATCGATACAATGTCCATGCCCTTTATGTGACGACCATTCTCCCCTCGCGTGATGTGCGTCCAGATGTCTTTCACCTTTTCCGCATGCGCGTATGACTCAAATGGACCCACCGCTTCGGCGAGAACCCAATGGGCCGCCGCCGGTCTTGTCTTTTTGCAGTGCGGAAGAGCCTTTACTTTATGCATCATGTGTTTGCGAAACGGGTTGCTGGATATGCCAATAAATGTATAGCATTTGAAATTGCTTGATCGCTCGTTGTGTGTCATCAAGTAAACAAACCAAGGAGGATGGTTTCCAATTGTCACCACTTTAGCCGCGTCATAAATATGACAGTACTTTCCGGACTCCCTCGGGTCCTCCTCGCCAAGTGAGGTACGTAAAGGACAGTTTTTCTTTCCCATCTATGATCACCGTAATAAATCAGCGAAAAATACGTTTGAAAATGAAATTCCGTATTTTTTTCTTTACTTCATACACCCTTCGTCATGAATAAATATTTTTCCCCTTTTCCCCTTTTCCCCTCATTTAAACAAAGCCGTCCTCCCACTATTGTACGTCCTACGACGCCCTGTATTGGTATTCCCCATGGTCTTACCCACGTGTATATACTCAACCACAGAGTTTTCCCTAAGAAAGGTACAAAAAGCATCCATGTCTTGGTTTCCATTGTAGTCTTTGACCCACTCCTTCACCCGAGTACATCCTTTGGTTACTATTTTAGACGTATAGGACCGGCTACGGGTAGAAAATTTAAGCATATTTTCGTCCAAATCCGTGTTCCTCTGAAGAACGCGCGCAACGTCTTTCCTCTTCAGCTTGTTGATGTAATTCTCGCATAATCTCTTCTGAGAAGGCAGGTTTTCCTTTAACCAAAGATCTTTCTCCATCACCACCCGATCTCCAATGACAATGTCCGTATTGGTCAGCAAGTACAACACGCCCAACACAAAATGGTCGAATTGAGATTTAGGCGAGGAGGTCATCCTGACATTTTCGCAGGATAGAAGAATGACCCATAAACGGACAATCTCATTGGCATATTTCCTTTCTTTCTCCGCATTGTGCGGTACTGACGAAATGTGATCCTTTTGCATGTTGTCGGCATATATATCGTCAAAATATGTCATCGCCGGTATATTTATACCCTTGCCCAGTGAAGGGTAGGACCATTCGTACTGTGTTCGTCTCCCGTACTTGTATTGCACAAAATCTTCCTCGCTTTCCATAAAATCCAGTTTCTTCCTTTCGTCGACCGAATCCTCTCCTTTCGCGTCATCGATCTTTTCCATGAATGCCTGCGCAGAAGGCCCCAGTTCCTCTTTATTCCTCTCATAATAGTCGCGTATGTATAGTGTAGGCGAGAAGTGGAAATCCACAAAGGATCTCTTATATTTCTTCCGGAGTGCTTTTAGCGCTTTTTGCTCCTCTTCTCGAATACTGCGGATCCCTCGTTCTATCGTCGTCATTTTTCGCTTTACCGTATCGGCCGTATTGACCATAGAAGCGATGCCATAGGCTAATTGCATGCTTTTCCTCTTGTTGGAATTGAAAATGAGATCGTTCATGATTGTCTTGACGGATTCGATGTAGGGAGCAAGGCGGTTAATGTTTACCAACGTGTTCTCTTCAACCCATGTGGTAAATGATAGATATCTTTGCTTGAATTCCAAACTGTGCCGATCAATGTCTGGAACGTATTTCCTCGACGAGGAGAAAGTGTGACCATCCTCGTTTGACCTCTTTCGTTTCTTGTGTGCTCCTCGATTTGGCCCGTGTGATAGGGAGAGCATGTTCTTTTTCACCGTTTCCACTTTCCCGACAACCATCTCAGGTGATCTCGGGCCCTCCTTAACGGTTTTCGAATTGTATGGACTGCTGCTCGACATCGCAATGCCTCGCATAGACTCCATAGATGGTTTCCCCATCAACATTTCAGCAATGGACCCCGTAATCATCGGCGCCGATACAGCCAATGCCCCCTTTACGGAGTGCTCCATAATGCTGGATTCCATACGGGATTTCAAAAGGGCTTTGCTCAAGGACATGTTCCCCTTCCTTCGTTGAATCTTTTCTCGATTCTTGCTTGTGCGTGTACTGTTGGCATCCTCCTCCTCTATTAAATAATACTGTTTCACTTGACCTGATCCCCCAGAAACGTTCAGCTTGCTCGACTTATATTCACCGGATTTGGTCGCAGCGAGCGTGCCATCGGAATTCAACGAGTATCCTCGCTTGAGTGTACGTAGCGGCGAATCTCGTTTTCGCCTTCTTCCAAGGCCTCCGGACGGAGAAGAGGACGGTGACTGAGAAGGCGAAGGCGAGGATTTCGCACCTATACTACCAAAAAGCCTCGTGTTATTCGAGGAAGTAAGTCTGTGGGCGTTTCCAGGAGACATTACCATTCCCTCCCCTTGTGTCCACGCGCCCAATGGTATAGAATAAGGTGTTTCAGACAAAGATCCTAGTCGACCCGTACCCTCCGCCGCTTCCATTTGTTGTTTGATATCCATGACGTCTTCATTAGTCCCCTCCACCAAAAAGGTCGGTGTCACACCCTTTCGTATGCTTTCCCACGTCATCTTCCTCGCCTGAGTTTCTTTGTATGTATCTATACTGTAGGCTGTCTCCTCTGCGCGAACGCTATTCCAAACCTCTTCTTCATCTTCTTCTGATTCGCCGTCCTCTTCCCCCTTGTCGTCAATGACACACATTCTTCCCCTTCTTCCCCTTCTTCCCCTTCTTCCCCTTCTTCCAATTAATCCCCCTACGGAATATGAAGACGAAGAGGGGGTAAGACATACACGTCCTCGGTTAGTAATCGTGCTGTATGCATTCAGAGACCCATCTTTTGAAAATAAGACATTGGACTGTTTTCTCCCACGCTTCCTCTCATTGATATAATTCCCGGAGACATACATTTTAGTGCTAGGCGTGGATTCTTGCTTTTCGCAAAACTTTCCTGGCATTCCTGGCATATCTTGTTGTGTAAGGACACCGTCGACATCTCCTCTTTGAAAAAGAACGTTCTTACGGATCAGTTCAGCTTTCTCTTTTTGCTGGAATCGTGACGCGACACTTTTCTTGCTTATGCCCGAGGCTTCCTCAAAGAACCGCTCTATAATGATACTCGCAGCAAGAGGCGCAACGACACACCCTTTGCCGGATTTCACCGCAGATCGTACCATAGCTTCGTTCAACTCCAAGTTGGATATCTTTACGTGCAGAACACCATCTTTGTATTCCCTTCGTTCCTTTCTTCGTGCCGCATTCCCACCAAGACTGTTTGAACGGTTGACGTTATACGAGGGGTCTCTTACGTACGCATCTGTGGAATATACGCCTTCGTCCCCCACTCCATACCCATCGCCTCGTCCTATCCCCATTCCACCATCGCCACCGGCATGTTCATCTCCATCATCTATTACGGAAGACCCGTACTCAACGGAACAAAAAGAACTTTTGTACCCCGGGTCTTTCCTAATGTTGTAGGATTTGGTGGAAATATGCATGCTGTCAATACCCCTTCCAGAATACACGCATACTATATTCTTCTCTCGATTTACATGCCCGAAACTACAGGTCATCCGATCTCCTATGCACACGTGTATGAGACCGTGGTCCCGACACCCGAAAAGCGAGATTCCGCTCTCGGTAGGAATGCTGTCCAACTTGCACTCTATCGAACATTCTGCCTTCAAGTCAACCATACACCTGGATTCTAACATTAAAGCATCTTTAAGCCTCTTGGCATCATTCCTGTTTTCCATGTCTACATGTGTATCAATATCGACATTGTACCGCGCAGGCGTGCTTTCGACCCGTTGTGATTCTCTTAGCCGTTCATACAACATTCCTTTCAAAGGCATTCCCCCAAGAATTTGGTCTGTTCCCGTAGGGTTCGTAGATACGGCAGATATAATCCATTCGTATCTTCTCGGCAGCCAGTTATTCACGCTTTTGAATATTTCGCATATTTGTTCACGAGTAAACCCGTATCGGAAGATCTGGTGGTCTATGCTGTTTTCAATGCTGTTAAAGGCGTTTCTTTTACCGAGTAGTGTCGGCCGATATCCTTTTCTCCTTAGATCTTGTACAACCAGGTCTCTCTCTCGAAAAATCTTTTCTAAATCATATTTCTCCTCCTTGGCCATATGTGCGAATGGAATGCGGGAATGCGGGAATGCAGGTAAAAAAATGAAGAGAAATTCTTTGAGAATTTTTAATGGAATATGCGAGGAATTTCTGAAAATCGCGGAAACGCGGAATTTTGTTTTCATTATGAAAACGAAACAGCATCCGTTTTCCAGCACTCCCCGCACCATTGATTTCCAAAACCCTCGGCCATGTGCGGAAAATAGGGAAAATAGGGAAAATAGGGAAAATAGGGGAAAAGTCCATACCGTAGACACAGCTGAGTACCCCCAGACAGTACTTGTCGATCCGTGGGCATTTTTCACTTGGACACGTCCCTTTTGTTTATTCCATTCAGTGATGAAATCCATCCGGTCCCATCCCGAGATGGTCTCGTAGTAATCAATAACCGATTCCACTAACGAGTCCGAAGCCGACTTTACGATAGAGTAAATACCTACCGTCAGTCCCGGTATGATATAGGCGATGATGGATGCCACTATGGCAGTGGAGGTTGTCTTCCCGAACCGACGAGGCATTTCAAAGAATATTTTCTTGAATATAGCATCTATACCGAAGCGTTTGGTCAAGCGAACAATATTGACGTCAAACTGGTCTCCGTAGATGAGCGGAAGCAAGCTGATAAAACAGCTTTGGATAAAATCTTTTTGCTGCTCCGAGAGCGTGAGTCTCTCTTCAATTTTGCCCATGCACCGGAACCATAAATCGACCGTCGAGTCTCCGTCTAGTTTGTCTTCGGTTGTATTGTCTCGAAGTACAACATCTTCAATTCGCACAGGTTCTTTCTCCATCCTTTCCTTGTTCCATTCTTCAAATTCCTTTACTTCGATGGAACGTATCCAGTCTTCAATGTCTACCAACCCCAGGTTTTTCTCTACACACACTCCGTTTGAAAAGGCTTCGTAGTACTCCTCCACGGTATATTTGTCACTTTCGGGTTTTCCGGAAGTCCCTTAAGTCCCTGAAGTCCCTGAAGTCGCCGAAAAGCGCTTACCACCCTGTATCCGTCTCTTTTTCTCAGGTCGTTTCAAGATTTTAGGCCCGTTATGTTTTCTGGCTACCATACGATTTTTTGTGCCGACCGAAGCCTGTGAGCACCGATACGATCGGATGCTTCGAGCATCCGAAATAGCTTCTTCTCCCCCTTCGTCTTTTCTATGCGAGGAGGTGCCTGCAGAGTTTAATGATATTCTTTGTGCCACATCCATCTCTGCACGGAAGAGAGACCGCTCCTCAGCACTCAGGTTTTCTGAGATGATTCTACGACGAGCCATGGCAATTTTATCGCGATCTCCCATGACATCAGAAGAACCCATAGCGGGTACACTGCTGACCCCATCTCCATATCTGCCTCTGGGTCTCAGAAACGTTCGAGAAGGCCTTCTACGGCTCATATTTATGCTGGTGCTATTTTTTTCCGATCCTAACGTGTAACTCAACGCTTATTTATTTTACTTGGGAGCTAGGATCTTCGTTATCTTTTTTTTTTCTCTTTCTCTTTTTTACTTTCTTCATATCGATCAGGAAGCGCCTGGAAACATCTCTTTGATCTTGTATTTGATCCTGCTCATTTCCCCTACGGTTAGACCGAGTAAACTTATCATGTTTTCATCCGTGACAAATTGAATGTCTCCCAGTTTGACCTTTCCTCTCATCTTGGGAAAGGCGCTCATGCAATCGATGTCCGTAAGAAATCCGTGTAGGCTATAGTCGTCATAGTTCATTTTGACACGGGCATCCGCTTCCACAACTGTAGAAGGTATGTGTAGACTACCTGGGTTGTCGGTGGTTTTCTGTTTTTCTTTTCTTCTCTTTTTCGTCGAAGAAGTACCGTTGGTCACGCTTATATCTGCATCGACAGCCCTGTCCTTTCGTTTTCTAGGTTCTTCAGGTTCTTCAGGTTCTTCAGGTTCTTCAGACAACCCAACCAAGTCAATAGGAGAATCAGATACTAGATTTCGCGATACTCGTACGTCAGGCAAAGGACTAGAATCGGTTACCAAAGAACGTTTTTTCCTTCTTCTCCCTCGCGTGTCGTTGTCCGAACCCATGCCGTGGAAGCTTTCCGTAGCGGACCGAAAAAGTTCATCGAAATCCTCGCTTTCGCTTTCCTCGCTTGAACTCATGTCTACGTCTTCCGACGACACACTACAGTAATTCCTATCTGCTGGAACAAACCCAACGTACGGTCTAGGTTGTGTGGTGAACTGATCCAAGTCGGCGTGGATCATCACAAAACACGAATGGTCTCGAACCACCTTTTCCGTGTTCTTCTTGTCGGCCTTGAAAGACGGGTCCTTAAACGTCTCGTTTTGGTCAAATGAAATGAAAATACGCGCTACTATGACACGGTCTCCGGGGTAGATGGGGATACCCGAGAACGCACATCGCAGCATTGAGAGTTCGTCAAAGCGCCGGGCTGATTTGTTCTGGATGCATTCCAACTGTTCACTGTCGCCAAATAGGTCTGTAATTGAACTGAGATAGTTTTGGAACGTTTCATCGTCCGCCAAATCCCATCCCTCTGCCGGTCTAGGGTCGTATTCCCGCTTCTTTTTTGCCCATACTTTAACCGAAAGATCCTCCCACATCTTGTCGGATACGGTGACGATGGTATCGGAAAAGTCCATACACACAATGTCGTTTCCGACGAGAACCTGCAAAAGAGCACCAAAAGTGTTTCTCAGCAGTAGGCTGGAATCTTTGATGTCCTTGTCGGGGAAAAAGGTCTCCACACACGTTCCTGAGTAAAGCGAGGAAATGTTGTCTTCCTTCACCGCCCTTTGGTACTTTCTGAAGACGTCAGCATTGGACCGTATCACCGCGTCTATAGATTCCATCGTCTTTGAACCATTTGTCCATAAATCTCGGGTATGTTTCCGTTTTTTCTGCTTCAGAACATCTAGTTCCCCGTTTAGCAGCTTCAGCATGGCGCAATGGGTACACCTTTCCCCAGACTCCTTCTCGCATGACGCCTTGCTGGCCTTTCGGATATCGTCCTCCTTATCCGCGATTAATTCCGCGTACGTACAGTAAGATATATCTCTTCGTGACTCCTCTACCGGGGTATCGGGACTCTCCGTAAATTTTTCGAGCTGTTTTCGAAGTTCTTGGGCCAGAGCGTGGTGGACACTCTGCTCGAAATCGATAAAGTCGTTCAGGTTCATCTTGATCTTCTTCCTTAATCCTCGAACAATCTCGTTTTCCCTTCGACCAGGGTTCTTGGCGGCTTCGACCCTCCTACGCACATCCTTGCTGCTACCAACCACGTCCAAAAATATCTCTTCCACCAGTTTGTAGGAATCCTCAATGCTAAACTCTTTTTCTTCCTTATCTTCATCTTCTTCGTCCTCAAAGACCTCAAGCGAAGACCCCAGAGGGGCCAATAACACTTCTTCTTCTGGCTCTGGAATATCCCCATCTATTTCTGGATCGTCATCTTCATCCTCGTCATCATCCTCGTCCTCTCCTTCCTCTTCTTCAGACACAAACGGGTCTTCGTTTTTTCCCGTATCCATTCGCTCCAGTGTCTCCACATCCATGATCACACGAACATCTTTGTCCGAGGACCATTCTTCGGACATCTCTTGATCCTCTACCGACATAGATTTGGAAGCCAATGGGCTAACCGCACCCTCTTCTTCTATCACGTCTTCAGGTTCTTCAGGTTCTTCAGGTTCTTCAGGTT
>Ga0180431_10001859_pt1 | contig 28738 bp, 23 predicted proteins | sample SS_ome_11_FD_132459 | JGI IMG/M metagenome (GOLD analysis project Ga0180431, IMG submission 132459) | Hypersaline lake sediment archaeal communities from the Salton Sea, California, USA - SS_1_MS_1 metaG | ecosystem: Environmental > Aquatic > Non-marine Saline and Alkaline > Hypersaline >... | reverse complement strand
ACTATCCTTGGCATCGGCGCGTACGGTATCCCAGTCATCGCATTCGGCATGGCCGTGGTTTACGTCATTGACAGCGAGATGGTGGCTGCGCCACGCCTCCTCATCGGTAGTCTCCTGCTGTTCCTATGCGTGCTGATTGGCATGCACCTTCGCGTTGATCCGACCGTCATTTGGGAGCGAGAAATCCTTCAGACTCATGGTGGCTACATCGGCGCCGCCGGCTCCTGGGCGTTCCGTGTCGTCCTCGGCCCTGTCGCCTCCTATATCCTCCTAGCGGGGATCGTGGGTGTCGCCGTGGTGTTGCTGACCCAGATGCGGCTCGCTCACATGTTCAGCCGCACCGGTCGGGCGGCCGGTAACGGCTTCCGTGTCGCCAAAGATGGTGTGCATTCCGTCATTGCGCAACGCCGGCTCGCACAGGAAGCCACGGACAAAGCGCCCCGAAAGCGACGCACAGCCCGCGAACGGCCCGGCTCGCGAGTGGACCTTGACGAAACCGGCGAAAACAAGCCGTCAGCAACCGGTGCCACAGCGCCTGAAACTGCCGTTGCGAGCCAGTCCTCCGCGCCATCCCCGGCCGAGCCCGAAACCGGCTCTGAGGCCGCTGCTATCCCGGAGGCCTGCTCGCGTGATGCCAAGAAGTACGCCCTGCAGATGGCGATGGTCACCGACGAACAGCTCTTCCAACTGCCCCCCACATCCATCTTGACCGAGTTCGCCGGGGAGTATGAAACTGCTCAGCAGCGGACCGAAGCCACCGACCGTCTGATGATGCTTGAGGACACACTCCGCAGCTTTGGCATTGACGCCACAGTGAGCAACTACTACCGAGGCCCGGTCATCACCCGCTATGAAGTAGAACTGGAGCGCGGCATCCGCGTCAACCAGGTCACCCGTCTGGCTGACAACATCGCCATGGTAATGGCCGCGACACAGGTGCGCATTGAGGCTCCCATTCCGGGCAAGTCAGCTATCGGCATCGAGGTGCCTAATCAGCAGCAGTCCATAGTGGGACTGCGCGGGATCGTCGAGAGCCCTGATTTCGCCAATTCACCTTATGTACTGCCCATTGCCCTTGGGCGCAACGTCGCCGGAGAGCCGGTCATTGCCGACCTGGTGGACATGCCTCACCTGCTTGTCGCCGGCGCGACAAATTCCGGGAAGAGCGTCTGTCTCCACGCCATCATCATGAGCTTCCTGATGCAGGCCAAGCCGCACGAGGTGCGCTTTATCATGGTGGACCCCAAAAGGGTTGAGCTGAGCCGCTATGACGGCATCCCTCACCTCATGGCTCCAGTAGTTCACAGCGTGTCCGCGGCCTGCGACGTCATGCGCAAGGCCATCCGCGAGATGGAGAAACGCTACGACCAGTTCGCCAAAGTGGGCGCAGCAAGCATCGCCGAGTACAACGTCTTCACCGCCGGCGCTCGCGCTGTGGCGGACCAAGATACCACCTCGATCGAATTCATCCAGCAGAAGATGGACATAGATGAACAGCAAGCTCGCCGCGTACTTGATATGCTGCACTACGGTGATGTCGTCGAGAAGCCTGACGCAATCGGCGATGACTGGAAGGTCGCTATCACGCGGGGAGATGAACGATGTCTGCCGATGCCTCGCGTCGTCATCGTCATTGACGAGCTGGCCGACTTGATGATGCAGGCGCGTGCCGAGTTCGAATTCTCCATCTGCCGCATCGCCCAGTTGGCCCGTGCCACCGGTATTCACCTCGTTATCGCAACCCAACGCCCCTCGGTCAAGGTACTCACCGGTAACATCAAGGCCAACATACCGTCGCGTATTGCATTAGCCGTAGCCTCACAGGTCGATTCCCGTGTCGTCCTCGACGAACAGGGCGCCGAGCGCCTCATCGGGCGCGGTGACACGCTTTTTGCTCCCCTCGATGTTCCGAAACCCCAGCGTCTGCAGGGCTCCTTTGTGCCGCGCGAAGACATCGAGCACGTCGCCGAATTCCTCCGCGAACAGGGCGAACCCAGCTTCACAATCATTCCGCAAGAAAAGGCCGAGGGGGACGACGAGGACTTCGCCTCTGAACTGGACGTCTCCGACGACCTCTACGCCGCTGCCGTTCAGTATGTCGTAGCCGAGCAGGAGGCCTCCGTCTCGATGCTCCAACGCCGCTTCAAGGTCGGCTATGCACGTGCCGGTCGGCTCATTGATGCCATGGAGCAGCGGGGCGTCGTCGGGCCCCACGAAGGCCCCAAAGCCCGCCTGGTACTGATCGCTCCCGGGATGGCAGAAGCCGCGCTTTCCGGTACGCTTCCCATGCAAGATATCGTCGACGAGGCCGACGCCGTAAATGCTCCTGCCGCTGAACTGCCGGACCCCGAGGCCGAACCTGAACAGCAAGACGAAGCTCAATAGCTGTCTGACATATCAGTGTGCCGACGTATCCGCACACGGTCATCCGTTGCCTGAAGATACAGCCGTAGCATACATCGCAGCCACTAACGCAGCAGGGAATGAAGCAACATGGCACTCCAGCAAGACACGCAAGTTCGGAGCGGTCGCCGGAAGTCAAAGCGTCGCCGGCCAGTCAATACCCTCAATGACCTCTCCGGCACTGAATGGATCAAACGCACCAAGTCCTGGCTTATTTGCGACTCGAAGAGATACCGGCAGAATCGTGACACGGAGCTGCACCCGGCGCGCTACCCGGAGGAGTTGGTCACGGAATTCCTCGAGTTCTTCACCAAGGCCGGCCAGTGGGTCTTGGACCCCTTTGCCGGCTCGGGTGCAACCCTCGTGGCCTGCCACGAGACCGAACGACGCGCTGTCGGCATTGAGCTCAGCCCCAAGTATGCCGAGATGTCGCGCCGGCGACTGGCAAGAATGAACGGTGGTGGCTGCCATGTCGCCACCGGCAACGCCGCTGACGTGGATGCCACGGACTTCTGGACGGACAGGTTCGACGGCCACCTGGCCCCGATGATGCGCTCCGACGAGGGCCTGCCTCTCTTCGACTTCATCATGACATCTCCCCCCTATTGGGATATGCTGCACAAGAGTCGCGGGGGGGTGGAATCCACACACCAGCAGCGCGCCAAGAACGGCCTGGATACCAGCTATTCCGATCGCCAGAGTGACCTTGGGAATATCCCCGACTACGATGATTTCATCGAGGCGCTCGGGGCCATATTCGATCGCTGCGCCCTGGTTCTTCGTGACAACGCCTACATGGTCGTCGTCATCCAGAATGTTCGTGTGCCCGCAGGCGAGGTCCGGCCGCTCGCCTGGGATCTGCAGCGCCGTATATCCCAGACACTCAGCTTTCAGGGTGAGCGCATCTGGTGCCAGAATTCAAAGAAACTCGGCATCTGGGGCTATCCCACCGTGTTTGTGCCCAACTACCACCATCACTACTGTCTCATCTTCCAGCGCAAGTAGCCGCAGATGGCGCACAGTTTCCGTACCAGCGTGACACCATGAATGCCCTTGCGAAACCAAGCATAGCGCTGCTCTCTCTCGGCTGCTCCAAGAACCTCGTCGATTCCGAAGTCATGCTCGGAGTGCTCGCCGAGGCCGGGTATTCGATCGTCGAGGATATCGCCGATGCTGACGTTGCCATCGTCAACACCTGTGCATTCATTCAGGCCGCCGAGGAGGAGGCGATTGACGCACTGCTCGACCTGGCTGAAATGAAGTCTCAGGGGCTGCTGGACGCGATAGTTTGTACTGGTTGCCTTCCCCAGCGCTACGGACCGGACCTGGCGGCCCAACTCCCCGAGATAGACATCTTCGTCCAGCTTGGCGCCGAGCTACGGATCGCTGAGGCCGTCCGTGCCGCAGTCACCGGAAGCCGAACGTTCTTCAAAGGCGCTGAGCCCTATGCATTAACAGGCGCTCTCCCCCGCTGGCGAAGCGCGCCGCAATGGCTTTCCTACATTCGCATAGCCGACGGATGCGACCGGCCCTGCAGCTTCTGCACGATCCCGTCTATTCGGGGCAAGTTTCGCTCCCGTCAACCAAGCGACGTACTCAGCGAATATGAACGCCTCGTAGCTGAAGGTCTGAAAGAAATTGTTCTCATCGCTCAGGACACGACGGCGTACGGTCGCGAGCTGCAACCGGCAGTGAGTCTGGCCGACCTGCTTCGGCGCATGGCACCGATCTCGTTCGACGGTTGGGTCCGCCTGATGTACGCCTACCCAGACGGACTTGACGAGGACCTCCTCCAGGCGATGGCGCAGTTGCCCGCTCTAGTACACTACCTCGACCTACCCCTCCAGCATGCCTCACGACCGGTTCTGCGACGCATGAGACGCCCCGGCGATGCCGAGAGCTACCTGCAACTACTCGCAACGGCGCGCAACATTATGCCCGATCTCGCCATCCGCACCACATTCATCGTCGGCTTCCCGGGGGAGACCGAGAGCGACTTCCAGCAGTTGCTGGATTTCGTCACTGAGGCTCGCTTCGATCGCCTCTCCGCTTTCGTGTTCTCGCCAGAGGAAGGCACGCCGGCCGCACTGCTACCTGACCAGACCAGCATTCATGAGGCTTTCCGCCGTCTCGAGGAACTCATGCGTGTGCAGGAAGCCATATCACACCAGCTCAACGAGGCCCTCGTTGGCACCCGGATGCACGTACTAATCGAGCGTAGGGCAGCCGACAGTAACGTCTGGTTTGCGCGCTCCTACCGCGACGCCCCGGAGGTGGATTGCGAAGTCAAGATCCACCTCGATGCGGACGCTCAAGCGCCACGGATCGGTGCTTTCTACGAAGCTCAGATAACGGCGGCCGAAATACATGACCTCGTCGCATGTCTGCTTCCCCGGTGAGGTCTTCTTCGCATGCACTCCCCCCCTGCTGCATCAGCTTTTTGCCTACATCAATGACGTGTGATATAATAATTACTCATAGTTGAGTTGTACTTGATCGTGTGTCCACACGCAGAAGCATCCTGGGTTTGCTCTATTACCGCCTGCATCGGAGGTAGCTTGCCGCATGTTGAATGCTAACACAACTGCCAGAGACTATCTAGCTGATCTGTTGCTCGATGCTCTCATCTACCGTCCAGGGCACACGCCGCTCGCCACGCTGGCAGAGTTGTTGCCAACTGAGCTGGAGATCGGCCCACAATTCATCGAGACTGTTCTCTCCGACAACCCTCGCTTCACGGCGGCGGAGGGCAGCTACAACATCGCCTATCGAGACAACATCTCCAAAAGACCAAGGGGAGGCGCGGTAGAAACCATTGTTGCCACCTACGGCAGACCGATGTTAGAGCCCCTACTGGCCAATGAGCTCGCTCACAACGGCAAGGGCGATCTGGTGTTTTTCGAGGACATCGTGCAGGACATGGTGGCAAGAGGCGCTCTGCTGGCCCTCGATGACCGGTTCGTCTGCCTGCGCGACTGGCTTTTTGTCCCCATGCCGGACGTCGCCCGCGAGCGCTGCCTTTATTTCAACGACCTCGCCGATGACGAGAATTTGGCCGCGGTGACGGCCACCTGTACCGCAGACAAGCTTGGCTCTCCCAGCCTTACGGAGACCGCCTACGCAGTGCTGAGGGCCGCCGATCGCCCACTGAGCAACAAGGCGCTCGGTTTTCTCGTAGGTGCGCACCAGGGCGAGAAGTACGACCCGGCCGAGCTGCTGCGGCAGATGGTCTGCGATGACGAGCAGCGATTTGTCGCCCTGTTCGGCCCGCGCTGGATGCTCTCTGACTGGACTAAGGATCTGCTCAAGTCAGTGCGCGAACAGGCCCCAAAAGACGATATGCCACAGCATGAGGTTGACATCGCGGAGGCACTTGCCAAGGAAATCACACTCGACAAGCGTTATGAACTCTCCGACGAAGAGACGGCACAAATTATGGCCTTGATAAGCCATTCAAAGGCCCCGTTTACGATCGAGAGTATCCTGGCCGGCGTTGTGCAGTTAACACCGAACCAGCGCAAGTATCCTGCCGGGGCTCAGGCCGTCGAGCAGCTTCTCAAAGGCCTGCAGACAATCAAGAAGCTGCACACAGGCTGCTACCTGCGGCTCGCTACGCTGCCAACATGGACCAGAATCGTGCCCGATTCACTGCTGCCGACCGAAGTGAAACCCGAACTCGCCGCAGACGGCACCCTCGCCGGCGAGGACATCATCCTTCAGCCCAAGGGCCTCACCCCCGAAGCTTTGGAGGCCGCAGCCGATCCGTACTATGACGACATCGGCGAGACCTGTATCGAACCGGTGGCTGAGGCGACCGCGCCAGAGCACATCAGTTGCCCTGTGCTCTATCACCATTATCTAGCCGGCACTCTCAGAATCCGTGCCGCCGATGCCGCTTTCTTCGCCAACGAAGCTGACCTGACCATGATTAACTTGCGTTGTGGGGACCGCACCTTGCTGGCCCTCTGGCTCAACAAGGAAACCGGACTTATCTACGGTCTTGGTGCATGGTACCGCGTCCACATGCCCCTGTCCGGAGGCTTGCTCACTATCAGTGCCTCCGATACTCCCGGCGAATACGTGCTCCGCTCCGCTGATGAAACCGATGCCCAGACCTACATCGGCAAGCAGTCTCTTCAAGAAATCATTGACTGGCGAGAGCGTCTTGGACACAAGCCAATTTCCACTAAACGTCTGCTCCAGGTCCTCCTCGCGAGTAACAAGGGCCTGCCCTTCAATCAACTGTGGGCACAACTTAACATATTGCGACGCACGACGCGAATCCAGCTTGCCTCGCTGCTCAGCTTCTACCATTGCTTCACTTATGGGGAGGGCAACCGCTGGTACTTGGAGCCGGATAAGCTGCCCGACGGCTACGACGAGAGCAAGCTGCCATTCGTCGTCGGCATCAAGCCGGCTCAGCCCGCCCCCGAACCTGATGCCCAGCAGGCTGACACCGCAGAATAGGGCCCACTAAAGCGCTGACAACGACGGCTGCCTGGCAGAGCGACCACTGCGCGGGAGAATATAGTCTTCTCGCGCAGTCTTGCATTCGCCTGCGGCTGCAGAGACAGGCGAGACCGTAAAAGCAGCCACAACCGCTGCACGAAAGAGCATATGCCATGTCAGATCAAGTCAGAACCAGATTCGCCCCATCACCTACGGGCAGTATGCACGTCGGGAATGCCCATACGGCGCTTTTCAACTGGCTTTTCGCCCGCGGCCATGGCGGCACTGTCGTCCTCCGTATTGAGGACACTGATGAACTGCGTTCGACCCCTGAGGCGCTCGAAGTCATCTACGGCGGCCTGACGTGGTTGGGCGTTGATTGGGATGAGGGTCCTGACATCGGCGGCCCATACGGGCCTTATGTCCAGTCTGAGCGACTCGGGCGCTATCAGGAGGCGGTCAACACCCTGCTCGCCGAGGGCAAAGCCTATCCCTGCTACTGCACCCCCGGAGAGGTCGAGGAACGCCGCCAGATAATGCGCGCTCAGGGCTTACCGCCGAAGTATGACGGCAAGTGCAGTACCCTCACTCAACAGGAGTGCGAAGCCCTCGAGGCCGAAGGCCGCGAGCCATGTATCCGTTTCGCCATGAAACGCACTGGCAATACTATCGTCAAGGACCGCATTCAGGGCGAGGTTGTCTATGACAACAACCTGTGCGGTGATCCGGTGATACTCAAGCAATCCGGCTTCCCAACCTACCACCTCGCCGTAGTGGTTGACGATGATGCCATGCGCATCACTCACATCATCCGAGGGGCCGGGCATTTGCCCAATACCCAAATCCATCTCCAGTTGCAGGAAGCGCTCAGTATCCCTCATCCTGAATACGCCCATTTGCCTCTGATTCTCGGCGAGGATCGGACGAAGCTGTCCAAGCGCCACGGGGCAGTCAGCATCACCGAGTATCAGAAGCTCGGCTATCTGCCGGAGGCGATGCTAAATTTCCTCGCCCTGCTCGGCTGGTCACCCGGCGACGAGCGGGAAATCCTCAGCCGCAATGAGATTGTCGGCCTCTTCTCTCTCGAGGCTTGTAGCAAAGCTCCCTCGGTGTTCGATGTGAAAAAGGCCGAATGGATGAACGGCGAACATATGAAGCAAATGACGCCGGCCGAACTCACTGATCGTGTTTTGCCCTGGCTCGTCGAGGCCGGCCTGATGGAGCAAGAACCCACTGCCGAGCGCCGAGAATGGCTTCTCAAGGTCGTCGAGCTGATGCAGGAGCGTGCGAAACTACTTAGTACCTATCCCACCTGGGCGCGCTACTTCTTCACTGAGGACTACGAATACGACAACCGCGCCCGCAGCAAGTGGCTCAGCAAGCAAGACACGCCCGACGTGCTTGACAGGTTGACCGCTGCCTTCGAGGCTCTCGACGAATGGAATGTAGAGGCCATCGAGGCCGCCGTCCGAGGCGTCGCCGAGCAGATTGGCCTATCAGCCGGTAAGGTCATACATCCATGTCGAGCTGCCGTTACCGGCACCACTATCGGCCCCAGCCTCTTTCATCTCCTTGAACTGCTCGACCAAGACGATGTATTGGCCCGCTTGCGCCGCACTGCAGAACTAGCACGGCTTGGAGAACTCGCACCCACGAGCGATGACGATAGCAGTTCATAGCCTCGGGACTGCGTCCGGCGCTGCTTGCAAAGCACATATCTCGAAGCTATAATGATGGTGATGCCAGATGCGTCACCACACATCGGGCTGTCACGGCATGACGTGTGCGCTGTGGGCCTGTGTTTGTATGTTTGGAACTCCGAAAGTAGATGGATCCGATGAAAGTAGCACTCAAGGACTACGACAAGATACCTGCGGCGACTGTAGAAGCCGTTGCGCGTACTGAGAAGACATCTCCCGACGCCATCTACAAAGCGCTCCGAGACGGCACTGTTGTCGTGATGGGCGCTCCTGAGGGCCCTGCAGACCCGATGGGGATCGGCACCGGCCTACGCACCAAGGTCAACGCCAATATCGGTACGTCACCCGATTTCTCTTCTCTGGATAGCGAATTGCACAAGTTGGAGGTGGCCGTGGCGGCAGGCGATGATGCCGTCATGGACCTCTCCACGGGCGGCGACCTGGACGATATCCGCAAGCAGATCCGCGCCGCCTGCCCGGTTGCCATGGGCACTGTCCCTATTTACCAGGTCATCGCCGAACTGGATGATGATGCCAGTGTGGCCGATGTCAGCGCCGACGATATACTTACCGTCGTTGAAAAACATGCCGCCGATGGCATAGACTTCCTCACTCTGCACTGCGGGGTCACGCGCCAGTCCGTTGCTGCAGCGGAGAGCGACCACCGCATTTGCGACATAGTCAGCCGTGGCGGTGCCATGCTGGCCAACTGGATGCAGCTCACCGGCGGTGAGAATCCGCTCTATGAGCACTATGACAGCGTTCTCGACATTTGCCTGCGGCACGACACTGCCATCAGCCTCGGTGACGGCCTCCGTCCGGGCGCCATCTCTGACGCCTCGGACGCTGCTCAGATGGCCGAACTAATCGTTCTCGGCGAGCTCGTCATCCGTGCCCGTCGGGCCGGTGTGCAAGTCTTCGTCGAGGGGCCCGGGCACATGCCCCTGGATCAGATCGCGCCCAATGTAATCATCCAGAAGCGTATGGCCCACGGCGCCCCCTTCTACGTTCTGGGACCGTTGACCACTGACATCGCACCCGGCTACGACCATATCACCGGCGCTATCGGCGGTGCCATCTGCGCTGCCGCAGGGGCTGATTTCCTCTGCTACGTGACAGCCGCCGAGCATCTCGGTTTGCCTGATGACAAGGATGTCTGGGATGGCGTCATTGCAAGCCGTATTGCCGCCCACTCTGCTGATATAGTTAAGAATGTTTCCGGTGCTCAAGACTGGGACGACAGGATGTCGGCGGCCCGCGCGCGGCTCGACTGGGATGCAATGCGCACCCTTGCAATTGATCCCGGTCGTGTCATTGCTGTTCGTGGTACGCGCGGCAGTCTCGACTCAGACGCCTGTTCCATGTGCGGCCGTTTCTGCTCCATGAAGGTCAAGCTACACAGCTCCACCGACAACCAGCAATAGTCGGTGCCGCTTCCCGTTTTCTGCATCGGCCTGGCACACATCCCCTGCGCCACCGCGGCGTAGCATCTTTCCCAGGCTGCGAGCACAACCTGATGTCGCCGTCACTATGCAAGGAGCCTGCTAATCAATGTCTATTTTCCGCATGCGCAAGTTCTTCAGCCGTCCCGTCAAAGTTGGCAAGGGCAAGCGGGCCTACGCATGGCTCACTCCCTCCATGATAATCTTCATCCTCATCATAGTCGCACTCCTCGTCGGCACTTGGTTCTCATTCGGCCCCCCTTCCCGAGCGGCAGGTGATGCCTCCGGACAGCGTCAGGTCAAGCTCTCAGCGAATGTGGCCAAGATCAACGGCAAGCCTATTACGCGTCAAGAGTATTACGCCGAACTCAGCATGGCGGAGCACCGTATGGGTCAGGACCTGGACCCAGCTCAGATGCGCATGATCAAAGACGGCGTACTCAACTCGATCATAGATCGCCGTCTCAAGATCGCCGACGCCCGTCGGCAACACATCAAAGTTACCGCGGCCGATATTAAACAGGAGAAGGACAAGCTCGTCGAGGAGACCCTCCAGAGCCGCTATCCGGACAAGAAAGCACTCCGCGACCACCTCGAGCGTAAGCGCATCTCGCTTCAGGAGTTGCGCGATTCCATTCGCGCCAGTCTGCCGGAGGACGAGATCTTCGAACAGCAGTTGCAGATGGATAAGCTCCAGGAGACCGTCGCAGCCGCCGTCACGATGACCGACGAGCAGCTCAAGGATAGCTTCACCGAAGTCAAAGCTCGCCATATCCTCATCACCCCCGATTCCATCAAGGAAGAGAGCCAGCCCGAGGAAGCTGAGAAGGACGCCTCCAAAGCTGAAACGGACGCTGAAACCGACGAAGGCACCGCTGATGCCGGGGAACCCGATGGCGAGGATACTCCTCCCGATGAGTCGGCGGCAGCCGCCGACGATGACGTGAAGCAAACCGAGATGTCGGATGAGGAGGCCAAGGGCAAGGCCAGAGAGAAGGCCGAGAAGCTACTGGCAGAGATCAAGGCCGGCGCCGATTTCGCCGCGCTTGCCGAGGAGCACAGTGCAGATCCGGGCTCCGCTGCACAGGGAGGCGACCTCGGGTGGTTCAAGAAAGGCAGGATGGTTCCGGAATTCGAGAACGCCGCCTTCGCCGCAAAGAGCGGCGATGTGACTGAGGTCATCGAGACCAGCTTCGGCTGTCACATCATCAAGGTCGAAGACCGCCGTCGCGAGATCCCCGAGGACTTCGACGAAGAGAAGGCCCGATACAAAGAAGAGGCACTGGCGCAGTCCAGGAGCCGCGCCTGGAGCGACTACCAGGAACAGTTGCGTGACCAGGCCGAAATCGAGATTATTGATCCGGAGCTGAAGGCCTATCAACTCCTTGAAGATGGCAAGAAGGGCCCCGCCATCGAGTACCTCAAGCAGGCGGCTGCCAACGACAGCGAAAACGTCTCCGCCCATTTCGAGCTCGCACAGCTATACGAACAGGGCGGTCTTGAGGACGAGGCAATCAAGATGCTGGAAGCCATCACTACCAGCGAACGCGGCTCCCACTCGGCCCCGGCACATATGAAACTCGGCGATATGCTGCTCGCCAAGGGCCAGCAGGAGGAGGCCATCGCTTCATTCAAGTCCGCATCCGACTGGGCGCAGTCGTTCACCCAGGGCAACTACTTCATCCATATCCAACTCAAGAGTAAGTTCGAAGAACTCGAGCAAGCTGACCTCGCCGCCAAAGAGCAGGAATGGCTCGATGAGTTCATGGAGTACATGAGCCGCGAGGGCGGCATGGGCGGCGGCATGCCAATGATCCCCTAGCCCCCACCCCGGATGGGCAGGTCGGCTTGAGCTTTGTGTCATGGGCGAGACCCAAGTCAGAACGCCGCAATGCGCAGCATTTTGTGGCATCAGTTACCCGCCCGACCTTCATCGTACTGAGTTACCGGAGCGAAAACGATGCCGGACAAGCTCAATATAGACGAACGTGCCGCGACTGAAACGATCGTCACTTTCATCCAGGATGAGATCTCCGCAGCCGGGCTTGATGGTGCGGTCATCGCGCTCTCGGGTGGCATTGACTCGGCGCTGTCCGCCTATCTCACCGTGGGCGCACTCGGGCCCGACGCCGTCCACACATTCAACATGCCCTATGCCACCAGCAACCCGTCCAGCCAGGAGCACGCTGAACTGGTCGCCTCTGAATTGGCCATCCCGATTGAGGTCATCTCCATCGCCCCTCAGATAGACCTCTACTTCGACCGTTTCCCTGATGCCTCAATGCTCCGCCGCGCTAACAAGATGGCTCGCGAGCGGATGAGTGTCATCTACGACATGGCCAAGGTCCATCACGCCATGGTCATCGGCACGGGCAACAAGACCGAAGCCATGTTGGGCTACACTACCATGTGGGGTGACATGGCCGCAGGCATTGCCCCCATCGGTGACCTGTATAAGGCACAGGTTCGCCAGCTGGCGGCGTATCTTAAAGTTCCGCAGGCCATCATTGACAAGCCCCCGTCGGCCGATCTCTGGCCCGGCCAGACTGACGAGGGTGAACTTGGCATCACCTACGAGGAAGCAGACTTAGTGCTCCACAATATGCTTGAGTTGAGCAAGGACGCCGATGCTATGATCGCCGAAGGCGTCGATGCCGCCATCGTCGAGTGCGTCTTCGACCTCGTCCGGCGCAGCTCATTCAAACGACGTATGCCGAAGGTCTGCGCCATTGACGACTGCCGGCTCGATCCCTGAGGCGCCGCAACCACGCTGCAACCGAGGTGTGACCTCATAGTGCCATCCACAACGACGGATGCGTCCGGCCTGCTACTGATGGTCGCCACACCCATCGGCAATCTTGGCGACATCTCCCTGCGTGCGCAGGAGGCTCTGGAGGCCGCTGATCTGATTGTCGCTGAGGATACGCGCCGCACCAGGAAGTTGCTTTCCTATCTCGGTATTGACAAGCCCATCGAGAGCTTCCACGCCCACAGTAACGACTACAAACTCGACGACATCCTCATCCGTTTGCAGCGCGGCGAGACGGTCGCTTATGTCAGTGATGCGGGCACTCCGACCGTCTCCGACCCCGGCGCCGAGCTCGCCAAGGCGTCGCGAGCAGCAGGCGTGAGCGTCTCGCCTATTCCCGGGCCAAGCGCCATCACCGCCGCGCTCAGCGCTTCCGGCATGAACGCGGATCGCTTCATCTTTCTCGGCTATCCACCACGCAAGGCCGGACCGCGTCTCGATTTCTTCCGACTCGTCCTCGCTCAGTCGCTGACCGTGGTCCTCTACGAGGCCCCTCACCGCATCGCTAAGACACTCCGAGAGCTGGCAGTACTTGAGGCTGACAGGCACGCCGTCATCGGTCGGGAGATGACCAAGAAGTTCGAGCAATTCATCCCTGGCACTCTGGCGGAACTGGCCCGCTACTTCGCCGACAACGAGCCGCGCGGAGAGTTCGTCATACTCATCGAGGGCGCTGCCACTCAGCCATCCGAGCCCGTTGCGGATGAGACTGTCATTGCGTCAGTCCTTGGCGACCTGCTGGCCTCCGGAATGTCGGTGGGTGACGCCGCCGATGCAGTCGCGAAGCTCACCCCAATCTCCCGCAGGCGCGTGTATCGAATGGCTGTTCGTGCCGCCCAACGCTAACCAGCAGAGTAGCCCGCAGCGTCCATCGTCGATGAAACAATTCCGCCGGTGTCGCGTCGAAGTAAATGGTGAATGAATGTCAGAACACGGAGACTGCCGGATGCAGCTAAGACGCTGTTTAATCCTGATAATGTCTGCTGCGATGCTTTTCAACGCCCACATCGCTAGCGCCAGAGAGTGGTCGGAGGCGCAGGAGAAGGCTGTGGGTGTCGAAGTCGCCGCCGAGATGGAGAAGCAGTACAAGCTCTGGGATAACGAGGACGCCCGCAAGACGATCGAGGAAATTATTGCTGCACTGGTCCCCCATACCGATCGGCCCAACATCGAGTACACGGTGAAGATGCTCGACAGCAATGAGGTTAATGCCTGCAGCATCCCCGGCGGCTTCATTTACGTTCATCGCGGCCTGGTGGAAGACGCCCAATCCACCGACGAACTCGCGGCTATCCTCGCCCACGAAATCGCCCATAACTGCACCTATGACGCGATGGATCAGGCCCGCCGCTCCAAGAAGCTATTTATCGGCGGTATCACTGCCGCTCTCGTGGCCATATTTCTGGGCGCATCTAACGATGAGGTGGCCGGCGTTCTGACGGCCGGGGCCTATGTCCAACAGGGCGTCCTCAGTCGCTATTCCATCGAGATCGAGCAGCGTGCCGACCTCAATGCCGTCAAATACCTCACACCCACCACGTACAACCCCGTCGGGCTATTGACATTCATGGAACGGCTCGGCCGTGAAGCATACAGGAAGCCCCAGATAGACTACGGCATCTACCAGAGCCATCCAATAACATCGGAGCGCTGCGCGTATCTGATCGATGCCATCTACGAGGCCGGGCTTACTATCAACCGGCGCGCCGTCACCAAGTGGGACCCGCCCACCTATGTCAGCATCGGCGCTGATGGCACCGAGTATCCGCTCGAGCCGCCTGAGGGTGACACCGAGGCCACTCAGACCGACGGCGAGAACACGCAAGTTGACGGCAAGGAGACCGACGCCAAACCCGCAGAGATACCGATTGATCGTAAAACCGCACCGGCTAAGATATCGCTCTGGGGGGAGGACATCGTCACCATTGGCTCACCAGGGACACACGATGCCATAGACAAGCGCGCCGAGGCCATCTGCGCCATACTCAACGCTGCCATTGCCACGGGGCTGGAACGCTACGAGATACGCACCGGGCAGGATGGCGAGAAAGCCACCGTGCTACTGCGCGATAATGCAATGATGGAAATTCTCCCCGAAGACATCCCCTCCGACGAGGTTACTGCGCAGCAAGTAGCTCAGGGGGCTGTCAACGCTCTTGCCCGAGCCCTCCATCGGGAAGAGCTTTCCCGGCGGTTCTGACCATGGGCCAACGCATCGTTATCGAGAAGTGGGCAGAGAACCTCGAACAGGTTACCATCGGGCAATGGTTCAGAGCCGAAGGTGACCGCATTGAGATTGGCGAGGTGCTCTGCGAAATCATCACCGACAAGGTGACCTTCGAGTACACGATGGAAGACTCCGGCACTGTTGCGAGGATCTACGCCGGAGAGGGCAGTGTGCTTCCGATCGGCTACGTGATAGCATTCATCTCCACCAGTGGTGAAGATACCGACCCGGCCATCGAGCAGCACAACGAGCAAATATTGGCCCAGCACCGTGAGCAAACGCAGGCCGATCTGGACCTCGATGCCATTCTCGGCGCGGCGAATACCGGGCGCTCCCGCCGGCGCGCGACCCCTCCTGCACGACGCCTGGCCAGGCAGAACCACGTCGAGCTTCAGGACGTCGCCCGCGCACAACCCAAGCCTGTTGACATCATCACCGAAGAGCACGTCCGGGAGTACCTCAGCCGCACACAACAGGATGATGCAACATGATTGAACTCAACGGCAAGGTCGCACTGGTTACCGGGGCCTCTCGTGGTATTGGCCGGGCCATCGCCGCTCAGCTTGCCCGGGTCGGAGCCGATGTCGCTATCAACTACCTGGAGAACGCCGCAGCGGCCGAGACAACCGCCCAGCTCGTCGCACAGAACGGTCGCAGCTATGCCCTCTGCCGGGCTGATGTCACTGACCGTGACGAGGTCAAAGCCATGGTAGAGGGGATTATCGAGGATCTGGGCCGTCTCGATATTCTCGTCAACAACGCAGGCATCATCAACGACCAGTTCCTCGCCTTCATGAAGCCCGAGCAGTGGGACCAAGTCATTGCCACTTCACTCACCGGCGCTTTCAACTGCGCGCAGGCGGCGCTGCGCCCGATGATGAAGCAACGCTGGGGCCGCATTGTCAATATCGCGTCAGCTGCCGGCCTGATGGGTGATCTTCGCCGCACCAACTACGCCGCAGCCAAGGGCGGCCTCATCGCTTTCTCCAAGGCACTCGCACGCGAGGTCGTAGGTCAGGGCATCATGGTCAATGCGGTGGCGCCCGGCGTCATCGAGACGGACTTCATATCTGACATGCCGGACAACCAGAGACAGCAGATGTGCCAGCTCATTCCCGCCGGACGCTTTGGCAAGCCCGACGAGGTCGCCCCGCTCGTCGCATTTCTGTGTTCGGAACACGCTTCTTACATCACCGGACAGGTTTTCAGTATTGACGGTGGACTGCGCATGTGACGCCCCGCGCCCTGCCTCTCCCAACCTCGGCATCCCCGCCTTGCAGCCATACCCAAAATCGTCTATATTATAGCGGCAACCGCGTTTACTACTCATCCTGGTAACACTTGGAGTGACCATATCTCATGCCCGGCCGCAATCGCTTTCTCGACGGTCTCCAGCGCGTGATGCGCGCCTTTGCCCCAAGCGAGGAGAAGTTCTTTGAGCTGTTTGAGGATTTGAGCGACAAGGCGGTTGCAGCCGCCGAGTGCCTCGAGGACGTCATGGATAACTTCCACCGCCTGGAGTTGGCCGTGGAGCAAATCGCCGACATCGAGCACGAAGCAGATGAAATCGTCCACGAAGTCGTCAGGCGTCTCAACACGACATTCGTAACGCCTGCCTTGTTTGACCGCGAGGACATCTTCCGAGTCGCCGAACGCCTCGATGACATCATTGATCAAACCAAGGGCGGTATTGACCGCCTCAAAATCCTCCACATTGACGAGCCCACTGACCGATGCAAAGAACTCGCCAAGATCTTCGTCCAAGCCGCCGCGTGTCTACAAACTAACATGCACAGCCTTGTAGGCCTCAAGCCGACCGATCACGAGTATGTCGCCAGAATAAACAGTCTGGAGAATCAGGCTGATGTCATCCATCGCTCAGCCATCGGCGAGTTGTTCGAGTACGAAGGCGACCCTCGTCACATTATGAAGTGGCTGCAGATCTACGGATTCGTCGAGGAAGCCATTGATAGCTGTGAAGCCGCAGTGAATCTCGTGGAGGCAGTGGTGGTGAAGAATGCCTGAGATGCCACTCTGGGTCGGTGTCACCGTCGCCACTGCTCTGCTCTTCGCCTTCATGAACGGGTTCCACGATACGGCCAATGCGATTGCCACTTCGGTCCTCACTCGTGCTTTGAGTATCCGACAGGCGATCGTTTTCGCATCAGGTCTCAATTTCCTCGGTGCTCTGCTGAGTATCAAGGTCGCCACAACCATCGGTAAGGGCATCGTGGACCCCTCCAATACCACTAATACGGTAGTCCTGTCGGCGCTGATTGGCGGGATTGCTTGGCTTTTCATCACCTGGTATTTCGGTCTGCCCACCAGTTGCTCGCACGCGCTTGTTGGCGGAGTGGTGGGCGCCGTACTCGCCGATCACACCACGCTTCACACTGCAACCGGCACGCTCGGTTGGACGCTCAACTACGGAGTGCTTCAGGTCGCCGGTATTGAAAAGATTTTGTTGGCTCTGCTCCTGTCCCCCATCTTTGGTGTCGTTTTTGCCGTGATACTGATGATTGCCCTGCTGCACGTATTCGGCCGCTCTGCTCCCTCCCTACTCAACCGCCATTTCAGGCGCTTGCAGGTCATGTCCGCCGGCTTCATGGCCTTCAGCCACGGCTCCAACGACGCGCAACAGGTCATGGGCGTTATCACGTTGACACTAGTTTCCAGCGGTATCTTGGGAACATTCGCGGTCCCATTGTGGGTCAAGGTCATTTCTGCGGCCGCGATGGCCCTCGGCACCGCCGTGGGCGGATGGCGTATCATCAAGACGGTCGGGCGCAAAGTCATGGAACTCAAGCCCATCCACGGCTTTGCTGCCGAGACCGCTGCGGCTTCCGTCATCCAGTTAGCCACACATTTCGGCGCCCCTGTCAGCACCACTCACGTCATATCCACAGCCATAATGGGAGTAGGTATGTCGCATAGACTCACGGCGGTAAGGTGGGGCGTCGTCGGTCAGATAGTCGGTGCCTGGATACTGACAATGCCTATGGCCATGCTGTTCGCGGCACTCACCTATTGGCTCATTCATGGGTGGCTCTAAACATTCCCTACGGACTAAGACAATGCAGCAGCGCTACAACCACAATCAGGTCGTCATCACCGGCCTTGGTGCTGTCACACCTCTCGGCATCGGCAAGGACGCGCTCTGGGAAGGCCTCCTCGCCGGACGCCGCGGTCTCAGTAACATAACCAAGTTCGACCCCTCCGGCCTGCGCAATGAACGTGCCGGACAGGTCAACGACTGGCACTTCGACGCAGCCCAGTTCGCCCTCGATCAGCAACCCGACCAAGCCACTCAGTTTCTCCTCACGGCCCTTGGCGAAGCCGTGGCAGACGCCGATCTGACCCGGCAACTTACTAGCTCATCCGAACCGCAACGCGATGTCGGCTGCATCCTGGGCACCAACTTCGGCGGCTCCATGTCCTGGGAAGACTACATGGCGACCCTCATCGCAGGCGAGCCCTCGCCGGCTGCTTTCGCTGATTTCACCTTCCATCGCGCCATAGATACGGTCGCGGCAACATTGGCTGTTGGCGGCCCGTCCGGGCAACTGTCCATGGCCTGTGCGTCCGGCACTGCGGCTATTGCTTACGCCTCTGACCTCATTCGCATCGGGCACGCGGAGGTCGTGCTCGTCGCTGGATATGATGCCCTTGCTCCCAGCCATCTCAGTGGTCTCAGCCTGCTCCACACAATCTCCGAAGATGACCTTTACCCCTTCTCCGCCAACCGCAGCGGAACCGTCTTCGGCGAGGGAGCCGGTGCCCTCGTCCTGGAGAACTCCGACCACGCTCGCCGGCGCAATATCCGCTGCTACTGCGAAGTTCTCGGCGGCGCGCAGAACAATAACGCCTACCATTTGACAGCACCGGACGCCGGTGGCGCGGGCATGGCGAAGGTTCTGGCCAACGCCATCGGGGATGCCGGCATTCATCCCGACCAGGTTAACCATATCAATGCTCACGGCACCGGCACTGAGTACCACGATGTCGCTGAGACGCAGGCTATCAAACAGGTACTCGGCTCCGCCGCCTACAGGGCAACCGTCGTCTCCATCAAGGGCGCAACCCTCCACCTTATGGGCGCGGCTGGAGCAGTCGAAGGCCTTGTCACCGCTCTCTCCATCTTCCACCAGACCGTACCGCCGACAACCAACTACGCCAAGCCCGATCCCGAGTGTGATCTCGACTACGTCATGGAGGGCGCGCGCCAACAGTCCATTCAACACGCGGCCTCAATATCCGCCGGCATCGGTGGTGACAATGCCTGCGTCGTTTTCGCACGAACTGGATAGACGCCCGCCAGGATACCACATGTCATGACGACCAAAATACCGCCCCGACAACCCTCAATCGCCATCACCGCCGCCGGACCAATTTGCTCTATCGGTATCGGCAGGCGCGATTTCCGCGAGGGCCTTCGCGACAACCGCGAAGGCAGCGGCCCCTCCCAGCGTCTCACCGATACGGGGCGCTTCACCGAGCTCGCCGAATGTTGGGATTTCGTTCTTGAGGACTACCTGGATACCAAGAAGACTTACCTCGACAGATGCTCCGAGCTTGCCATCGCGACATGCGCACTGGCCCTTGCAGACGCCGGTCTCGATCCTTCAGGACTAGATGGTGACCGCATCGGCCTGGCCCTCGGCACTGCCTTTGGGTGTTTGGAGTCAATGGCGAATCATTCCGCGCGCATCCAGACCAAGGGCCTGCGCTTCGGCTCACCAATGATATTTACCCACACGATGCCGAATTCGCCGACCGCACTCGCAGCCATCGAGCACCATATCGGCGGGCCAATGGCGACTTTCTGTGGCGCCGACATGTCCGGAGCCGGCGCCATTCAGTTTGCACTTCTCCGCCTCGCTAACGGCGATGCCGACTACATGCTTGCCGGCGGTTGCGACGCTCTTAGTACCGCGCTGCTCAACGGCCTGCCTCCGCCTGCTGCAGGAGCCACTGACTTCGTCCCGGGCGAGGGTGCCTGTGTGCTACTCCTCGAGCCGGTTGGCTCGGCAACCGCAAGGGGTGCCGCGCCGCCGGCTGAGATACTCGCCATCGGGAATGCGGTCAGCACTGACGCCGCCCTCAGAGCCGCGTGTGTACAGGCCGGTCTTGCAGATGCTCCTCCGGTGTTCCCACCTCCTGGCGCTTACGGCCACACCTTCGCCGCATCCGTGGTTCTGGACATCTGTGCCGCAATCGAGGCCCTCCACAGCCAAGCTGATACCGAATACCTGGCCGTGATGGCTCCCCCCACCCAGCTCACCCCTACTTGCGGCCCGTCAGCGGCGGTAATTCTCCGGAAAAGCCATACCGAGGAGAGAAATGGATGAAGTATCCGCCTGAGCAGCTAATTCACCACTTCCGTCTCATGATCACCATCCGTGACTTCGAGGACGCTCTCAGTGACCTATTTGCCACGGGCGTTATCGGCGGCACTTCACACTTCTGTCTTGGCCAGGAGGCCTGTGCAGTCGGAGCCGTGGCTGCTCTTCAGCCCTCCGACCTCGTCACCTCGAACCACCGGGGCCACGGTCACTTCATCGCCAAAGGCGCCGATCCCGGCCGCATGATGGCCGAACTGATGGGCAAGCAAGACGGCTATGCAGGCGGGCGCGGCGGCTCTCAACACATGGCCGATTTCAGTATCGGCTTTCTCGGCTCCAACGGCATCACCGGCGGCATGATACCTGTCGCCACCGGCGCGGCCCTCACCCAGAAGATCAAGAATACCGCTCGCGTCGTCCTGTGCTTTTTTGGCGACGGGGCTTGCGCTCAGGGAGCATTCCACGAAGCCCTCAACATTGGCGCTATCTGGCAACTACCCATCGTCTATTTCATCGAGAACAACCTGTACGCAATGAGCACTTCCGTCGCGGAGAACTTCCGACGCACCGACCTCGCCGGGTTCGCCGACAGCTACACCATCCCCGGCATGACTGTGGATGGCAATGACTACTTCGCGGTCAGAGAAGCCGTCGCGGAGGCCACCGCCAACGCGCGGGCAGGCGACGGCCCCACACTCATCGAGGCCCAAACTTACCGCCTCTGCGGACACTCCAAGAGCGACCAGTGCGAGTACCGCTCCGCCGATGAGGAAGCACAATGGGCCGCCCGTGATCCCTTGTTACACATGAGGCAACAACTCATCTCGCTCGACATACTAGACGAGAAAGGCGCGGATGAGGTCGAAAAGCAGGCCGCTGCAGCAATCCGGAGAGCTGTCAGCTTTGCCGAAAGCAGCCCCGAGCCTGATCCGGCCGCTGTTACCTGCGGCATCATCTCCGGCAGCTACCCACAAGCCCTTTGACATCATTCTCTCACACTACTACGATTGCTGCTACGCGCGATGTGGCGATAATCCGGGCCTATGACTATGGTGGTGCGGCCCCGTGACCGCCGGCCGCCCAAACACGACAACATTCTCTGGTACAGTAAGTCCCATGAGTGGACTTTCAATCGGCAAGCGCTAGACCCAATTCCCTGCATGGCACCCAGTCTCGTCGGGAAAACAAAGGCGGCCCGAGGCAAGCTGCCGCCAGACACATGGTTGCTCACTATCGTCCCAACGAATGGGCCGGAGCGCACCGATTCTTCAACCCGATGCAGTGCGAGGTAAGAGCATATTGGGGCCCCAACGGGAAATATTACTCGGTGGGCCTGTGTGGTGGCGGCAATCGCCTTGACAATTGTTTCTCACACTACTATGATTAGTAGTACACGGGATTGGGCATACTGTAAGTAGAGACCATTCAGCGACAACTGCAGTGGACGCCGTCCGTTCAACGCAGCGTCGGAGGTGAGAATGCCATGAAGGAAGACAGATCACCCGAACTTCCTATCTACCGCCCCGGGGAACAGGGCCTTCAGCAGACGCTCGGGACGCTTGAAGCGCAAGTGATGAACGCCGTCTGGGACACCGAGGGTGAAGTATCAGTCGAGCAGGTCCGCAAGAGGCTCGCCGAGCAAGGCAAGGACGCCGCCTACACCACCATCATGACCACCATGAGCCGACTGTACAAAAAGGGCCTCTTGACCCGCCGAATGCGTGGCAAAGCCTACATCTACTCCGCATCCGTCTCACGCAGAGAGCTCGACTCCAGTATCATCAAGCACGTAGTGGACGGCCTGCTCGCCACCTTCGCCGAGCCCGCCATGTCATACTTTGTCGAGGCACTCAGCGAAAGCGACCCAGCCAAACTCGACTCCCTCGCCAACATCATCGAACAGAAGCGCAAAGAGGAAGAAGGCGACTAGCGCCTTGGCCGCAGTGCAGGCCGCCGCCTTGCTCATCGTACTCTATGCCGTCGCGGTACAAATTATTGCGGCACTTCCTGTCGCCGCCGCCGCGGAATCGCTGTCTGAAGACAACCCTCGGCAAGCCGCTCTTTTCTGGCTTGTCGTTTCCCTTTTTGCTCCGTTGGCGGCAGTTCTTCTCACCGCTATCTCCCTCCTAATGCCCGCTATCGGTCTCATCTCGCCGCACCTCGAGCGTATTCGCCCGCATCTGTGCTGGCGTTCCCTCGCTCAGGCACCCGACGCCCCATGGCATTTTCACATCGCCTCCCTGCTTGCTCTCGGGCTCATTGCATTTGCCATTCTGCGTCTGCTCTGGCGATGGGTCAGCTCCCGTCGAGTCGAAAAGCGCGCGCAACAAATGCCGGATATGACGTCCCGCGATAGTTTTATCACCGCACCCGCTGAGGGTGAGTTTTCCTTCACGGTCGGCCTCTGCGAGGGTGTCGTAGTCATCTCCAAAGACCTCGTCGAGATGCTCTCAGCCCAACAACTCCGGGCACTGCTCGCACACGAACGGGCCCACATCGCGCGCAGAGATAACCTCTGGCATCTCATCATCGAATTGGCCGCCACGCTCGCCTTGCCATCGCCGTTCGGCTTCATCTACGCCCGTCACTGGCGTGCGGCAGCCGAAGCCGACTGCGACTCTTGTGCTGCAGAAGTCGTCAGCCGAGACACCGTTAGAGAGCTGTTACTGATGCTTGCTGAGCACAACCAAGGGCAGTCGCGACATCATCACGACCTTGCGCCCGTGTATCAACCGGGCATGTCGCCTCACGACCGCGCAGAGTGTCTAGCCTCGCAGTTTCGGCCCACGCTCGCACCGCCATTGCTTACGGTATTGGTTGTAGAGTTCGCCATCATTCTAATTGCCATCATCGTTGCCAGGCACTGGCTCGCAGATACCATGTACTGTGCTGGCGAGACGCTTCTCTCAGTTTTGCACACGTACTGATTGAGGCGGCAAAATGTTGTGATTTCATCTCGCATCTCATTGGAGTGACCTCAGATGACTGAGCGCTTCCGCTTTATCGGCGTATTGTTGCTCGTACTGGTCGCGCTATCTCTATCTAGCGTCGGGTTCTGTGCGGACCCGGACGAAACCTGGCTGTCGCAGATCCGACCCGACCATCCCCGCCTCTTCTTCAATGCCGATACCTGGCCCGCTGTCAAGGACCGCGCACTCACCGTCTGCGGGGACCACTACGCTGCGGTGAAGGCCACAGTCAAGGACATCCCTGAACAGCCCGATGTCAAAGACTGGGGCAGTCTTTGCATGGGTGCCGCATTTGTGTACCGTGTCGAACCCACACCTCAGCGTCTCCAGCAGGTCAAAGACATGCTGCAGGCCGGCCTCGACTTCTATCAACAGCGCTACGCCGAGTGCAAAATGATCAACTGGTACTCCTTCAGCCGTATCGGTTGGCTTGCCGCCCTCGACTGGATCTGGAATGATCTGACGCCCGCAGAACGCAGACGGCTAGGCGCCGCCATGCTCCAGCATGTCTATGACGTCCAGCCCGGTGAGGGCAAGCCCTCCCTCGCCGGCTGCAACACCAGCAACTACACAACAGGCTTCTACGGCGTCAGGAACCTCGTCTGGTACGCCGGTCTGGCCATGTACAACGAGGGCATAGATGATGCCAGAGCGCTGGAGTTCCTGACCAGTGGCTACGACATGCACCAGAAGATGTTCGCCTACCGCACCCCGGCTGCCGGAGACGACGGTGGCTCTGCCTCGTCCACAGTGACCTACTCCTTTGCCGCCTATCCCTGCGCCGAATTCAACTTCCTCTACACTCTTCGCTCTGCCACCGGCATAGACATCTCCGGCGAATGGCCCTACATCGCCCTTTTCCCCAACTATATCCTCTGGAACTGGCTCCCGGGCGGCTACGAGTACGGCTACGGCGACACCCCTCACAGTAGCAACCACTTCCCGACCAGCTATCTCTATACCCACATGTCCAGTACCGCGCACTTCTATACGCACGCAGACCCCCAATGGGCTACACTTGCCGGTGCTGTCAGGAAGCTGCTGGCTGACGTCGGTGCCGCCAAGCACCTCTCCGTCAGTTCTGCGGTCCAGCCCTTCCTCATGCTCGGCCTCGATACAGTTCCACCAGCACAGGACCTCGGCCAACTCCCGCCGGCCCGCCATTTCGAGAACATGGGTCAGATCTTCATGCGCTCCGGCAACATGCCGCAGGATACATATGCCCTCTTCGCATGCGGGGCCAAGGTCCATGGGCACAGGCACTTCGACGCCAACCATTTCACCATCTTCAAGCAGGGCTTTTTGGCCCTCGATAGCGGCACCCGCATACCAACGACTGCCTCCGAACGCTGCAACCACTACTACCGCCAGACGGTCGCTCACAACTGTATCCTCATCCAGATGCCCGATGAATCCGGCAACGTCGTGGGTGGCGCACCCGTTCACGATGGCGGCCAGCGTACTCTCGCCGGCTCCGAGGTCATTGCCTTTGAGACCACCCCTCATTTCACCTATGTCGCCGGCGATGCCACAGACACGTACCACCGCGACAAGTGCAAGCAGGCCGTCCGCCAGTTCGTCTTCATCCCACCGAACCACTTCGTTGTCTTTGACCGGGTCAGCTCAACGGACCCCGAATACGCCAAACGCTGGGTCCTTCACACCGCCAACGAGCCGGCTGTCACGGCCAGGCAATTTCGAGCAGACCAGGGCCAGGGGCGGATCTTCTGCCGGACACTGCTCCCCGCAGACGCAGTCCTGCAGAAGGTCGGCGGACCCGGCAACGAATTCCTCGCGGACGGGGTCAACTACCCTCTCCGGCCACAGGACATGAAGGACGGCCAGGTGCCGGAACTGATGGGCCGCTGGCGTATCGAGGTCAGCCCGGGCGCCCCGCGAACCGACGACATCTTCCTCCACCTTATTCAGGTAGGCGACCAGTCGCTCCAGGCCATGAGCGACGCTCAGGTGACTACGGATGCCGACACGGCCACCATCAGCTTTAACGCGGAAGCCAATAATGTCATCCTCACCTTCCCCACCAGTGGCAACATCACTGGACACATTACCATCAAGCGGGACGCTGAGGTGCTCATGGACAATGCCCTGACCCTTGAGGTCATGCCGCAACAAGGCCTCGCGTCTCTCAACTGAGCGCCTCCACGTCACATTTGGCGCCTCTATTAGCTGTCTGTGGCTTTGCAAAAAGCGCCCGTATATGCTAGAATTCGGCTGATGGAGCAACTCGGGTTTGAGTGGAGCAGCATGAGCCGTCTTGGCATTATCGGCGGCACCTTTGACCCAATTCACGGGGGCCATCTGGCGGCTGCCGATGCTGCATGTCGGCACTACCATCTCGACCGCGTTCTCTTTATTCCCTCCGGCCACCCGCCGCACAAGAGCAGTTCGCACATCAGTCCAGCTAGAGACCGTTATCTTATGGCTCTACTGGCAACCTGCAACACCGCCGGGTTTCACGTTTCACAGGTCGAACTTATGCGGACAGGTACGGCTTATACGATAGATACGCTGCGCCTGCTGCATTCGTGGATCAGGCCTGACTGCCGGCTCTTTTTTATCGTCGGCGCTGACATGGCCATTGACCTGCCTACCTGGCGCGAACCTGATGCCATACTCGCCGAAGCCCAGGTCGTCGCACTCAGTCGCCCCGGATATGACCTCTCCGCTCTCGAGGAGGTCCTCGGGCCTGCACGCGCCGCACAAATCGAGACACTATCCGTCAATACACCCAACATCTCAGCCACTGACATTCGCCAGCGCGTCGCTTCAGGCAGCAGTATCGCCGGCCTGACGCCGGAGTCAGTCGGGCAATACATCGCCGCATTGCATCTCTACACCACTTGATGGCAGCACCCGGTACACTCAACCCTTGCGACAGGTAATCGGAGCACAGTATGAGGACATCACTGGATTACGTGTTGTACCTCTTCGCCGCAGTCGTCGTTGTCGGCGGGGCCTTTGGAATCTATGATGCCGTCGGAAATCCCACCAGCGCACCCAGGACCGGACCTAGTTTTCCCGGCACGAATCCCTCCTGGTCGGATTCATTGAGCCATCTGCCAACCGGGCGCGTCTTGCGGATCGTCGTCATCGGCGCCGATGAGCGACCCGGTGATCCGGGACGCTCCGATACGCTCATGGTCGCCTTTGTCAATCCCGCGACGAAGAAGCTGGCACTTCTGTCCATCCCGCGTGACCTCCGCGTTCGCATCCCCAGGCACGGCAACAATAAGATCAACGCCGCCTACGCCAGCGGAGGCGTGGACTTGACCGTCGAGACCGTCCAGGACCTCCTCGATCAGAACATTGATTACTATGTCAAGGTCAATCTGGAGGGCTTCGTCAAGGCGGTTGATGCCCTCGGCGGCGTGGATATCACCGTCCCCGACTGCGAGGGCGAAATGACGCGTGGCCGGCACCACGGGATGCACTATAACGACAACAATGGCAACCTCCACATCAATCTTGAGCCAGGTCGCCAGCATCTCAACGGCAAGCAGGCGATGGGATTCGTCCGCTATCGCCACTCCAAGTACGGCGGAGCCATCAGCGATTTCCAGCGTGTGGAAAACCAGCAGACCTTCCTCAAAGAATTACTCGACCAGAAGATGCGCATCAGTCAGGTACACCGGCTCCTCAAGGCCGGCAGCCAGGTTCTCAGTCATGTCGAACATGACTTTGAGTGGCTCGAGGTCGTGGACATGCTCAAGCTGCTTCGCACTGTCAACCAGTCAGACATATACACCGCCACGGTACCCGTCGGCGATCTGAAGATTGCCGGCATCTACTATGCGGCCCTCCGCGAAGCCGCTTTCCACGACGAGCTCAGCCGCATTGATGACTATCTCCGAGGCCGCATCAAGACAGACTGCCCCGTCATCGTTTACAACGGCTGCGGGAAGGCAGGTATCGCCGGCAGCGCCGTCCGGCAGCTTCAGGAGGCCGGATTCGAGCAAGTCAGCGCCGACAATGCCGACGAGTTCGGCCACAAGCGCACTACCATAAGATATTATGGCGACACCAGCCACATCGCCAGGCGCGCCGCGGAAACTATCGCCTGTGGGAGCGTCTCGGCAGGGGAAGTGCGCGTCGACGGCGAAGATGAGACTGACCGACTTGACATCACCGTCGGTGAAGATTACAAACCGGCCGACTGATATCGCCGACGGTTGCCCCGGCCCGGACGTCTAGTCTCAGGGAGGCGATCATTTGGAGTTGGACTCATCACAAAAAGCAGACGCAATCGTTAAGGCCGCACGTGATAGAAGAGCTTTGAACATCGTCCTCATGGACATGCGGCCGGTGACTACCATCTGTGACTATTTCGTCATCTGTCACGGTCGCTCCCCGCAACACCTCGAAGCTATCGCCGAGGAGATCAAGGAGCAGATGAAACAGCTCGACATAACTCCCGCACACGTCGAAGGGGGCCGCAGCAGCAGATGGATGGTCATGGACTACCTCCATGTCGTCGTCCACATCTTCTCCGAGGATGCGCGCCGAATCTATGACCTCGAAAGGCTCTGGAGCGACGCCAGAATCGTCGCTGAGTACTCAGATGCCTGAGCGCGATGCCGAGCGCACGCATGGTCAGCTTGAGCAACTGCTGGCGCGTGTACAGGTGCTAATGCGCGCCGGCAATCTCGCCGCAGCTGAAAAGTCTGCAACCCACCTTGTCGAGGCCTTCCCTCAAAGCACCTCTGCTCACGAACAGCTTGGCGACGTGCTCTACGCCATGGGCAACAGTGCCCAGGCCAGAAAGCACTACAAGCGAGCCATGGACATCGAGCCCGCCAATGCCGACGCCGAGCGCAAGTTCGCCGCCGCTCTTCTCAACATCTCCCCCACCGAACGCCGCCGCCAGATGATACACCAGCTCGTCGCCGGCTCCGAAGACCACGCCGTCAGCCCGCGCCGCCCCGTCAACGCAATACTCGCCGCCATTGCATTCCCTGGCATGGGCCAACTGTACAATCGCCAGTACGAAAAGGGCCTCGCCATCTTCGCCGCCGAGGCTGTGCTCCTGATCCTTCTCTTCAACGGGATCGTCCTCAGTCCGTGGGCCACAGTCGCACGTCAATCCGCAGACCGCGTCATCACACGCAGCGATCAGGTACACGCCGTCCAGCAACTCCTCGCCAACAGCTCACTTTCTCACCGCATCCTGCTTATCCTCGGCATTGTCATCTATCTCGCCACCTATATCTACTGCATCTATGACGCCTACACCACGGCCAGACAGCAAGGTGCAGTGCACGATAAACTGGGCGCTTCAACCTAATACTAGGTTGACACGTGTTGGACTTTGTACTAAGCTTGTATAGTGTAGTGCCTGAGAATCGCCGATTGGGAGGCTATTCAAGTGCGTGGGCGTGT
>Ga0180431_10001856_pt1 | contig 28773 bp, 26 predicted proteins | sample SS_ome_11_FD_132459 | JGI IMG/M metagenome (GOLD analysis project Ga0180431, IMG submission 132459) | Hypersaline lake sediment archaeal communities from the Salton Sea, California, USA - SS_1_MS_1 metaG | ecosystem: Environmental > Aquatic > Non-marine Saline and Alkaline > Hypersaline >... | reverse complement strand
TTGGTGGATCCGTCAATCGATCATTCAAGCGTTAGGGGAGCAATCGAGGATTGTTCGTCTTCCCCTTAATAGAGTGGGGGCGCTAAAAAAAATCAATAAAGCCTCCCATACCCTCGAGCAGGAATTCGAGAGACAGCCAAGTGCTGAAGAAATTGCAGAAGAACTGGAAATAACAACCTGCGATGTTCTGGATACGCTGAACATTTCGGGGAAACAACTTTCGCTGGACGCACCTTTCAGTCAAAGAGAGGATAAAACCTTATTGGATGTCATGCGGGATGACCGTCAGTCATCCCCAGACGATTTGTTATTGAATGAATCTTTGCGAGTCGAAGTCAATAGGGCATTAACAACATTGACAGACAGGGAAGCTCACATTATTAAACTCTATTTTGGTTTGGAAGGAGAACGTCCTCTAAATCTTGAGGAGATTGGCGAAAGGTTCCATTTAACCCGAGAGAGAGTACGACAGATAAAAGAGAAAGCTCTTCAGAGGCTTCGTTATCATTCTCGCAGTCGGAGGCTTCAAAGGTACACGTGCTAAGGGCTCTATAGGCTCTTATATTTATTTCTATTAAAAACCAGTGATCCGTATGGTTACCATCTGCGTCTACGATGGACTCTAGACGGGAAGGCAGGGTTGGAGCATCCATGAAATCCATGTTATCCGGAAATGAAGCGGTTGCGCGCGGCTGTTACGAATACGGCGTGCACGTGGCAACGGCTTATCCTGGGACGCCCAGCACAGAAATTATCGAGAACATCGACCAGTACTCTGAAATCTACTGTGAATGGTCGCCCAACGAGAAGGTGGCCTTCGAAGTCGCCATGGGCGCTACATTCGAAGGTGCCAGAGCCTTGGTTGCCATGAAACATGTGGGTTTGAATGTGGCAGCCGATCCGTTCATGTCCATGAGTCTGATCGGGGCTCCGGGTGGGTTTATCGTGGTCAGCGCCGACGATCCGGGCATGCATTCCTCCCAGAACGAACAGGACAACCGCACGTACGCCAAATTCGCCGGGTATCCGTGCGTGGAATCGTCGGACAGTCAGGAATCCAAAGAGTTTATCGGAACCTCACTGGATATCAGTGTCCAGTATGAAGTGCCCGTGCTTTTCCGCATGACCACGCGGGTGTGCCATTCCAAAGGCATCGTGAACCTGGGAGAACGGAAAGAGTTCCCAGTGGCGGGCTTCCAGCGCGACCCGACGAAATTTGTCGTTCTTCCGGCACACGGGATGGCTCGCCGTCCCTTCCAGATGGAGAGGCTGCGAAAACTCCAGGCGTACTCGGAAAAAACGCCACTCAACGTTCTCGAAAAAAGCTCCAACGGAATCGGTGTCATCACCAGCGGTATTTCCTATCAGTACGTGAAAGAGGTGATGCCCGATGCCTCCATCCTCAAGCTGGGGATGAGCTATCCGTTACCCATGACCAAAATTAAGGCATTGGCCGAATCGGTGAAGAAGCTCTTCATCGTGGAGGAGTTGGAACCCTTCATCGAGGAGCAGATCAAGGCCGCGGGTGTTCCCTGTGAGGGTAAGGCATACTGGACGCCCATCGGTGAATTGTCTCCGGAATCCGTGGAAAAAGGATTCATCCAGGCCGGTGTCCTTAAAAGAAAAATACAAGTTCCTGTGGCAGAAAAAGTCATCAAACGGCCGCCCATTTTTTGTCCTGGCTGTCCGCATCGGGGACTCTACTATACCCTGAAGAAACTGAAAGTGGTCGTGACCACGGATATCGGCTGTTACACCCTGGGCGTTTTGCCGCCCCTGGGTGCAGGCGATACGTGCGTGGAGATGGGGGCATCCATCGGCGTTGCCGTGGGCATGGCCAAGACAAAGGGCAGCGGCAAGGGCATCGTCGCCACCATCGGCGATTCCACGTTTCTCCATTCCGGCATGACGGGTCTTCTGAACGCCGTGAACGACGGCGCCGGCATCACCGTGGTCATCGCCAACAACGCCATCACGGCCATGACAGGCGGGCAGACACACCCCGGAACGGGCGCGTCCTTGAGGGGAGACGATGCCATTCAAGCCGATTTTGCCAAGATTTGCCAGGCTCTGGGTGTCGAGCGTATCAAAGTGGTCGATCCTTACAACCTGGAACAAACCAAGAACACCTTAAAAGAAGAGATCGAAACAGACGAGCTCTCCGTGGTCATCACCAACCGTCCCTGCGCGCTTTTCCCGCCCGAGAATCGTAAACGTGTCCAGCAGACACCGTTCACCGTCGACCTCGACAAATGCATCGGTTGTCATACGTGTCTCAAGGTCAGTTGTCCGGCCATCAGTGAATCCAGCGAAAAAACAGACAAGGGATTGACAAAATCACACATCGACGCCAGTCTCTGTACCGGTTGTTCCGTGTGTGCCCAGGTATGTCCTGTAGAGGCGATTATCCGGACTGGATAGAAGAGGTCCTGAATGAAAGAGGTCATGAATATACTCATCGTGGGTGTGGGTGGGCAGGGAGTGCTTCTGGCCAGCGAGGTTTTAAGTGCCGTTGCCATGGAAGCCGGTTATGATGCCAAGAAGAGCGAAGTGCATGGCATGGCCCAGCGTGGAGGCGTGGTGTCGAGCCACGTGCGTATGGGTGAGAAAGTCTATTCCCCCCTGATCATGCAGGGACATGCCGACGTGGTTCTGGCGTTCGAACAGGCGGAAGCCTTGCGATGGGTGCATTTTCTGAAGAAGGACGGCACCATCATCATCAACGATTACCGGCTCGTCCCGCCCATCGCCTCGATGAAAGGATTCGACTATCCCGACGATCCGATGGGTTCCGTCAAGAAACGTGTCTCCCGTACAAAGGTCATCGATGCTGTATCCATCGCCGAGAAGCTGGGAAATCCCCGCCTGGTGAACACGATTCTGCTGGGCATGCTGTCGAATTCGTTGGATATTCCGGTCAAGGTTTGGGAAAAAGTCATCTCGGAGAGGGTTCCCAGGGGAACCGAAGCATTGAATGCAGAGGCATTCACGGCCGGACGGTCGCAGTCGTGAAAGAAAAGTGAGTCACACAAACATGCATCGCATTCTGGTTATCAATCCGGGCTCTACATCCACAAAGGTAGCCTGCTTCGAGGATGAACAAGAAATATGGAATGAGACCATCGCATACGATAAGAGCCAGGTTTCGGGATTCGGAAGGGCCGTCGAACAAAATGAAATGCGCCGTCTCGACATCGAGGAAGTCATTCGCCAGAAAAAATTGGACCTGAGCTCCCTGTCGGCCGTGGTGGGCAGGGGAGGTCCCTTTAAATCGCTGGAAAGCGGTACGTATATCGTCGATGACAATCTGCTGCAGGATATCAAGCTGGGCAATGTCCAGGCCGAGCATATTTCCAACATCGGTGCACTTCTGGCCGACGAATTTGCCAAACAGGCGGGTGTGTCCGCCTTTTTTGTAGACCCGGTCTCTGTGGATGAATTCGAACCGATGGCACGTGTGTCCGGTATCCCGGAACTGGAGAGGATCAGCCTGCTCCATGCCCTGAACGTGAGGGCCACGGCCCACAAGGCGGCCAAGGAGATGGGGCGTTCTTACTCGGACCTGAATCTCATCGTGGCCCATCTGGGTGGTGGTATTTCCATCTGTCCGATACGGAAAGGACGCATCATCGACGTGAACAACGCCAACGAAGGCGGACCCTTTTCACCCGAACGTGCGGGCGGACTGCCCGTCAGTTCCTTGGTGAAACTCTGCTATTCTGAAAAGTACACGTTCGATGACATGAAAAAATGCATCGTCGGCAACGGCGGGCTCGTGGCTCATCTGGGCACCAACGATTCCAGAGACGTGGAAAAACGTATCGAACAAGGGGATGAGAAAGCCAGACTCGTCTACGAAGCCATGGCCTACCAGATTGCCAAGGAAATCGGAGCCATGGCCACGGTACTCAAAGGCCAGGTCGATGCCATCCTGCTGACCGGCGGTTTGGCGCATTCCCAGATGCTCGTCGACTGGATAACCGATCGTATTTCGTTTATAGCACCGGTTCGTGTATATCCCGGGGAAAACGAGATGATGTCCATGGCCATGGGCGTCTTACGCGTCCTGCGGGGCAAAGAAGAGATTAAAAAGTATTAGGAAAGTGACAGTGGTCAAGTCGTATCTTATACTCGTCATCAATCCGGGGTCGACATCCACCAAAGTCGCCCTGTTCGAAGATAAGAGACAGCTGTTCATGTCGTCCATCTCACACTCGGAGGACGAGTTGCAACAGTTTTCCAGTATTTCCGATCAGCACGAGTTCCGTGTGCAAATCATCGAAGACATGTTGGAAAAAAACAACATCGATATTCGTACCGTCGACTGTGTGGTCGCCCGGGGCGGACTGTTGCATGCCATACCCAGCGGTACATACGAAGTCAATGACAAAATGCTCCACGATCTGAGAAAGGCCGAATGGGGGGAACATGCCTCGAACCTGGGGGGTATTATCGCTCATGATATCGCCCAGGAAGTCGGCGTGGCCGCCTACATCGTCGATTCCGTGGTCGTGGATGAGATGGAGCCCATCGCGCGGCTTTCGGGCATGCCGGAATTGGAAAGACGATCCATCTTCCACGCCTTGAACCAGAAGGCCATTGCTAGGAGGGCAGCCGAAGAGCTGGAGAAGAAGTACGATGAGGTGAACCTTATCGTCGTACACATGGGTGGCGGAATCTCCGTGGGTGTCCATGAGAAGGGACGTGTCGTGGATGTCAATAACGCCTTCGATGGCGACGGTCCGTTCGCTCCAGAACGCGCAGGAGGCGTCCCCGCCGGTCAACTGGTCGAATTGTGTTTTTCCGGCAAGTATACGAAAAAAGAAATCAAAAAACGCCTCGTCGGCAATGCCGGCATGGTCGCCTACCTGGGGACCAATGATATGCGAAAGACCAAGGAGCTGATGGAAGCCGGCGATCAAAATGCCAAGCTGGTGTATGAGGCCATGGCGTACCAGGTGGCCAAAGAAGTGGGCGCCTGTGCCACCGTTCTCAAGGGAAAAATAGACGGAATCGTACTCTCCGGCGGCCTGACCTACGACGACGATTTCGTGTGGCTGATCAAAGAAAGACTCCGATGGATCGGCCGCATTTTTATCTCCCACGGTGAAAAGGAAATGCAGGCGCTGGCATACGGCGCGCTTCGCGTACTCCGTGGCAAGGAAAAGGTAAAAACCTATTCTTGATTCCGGTCGAAGGAGGTTTTTTTGAAACCCATTCTAAAATTGACCGACCTTTTCGAAACCGTGAAAACCGGTGATACACCCACGGTGGCCGTCGCATCGGGGGAAGACCCGGATACGATCGTAGCCATCACTCGGGCGGTAAAAGAGAATATCGTGAAGGCGATCCTCGTGGGGGATAAAAAGGCCATCGAGAAGGTGATCCAGGAAAAAGGAATCGATCGCACTCTTTTTCAAGTCATCCACCAGGCCGATAATGTCAGTGCGGCGGAAAAGGCCGTCCGCCTTGTGAGGGAGAAACAGGCCGACATGCTTATGAAAGGCCTTGCCAAAACGACTACATACATGAAAGCCATACTGGACAAGAAGGAAGGATTGCTACCCAAGGGCGGACTCCTGAGTCATATTGCCGTCATGGAAATACCGGCCTACCCGAAGCTCATCATCGTGTCCGATGCGGCCATCATTCCCGAACCGAATCTCGATGAAAAGGTTAAAATCCTGGAATATGCCATCGAGGTGGCTCATGCCTTGGGCATCGAAATACCCAAAGCAGCTTTGGTATCGGCCACAGAGACCATCAGCTTTAAGGTCCAGTCGTCCGTGGATGCGGCCGTTATCACGGCCATGACGCAGAGGAAGCAAATCAAGGGAGCCATTGTCGACGGTCCATTGGCTTTGGATGTGTCGCTATCCAAGGAACACTGCAAGATCAAGGGTCTCGAGAGTCCCATCAACGGCGAATCGGACATCCTCATCTTCCCCAACATCGAGACAGCCAATACGTTCTATAAGTGTGCCACACTTCTGGCCCAAGGCACGGCCGCTGCCATGGTGGCAGGCACCACGGCGCCCGTTGTTCTGACATCCAGGGCCGATAGTGACGAGACCAAATTCTACTCCATCGTCCTGGCTGCCCGCATTGCGACAAGACGCTTTTTCAAATCGTAAAAGCATTCATCCGTAATCAATAAAATTACGCGTGTTCTATGGAGAAAACAAAGACCAAAAGAATCCGGCAACCGCTTTTTGAAAAGCCGAAAGTGGAGCGTACCCTGGAAATCGTGACGATTCCCGAACTGTGCAAGGGAACCTCCTGCAAGATCTGTCTGACGTTCTGTAAGAACGAGGTCCTGGCACTGTCCACGGATGAACTGAACAGCCACGGGAATTACTTCGTGAAGGTTGTGGCAGAGGAAAAATGCGACGAATGCCTGGACTGTTACAGACATTGTCCCGAGTTTGCGATTTTTTTAAGGAAAAAGAGACCGAAGAAGTCGAGAAAAGCCATTGACACAACGTATGAAAAAAAATAGAGACGTGTTATCAGGCATCCATTATGCGATGGGGAATGTAGCCATTGCCGAGGGCGCCATTGCCGCGGGCTGCCGGTTTTTTGCCGGGTATCCCATCACCCCCAGTTCCGAGATCGCCGAGCATATGTCCCTGCGGCTACCCCAGGTAGGGGGCAAGTTCATACAGATGGAAGATGAAATCGCCTCATCCATCGCTTGCATCGGGGCTTCCTACTCAGGGACCAAGGCAATGACGGCCACATCGGGCCCCGGGTTTTCGCTCATGCTGGAATCCATTGGATTGGCCGTGATGACAGAGGCACCCATGGTGGTGGTCAACGCCATGCGTGCGTCTCCCAGTACGGGTCAACCGACTAAGACAGGACAGGGGGACGTTATGCAGCCGAAATGGGGCTCCCATGGCGATTATGAGATTATCGCCCTGGCTCCCTGGTCTGTCCAGGAATCCTTCGACATGATGATCGACGCGTTTAACCTCTCGGAGCGATGGCGCGTACCCGTGGTGGTGCTGGCCGATGAGACCATCGTGCATCTCAGGGAAAAATTGGTCATCCCTCCGGCCAGCCGTATCCGCCGTATCGAACGGAAAAAACCCAAGGTGTCTCCCGAGCACTACAAACCATTCAAGACGGGAAAAGATTTGGTGCCTGCCATGGCCACGTTTGGCTCGCCCTACCGCTTTTATGCGTCGGGACTGACCCACGATGAGAGAGGCTATCCCGACATGACGCCCGAAGCTCAACATACGCTCATCAAACGACTCAACGATAAGATCCGTCTCCACCGTGATCAGATCGTCCGGGTCGATGAGTTCATGATGGAGAATGCCGAGATCGGCGTCATCTCCTACGGCATCAGTGCAAGAGGGGTGAAGGGTGCCGTGCGTGAAGCCAGGAGGAAGGGCGTGAAGGCCGGGATGTTCCGGTTGAGAACGATCTGGCCTTTTCCCGAGGAACAGATAAAAGCATTCGCAAGCCGGGTCAATCAGATCGTGGTTGTCGAATTGAACTACGGCCAAATCATACACGAGGTGGATCGATTTACAGGATCGACTCCTGTCAAACTCTTGGCGAAGCCATCGTCAGAGCCGATTCATCCTACTGAGATTTTGGAGGTTATCGCAGGGTGAAAAAAGGCGAACTCAAAGAATACGGTCATCCACTGGCCCGATGGATTCGGGGCGACCGCCTGCCATTTGTGTTCTGCTCGGGCTGTACCATCGGGTCCAGCATGACATGCCTGGCTCGGGCATTTGACCGCACCATCGAAAACATGGACAACTTGGTCATCGTCTCGGGCATCGGCTGCACCGGTCGTGCCAGCGGTTATTTTTACGCCGGCGCCTACCACACGACGCACGGACGGACGATTCCCTTTGCCACAGGAGCCAAGATCACCAATCCCGAACTTGACGTCGTCGTCTTCTCGGGTGATGGGGATATCGTGGCCATCGGAGGGAACCATTTTATACACGCCGCGCGGCGTAACATCGGCATTACAGTCATCTGCGTCAATAATTTTATCTACGGCATGACAGGGGGTCAGATGGCGCCTACCACACCGTCGGGTGATTATCACACCCAGTCCACCCCGTACGGGAATGTGGAACGCACGTTCAACCTGGTCGATCTGGCAGCCTCTGCCGGCGCGTCGTACGTGGCGCGATGGACGGCCCTCCACCAGATGCGCATGGAGGATTCCTTTGCCAAAGCCATTCTTCATGCCAGAAAATACGGTATGTCCTTCATCGAAATCGTTTCCGCATGCCCCACGTACTTCGGGAAGTACAACAAGCTGGGAGATTCCGTCGATATGCTCAAGATCTTGGAGAAGATCTCTGTAATGACCCAGCCTCTCAGTGTGCATCCCCACGAGGCCACGTCGGACATGTCCAGAATCGTTTGTGGGGAATTCGTGGAACTGGAGAGACCCGAGTTCACGCAGGAGTATCAAAAGATCATAGAAGCAGCACAACAGGGATGATGATGAATTCGGATGGAAACAAAAAATTAGAGATTCGATTTGCCGGTGCGGGCGGACAGGGTCTTCAAGCCGCAGCCACGATTTTTGGAAAATCCTTGATACGGAGTACAAACAAGTATGTTTGCCAGTGCCAAAATTATGGCCCGGAATCCAGGGGAGGGTTGTCGTATTCGGACCTGATCGTATCGGACGAGGAAATCGATTTCCCAAAGATTAAAACACCCAACATACTCGTGTGCATGTCCAACGAGTCTTTTCTGAAGTTCAAGAATGAACTTGCCCAGGGTGTCGTCACCCATCTCATCGTCGATCCGGACATGGTGACTGTTCGAGGCGTATCCAAGGGACGCAACGGCATGAAAGTCTACAAAATACCGGCCACCATCGCCTCGGAACATATTTTCGACAGCCGCATCGGGTCCAACGTGGTTCTCGTGGGTGCGCTTCATGTCATTCTCAATATCGGCGATAAAGCCGAGATCGAGAAGACGCTGGCCGAAGAGTGGCCCGCCCTGGCCGATAAAAACATTGCCGCCTTCAGGCGGGGAATCGAACTGGGAAAACAGGTAAAAAAGCATGAGTCAACCTGAGTCCAACATACGTATCGGCGTGTTCCTCTGCGGATGCGGCAGGAACATCGCAGCAACGGTAGATATCGATAAAGTGGCAGAGAAAGCCAAAAGACTCGATGATGTGGTTTTTGTGGATACGAATAAGTACAGCTGCAGCGAAACCGGCCAAGCTTCCATTCGCAACGCGATTCGTGAGAACAATTTGAACCGTGTCGTGGTGGCCTCGTGCTCGCCCAAGCTGCACCTGGAGACGTTCAAGGCCACCACCGTGTCCGCAGGTGTGAATCCGTACCTGTTCGAGATGGCGAACATTCGCGAACACTGCAGCTGGGTTCACATGCACGAGCCCGTGCAAGCGACTGAGAAAGCCTTTGAGCTCGTGGAAATGGCCGTTGCCAAAGCCCGGCTGCTGGAACCGCAGACAGAACCCAAGGTTCGGATTACGCCCAAGGCCATGGTCATAGGCGGAGGAGTTGCCGGTATTCAGGCTTCCCTGGATATGGCAGATGCCGGTTATCAGGTGGTTCTGGTGGAAAAGTCGCCGACCATCGGCGGTATCATGGCCGTTCTGGACAAAACCTTTCCGACGATGGACTGCTCCATCTGCATCCTGGGGCCCAAGATGTCCGATGTCAAAAGCCATCCCAACATCACCCTGATGGCGTATTCCGAAGTCAAAGAAATCAAGGGGTATGTCGGAAATTTCAAGGCCAAGATTCTTCGGAAGGCGCGTTATGTGACCGAGGATTGTACTGCCTGCGACGAGTGTACGTCGGTCTGTCCGATCTCCGTGCCCAATGAGGTGGACGGACACCTTTCATGGCGTAAAGCCATCTACATGCCCTTTCCCCAGGCCGTACCGTCCCAGTTTCTCATCGATACGGAGCACTGCCACGGCGTGAATCCCATTTCTTGCGGTAAATGCCGTGATGTCTGCAGGGAGAAGGGTGCCGACTGCATCAACTACGATGATCAGGATCGCATAGAAGAAATAGAAATCGGCACAATTGTCGTCGCTACGGGCTTTAAACCTTTCAATGCAGCACGGATTCCCGAGTATGGATGGGGACGCTATCCAAACGTTTTGAATACATTGGAGTTTGAACGGCTGTTCAACGCATCCGGCCCCACGGAGGGACATCTGGTTCGTCCCAGCGATATGGAACAGCCCAAACGCGTGGCTTTTATTCAGTGCGTCGGGTCGCGGGATCAACGGTTCAACGAATACTGCTCGAATTTCTGCTGTCTGGAAACCATCAAATCCACGTTGCTCATCAAAGAACACTGGCCGGACACGGAAATCATGGTCTTCTATATCGATATCCGAGCCTTTGGCAAGGGATTCGAGGAACTCTACCATCGGGCACGCGAAGAAGGCGTGCGTTTCATAAGGGGCCGTCCATCCCAGATTCAGGAGGACCCGGAGACGCACAACCTGCGGGTGTTCGTCGAAGACCAAAACGAAAACCGGTTCATCTCGCCCGAATTCGACATGGTCGTCCTGTCTATCGGCGCGGATGCGCCCGATCCGGATGTCGTTCCCATACCCTTGCCTCGGGGAGCCGATGGCTTCCTGTTGGAAGCGCATCCCAAACTGAAGCCCGTCGATACCACATCCCGGGGCATTTTCATCGCAGGCGGTGTGGAATCGCCCAAGGATATCAAGGAAAGCGTCACCCAGGCCAGCGCCGCATCCATCCGGGCCGTTCAGCTGATGGCCAAGGGCGAGGTTCGCATCGAACCCATTTTTGCCGAGGTGGATGCGTCCCGTTGTACGTCCTGCGGAACCTGTACGACGCGCTGTCCGTACGGGGCCATCACCATCCAGGAGAAGAAGGTCACGCCCGCCGTGGTGAACCAGGCTCTCTGCGAGGGGTGCGGCACGTGCGCTGCCGACTGTCCCGAAGACTGCATCCGCATGCGCCATTTCACCGACGAGCAAATACTGGAACAGGTTCGCGCCGCGCTTAAAAACCAACCTGAGAACAAAGTGCTCGTGTTTGCCTGTACGTTCTGCAGCTACGGAGGCGCCGACCTGGCCGGTGTTTCGCGGATGCAATACCCAACCAACGGAAGGGTGATTCGGACGATGTGTGCCGGCCGTGTGGACCCCGATTTCGTATACGAGGCGTTTCAACTGGGAGCCGGCGCCGTGGCCCTCACCGGATGCCATCCCCAGGATTGCCATTTCATATCCGGGAATCGTTTTGCTGCCAAGAGAGAAACCCGGATTCGCCGATGGCTGGATAAACAGGGCATCGATCAAGAGCGTTTTAGCGTGGAGTGGATTTCTGCCGGAGAAGGGAAGAAATTCCAGAACATGATGACGCGGATGTCGGAAATCGCCGAGAAGTTCGCAAAATCCAGGAAGAAAGTGGAGAAACCCGTTGTCTGAAGTAAAAAAAGACGTGACCAAAGAGACGAATGATGATGTCGATTCCGTGCTGAGCGAGCTGGAACCATTGGCCAAAGTCGTTGCTCCCTGTCTGGAGTGTACGACGTGCGCCAGTGCGTGTCCCGTGTTTCAGTCCGACAGCGACCGGAATCCGCGCCGATTGATAAACAGACTGGGCCGGAGAGAATTCGAGGGTCTTCTGGATGAGGTCGATTTCTGGTGGTGCGGCGCCTGTTATTCGTGCGAAGCCCACTGCCCCCAGGGCGTTCCTCTTGCCCATGTGTTCTTTCGACTTAAAAATCTGGCATTCCAAACAGGAAAACCCATACCCAAACTCATACTGCGAACGGGCGAGACGTTGCGCTCTGGATTCCTGATCCCTGTCAAGAAAGAGATAACGGAGAAGCGCCATGCGCTGGGTCTGCCCGATCCCGTGTGTCCGGATACGAACGAAATCGAGACCCTCCTCGACGCCACCGGATTTTCAGCTCGAATCACACAGTCACGAAAGTTGTATTGATGGATAGAACATCGAACACCCGATTCGTTATTTTCTGGGGATGTACGATTCCATTACGTCTACCGTGGATAGAAGTCGCAGCCCGAAAGGTGCTTCCCAAGCTAGGCATCGAGATGAAGGACCTTCCGTTTTCTTGCTGTCCAGACCCCATTGCTTCCAAGGCATTGGATCATATGACATGGCTTTCCCTGGCCGCGAGAAATCTTGCGTTGGCAGAGGAGAAAAAATGTGACATCCTGACCCTGTGTTCAGGGTGCTTCGAAACCCTGAAAATCGCCCAGTCTGAACTGCAGGACAAAGCGATCCGGAAATCGATCAACGATGTCCTGAAACCCATCGGCCGGGAATACCAGGGATCGATCCGTGTGTTTCATATCGTGCAATGGCTCTACGAGGAGTTTGGGCTGGAGAATCTTCGACAGGTCGTCACACATCCCCTCACGTTCCGCGTTGCCACGCATACGGGATGTCATTACATGCGTCCGGCCGATATTCTCCATACGGACGACCCGGTTTATCCCGAACACCTGGACGAGCTCTGCCAAGTGCTGGGGCTGGAGCCTGTCGACTACCCCGATAAGAACCTGTGCTGCGGTGTGGGCGTGGGGCTCGTGGATCGAGATATTACTCAGGAACTCATCCTGCGAAAGATAGAAGGCGTTCACAGAGCCAAAGCAGAGGTTCTGGTGGCTCATTGTCCGACCTGCATTCAAACCTACGATTCGGGTCAGATGATGATACACAAGAGTCATAAGGCGTCAATAACTCCGGTCCCGGTATTTCACTACCTGGAATTACTGGGGCTTGCCATGGGCTTGAACGCAGACGCATTTGCATTTGAGGAACATCGAATACCCATTCCAGAACCGGCAGTTCGAATATAACGTCTCTGTTTCGATGTAGAATTCTTCGTTTGGAAAACGGTTTGTCCCTGGGGATGGGTGGAGGCCCATTGAGAGAAGAATTCGCGACACGACAGAAGGTGGGGCTCTTTCTCGGCATCCCTCTCTTCTTGATCCTCCTGATCCTTCCGGCACCGGCGGGGATGAGCCCGGAAGCGAAAAAGACAATGGCCATCACCGTGCTGATGGCCTTGTGGTGGATTACCGAGGTGTTGCCCATTTCAGCCACGGCGCTGTTACCCCTCATCCTGTTTCCTTTCTTAAAAGTGGACACGGCCCAGGAGGTCGCCAGGCAGTACGGGGATCGCAATATCATGCTGTTTATGGGGGGATTTTTTCTGGCCACTTCCATCGAGAAGTGGGGGCTCCATCGGCGCATGGCCTTGCGGTCGGTGTTGATCCTGGGAACCAGTCCCCGCAAGATCATTCTGGGTATGATGATAGCCACGGCCTTTCTGTCCATGTGGATATCGAATACAGCCACGACGATGATGATGCTTCCCATCGCTCTGGCCATAGCCAAGCATGCCCAGTTGCTCTCCAGCGGTTTGCTCCAGGAAGAAAAGCTGTTCGAATCCTTCGATACGGCCTTGCTCTTCGGTATCGGCTATGCTGCCAGTATCGGCGGCATCGGCACGCTCATCGGAACGCCCCCCAACATCATATTCTCGGCCCAAGTGCAACGGTTGTTTCCAGACGCGCCGGAAATCAGCTTTTTCCACTGGTTCCTGGTGGGGTTTCCCCTGGTGGTCATCTTTCTTCCCATAGCCTGGGTCTACCTCACGCGGATTGCCCATCCGGTGAAAGCGCAGTCCCTGCCCGGCGGAAAAGCCATCATCCGTAAACGGCTGGAGGAATTGGGCCCCATGAGTCGGGGTGAAAAATTTGTCCTGGCCGTTTTCTTACTCACGGCCTTTGGGTGGATGTTCCGCAGGAACATTGCGTTGGGATTCCTCACCATCCCGGGGTGGTCCAACCTGCTGGGCATCGAAACCATGGTGCACGACAGCACGGTCGCCATTTTTTCCACCATCCTTCTCTTCATGATTCCCGTGAGTTTCAAGGAAGGCGGATTTCTTCTGGATTGGAAGACCGCGGTGAAAATACCCTGGGGAATACTGCTGCTGTTCGGAGGCGGGCTCGCCTTGGCGTATGAATTCCAGGCCACGGGACTGGCACACTGGATCGGATCGAACCTGAATATTCTGCGTGCTGTGCCCATCCTGATGGCCGTGATCGTGGTCATACTGCTCATCGATTTTCTGACAGAAGTCACGTCCAACACGGCCATCACCAGCATCTTCATGCCGATACTGGCCGTGACATCCATCGGTATGGGAGCGCATCCGTTTTTCTTGATGATTGCCGGCACCATCGCGGCTTCTCTGGCTTTTATGCTTCCCGTGGCCACACCTCCCAACGCCGTGGTCTTCAGCTCGGGTTATATCACGCTGCCCCAGATGGCCAGGACGGGTTTTTTCATGAATCTCCTGGGCATGGTCGTGACGACCATCGTCGTCTATCTGCTGGCCATACCCATATTCCATATTACGATTTCACGTTTACCCGATTGGGTGCATTAAGCATCCGTCGTAAAAGTGTATTGGAGATGAAGGGGGCCATTTGGACGATTCATTGAAGAGGCTTCAAGACTATCGCGAGAAGTCAAAACTGGGCGGTGGGAAGGAACGCGTTGCGCGTCAGCACAAGGCGGGTAAGCTCACGGCCAGGGAGCGCATCGACCTCCTTCTGGATCCCAATTCGTTTCAGGAGATCGATGCCTTCGTGACTCACCGCATATACGATTTCGGCATGGAGAAAAAGAAAATCATGGGGGACGGCGTTGTAACAGGGTTCGGTAGAATCAACGGACGTCCGACGTACCTGTTTTCTCAAGATTTTACGACCTTCGGAGGAACGCTGTCCCTCGCCCATGCCGAAAAAATTTGTAAAGTGATGGACATGGCCAAGAAGGGAGGCATCCCCATTATCGGACTGAACGATTCGGGTGGTGCCCGCATACAGGAAGGCGTGGTCAGTCTGGCGGGCTATGCCGAGGTTTTTTGGCGAAACGTTCAGGTGTCGGGTGTCGTTCCCCAGATTTCCGCCGTGATGGGTCCTTGCGCGGGCGGGGCTGTGTACTCGCCGGCCTTGACGGATTTCATTTTCATGGTCGAAGAGACGAGTTACATGTTTATCACCGGGCCCGACGTGGTTCGGGCTGTGACGCACGAGGATGTATCCTTCGACGGACTGGGTGGCGCACGCATCCATGCCGAGAAATCGGGAGTAGCCCACTTCCTGACGGATTCCGATGAAGTCTGCCTGAACGAGATCAGGGCTCTGTTCGACTATCTTCCCCTGAACAACATGGAAGACCCGCCCCGCATCGAACCCTCCGACGACCCCAATCGTATGGACGAAGAGCTCAATCAGATCATCCCCGAGAATCCCAACCAGCCGTACGAGATGAAGGAAGTCATCCAGCGCGTCGTGGATCAAGGCAGTTTCTTGGAAGTCCACCGGCATTACGCACAGAACATCATCGTGGGATTTGCCCGTCTCGACGGCAGGGTCGTGGGCATCGTGGCGCAGGAGCCGTCCGTTCTAGCCGGCTGCCTGGACATCGACTCCTCCATCAAGGGAGCCCGTTTTGTCCGATTCTGCGATGCCTTCAACGTACCCATCATCGTGTTCGAGGATGTTCCCGGATTCCTGCCCGGTGTCGCCCAGGAACACGGCGGTATCATCAAGCACGGCGCCAAGCTCCTGTATGCGTTGTGCGAGGCCACCGTGCCCAGGATCACCGTAGTGACCCGGAAATCCTACGGAGGCGCCTACTGCGTGCTGTCGTCGAAACAAATACGGGGCGATCTGAATTTTGCCTGGCCCTCGGCCGAAATCGCCGTCATGGGCCCGGAAGGGGCCATCAACATCATCTTCCGCCGGGAACTGAAAGAGGCCAAGGATCCGGAGGCACTGCGTCAGAAATTGGTGGCCGAGTACAGAGACAAGTTTGCCAATCCCTATGTGGCCGCCGCCCGGGGATACGTGGACGACGTTATCGAACCCAAGACGACGAGACCCCGGCTGATCGCGGGATTGGAGCTCATCGAGAACAAACGGGACAGACTTCCGCCCAAGAAGCACGGGAATATCCCGTTATGAAAAAGCTGTTCGAGAAAATCCTCATCGCCAATCGGGGAGAGATTGCCCTGCGTGTGATTCGCGCCTGCCATGAAGCGGGGATACGCGCCGTGGCCATCTACTCGGAGGCCGATCGCAACGCGCTCCATGTTTCCCGTGCCGATGAGGCGTACTGCATAGGACCAGCGCCGTCCCAGGAAAGTTATCTGGCCGGCGACCGGATTATCGAACTGGCCAAAAAAACCGGATGCCAGGCGGTACATCCCGGGTATGGGTTTCTGGCCGAAAACGCCGATTTTGCCCAGGCATGCCAGGACCGCGGTCTTGTTTTTATCGGCCCCGGTCCCGAGTCCATGCGGGCTATGGGAGATAAAATTTTTGCCCGAAAGCGTGTCGGAAGTGTCGGTGTGCCCACCATCCCCGGGATCAACAAGGGAATCACGAGTTTCGAGCCCATGCGCAAGACGGCCCAGGAGATCGGCTATCCGGTGCTCATCAAGGCGGCTTTGGGTGGTGGGGGAAAGGGTATGCGGATTTGCCGGAATGCGGATGAACTCAAAACAGGCTTCGAACTCTGCCGAAAAGAAGCCCAGTCCGCCTTCGGCAGCCCCAAGCTCTACCTCGAACGGTATCTCGAAAAACCCCGGCACATCGAATTCCAAATCCTGGCCGATCATTTTGGAAATACCATCCACTTGGGCGAACGGGAATGCTCCATCCAGCGCCGGCATCAGAAGCTCATCGAAGAATCGCCCTCCGTGGCCATCGATGAGGCGCTGAGACAACGCATGGGCGAGGCTGCCGTTGCAGCGGCTCAGGCTGTGGGATACGTGAACGCCGGCACCATCGAATTTCTCCTGGATTCGGACAAGCACTTTTACTTCCTGGAGATGAACACGCGGCTTCAGGTGGAACACCCGGTCACTGAGCTGATCACAGGCGTCGATCTGGTGCAGGAGCAGTTCCGCATTGCCGCGGGTCAAAAATTAAGGCATGATCAGTCGCGTATCCGACGGACGGGTCATGCCATCGAGGGCCGGATTTATGCCGAAGATCCCGACGCCGACTTCCTGCCCTCCATCGGACGCATCCACAGGCTGCGAGAACCGGCCGGACCGGGTGTCCGGGTGGACAGCGGTGTGTATCAGGATTACGAGGTTCCCGTGTATTACGATCCCCTCATCGCCAAACTGCTGGTCTGTGCGCCCGATCGGAAACAGGCTATACGGCGTATGCATCGGGCCCTGTCCGAATACCTGATCGTGGGCGTAAAATCAACCATCGGTTTCTTGAAATCGGTGATGGAGGATCGGCGTTTTCAGAAGGGAGATTTCGACACCCATTTCATCGAGGAGACGGAAGCCAAATCCCTCAAAGTGCCTGGGGAAGAAATCAAGGCAGCGGGAATCGTGGCTGCCCTGGCGTACCATAGGCAGAGCCAGAAGCGACGCATTGGCTCAGAAGACGCATCGACGGGCATCAACCCCTGGAAATTGACAGGAAGACGGGAGGCCATGGAGTGAAATACTGTGTGCAGGTGAAGGATAGGGTCTATGTGGTTGAACTCAGGGAAGATGGTGAATGCCTAAAGGTGTATTGGGAAGGCAAACCCTTGGATGTGGATTGCCGGTTGCATCCCACCAATTCGTTCACGTCGATGATTATCGATGGACGTCCGTACGACGTCTCGTGGAAGAAGAAGGATGACGCCTTTTCTGTGAATCTCCATCAATCGGTCTACGATGTCCGGGTGAGTCGCGGACTGATGCGGGGCGACAAAGAGGCATTTTTGAAACAAGGATCTCAGGAAGAACTCATCGTTGCACCCATGCCGGGAATGGTGGTTGCCGTGAAGGTGAAGTTGGACCAGGACGTTAAAATTGGGGAGCCTCTGCTGATTCTGGAAGCCATGAAGATGGAAAACGAACTGCGCAGCCCGGTAAACGGATGCATCAAACAGATACACGTGGATGCCGGAAAAAAGGTGGAGAAGGGTGAGAACCTCCTGATACTTCAAAAATGACAGACGATATACTAGGACTTTTTACTCCCGAAAATCTCCAACGTTTTAACGATAAAAAGCATCTGGGCCGTCCGGGCGAGTATCCTTTCACGCGGGGCGTGTATCCGACGATGTACCGTGGCCGCCTGTGGACGATGCGTCAGTATTCAGGATTCGGAGACGCGGCTCAGACGAACCGGCGTTTTCAGTATCTCCTGAAGCAGGGGCAAACCGGCCTGTCCGTGGCTTTCGACCTGCCCACACAGCTGGGATACGATTCCGATCATCCTGCCTCCGCGGGCGAAGTGGGACGCGTCGGCGTGGCCATCAGCACGCTGGACGATCTGGACGAGTTGTTCCAGGGCATCCCGCTGGATGGTGTCTCCACCTCCATGACCATCAATGCCACGGCTCCGGTTCTTCTGGCCATGATGGTCGTGTTGGCAAAAGAGCGGGGCATCGATCCGGTAAAGCTCCGGGGCACGATACAGAACGATATTTTGAAAGAATACCTGGCCAGGGGGAACTATATCTTTCCCGTTGTCCCGTCCATACGATTAACCATCGATACGTGGGCGTATTGCGTGCAGGAACTCCCCAAGTGGAACATGGTCTCCATCTCCGGTTATCACATTCGCGAGGCGGGCGCAACGGCCGTTCAGGAATTGGCGTGCACGTTCTCCAATGCCGTGAGCTACGTCGAGTCGGCTCTCAAGCGGGGAATCGATGTCGATGCCTTCGCACCCCGTATCTCCTTTTTCTTCGGTGTGCACAACGATCTTCTGGAGGAAGTCGCTAAATTCAGGGCAGCCCGAAGACTATGGGCCCGGCTGATGAAGGAGCGTTTCAAGGCGAAAAACCCAAAATCCTGGATGATGCGTTTTCATTCTCAACTTGCGGGTCCACGCTCACGGCTCAGCAGCCGGAGAACAACATCGTCCGGGTAACGATTCAGGCACTGGCCGCCGTGCTTGGGGGCACACAGAGTCTCCACACGAATTCGTACGATGAGGCGCTGGCCCTTCCATCGGAGAAATCGAGTACGATTGCGCTGCGGACTCAGCAGATCATCGCCCACGAGTCGGGATTGAAGCATGCGGTCGACCCCCTGGCGGGTTCGTATGCCGTCGAATCCATGACCAATCGCATCGAAGCGGATGTTCTGGAGATGGTGGAGAAAATCGATGCCCGGGGAGGCGCTGTCGCCTGCTTGGAGAGTGGATTTATCCAGAAACAAATCGAGGAAAGCGCGTACCAGCAGCAGAAGGATGTCGAATCCAGAGAAAAAATCGTGGTGGGCGTGAACGACTTCAAGATGGAGGACACACCCCGCATCAATCTGTTGAGGGTGTCGCCGGACTTGGAAGCCAAGCGGAAGGAGACCCTCCGGGCATTCCGGTCGAAGAGAGACTCATCTCGCGTGAAAGGCGCGCTAGACGCCCTGCACGACGCAGCCCGGGGAGAAAAAAACCTGATGCCCTTGGTTATCGACGCGGTGGAGGCCAGGGCCACACTGGGTGAAATATGCGACACACTAAAAAAGGTTTTTGGCACACATGACGGATAAAGTGGATCACATCGGGATTGCCGTGCATTCGATAGAAGAGGCGCGGACATTTTACGAAGACTCCCTGGGATTGAAGGTCGCTGAGGTTCTGGAACTCCCGGAAAGAAAGGTTCGAGTGGCCGTCATTCGGATGGAAAATCAGGTCATCGAGCTCGTCCAGCCGCTGGGTGAGGATTCCCCTGTTCAGAAGTTTCTGGACAAGAAGGGAGAGGGCATACACCATATCGCTTTCCACGTGGACGATATCGAAGCTGCGCTGGAGACCATGAAGCAGAAAGGTGTCGAACTCGTCACGCCTCAGCCGTACCGGGGCGCTCACGGCAAGAAAGTGGCGTTTCTGTCGCCCAAAAGCTGTCATGGCGTCCTGATCGAACTGTGCCAGGGTTGAAAAAGCAAATATTGAACGATATGCGAATCGGCGTTCTCATAAGTAAACTCGTATATCCGAGATGACATACTACATGTTTTGGAGGTTTACATGGCATACCAGAATCTGATTCTCAAGAAGGAAGACCGGATGGCTACCATCTCCATGAATCGGCCTGAGGCTCTGAATGCTCTGAATTCTGAGACATTCTATGAACTGAACGCAGCCTTCGACGAATTGGAAAAAGACGATAAGATAGAAGTGATCATCGTTACCGGTGAAGGCAAGGCGTTCGTCGCAGGCGCGGACATTGTCGAAATGCAGAACATGAACGGCCAGCAGTCCCGAACATTCTCCATACTGGGCCAGCAGGTTTTCCGGCGCATGGAATCGATGGAAAAGGTATTCATCGGCGCCATCAACGGCTTTGCCCTGGGCGGTGGCTGCGAATTCGCCATGGCCTGCGATATACGCATCGCTTCAGAAAAGGCCAAGTTCGGACAGCCCGAGGTCAGCCTGGGTGTGACGCCCGGTTTCGCCGGAACCCAAAGATTGCCGCGGCTCGTGGGAATGGCAAAGGCCAAGGAACTCCTCCTCACCGGGGATATGATCAAGGCGGACGAGGCGTACCGCATCGGTCTGGTCAACAGAGTGGTGCCCCCCGAATCCTTGATGGATGAGGTCAGGAAACTGGCAGAGACGATCCTGACCAAGGGGCCCGTTTCCATCAAGATGGTAAAAGCCTGCGTGAATCGGGGCATGCAGACCGACATCGACACGGCAGCCGCGTTCGAGGCCGATGCCTTTGGCCTGTGCTTCGCATCGGGCGAGACGAAGGAGGGGATGAGGGCGTTCCTGGAAAAACGGGAGGCAAAATTTCGATAGCATCCGCATAAAAAGGATCTTATCATGAATCGAATCCTTCTGCTTGTGCTTTTTTCGACGACCTTATTCGCCCAGGAAAAAAATGAACAAGATGGTTGGGAACCTCTGCGGTATTTTATCGGTGACTGGGACGGAGACGAGGATGGTGTCGCGGGAAAAGGTGTGGGTGACCGAACGTACGCGTTCATCCTGAACGATCGGTTCCTTCATTACAAAAATACGTCCACGTTCGCACCCCAGGAAAAAAATCCGGAAGGCGAGGTGCATCAGGATTGGGGCTTTTTCAGTTACGATTCATTCAGGAAGATGTTCGTGCTTCGCGTTTTCTACGGGGAAGGTTTTGTGAATCAATTTGTTCTGGATAGCCTATCGGCCGACGGGAAAACCTGGGTCTTTCTCACCGAGAGCGTGGAAAACGGGCCGCCCGGTCTTCGGGCGCGGTATACGATCACAATTCACGATGCTGAAGCGTTCGAAGAAACGTTCGATATGGCTTTTCCAGGAAAAGAATTTAAAAACTATCTACGAAATCGTTGGACAAGAAGAGAATGAATAATCCAACCACCGTAAAGGAGGCAAAAAAATGAAACGTATGAGTAGTATTGTGATGGTCGTGCTTTTTACTCTCACGAGCCTTTCTATCGCTCAGGAGGGGTGGTTCTGGCAGTATCCCAATCCCCAGGGGAATACGCTGGAAGACATCGCTGTGTTCGACGAGAACACGGCCGTTGCAGTCGGCGGCTTCGGAACGATCATGAAGACGAACAATGGCGGGAATACATGGGACATTCAACACAATGTCACAGGATTCTCCAAGAGGCTGTACGACGTCGACTTTATCGATGCAAACACAGGCTGGGCCGTAGGCGGTGATTGGAATGGGGGAGCGGTTCTCAAGACAATCGACGGTGGCGCCAGCTGGACTCGTCAATACGATACGCCCGATGCCCTGTATGGAGTCGATTTTCTCGACGCCAACACGGGATGGGCCGTGGGCGAAGAAGGCATGATTTATAAAACCAACAATGGTGGCAACTCGTGGACGCAACAAACCAGCGGGACGGAAGAGACATTGATGGCTGTTCGTTTCACGGATGCCAACCACGGATGGGCCGGGGGAGGATCGTGGAGTGACGGGTTGGTTCTGATGACCGATGACGGAGGCGACAACTGGACGACTCAGATGGAATGCGAACCCATTAATTCCATCTACTTTCTCGATCCCAATACGGGCTGGATGTGCGGTGACGACGGGGCCGTGTACAGCACCGTGGACGGGGGCGTCAACTGGGACACCTATGGCACCGGGGATGGCTATGAATGTTACTCCATCTACTTCACGGATGCGACGAATGGGTGGACGGTGAGCGATTATGGGTACCTGTATCACAGTACGGACGGTGGCATGAATTGGACGCGGGAACAACATGAGTCGGAGATCTACTGGAATGCTGTCTCCTTTTATGGCGCGAATCATGGCTGGATCGTGGGAGACGGTGGTAAGGCGATCCATACGCAGGATGGCGGTACCAACTGGGATTCCAAGGCAGGCGGCACGGATGAAAATTTTAAGACGGTCGCGTTTATCGATGCCAACACGGGCTGTGCCGGCGGTGATGACGGCCATATTTATCGTACGACCGATGGCGGGACGACCTGGAGTGTCGCGTATGACAGGGAATGGTGGTATTCTAGCGCGTTGTTTTTCATCGACAACATGGTAGGCTATTGCGCAGGCGCACAGTTTCTTGCCTCGGGCATACTCTATACCAACGACGGTGGCCAGTCATGGAACCCCCAGGAGACCAACGAGTTGGGCACGCTTTTCGATATTTATTTTATCAACAATCTCACGGGCTGGGCCGTGGGCGAATCATCCCTGATCCTGAAGACCACAAGCGCAGGACAGGTATGGACGACGATGATGAAGGATCGAGAGTTCGAATGGTCGTCGGTCTGGTTCAAGAACGCCAACAGAGGCTGGGCGACGGGATGGTATTCCAGCGGATGGCAAATACAGCACGTCTTGTATACCACAGATGATGGAGGGGCGTCCTGGTCTCAGCAGTTGGAAGCCCAGAGCCAGGGATGGATACAGGAAAGCTTTGACGACCTATTTTTTGTCACGCCCGATGTGGGATGGATAGTGGGCATGAACGGAACCATGTACAAGACGACAGACGGTGGGGTGAACTGGGAGAACAGGAACAACAACGCATTGGGCGAGATAGAATCCATCTATTTTATCGATGAAAACGTCGGATATATCGCGAACTTCGATTCAGAGATATTCCGAACCAGCGATGGCGGGAATACTTGGACCCAGCAGGTCAGCCAAACCGACTCGCCCATAGAGAATATCTTTTTTATCGATTACAACACGGGTTGGGCTGTTGGCTGGAACAACACGGTTCTGAAGACCACGACAGGAGGAGCCGTTACGCCCGTCCAAGACGATAGGCTATCTGAAACCTCGGTTCCGGATGTGTTCCTGCTCAGTCAGAATTTCCCCAATCCCTTTAATCCGCAGACAACTTTTCGATTCTCGCTTCCCCAGGCATGCCGCGTATCGCTGAAAATATACAACCTGCTGGGTAAGGAGGTAGAAACGCTGGTACAGGAAGAACGACCCGCAGGAGTTCATGCTATCACCTGGAATGCCGCGCATCTGCCCAGCGGAATCTACCTGTATAAATTGGACGCCGGTGAATTCAGTGAAACGAAAAAATTGATACTACAGAGATGATTGGTTGTCCAAATTCGGTGGAAAATGTTCGATTTGAAAAGGAAAAAACTTGTAAAAAAACATTTTTTTAATTACATTTAATATTCTGATTATTCAGAATATACAAGAATTGTAATAGATAAAATTGATCAATGTACCAACGGAGGACCCAATATGACTCTGGATGAACGGTTGGAAAATGTGGCTGTTATCGGTGCTGCGGGAAAAATGGGAAGCGGTATTGTTCTGCTCCTGGCTCAGGAAATGGCAAAGCTCAAATTGAAGAATCCGGATAAGGGATATCATCTTTATGCTGTTGACATCTCCGAGAAGGACTTGGACGGACTGACCGGGTACTTGCAAGCCCAGGCCACCAAGGCTGCTGAGAAAGGCTGCGTGATGCTCAGGGAGCTCTACAAGGATCGAGACAACCTTGTAGAGAATTATGACATCATCGCTCAGTTCACGTCGGATGTGCTGAGCGTGATTCGTCCGACGACCGAACTCGCTTTGACCAAGAATGCCTGTATGGTTTTTGAGGCCATCGTCGAGGATAAAGACGTAAAAATCAAGATTCTAAAGACCATCGATAGTCTCTGTTCCAAGGATACGTATTATTTTACGAATACGTCTTCCATTCCCATTCATATCCTGGATGAAGGCGTTGGACTGGATGGCCGGATCATCGGCTACCATTTCTACAACCCGCCGGCCGTCCAAAAACTCGCGGAACTTATCCCCGCAAAAACGACGAAAAAGAATGTCATCGACCTATCGCATGAGATCGCCAAAAGGCTTCGTAAGAAGATCATCCCGTCCAACGATGTGGCCGGATTCGTGGGGAACGGCCACTTCATGAGGGACATCCTCCATGCAACGGGCGAGGTGGAACGACTCTCGGATACATTTTCACAGGTCGAGGCCATCTATGCCCTGAACAAAGTAAGCCAAGATTTTCTGATTCGTCCCATGGGCATCTTTCAACTCATCGATTACGTGGGTGTGGAAGTATGCCAGCTCATCATGAAGGTGATGAGTACGCATATCCCGGGTGTTACCCTGGAGAGCGATCTGGTAAACAAGATGGTGGACAAGAACGTCATCGGCGGGCAGTACGCAGACGGGAGCCAGAAAGACGGGTTCCTGAAATACGAGAAAAATCGTCCGACGGGCGTGTATGACATAGAAAAGGGCGCGTACGTCGCCTTCGATCCCGATGGATGGACGAAAAAAATCGACGAGAAGCTTGGCGCCATGCCCGACGGCTGGGCTCCCTGGCGAAAGCTCCTGATGGATCCCAAGAAAGACGATAAACTGAAGGCATACTTCGGTCATCTAAAGAATGTGAACACGCTGGGTGCGCAACTGGCAAAAGCCTACTTCAAGCAGTCCAAAGCCATAGGCGAGGGGCTGGTCAACGACGGTGTCGCTCACAACGCAGAGGACGTGAACGGTGTCCTCACGAACGGATTCTATCATCTCTACGGACCCATAAACAACTACTTGGATTGAGATGCACGTAGGAGGCAAATAGATGAGTAAGCTACGAAAACCAGTGTATTTTGCTGCCGGATACAATACAGTTTCTTTTGGTTCAGGTCGTAAAGAATTCCATCCCAAAAAGCCCAGGCCCGGGCTGGAACACTACATCAACGAATCGGGCAAGGGTGTTCTCGAACAAATCAACGATGCCAAGCATATCGACGAGGGCGTCATCGGAAATTTTATGGCGGCTCGGTTCAATAGGCAGGGGAACCTGGCGAGCCTGATGGTCAACATTCATCCTTCCTTCGAGTACAAACCCATGGTACGTGTGGAAGGTGCCTGCGGTTCCGGCGGACTCAGCCTGACCACGGGCGTTAAGACCGTGCTTTCCGACATGGCCGATGTGATACTGAGTATCGGTGTGGAAGTACAGAATCCCGTGAAGGCGATCTACGGGGCCGATATACTGGCAGGCGCGGGTCATTATGCGGGTGAACGCAAAGTCGGCCATGCCTACTTCTTTCCGTCCAAATTTTCCGACCGCGCCGGTGCCTGTTACGAAAAATTCGGGTACGACCGGATTCGTCAGGCCATGGCCCGATGGTATGAGCAGGCGATCCTGAATGCACGCAAGAATCCCAAGGCACAGGAATTTCATAACAGCATCGACGACTTGTTCGCCGCCGGCATGACGCCCCCCAACCCAAACGTTTTCTGTGACCATATCAACGTGTACGATTGTTCCAAAGTATCCGACGGAGCATCGGCACTGATCATCGCTTCGGAAGAAGGCTTGAACAAGGTCGGCGTGCCCAAATCCAAGGCCGTGGAACTCATCGGGTACGGTGTTGCGGTGGCCGATCTGACAAAACCGCCCCCCGATCAAACCAAGATGACCACGGTGGGCAAGTCTGTCCACCAGGCGTACGAAATGGCCGGCCTGGGCCCCAAAGACATCGGTGTGCTGGAGGTTCACGACTGCTTCACCATCGGAGGCATTCTGGAACTGGAAGCCGCCGGATTCGCCGAGTACGGAAAAGGCCCGGACCTCGTGCTCGAAGGGAAGACACGAGCCGACGGCCCTTTGCCCACCAACGCCACGGGGGGACTCATCGGATTCGGTCATTACACAGGAGGAACCGGTGTGCGTCAAGCCGTGGACGTGTTGTTGCAACTGACAGGCCAAGCGGGCGACTGCCAGGTGGATGTTCCTGCCGACCGGCCCTACGGCCTGATGATCAGCATGGGCGGTAACGATAAGACCGTTGTGTCCTGTATCTTTAAATCGGCTGCATAGGCTATACAGAAATAGCTGCACACAAGAATCATTGAAAGGTTTACATGGAAGAAAATCGATTAATCTCTGCGCTCTCCGACGAGGAACATGAACGATTTCGACGAAAAGTAATAGCGTTTGTGGAAGAACATGTGCGCCCCCAGGCCAAAGAACTGGAATTGAAGGAGACGTTTCCCAGGGACATCATTCGCGAAATGGGCAAACACCGATGGATGGGTATTCCCATTCCCGAGAAGTACGGGGGTGCAGGATTGGATAACCTCAGCTATGTCATTGCCGTAGAAGAGTTTTCCCGTGCATCGGGTTCTGTGGGTATCACCCTGGCCGCTCATACATCGCTGGTCGTCTGGCCCATCTATACCCACGGCTCCGAAGTTCAAAAGCAGAAATACCTGCCGACTCTGTCCAGCGGAGAACATATCGGATCCTTCGGATTGACAGAGAACAACGCGGGCTCGGATGCCGGAGCCACGGAGACCATGGCCGTTTATGATAACGGGCATTACATCATCAACGGAAACAAACGGTTCATCACCAACGGCACGTATGCCGACACCATCATCTTTACGGCTTCCCACGACCGTTCCAAGAGGGTTCACGGTATCAGTGCCTTCATCGTGGAGAAGGGAACGCCCGGGTTCAACCCCGTCCGTAAAGAAGATAAGATGGGCCTCAGAGCCTCGGATACGGCGGAGCTTTTATTCGAAGACTGTCGAATACCCAAGGAAAATCTGGTCGGTGAGGAAAACGACGGTTTTAAGGTATTCATGGAAACCCTGGACGGAGGACGCATCAGTATCGGTGCGCTTGCTCTGGGAGAAGCCCAGGGCGCCCTGGATGCGGCGATCCGGTATGTTCAGGAACACGATTTGAAAAAATCGCAAACCGTCCAGAAAACCATCGCCGACATGACTATGGATGTATCTGCTGCAAGGCATATGATCTACCATGCGGCACGATTGAAGGATAAGAAGTTAACTGTGAGTCTGGAAGGAGCCGTGGCCAAATGTTTTGCTTCCGAAGCTTCCATGCGGGTAAGCTCCATGGCCATGGACCTGATGGGTATGGAGGGCCTGACCAATCGGTATCCCGCAGAACAATTTTTCCGGGACGCAAAACTCAACGAAATCGGAGAGGGCACCTCGGAAATTCAACGTATCGTGATTGCACGTCAGGTATTGGGTAGATAAAAGACGTCTATACAGGAGGACAGGAGGGCTTATGGACTTTACGCTCGATTCAGATCAAAAACTTATACAAGACATGGTCCGCGAGTTTGCCACAAACGAATTGGAACCTGTTGCAGAAGAAATCGATCGATCAGGTGAATTTCCGTGGACGAACATAAAAAAAATGGCCGAATTGGGGTTGATGGGAATGATCGTACCCGAGAAGTACGGTGGCGGTGGCATGAGTTTTGTGAGTCTGGCCATAGCCGTTGAGGAAATTTCTCGTGTATGCGCATCGACGGGTGTCATCGTGGCTGTGAATCAAACGTTATCGGCCTATCCGATTTTAAAATTCGGGGATGACGCACAAAAACAGAAGTATTTACCCATCCTGGCAAAAGCCGAAAAGCTGGGTGCTTTCGGCCTGACGGAAGCCAACGCGGGTTCGGACCCTGCGGCCTTGGAAACACACGCCAAGCTCGATGGAGATCATTACATACTCAACGGATCCAAGCGCTTCATCACCAACGGCGGGGAAGCGGGCATCTTCATCGTATTTGCCAGCACGGATAAAGAAAAGGGGCACAAGGGTATCAGTGCGTTCATCATCGAGAGAGATTTTCCGGGCTTCAGCGTGGGAAAACACGAGGATTTGATGGGTCTCCGGGCGACTGCCAACTGTGAGCTCCTTTTTGAAGATTGCAAGGTTCCCAAGGAGAACCTGATGGGTGAGGAAGGGCAGGGTTTCAAAATCGCCCTCCATACCATCGATACCAGCCGGATCGACATCGGCGCCCAGGCCGTGGGTATCGCTCAGGGGGCCATGGAGGCATCCCTCAAGTATTCCAAAGAGCGCAAGACATTCGGGAAACCCATCTGCGAGTACGAGATGATCCAATCGAAGCTTGCGGAAATGGCCACGCGCATCGATGCGGCCAGGCTTCTGGTCTACCGAGCGGCTGCGATGAAGGATGCGGGTATCGAGCGTTTTTCCAAAGAAGCTGCCATGGCCAAATACATGGCGTCTGAAGCGTGCATGTACAGTGTTCGGGAAGCCGTTCAGATTTACGGCGGTTACGGATACACAAAAGATTACGCCGTCGAGCGGTTTTTCCGGGATGCCAAAGTCATGGAGATTTACGAGGGTACATCGGAAATACAGAAAATTGTGATTGCCCGAAATCTGCTGGCGTAGTCTATTCATATCACAGAATCAGGACATAGACGGGGCTCTGCGAACGGATGAGATTTTGTGTAA
>Ga0180431_10001854_pt1 | contig 28788 bp, 27 predicted proteins | sample SS_ome_11_FD_132459 | JGI IMG/M metagenome (GOLD analysis project Ga0180431, IMG submission 132459) | Hypersaline lake sediment archaeal communities from the Salton Sea, California, USA - SS_1_MS_1 metaG | ecosystem: Environmental > Aquatic > Non-marine Saline and Alkaline > Hypersaline >... | reverse complement strand
TGCCTTGTTGGCGTTGCCCTTCCGTCCGGTAACGGCGGGCGATTTTACTTCCAGCTCCTCAGCCAGAAGGGTAGCGTCTGCGTCATGCCAGGCACACATAAAAAAGGCCCAGCAAAAATTGCTGGGCCGTGATTGTTTGGTGGCGTCCCCAAGGGGATTTGAACCCCTGTCGCAGGCGTGAAAGGCCTGTGTCCTGGACCTGGCTAGACGATGGGGACGTTATTGGACAAACAACGTGAAAATGGTCATCGTCGGGGACTCTGCCCCGGATGTGGTCCTTTGCTTACTCTATTGTTTTTCCTGCCCACCCTGTTTGAGTACGGGCCGGCTCAAAAAATAAACTCTTTTTATATAGTCTGCTTTGGATTTTTGCAATACCTTTTTTCGATCACCCTGACGGGGACCTTCCTTGATATTTCTTGGTCCCCTAAGGCTTCTGGGTCTGGGCCTGATCTAAGAGCTTTTTAAAAAGCGCTTCAATTTCCGCCTGGCTTTTCCCTTCAAAAGGATTCACAGGGAAGGAAGTGCCCAGTTGGGCGAAGGGATTGTCTATGGAGATACCCGGGAACTGAGCAAAGGGGTTATTAGAGGGATCCCCCTGCAACTGTGCCAAGGGATTGGAAACATTTGATCCGCCCATCTGGTTGAAGGGGTTGGCAGTAGGTGAATCGCCCTCACTTCCTGTAGCCGGATTGGTAACCGCGTTTTCCTCTTGCTGGGTCAAAAGACCGGTGCCAGCCCCGGGCGCCTTTTGTTCGGATGAGCCACCGGCTCCTTGACCGGGTACCGAAAAGGGATTATTGGCCAAAAGGGAACTGAATCGGGCAAAGGCGTTCGCGGCAGGGGCTTGTGAGCCTTGCTGACGGCTTGCGCCCTCGTCAGGTAAAGGTGATGCCTGCCCCTCTTCCTGTCCTGCATCCTCCCTCGTCTCCTCTTCCACCGGACCCTCCTCATCGGACCGGAGTTCTTCACGCAGGGCCTTGGCCCTTTCCAACACTTCCGAGAGCCGTCGGTTTTTGGAGTGTCTTACCCCTGGGAGAGGTCTCTTCCCCCCCGTCCCGGCCTTGTCGAAAAGATACAGCCCCACCACCTTGTTGTAGCCGTCAAAAACAAGGGCATGATTCACAGAAGACAGAATCCGTCTGAAACCCTCATTGAAGGGCAAGTTCTTAAATCGGACAGAGACAGGCTCGTCCAAAAGCGACCCGGAGCCCTGATACCAGATACCCTCTTCATTCTTGAGTTTTTGGAGAACAGCCCTCAAAGGGACTCCCTCAAGGTCGGCCGATAAGGTCTGATCCCTGACCACCAGGCCTATTTCCGCCCGGGCTGCGGCAGGAGGCAGCAGGGCGGCCAGGAAAAAGAAGAGGCCTATCAAAGGAACCATAATGCCGAGGCTGGTCAATTTTTTCATTTCCCTCTTACCCCCTGCTGAAACGGGTTGCCTGATTGAGGTGTAACGCCTTGAAACAGATTTTTGACCTCGGGGGACACCTTGCCCCCTATAAAAGGGATTTGTATAAGCGGCTGATCCGCCCTGTCTGTGTGGACCTCAATAACCCCCAGAAACGCCCCCTTGGGAGGCGTTTTCAGCTTTGCTATCAGTGTATACTTGCGGCCTTCTTCCTCGGACTGGATAGAGACATTTAACTGCCCACTCGGCTCCTTTACCTGAGTGATGCGAAAGGGCTTATCACATTCAAAGGTAACCGCCCGGAAATCATCATCTTTTCCCTTTTCCGCAAAAAAGACCAATTTCTCGGGACTAAACTGGATGTCGCCCAGCTTTTGCCCGAACAGGAGCAGTTGTGCCCTGCCAGGGGGGTCTTTTGATTCAAGGGCGATGAACTCCTTGAAACTACCGGGTTTCATATCCGGCAGGATAACCACCTCCAGGATCAGGGCACCGCTCTTGGCGTCTCTCCCCGTAATTTCGGCCGCAATACTCGGAGAAGAGGCCTTTATCTCGAGGGCATCCGCCTTGCCTTCCTCGACCAGTTTGCCTGAAACCCGCACCTTCCCTGAATAAGAAGCATCTTTCTTGATTTGGCCCGCAAAGAGAAAGGGCGGCTTCAGGGAAAGAAAGGGTACAACGTGTCCCCCCACATGAAGGGACACCCGGGGTTGAACCTTATCATTGGTAAAAAGGGATATCTCAGCAGCAACATGGCCCCGCAACCTGGTCGCATCCAGACTGACTTCAATGGCCCCCTCCTGGCCCGGGCCAAGGGCCGTATCCGAGGCCTTGGCCGTGACCCTGTTGTGGTCTGACACCAGGCGCTCAATTTTCAGCGTTTCATCACCCGTGTTTTGGAAGGTGAAAGCAGCGCCCACCTTCTCGCCTTGTACGATCTCCCCGAAATCATGGACATTGTTTTCAACGGAAATCCTGGGCCCCTTTTTTCCCGGTGGTGTGGCGGCGCTTTGATCCGCCCTCGCCCAGCCACCGACTGCCAAAAGAGCAGGGACCCACAGCAAGGTGATGATGAAGGTTGATATCGTTTTTTGGTGCATTGAAGGCTCCTCCGCCCCCTCTTTTTTTAAAGGCCATCGGCTTCGACTGTCGTAAACATCACTCAAATAAATATTATAACCCAATCAGCTCGTTTCGTCCACCTCAATCCCTTCCCGCCACCGCGGGGGCTGTTCATTCTCAGGCATCCCGAAAAAAATAATAAAAAGGAGGGCAACACCCTGAGACCCCCGTGTGTTGCCCTCCTGGGGAAGCGACCTTAAAGGTTAATAACTGCTTCCGTCGTCCGCTTTATCTCCCTTGACCAGGAGGTCCGCCGTGACGGCCGGTCCCAGATACCATCGGCCGGGCTCAGTAGTGGCGCCTTGGCTCCCGTCCGTACATTTCATGAACCCATACAATGGGCCCGCATACATGGGGGCACAACCTGTATGATAGACCAAGGCGATACATCCGCCCAGGAGCTTCACTTCTCCCGTGGCCCCGCTCCCGCTCTGAAAGGTAAAACCGGGGGTAGTGATAGCCAGGGGGGTGCTTGAAAAGCCGCTCCCGTCCCAGTCAAAGTACAAAGTAAGGTTGAGTGTGGCCGCATGGGCCGCTGTTCCAAAGACCAGCATACAGCCCATGATTAAACCCAATACCCAAAGCTTTTTTGTCTTCTTCATTTTAACTCCTTAATGATTTAGGGTTAACCAGGTTTTCTGACTCCCAGCCTCGTGCGGTCGGTCTCACCTCCCTTCGCTCTCAAAATTATCAGCCCGATGTGAGCATAATCTCTTATGGTGGGCTGTGGCAATGAAAAACTTCACACCTTACCTACCGCCGCTTAAGGCACTCATACAACTTATAGATATTAAGAGGGATTGCTCAAAAACGGAATGTGAGGGCCACCCCGATCCCCTGCCGTCCAGAGGAAAAGAGATGGAGGTTGAGGTCTTTCTTGAGGGAGTCCCTGAAATCGTCTTGCACTTTGCGGTTGTATTTGTGAGCCCCGTTCACGGCGCTGTAAATGTTGCCCGAGTACCACCCTATCTCCAGAAAGGTGAGGATACCGCCGAGCACGTCATGGTCTTCATGAAAGGATTCAACAGCCGCCCATGCGAAAAGCCCGTTCAGGAGAAAGGCCACCGCAGCGGATTTATACCTGGAGAGATAGGCGTGGCCCAACCCTGGTAGCAGGGCCGCCAGGACCCCGGCGGAAGCCGGGTCCTTGTAAGGCAGGTCCCGCCCTTTCAGGCTTTCAAGGGCCAGTCCCTGGGCCCTGTCATAGAAAGGACTCCCTTGTTCCACTTTCTGAAAGGCCTCGGAGGCCTCCAGCCAGTTGTTTTGAGCCAGCTTCCCCCATCCGAGACGGTACAGGGCGGCATCCTTCAGGTGTGGATACTCTGCAATCACCTGTCTAAAATAAATTTCCCCCTCCCCCGCAAGGCCCTGTTCATAATAACTTTCCCCGATCATCAGGAGGGCCTTTCCAGCCAAAGGCCCTTTGGGATCTGCCTGCATAACCCCGGCGAAGGCCTCCTTGGCAGCTTTGTAATGCCCCTGTTTCAGGTGACAGACGCCTATGAGGTATCGGGCCTCCTCCACCTCTGGATCATCGGGGAAGAAGTGGATAAAACGTTCAAACTCGCCCACGGCCCGGTCATACTGGCCCTTTATCATGTAGGAACGGGCGAAATCCATTTGTTCCCCGCTCCTGATAACAATTTCCCCGGCCAGGACAGGGGTCCACACAAACAACAAGAGGCCCCCGGCCAAAAACAGCAACCAAAAGGCCCTAAGGCCTTTCTCTCTCTTGGGGAAACCACCAGAAGTCATTGTTTTCAACCGGATCAAGGATCTTGACCTTGCCATAATGATAGACCAGAGGAGAAACAGAGTCCTCGTCGGCCTCGTGTATGAGGCGATCCACCGTCATGACCCACCCTATGAAAAAGCCGTGCTTTTTAAAAACCTCGACACTATAGGCCGAACAAGAAGGAAGGCTTGGGCACCGGTCACCGTCTACCTCCGAGATGTGATCCCGGAAAAGGGTGGCCAGCCAGGCCCCAAGGTTTGTGCCGTCCTCTTGCCCCGAATCCGGCTCCCTTGTGGTCTCCGGGAGGAGTTCTGGGGGCCCGGCATGGAGGCCACCCGGTATGCCCGGGCAAATGCCGAGCAGACCCAGGAGGAGTATCAATCCGAGGCACCTGGGGCTGCCCCAGGTGCCCCTGTATGTCTTCCTTTTTCCCATCCCTCACGCAAAAACCCGGCCCGCCCGGTTGAACATCAAACCCCGTTCAAGGAGCCAGGCCCGGCAATCAAAGATTTTCCTGAAGGCCTTTTAAGCCACTCAGTACTGAACTGGACCCAAGAAGTCAAGGGGCGGCTTAGAGAATACATTTTGGATAAAATCGTCAGCATCAAGCTGTAATTGACAGGGGTTGCGGGTATTGCTAACATATCTTCGATTAAAACGTGCGGGTCCCGCATCCTAGATAAGCAAAGCATTTCCGCCAGTTAGTGGGCCTGGGCTTTCCCCGGGCTTCTGTGAAAACAGGTTTCCGTGCCCGGGTTTCGACCGAAACCAAGACCCTTTGGATTAATGCGCTGAAAAGAACACCAAGTCTTTTGGATTATGCCCGTCTATGAATACACCGCCCTTGACAGGGCCGGAAAAAACTTAAACGGCATTATTGATGCCGACAGTGCCGTAGCCGCCCGGCAGAAGCTCAGGGGCTCCGGGTTATTTCCCGTGGAGGTAAAAGAGACCTCCTCTAAACGCAAGGAGGCGACTCCCGGCCCTGTAACGCTCTCCACCCTGTTTAAACGGGTCAAGCCGGCCGAGCTATCGGCGACCACACGGCAGCTCTCCATCCTGTTGGGGGCGGGCGTCACCCTCGTGGCGGCCCTGGATGTCTTAATATCCCAGATGACCAATCCTCTTTTAAAAAAGATCATGGCCCAGGTGAAGGAATCTGTAAATGAGGGTAACAGCCTGGCCTTCTCTCTCTCCCAGCACCCCAAGGTGTTTTCCCAGATCTATGTCAATATGGTGCGTGCGGGTGAAGCCTCGGGGTCTCTTGACCTGGTTCTGGACCGGTTGGCGGAATTCAGCGAAAACCAGCAGGCCTTGAGAGGACGCTTTAAGGCCGCCCTGGCCTATCCGGTATTCATGTCGTGTATCGGGACCTTGATTCTCTTTTTCCTGATCACCTTTGTCGTCCCCAACATGACAAGCATTTTTGAGGAAATGCATCAGACCCTCCCTCTCCCCACTCTGGCCCTGATGGGTATAAGCGGCTTTCTGAAAACCTTTTGGTGGGTCTTTCTGCTCGCATTCCTGGGTGCGGTCTTTCTGGCCAGAAAATTCATAAACACCCCCCGGGGGAGACACGTCTGGGATGAAATCAAGCTCCGCACCCCGGTGGTCGGGCCCATTCATATTAAGATGACCATGTCCCGGTTCGGGAGAACCCTGGGGAGTCTTCTCAAGAGTGGTGTGCCCCTGCTCTCCGCTCTGCAAATCGTGCGTAACATTGTGAACAATACCCTTATTGCCGATGTCATCGACAGGGCGGTGGAAGAAATTGAAGCGGGTAAAGGCCTTGCCAGCCCCCTTTCCCGGAGCCGATGGTTTCCTCCCATTGCGGTACAAATGATCTCTGTGGGGGAGCAGAGCGGGGAAGTAGAGAATATGCTTGAAAAGATCGCGGACATCTACGAAAAAGAGGCGGAGTCCCAGATTATGGCCATGACTTCAATGCTTGAACCGGTCATGATCCTGTTTATGGGGCTTATTGTGGCCTTTATCGTGGTATCGGTCCTGCTTCCCATTTTCGAAATGAACCAGATGATACGATGACTTCACAAGGGGAAAAACAACCTGAATCATTTTATGAGGGGGAAGAAAGATGAAGGAGAAACAAGGCAAGGAGGGTGGGTTCACGCTCATTGAATTGATGGTCGTCATTGTCATCCTGGGCATCCTGGCAGGACTCATTGTCCCTCGGATCATGGGAAGACCGGAAGAGGCCAGACGCATGAAAGCCCGGGTTCAGATAGAAAACATCGAGACCGCTTTGAAGCTTTATAAACTGGATAACGGCTCCTATCCAACCACCGAACAGGGCCTTCAAGCCCTGGTGGAGCCACCCCAGGTGGGCAAACTTGCCAAGCGCTGGCGGGAGGGCGGATACCTCGAAAAAGGCAAGGTGCCCGAGGACCCTTGGGGGTACGAATATGTCTACCTCTGTCCCGGACTCCATGGTGATTTTGATCTCATATCCTATGGGCCGGATGGAGAGCCGGGTGGCGAAGGAAAAAACCAAGACATTAACAACTGGGAAGTGGAGTAGCCTTCCCTCTCCCGGGGACCCTTAAGGCAATGCGTGGTGACGCAAAAGGATATACCCTCATTGAACTTTTGGTGGTTATGGCCCTTATCGGCCTTATGATGACGGTCACCACCCCCCGTTTTCGATACGCCCTGTTCACCGACAACCTCAAGACCGCCACCCGCGAACTTACAGGCATGATCCAGAACACAAGGAGCGAGGCCCTTCGAGAACAAAAAGACTTTTTTCTTTGCTTTGATCTGGATTCCGGCTTGATCTGGGTGGTCTCCTCTGACATGACCGAAGAAGGGCGGGCCCTGGCCCGGGAACGTGCCTCCTCCTTGCCTGAAGGGGTCCGGGTGCTGGACGTGTGGTTTGCAGGCAAGGGTAAGACCTCGACCGGGGATACGGCCATCCGGTTTGATAAGAGAGGATACGTGCAACCCTCCGCTGTCCACCTGAGCTCAGAAGATAAAGAGTTCACCCTTGTCCTGAGCCCTTTTTTGGAAAAGGTAAAGGTCCTTGACAACTACGTAGATATTGAGGACATGGGATGAAAGACCCTTTCCCCCGACAATGTCTCCCCCCGGGCTTTACCTTGCTCGAAGTCATGGTGGCCATGTCCATCATAGCCATTGCCTTTACGGCCGTTCTGGGATCCCAGGCCCAGAGCGTTTCCCTGGCCAACGAAGCGAAATTTAATACCACCGCCCCCCTTCTCGCCCAAACCAAGATGGCGGAAATCACCCTGGAAGACGTGGATGACCTTATGGCTGATTCAGGCGATTTTGGCGACGACTTTCCTGGTTACACCTGGGAACTCTCTGTTCAACGTCTCCCCTTGGGGGGGCTTCAGGAAACCAGGGAGCACCTCAGGCGGATCGATCTGAGCGTGTCCTGGGGAGAAGAGGAAAAATACCGGTATAATGTCAGGTTCTACCGTTTCTTTCCCACGGCCCGGTAGAGGAAGAAAGGACCTGGGGCAAACACCGGTGTAAAAAGGTATGGGGCCATGGTGCCGAAACTGGACAACAAGGGATTCACCCTGCTCGAAATTCTGGTTACCCTTTTCATCTTTGGGATTATTCTTTCCGTAATCTTTAGCACTTACACGGGTGGGCTCAGCCTCATGGAAGAGACCGAGTCCCGGTCACGCATTTATGCCATGGCCCGGATAGCCCTTCAAAGGATCCACCAAGACCTCGAGGCCTGTTACGCGACCAGATCGGGGACCGCACCCTCCACCCAAGAAGAAAAGGATGCACTCCTTTTTGTAGGAGAAGACAGAGACATTAACGGACGGCCCGCCGATACGCTCCGTTTCCTCTCTCTTTCCCATCTGCTTTTTGATGAAGAAGAGGAAAATCCCGGTATCGGTGAAATCACCTTTTTTGTTCGGGAAAAGGATGAAGAAAAGGGACTCCTCCTCTACCGCTCGGACAAGGGCCTCTTTTCCGAAAGGGTTGAGGAAGAAAAGAGAGGACACATCCTTTGTGAGGGGCTTTATTCGGTGGACCTTACCTATTGCGACTCAAGTGGAGAGCTGTATCAGAACTGGGACTCCACACAAGGGGAATTCAAGGGAAAATTGCCGGCCCGGATCATCATTGCATTAGAGTTCCTGGATGAGACCCAGCCTGAAACGCCCCTCAGATTCATCACGGCCGTGGCCCTCCCCTTGGCAAGAGGCGAATATGGTAAGGCTTCTTAAGGACAACCGGGGATTTGCCTTGATCTTGACCATTTTGATCACAAGCCTTCTGGTATTCTTGACCCTTCAATTCAATATTTCTATGCGCTCTGACCTTTTCGGCGCCGCGCGTTTGCGCAAGGGCACCATGCTCAGCTATGTCGCCCGGTCCGGCTTCGAGTCAGCCCTGGCCCTTCTTTATCAAGACGCCCAGGACACCGAATATGACTCCCTTGATGAGGAGTGGGCGAATTCCAGGGTGCTCTCCGAGTATTCGGGAGAGATGTTCGAGCAGGGGCGTTTTGAGGTGCAAATCAATGATCAATCCGGGAAAATACAAATCAACGCCTTGGTGGACAAGAACGGCAAGGTCGATTCCAGGCAACAGGACGTCCTCACCCGTTTCCTGGGCTCTGAGGTCTTTGGTCTCGATCCCGAGGAGGTGGGCAATCTCATAGACGCCATCACGGATTGGATGGATCCGGATAACGAGGTCACCCGATTCGGTGCGGAGGATTCCTATTACCGGTCTCTGCCCCAGCCTTACCCGTGCAAAAACGGCCCCCTGGAGGTCCTTGAAGAACTTCTCCTCGTAAGGGGCATGACCCGGACCCTTTTTTACGGCGGAGAGCAAAGGCCCGGCCTCTCTGATTACCTGACCGTTTACGGTAACGGGGAAGTCAATATCAATACGGCCCCTCCACTGGTGTTAAAGGCCCTTTCGGAACAAATAGAACCCTATATGGTCCAAAGCATGGTCCAGTACAGGAAAGAGGAGCCGGATAAGCTGGCAGACCCCAAATGGTATAAGCAGGTTACAGGAATGGACAATGTAAGTATCGAGCCCGAAATCATCACTACCAAAAGCACCACCTTTGAAATCCTCTCAAAGGGCCTGGAAGCGCCCATGACTGTGGAAATTGCAGCAGTGGTGGAGAGGAAGGAAAAGAGTCTCAAACTCCTCTCGTGGAAAACACAGTAGGGTTTAGATCCTTGTGCCGGGTGAGCGTATTGTGATAAAAGCCTACAGTTTCTGAGGATCTTTAAAGGGAAAAGGGAATCCGCGATTGTTTAAGGCGTTATCATGCCGGGAAAAATTCTGGGGCTGGATATAGGCAAAGACTCGGTTGCCGCCGTTCAAGTGAAGAGCGGACTGAGACGCTATCAGATCACCGCCTGCGCCCGGGTGCGGTTCGAGGAAAACGGCGGGATAGGTGGGGCCCTGGACAAGCTTTTTCACGAGTCGGACCTCAGGAGTGACACCTGCTTCACCTGCCTGCCTGGAGACTTTTTCTCTTACAGAAACCTTGAATTGCCTTTTAAAGACCCAAAAAAAATCAGGCAAACCATTCCCTATGAGATTGAAACCTTGATCCCTTTTGGTGCCGAGGACCTGATCGTGGATTTTACCCCCACTGAGCGCTCGGACCCCACCGAGGTCCTGGCCGCCTCGGTGAAGAAGTCCGTTCTTTCGGAATACCTCGATCATCTTAAGCGGTGCGGGATTGAACCCGATGCCATAGACATCCGATGCATCCCCACTGTTTCATGGCTGCTCAGGCAGGCCCAGACCCCGAATCACGGGGTTTTTCTGGATCTGGGGGAGAGGAGCGGCACCCTTGTCCTGTATGCTGAAAAACGGATTGTCCTGGTCCGGGCCATTCCCTTTGGGAGCCCCAACCCTTCCGGTTCGGGCCCCGGCCAAGACCTCCCCGAGGCCGGGGAGTCATCCCCCTCAGAGGAGCTGGAACCCAGACTTGAAGGCCTTTGCAAGGCCGTCCAAAATACCATCCACGCCTTTGAGTGGCAAACCAAGAGGACGGTTCAGCCTGAAGCAATCTTCATTTCAGGAATGGGGGTTCTCAACGCGGAGATCCCGGACCTTCTCAGAAAATACCTGGATATCCCCCCCACCCGGGTCGACCTGAGCCGGGACGCGGGGATCCTTATGGACCAGGCCATTGTCAGTGCTTGGGAGCCTGCACTGATGGACAGGGCCCTTGCCCTGGCCCTAAGGGACGTCAAGCACGGGCAAGGCTTTAATTTCAGGAGAGGGGAGTTCGCGAAAAAGACCCATTATGTGGGCATTCAAAAACAAATCCGAAAAGTAGCCGTCTTCGTTATCATTATCCTGGCCCTCATATCCGCAGACATCGGGGTGGACTACTATTTCGAGAATAAGAGATACCACATGCTGGATGAAAGGATCTCCGAGGTCTTCAGGCAGACCTTCCCGGGGATCAAAAGGATGGTGGATCCGGTGCAACAAATGAAGGTCAAGATCAGGGAGGTGAAGACCTCGGCCGTCTCTGTTCCAGGGGTAAGCCAAGGGGGCAAGATGGTCGACATCTTGCGGGAGATTTCCCAACGCATCCCTCGATCTCTGGACGTCCACGTGGACCGCATGGTCGTTGACCCGGAGACCGTGAGAATTGTAGGCACCACAGCCACATTTAATACGGTGGACAACATCAAAAACGAGTTGGGGCCCTCACCCTACTTTGACGCCGTCACCATAAGCTCCGCCAATCTTGACCAAAAGGGCAAGCAGGTTCGTTTTGAAATCAAGCTGGACCGGAAACAATAGGATCTAAAGGCCACCTCAAGACATGAAGCTCGCAAAACGGGAAAAATATCTGGTCACCCTGGCCGCCTGCGTGATTGGAGCATTTATCCTCATTGAATTCCTCATCGCCCCCTTGTTTGAGGAAAAGGACCGGCTGGAAAAAGGGGTCATGGCCAAGGAAAAAGAGCTCAGAGAGGTGCTGCTCCTGAGCGCTGAATTTGAAGGGTACAAAAAAAACACTCAGGGGCTTCAAGACATCCTGGCCAACCGGCGGAAGGGGTTTACCCTTTTCTCATTCCTGGAAAGAGAAGCGGGCGAGGCCCAGGTGAAGGACCATATCAAATATATGAAGCCTTCCACTTCACAGACGCTGGGGCCATACAAGGAATCAAAAGTGGAAATGAAACTGGAAGGGGTTACCCTGGACCAACTGGCAAGGTATCTTTATCGGGTGGAATTCCAGGAAAACGCTGTCACCATCCGGCGGATGTCCATCAGGGAAAACAAGCGGGATACAGGTTACCTGGACGCCGTTCTTCAAGTGTTCACCCTTCAGTAGGGGACGCTTTAAAAGGTCTGTTTCCATGACGTGGGTCATATCAAAAAAGAAGAAATATGCGGGTTACACCCTTTATGTCCTATTGCTTACCCTGGTGTGCCTTTACTATCGCTTCCCTTCAGAGGCCCTGGCACAATATCTCCGTTCCTTCATGGAAAAGGGGTATCCCGGATACCATCTCACCATCCGTGAAGTACGGCCCACCCTGCCCTTGGGCGTGCACATCTCAGGGGCCAAGGTTTCTTCCAGGGCCCGTCCGGATGTGCCCCTCTTTTCGGCCAGTACCGCCTCCATCAGGCCCGAAATCCTGTCCTTTTTGCGGGGTCGGTCCGGATACCGTTTCGATTGCCGCGCTTACGGAGGCCGCCTGGAGGGAAGCGTTCATAGGGGTGATAAGGACACGGCCATTGCCTCATCCATGACGTTCAAGAACATGCGCCTCGAGCCCTTTCCACCCCTTGCGGGACACACCTTGACGGGGACCTTAAACGGGACCGTCACTTACGAGGGCCAAGAGGACCTGAGCAAGGGGACGGGCGAGGCCGATTTGACCATTTCCGAGGGGCGCCTGGAACTCCCCCAGCCCATTTTGATCTTTAATACCCTGGATTTCAGCGACCTCTCCGTCAAGCTGGTCCTCAAAAACCGCAAAGTCAATCTCGCCCGTTTCGAAATGAAGGGGAAGGCTGTCCAAGGCGAACTTTCGGGCACCATCGCTCTGACCGGTGATCTATCCCAAAGCCGGCTGAACCTTAGAGGCACCATCGAGCCCCTGGCCTCCTTTTTTCAGGATCGCAGAGGAGAAAACAATATCATCAGGCGCCTGACCCGGCGACACAAGGGAGGAAAGATTTCCTTTCTCATTTACGGAACCATCAATGACCCGAAGATCAGGATCATGTGATTCAAACAGCTTAGGAATGGAATAAGGGCGTGTATACCGCTTTTTTTGGTCTCAAAGAAAACCCGTTTAATCTGACACCGGACCCCCGATACCTCTTTTTGAGCCCCCATCACAAGGAGGCATTGGACCATCTCCTTTACGGGATCAACGAGAGGAAGGGCTTTATCGCCATTGTGGGCGGGATCGGCACAGGCAAGACCACCCTGTGCCGGGCCCTTTTGAGCCGTCTGGATCAGGGGACCAAGAGCGCCCTCATTTTTAATGCTTACATCTCTGATATGGAGCTCCTTCAGGCCATCAACCAGGAGTTCGGCCTTGAAGAAAGTCCCGGTGCCAAGAGCAAAAAGGACTATATTGACACCCTCAATCAATTCCTCCTGGACACTTTCAGTGCCGGGGGTAATGCGGTCCTCCTCATTGATGAGGCCCAGAACCTCTCCCAGGAGGTGCTCGAGCAGATCCGGATGCTTTCCAACCTGGAAACAGAGCGGGAAAAGCTGATTCAAATTGTACTCGTGGGACAACCTGAATTAAGGGAACTCCTGGCCACGCCCTCTCTGAGGCAGCTCGATGAGCGCATTATGGTGCGCTATGAATTAAAACCCCTGGAGCCCAAAGACCTGGCAGGATATGTGGAACACCGTCTGGTGGTTGCCGGGGCCCGGGGCAACCTGAAGTTTTCGGATAGGGCCTTGGCCAGGGTCTATGCCTACTCCCGAGGAAACCCCAGACGGATCAACAGCCTCTGCGACAGGGCGCTCCTCATCGCCTATGCGGAAGAGAAGTTCACCGTGTCCAGAGGGCTGGTGGAAAGGGCCATCAAAGACCTCCGGGGAGACGGCGCGATCCATCCCGTTACAAGGGGCCTGGGGACGCAAGGGGTCCATGTCCTTATCCTGGTCCTTGTTCTGGCCGTCTTTTTGGCAGGCTTTTTCGGCTGGACCTACAGGCGGCAAATGCTCGGTTTTCTCCTTCCTCAAGAAAAAGCAGCCCCCCTTGGGCGGGTACCGGCCCCGGCTCCCAGAAGGGAAACAAAGGCGCCTTCCTTGTTCCTGGAGGAGAAGGCCAGCCTTTCGGCCCTTTTCGGCTTGGCCGAACTCGGGGCCATGGAGGGGGATGGTCCTTCCCAAAGCGGGGATGTCACCCTGGTCTCCATGGACATCGGGCCTGAATACCATGTCATGTTTAAGAAACCTTTCCGGGTGCGCAGCTCCCAGGGGACCAATCCTGCCCCGGCTTACCTCGTGGTTGCCGAGGTGACCCAAGGGGGAGCCCTGGTGATAGATGCGGCCGGCAAGAAACAAGAGGTTAAGAGGGAGTTTCTCATCTCCCACTGGGGGGGTAGAATCTCCTGGCCCTACCTTCCCAAGGGCCAGGATAAACCCCTGATTCAGGGAATGCGCGGCCCTGACGTCTTGGAGGTGCAGAAGCTTCTGGAGAAGATCGGATACCTGGCCGAGCCGACAGGGGTTTACGACCAACCCACCTATGAAGAGGTCATGAGGCTCCAGCGCAATGTGGGCTTAAGGCCTGACGGCATTGTGGGCCCTCGGACCAGGGCCATTTTATACCTGATGTCGGATTGACCATGAGTTATATCCATCATGCCCTTAAAAAGGCCCAAAAGGAAAAGGACGCCCGTTACCGAGATTATTCGGGGATCCTTTCCGCACGCAAAGCCAGGAAGAACCCTTTTTTGGCAAAGCTCCTGTGGTGGATTTTCCCCTCCCTGGTCATCCTTTTTCTTGCCTTTACCTCCTATTCATGGTTTCATTCCCGGACAAAAAAGGACCCGCCGAGGTCGGCTCCTCCGAGCAGACAGGAAGCCGTGAGTCCAAGACCGCAACAGGTCGATCACGAACAGGCCCTTTATGAACGGGCCAGGCTGTTTCAGAAATACGGCCGCCTCGCAGAGGCCAAGACCCTATACAAACAAATCCTTGAGAAGAACCCCGGCTATGTAGGTGCTTTAAACAACCTGGGCGTCATCTATATGAACGAAAAGGACTACCCGGCGGCCAGGCTCAGTTTTGAGAAGGCCAACCTCCTGAAACCCGATTATGTAGACCCTTGCTATAACCTGGCCTGCGTCCACGCCCTTACGGGAAATCCCGAGCGAAGCCTTGCCTTTTTAAAAAAGGCCCTAACCCTGGATCCCTCGGTCAGGGAGTGGGCCCAAAATGACTCGGATCTCCGATCCTTGTGGGACCTCGACGCCTTTAAAGACTTACTGGCCGTGGACCGGACCGCGCAGAAAGGGGCCGGACAGGAATTGGAATAATCGTATGGATTGAAATTCTTGAAAAAACGGGCTCCATCGGGTAAGGCCATGGAGCTGGAACCGGGCCTGCTTCAGACGTGTAAAATGATACAACAATTATTTCGAGGAATTATGGGTGTAAGACTTAGGATAGGGATTTTGATGTGTTTCTTATGGTCCCTGCCGGGCCTCGGCGCCGGCCTCCTCCCGGCTTACGGGGCCCGCATCACCGGGCAAGAAGGGGTCACGTCGGCCGGCCCTCAAGGCACGGAAAGGGCCCAGAGACCGGTTAGACCGAGGCCCCCCCCGTCCCCGCCCAGGGCCCCCGCTCCGGCCGCGCCTTCCCCCGAAGCCGGACCGGACCGGGAAGACAAAGAACCCGTCCGTGAAAAAGGCACCGCCGAAGAAAAAGACGCCAGGGCTGAACGCTTTGTGACCATTGACTTTGACAATGTGGACATCACCTTATTCATTAAGTTCATAAGCGAGTTGACGGGCAAAAACTTTGTGGTGGACAAGGCCGTTCGAGGCAATGTAACCATTATCTCCCCCACCAAGATCTCCGTGGACGAGGCTTACAAGGTCTTTGAATCGGTCCTGGAGGTACACGGGTTTACCACGGTACCGGCGGGGCGCGTCATCAAGATCGTGCCTTCGGTAAAGGCCCGCTCCAAGAGCGTGGAAACCAGGCTCAAGGAGGAGGCCGCAGCCCCTGAAGACAAGGTGGTGACCCAGCTCATCCCTTTAAAGTACGCGGACCCCGATGAATTAAAGAAACTCTTCACGCCCCTGGTCTCCAGGAGCAGCGTGATCGTATCCTATCCACCCACGGGCATGCTGATTGTCACGGATGTGCTCTCCAACATCGACCGGCTGCTGCGCATCACCGGGGTGATTGATGTAGAGGGGACCGGAGAAGAGATATCCGTCGTTCCCCTGGAATATGCCTCCGCCCCGGAGATGGCCAAGTCTCTGACCGCCCTGTTTCAGAGGACCACCCGCCGGGTCGGCAAAAGGGCGGTCACCATGGGCCCTTCCATCAAGGTGGCGGCCGATGAACGGACCAATGTGCTCATCGTCATGGCCTCTGAAACGGACATGCTGAAACTCAAGAAACTGATAGGCCTTTTGGACAAAAAGACCCCCCGCGGAGGGGAAGGGGTCTATGTGTATTATCTTCAGCATGCCACGGCCGAGGACCTGGCGGCGGTGTTGACGGCCCTGCCCTCCAAAGAAGGCCAGAAGAACCAGAAAGGCAAGGCCCCGGTGGTCTCCAAGGGAGTCCAGATCGTGGCGGACAAGGCCACCAATTCCTTGATCATTACCGCCAAGAAGGAGGATTATCTGGTCCTCGAGGGGGTGATCCAAAAACTGGATATCCCCCGCCAGATGGTCTACATCGAGGCCCTGATCATGGAAGTGAATGTCAACAAGGACTTTGACCTGGGCGTGGAATGGCGGGTGGCCGACCAGGTGGGAAGCCACGACGGCGGGGCCATCGCCCCCTTTGCCGGTTCCGGGGGCATCGGGGAAGGGGGGGCCTACAGCCTTTTCCCGGGTTTTAGCACCACGGCACCCATAAGTTTTCCCAACGCCTTTTCCCTGGGCATCCTGGGTGCGGGGATCAAGGTGGGGGATTTCGTGTTCCCCACCCTGGGGGCCGTGCTCCAGGCCTATCAAAAGGACAAGGACGTCCATATCCTGTCCACGCCCCAGCTCATGACCACGGACAACGAGGAGGCGGAGATCACGGTGGGGAAAAATGTGCCCTATGTGACCCGGCAGGAGACGTCTAGCATCGAGTTGGACTACAGCAGCTATGAATACAAGGACGTGGGCGTGACCCTCAAGATCACCCCCCAGATCAGCCAGGAGCGCTTTGTGAGGCTCGCCATCTACCAGGAGGTGACCCGGCTTATCGTCGATAAGGGCCTTGAGGAAGGCCGGCCCACCACCTACAAGCGGCTGGCCCAGACCACGGTGGTGATCAAGGACAAGCATACCGTGGTCATCGGGGGCCTGATCGACGATTCCACCCAGAGTACCGACTACAAGGTGCCCTGCCTCGGAAACATCCCCGGGCTGGGATGGCTCTTCAAGTCGGTTTCCAGAACCCGGGAAAAGACCAATCTCTATGTCTTTCTCACCCCCCATATCATTGACAACCCGGCCCAGGCCCGGGAGGTGTACCGGGAGAAAAAGGAGCAGATAGACCGGATCCGGGAGGGGGTTATCAAGATGTACGAGGGCCGGACCCAGGAGACAAAGGACATGCGGCTCTCGAACCTTGGCTATGAGCGCCTCAAAGAGGGGAAAACCGATGAGGCCATGAAATACTTCATTGAGGCCCTTCAGATCAACCCGGAAAACCCTTACGCCCTCCTCAACATGGGGGTGATTTACGAGATGCAGGGGAAGATCAATGAGGCCATGGACATGTACCAGAGGATCATCACCCTCAACCCTGATGAAAGGGCCGGGGTAGCCACCGATCCGAATAAGAAGGGCCGGAAACTCGTAGACATCGCCAGGGACAACCTGGAGGGACTCAAGAACAGGAACCCTTAGCCCGGGGCCCCGCCCGAGGATCTCTTACCAAGGGCGGCGGAGGACTGGAAGAGGCAAAAATGAAACTTATCGGCCAGATTCTGACAGAGACATGCGGGCTTTCGGAACAAGACCTTGCCCGCGCCCTTGAGATTCAGCAGGAAAAGGGAGGCAGGCTCGGCGAAATCCTGATCCAGGAGAAAACCATTTCCGAATCCAACCTCCTAAAGGCCCTCTCCCTCCAGTTCGGGCTCCCCTTTTCCCTGACCTTGCCCACCGAGGAACTCAAGACGGGCTTCACCGAGACCGTTCCGATCCAGTTTCTCAAAAAACACAAAATGGTACCCGTTATCAAGGGCGACCAGGCCTTTGTGGCCACCAACGATCCCCTCCAGTTTCAGCCCCTGGACGATATCCGCCTTCTTCTGGACCTGGAGCCCCTGGAGGTGGTCCTGGCCCCCCAGTCCCCCATCATCTCCCTGATCAACCTGGTCTATGATATGACCCGTGATTCCGCCGAGCAGGTGATCCAACACATGCACGAGGAAGACACGGATCTTATTCTCTCCGAGATTGAAGAGATAGGGGACCTGCTGGAAGACACAAGCGACGCCCCCATTATCAAGCTGGTCAACCATATCTTCTCCCAGGCGGTCAAGGACCGCGCCAGCGATATCCATATCGAGCCCCTCCACGACAGGATCAAGGTGCGCTATCGGGTGGACGGCATCCTCTATGACATGCTCTACCCGCCCAAGCATATCCAATCGGCCCTGATATCCCGGATCAAAATCATGGCCAAGCTCAATATCGCGGAGAAAAGGCTGCCCCAGGACGGCCGCATTGGCATCAGGATTGCCGATAAGAATATCGACATCCGGGTATCCACCCTCCCGACCGCCTCCGGAGAGCGGGTGGTCATGCGGCTTTTGGATAAGACCCATGTGCTTTTAAAGGTCTCGGACCTGGGCATGCGCAAGGGCCAGTTGAAGGAATTCGACCAGCTGATCCGATCCGCCTACGGGATCATCCTGGTCACCGGTCCCACGGGCAGCGGGAAGACGACCACCCTTTATGCGGCCCTGTCCACCATCCACAAGACCGATATCAATATTATCACCATCGAGGATCCCGTCGAATACCAGATCGAAGGAATCGGCCAGATCCAGGTGAACCCCAAAATAGACCTCACCTTTGCCAAGGGCCTGCGCTCCATTGTGCGCCAGGACCCGGACGTCATCCTGGTAGGGGAGATACGGGACCTGGAGACCGCTGAAATCGCTATTCAGTCCGCCTTGACCGGTCATTTGGTCTTCTCCACCCTCCACACCAATGATTCGGCCAGTGCGGTGACCCGCCTTATTGACATGGGAATCGAGGGATTCCTGGTCACCTCCTCGGTGATCGGCATCCTGGCCCAGAGGCTGGTGCGCGTGCTCTGTGAGGACTGCAAAGAGCCCTACACCCCGGACGAGGAATCCCTCCGGGGTATCGGGATCACCCCGGAGATGGTACAAGGAAAAACCATTTACCGGGCCAAAGGATGTTCGGCCTGCCTCCAAACCGGTTACAGGGGCAGAACGGGGATATTTGAACTCATGGTCCTCGACGACGACATCAAGAACCTCATCCTCAAAACTTCGGATGCCAATGCCATCAAACGTCAGGCCGTTGAGGGGGGCATGATCACCCTTCGAAGGGACGGTGTGCGGAAAGTCTTAGGCGGCGTCACCACCATTGAAGAGGTGTTTCGGGTGACCTACCAGTAGGGGGCGGGCCCAGGGGCCGAGCCAAATTTAACGCTTCACACAATGTGGAGGTCGGGTTATGAAGAAAATAGCTGTTTTCTTTGTATGTCTGGTTGTCTTCACGGGATTTGCGTCCACCAAGGCCAACGCGTTTCTAATCCCCTTTTGGGATGATGACGGGTATGTCTATGTCTTTTCGGCCTTTGGGGGAGAGGGGGGATTCTTGGCCCTTCACGGTACAGACGGCCACTGTCCTGTCACGGGCACCGCCTGGATCAACGGCACCACCCTGGTCGTGGGAGGCCACGCCTCGGGCTTTGAGATCGTAGACGAGGTGCTCGAATATGCTGATTATGATTTCCGGGCTCTGGTAGATATGGCCACCTTGCAGGGGCCCATGACCTGGTGGAACACCTGTTTTGAGTTTGGAGGGACCACAACGCTCCATTTCGGCATTCCCCCGACCACGGTGGAAAAGACCGTTAACCGGACCAGGAGATAGGCTGTGGTGGGCCGTACAGGAATCGAACCTGTGGCCAACGGATTAAAAGTCCGCTGCTCTACCTAACTGAGCTAACGGCCCACAAATTTATTTTTATTAGCACCTGTACGGCCCTTTGTCAAAGCCTTTTTTCGCGGATGGATTTCGGGTAATGCATAAGAATCACGAGAGGTTAAACAAGTTTTCGCGGATGAGGCTACGCTCTTCCCGGTTCGGAAGGTAGGGGTAGTTCCACTGCTTCACGCCGGGGAGGCAGTTGCCAAAGGGCCGGTTACAGGCCACCTCCCCTTCAGGCTCATGACACCCGGTGGTCATGAAGGGAACACCGGAATCGATAATGCCTGGGAGTTGGTCACGGGCTATACCGAAATCGGTGATACGCCCTTCTTGATCAAAGTCCATGGCCCCATATCCACTAAGGCCCTCTTCAATGAGGTAACGGGCCAGTTGCACCCGCAGATAGGCAGACCAGGGGGGCTGCGGCCTTTCCTCCAGCCTGGATCCTCTTTCCGCAAAAAAAGAGAAGAGGTGGTTGGCCACGCCCATGTGCCAGAGCCTGTCCATAAGGGAGATCATCTCCTTTTCCGTCTCTTCCATACCCACCATCAGGTGGGCCCCCACATGGGGCGGGCCAAAAACCTCCAGGCCCTGTTCCAGGATCTCCCAGTATTTTTCCCACTTGTGGGGACCTGAAACCCCCTTGCCCCGGTATTTGTCAAACAACTCGGGGGTGGCCAAATCAAGGGCTACGCCGATCTTGTCCGCCCCCGCATCCTTCATGGCCACCAGGGCGTCATCATTCAAGATGGTTGGGCTGATCAGGATGGATACAGGGAGGGCGGTTTCGTCCCTGAGACGTTCCGTCATCTTCAGGGTGGCGTCCCGGCACTTGCCATTGGTGATCATGGAAATACAGGTCCGCTTCACATAGGAAGGGGCCCTTCGAATGGCCTCTGTGGTCTTATCCATGGAAAACAGGGGCCAGTCCACATGGATGAAGCTCTTGTCCCTGTAATTCCCGGGCCGGCCCCTGGCGAGACCGCAATAGGCGCAGTTGGCGGAACACCCCTCAGGATAATGCACCAAAAGGTTGACGCAACGATTTACCGCACCACGGTACATCCTGCCCGGGACCAGACCGAGGGAAATGGCCGTGGCAAGGCTCATCTTGGTGAATTCAGGGCTTTCTTGTTTCGTCATGGGTGGATGCGACCCTTTCACGCTTAACAACCCGGGCCCCCTAAAGCCTGACCTGGTTTTCCTTGGCCTTGAGGATGGCCTTTGTCAAGGTGGGGACATCAAGGCCGTAGATCAGGTCTTTGTGCCACACAGAGGCCAGGTTCTCTTCAATACTCTCTTTACGGGCGGAACTCCATTTGAGGGCATTTTCCAGGCGGTGGAGGGCCTCGGTGGTGGTAAAAAAATCCCCGGTAATCACCACATTTTCTATCGCCCCGCCGGAAAGGGCCAGATAGATCTCCAAAAGCCCCCCTCTGGTCTTGAGCCGCCCGATGCCCATCCCCGCCTTGGGGTGCTTGTGGGTAAAGATCCATGCCGGGTTGGCATACCTCTCCTCAATGTAGTGGCGGATCATGTCCTCTTCCCATGGTTCGGGCCTGTCTTCCCGGAGTTCGACGTGGAAGGTCTCTTCAAAGGCCTCTTCAATGGACTGGGCCACCCTCTTCACCGAGATGTCCCACCCCAGTTCCCGCCGGACGGTGGTCATGCGCTGACTGAAGCAATTATACCCCTTGTCCTGGATCTTCACCAAAGGGGTGTTCATAATGTCGGTCATGAGTTTCACATCAAAGTCCACGAGAAGACTGGTATGAAAAAGGAGGCTCTTTCCCGTCTCTGATGCGGCGGAGAGCCCCGCGATCTTTTTGCCTCCCACTTCAAGGTCGTTCTTGGGCTGAAAGCGGGCCTGGATACCCAGTCTCTCCAAGGCCTCTATGAGTACCAGACTCATGGATTCAAAGACCCCTCCCACGCCCTTCTTCATACCCGGATAGTCCACGTCAATACCCAGACCCAGGGCCACCATCTGGGGCCCCATAATCACCGTACCTCCCCCCGTGCTCCTACGGCTGAACTCAATCCCCCGGGCCCGGCACCTGTCGAGCCTCAGGGCCGCCTCAATGTCCTGATATTTACCCACAATGACGGAGGGGATAAAGGTATACAGATGAAGAACGGGGGGGGATTGGTTGAGCGCCACCGATTGGGGCAGGGTATCGTCTATGGCCAGACCCCGGGCCGTGGTAAGGGGGGTGTCCAATTCCCTGAATAAACGCCAGTAAGCACCCATGACACATGCCCCGTACTAGGTGGCCTTGGCCTTTTCCTCTTCAGCCACCTTGATCTCCCTCGCGATGAAATCGGCTACCGCATCCCCCTGCATTAAGTTGCCCAAGTCGGAATCAAGGGATTCGGCCTCGATGACCAGGATCCATCCCTTTCCATAAGGGTCCGAATTGATCAGGCTCGTATCCTCTTCAAGCTCTTCGTTGATTTCCACGATCTCTCCGGACACGGGCGCCACCAGCTTGCCGATCCATTTGCGGGACTGGATCTTTCCGCAGACCTCCCCCTGGCTCACGTCATCTTCCTCTTCGGGCAGGTCGACAAATACGATATCTCCTGCCTCTTTCTGAAAGAAATCATTCATGCCCACGGTCACCTTTGTCCCTTCCACCCGGGCCCAGCTGTGCTCCTCGTGATAGTAAAGCTCATCGGGCATTTCATAGCCTTCAATGTTCGCCATATCCACGGACCTCCTTTTCTTTTTTTGTGGAATCACTCCCGCCCCCACGGGGGCGAGGTGTCCATGCCAAAAGCATGTGGATCGAACCTATTGGGTCTCCCCTTCCCGGAACCTGGCCCTTACGGCCCTGGCATGAATGGGCAGCCCCTCCGCCTCGGCCAGGGTGACCACCGTGTCTTTCAGACGGGCCAGGCCTTCCCTGCTCAAATACTGAAAGGTGGGTTTTTTGAGAAAATCATCCACGGACAGGCCGGAGAACATGCGGGCGCACTGCCCTGTGGGGAGCACATGGTTGGTCCCCGAGGCGTAATCCCCCACGGGCACCGGAGCGAAAGTCCCCAGGAAAATGGAACCCGCGTGCCTGATCCTGTTCAGGGTGATAAAGGGATCTTCGGTCAGGATCTGGAGATGCTCGGCGGCGTATTCGTTGGTGAAATCAACGGCCTGGTCCATATCCCCGGCGATAAGCACGTAGGAGTGCTTTGCCAGGGAGGAGGCAAAGATCTCCTTCCTGGGAAGGGATTCGTATTCCCTTTCAATAATACGGCATACCCTTTCCGCGATCTCCTCCGAGGTGGTGACCAGCACCGCCGCTGAATCAGGGTCATGCTCTGTTTGAGACAGGAAATCCAGGGCAATCAGTTCCGGATCTCCGCTATGGTCCGAGAGGATCAAGGCCTCGCTGGGACCTGCGGGAGAGTCAATGTCCACCTGTCCATAAACCAGCATCTTGGCGGCGGTGACATATTTGTTGCCGGGTCCCACGATTTTATCCACCCTGGGCAAAACCTCGGTCCCGAAAGCCAGGCCCGCCACGCCCCATGGGCCTCCCACCTTAAAGATCCGGTCGCAGCCGGCCAGATCCGCGGCTACCAGGGTGGCCGGGTTGGCCTTCATGCCCTTTCCCGGCGGAGTCACGGCCACCACCTCGGCGACCCCCGCGACCTTGGCGGGAAGGACCGTCATGAGAATGGAGCTGGGATAGGCCGCGGTACCCCCCGGAATATAGCATCCCACCACGTCCATGGGCCTGGTGATACGCCCGGCCAGGATCCCCTCCGTCACCTCCACGGACCACATGTCCCGCTCCAGCTGGGCCTGATGGAACCGGGTGATGTTCCGGGCCGCCCTTTTCAGGCACTCAACCACCTCGGGATCCACCTGATTATAAGCCTCTTGGATCTCCGCAGGGGTCACCTCCAGGTCCGCGGGGGAGATATCCTCCTTGTGCTTTTTGTAATGTTCCAAGGCCACGGCATCGCCCCGAGATTTCACATCGGCCACGATTTTCCGGACGTCTTCGTACACGGAGGAGATATCCTCCATGGATCTTTCCATGATGACCTTGCGCCTCTCGGGGCCCAGATCATCAATCCTCTCCGGTCTCAATTCTATATCCAATGCCTTCTCCTCCAATGATCTACAAACGCATAAAGTCTTTCAGGGCGTCCACGGTGCTTTGAAAGGCCAGGTCCTTCCAGGGGATCTGGTCTCCAGAAAAGAGCCCGGCTTCAGCGGTCTCATCCCCGGGCACGAGCTCTCCCGCCAGATACTGGGCCACATAGACAACGACCACCGGAATCTTGCCCGTATAGGAATAAACCCCCAGCAGCCTCTGGATCCGGGTCTTAAGGCCGCATTCCTCTTCTGTCTCCCTTACCGCAGCCGCCTTCACTTCTTCCCCGCGATCTACATACCCTCCCGGGATGACCCACTTCCCCTTTTGCGGCTCAATGTCCCGTTTGAGAAGGACGATTTTTCCATCCACTTCCACGATGTTGCAAGCCACCACCTTGGGGTCCAGGTAGAAGACAAAATCACAGGCCGAGCACACCAGCCTGGGCGGCTCATTCTCTTTTAAGGTGGTCGTTCTCAGCTCCTTGCCGCAGACCGGGCAAAAGCGCAGTTCCGGGTCATGATGATGCATATTATTGGGCACTTCTCCTTCATACCCCCCTGTCTTGGGTCGGGATACTCCCGTTTCAGAGGGTCATCAAAAAATTTTAGTATTCAATAGCGGGTTTTGGAAGTTTTTTCCACCTTTTTCACCGGTCCCCGGCGGAGCCCATTTTCTCAAAATGTCTCTCCACCTTTGGGTGACCCCTGGGGTGGGCGGGGAAAGGCCTTTGTGAACAGTGGCCCGTAAACCAGATATAGTCGGCCGCCTCCCGGGAGATTTTTACCGGTCCTGTCAGGGGATAGAGGACCACCGTCGCCATGGTGACCGGTATGCGCTCCCCCGTTCTTTCCGGAATCCCGAACCGGTCAACAATGTGACCGTTACCTGCAAAAACCACCATTTTCTCTTTGTGATCCCTCAAATAACGGGCAATCTCTTGGGCCATGGTATCTTCCCACGCACACTGGGCCTGGTAGAAAAACTCAAAACGCTTCAAATCCCTGTGGCTGTGACGCTTAAAAACGTCCGCAAGATAAGCCCGGTGCCTTTCATTTTCCAACCGGATGTCCTCCGCCAACTGCCGGCGTTCATCCGGCTCAAGACTGCCCAGGCCGGAACGGGCCACCTTTCTCACAATCTTGTTGGGGGCATTCAAGGCCAGGACTTTCCCTCCACCTTGTTTTGCGAGCAGAATGAGGGGCCGGTAAAAACGGTATCCGTAGCCCCATTGTTTGTGCCACTCCACCTCCTCCAAAAAGGCCTCTTCCGTGGAATCGCCCTGAAGATACCTGTCTATGACCGGCTGCTTGGGCCAAGGGAAAAATTCCATGGCCACGGCCACAGGCCCGTAACGGGCCATCAATCCCTGTAGTATCTGAACCTCTAACAAGTGATGTTCAGGATTATCGTGGACCTCCCCCACGAAGATGAGTTCACTGGATCCGAGCTTATCCATGAGGGTCTCAAAGGACAGGGCCTTGCCTGTCTCAACATGGACGATCTGTCCGATTCGAAAAGGAGACGGTGCTCCTTCCACGTGAGCCACAGGCAGCCTGGGCGGTTTGATAGAACACCCTCCTACGGCCAGGGCCAGAAGCATGAATACCAGGGTATGAATGGGGAAAGGGTTCTTCGCCATGTCCCTTCAAGACCTCTGGGCTCCCACCCCCTTCGGCCTTCTCCGTGGGGCCGGAGCAGAAAGGCCATTTCTGGATGGAAACCACCTGTCATTTAGCGTATACTGGTTCACATTATAACATGACACACCGGGATTTCCAGTCCCTCGAATCCCCGGGCTCAACCTTGAGGCGGGTATGGCCCGAGGGAACCTGCCCAAAGGCTTGAGGCAGGGGCGCTCCTATAATTTCAAAACGAGGTGGAAGAGATGAACCATGTCGCATGACAGGGACATAAAAGACATCCTCAAGGATTATCCCAAGGAGGTGATTCTTAAAGACGGGACCGGGGCCACCCTCCGGCCACTCAGCGAGGGAGATGAAAAGCCCCTTGAAGATATGTTCAAACGATTTCCGGCCCATGAGTTGTGGTTTTTGAATCTCGATCTGTCCAGGCCGGGACTTATTGAGGGATGGATAAAGAACCTGGACCCGAACCGTGTCATTTCCATTGTGGCCTTGCTGGAGGGACGTATCATTGCCAATGCCGCCCTCATGAAAAAGATGTACGGGTCCAAGAGTCACATCGGCAAAATCAGAATCGCCGTTGACCCCTCTTTTCGTGAGATCCGGCTCGGGACCTGGATGCTCCTTGACTTGGTTAACCTGGGCATGTCGATCGGCCTGAAGCTTTTGGTCATGCGCCTGGTCCGGGACCGGGACGCCTCGGTCATCACCGGGGTCAGAAAGCTTGATTTCGTGGAGAGGGCGGTCCTAAAAAACTACGTTCTAGACAGGGATGGAGGGCCTCATGACCTGGTCATTATGACCAAGCGCCTCCACACTGAATGGGACGATTTTTAGAATGCCCGAGGACAAACAAAGCCCGTATGAACTGGACCCCCAGAGGCTCAAGCAGGTCCTGCCCGAGGGCCCGGGGGTTTACCGTTTTAAGGACGGTTCCGGCCGTGTGATTTATGTGGGAAAGGCCAAAAACCTGAAAAAAAGGGTCCTCTCCTATTTCAAACCCCTGAACCTCCTCCCCCATAAGACAGCCCTCATGATGCAGAAGGCCTCCGGTCTGGATTTTATCCTCACCGCCACCGAGAAAGAGGCCTTTATCCTTGAAAGCAACCTGATCAAGAAATTCATTCCCCGTTATAATGTCATTCTCAGGGATGATAAACGCTATCCCTGTCTCAGGCTCGATATAACCGAGCCTTACCCCCGTCTCACCATCGTCAGAAAAATCAAAAAGGACGGTGCCCTCTATTTCGGTCCCTTTTCTTCGGCCAATTCCGTACGGAGGACCCTTAAGGTGATTGACCGGGTCTTTCAACTCCGAAAATGCAAGGGCAAAGGACTGCCCAAAAACGAGCGGCCCTGTCTCAATTTCCAGTTGAGCCTCTGCCTCGGGCCTTGCGCCCACCCTGTTTCGCCGGAGGAGTACAATGAGCTTGTCCGCCAGGTCAGGCTCTTTCTGGAAGGTAGGAATAGAGAACTGACTGAGGAATTAAAAAGGGCCATGACCGGGGCGGCACAAAAAATGGATTTTGAGCGGGCCGCCCGTATAAGGGACAAAATTCGGGCCATAGAGCGGACCGTGGAACGGCAGCGGATGGTTTCCGCCCATATGGAGGATCAAGATGTGATCGGTTTGGCCCACCGGGGGGACCTGTTTCAAGTGCTCATCCTCTTCGTCAGGAAGGGCTACGTGGTTGGAGACCGCCATTACCTGGTCAAAGACCGGGGAGGAACCCCTTCTGAGGTCATGGAAGCCTTTTTGAAGCAGTATTACCCCCGGGAATCCTTTATCCCTCCAAAGATCCTCATTTCCGAGGCCGTGGAAGATCTCCCCGCCATCACGGAAGGGCTTTGCGAACTCTCCGGGAGGAAGGTGACCATTTACAGGCCCCAAAAGGGGGAGAAGCGCAGACTGGTGGAGACCGCCCTGGCTAATGCAAAAAGCCTGCTCGAGGGCCAGAGGGAAACTGAAGGGGCGGACGTCTTGGCCATGGCCCGCGCCATGTTGCACCTAAAGGCGACACCAAGGACCATAGAGGGGATTGACATCTCAAATCTTTATGGAGACATGGCGGTGGGAACCATTGTCTCTTTTATGGATGGGCTGCCCCACAAAGCGGGTTATCGCAATTACAGGATAAGGGTCGTGGACGGCATCGACGACTATGCCATGATGGCAGAGGTGATAGAAAGGCGCCTCAACAAGGGCTTTCCCCCTGACCTCTTTCTCGTGGACGGCGGCAGGGGCCATCTCTCGGCGGTAAAACGGGCCGTGGAGCGCCACGGAAGCCATGAAAAGGGGCCTTGCCCCGAGGTGGTAGCCATCGCCAAAGGAGATGGGGAGGGCGAGCAAAAACGGGACAAGATATACCTGCCGGGCCGAAAAAACCCGTTGATTCTCTCCCTGGATCATCCCCTACTCCTCCTGCTTATGCGCATCCGTGACGAGGCCCATCGGCGCGCCATATCTTATCACCGCAAAAAGAGAGGCAAGGACTTCACCGGCTCGGATCTGGATAAAATTCCCGGCATAGGGGCCAAAAGAAAAGCCATTTTACTCAACCATTTCAAAGACATAAACAGCATCCGACGGGCCAGTCCGGAAGCGCTGGCCCGGGTCCCGGGGATTGCCCCTTCCTTGGCCCAAAGCATTGTCTCATTTTTTGAGGCTGCAAATAGGCAAGAGGCTGAAAAAGCGAACCAATTGGGTTGACAGTTCCCACGTGGTTGTGATACCAAAACCAGGATTGTTCTGGGAATACCCCTGTTGCCACGTGAACCGAAAGAGGTTTGGGTTTGGCTGTCAAAAAGATCACCATATTTATGGTGCCTGAGGGCGCCAAAAAGGTCAAACAGATCAGGGTTCCCAGTTTTCTGCCCTTGTTTTTGCTCCTATTCTTCCTCGCTTCAGGGGCCTTTTTCCTGTGGACCATCCAGGATTACCAAGACATAAAGGCCACCTCTCTCCGAATGGCCCGCCTCCAAGAGGAAAACCAGAAGAGAAAGAATCAATTCATGTACTTGGCCCAGCGAATTGACCAGGTCACCGAAAAGGTGCGTGAGCTGCGGGAACTGGATCGAAAGCTGAAAGTTATGGTCAACCTGGAGACCAGCGAAGACAACACGGAATATGAGGGCCTTGGCGGCTCGGATGTCAAACTCTTGGATCCCAAACATGCCATGGCCAAGACGCATAAAGACCTGGTCCGCCTCATGCATCGGTCTCTGGACCGCCTGGACAGGGAGGTCTCTTTAGGGGAACATGACAAGGCCGAGCTACACAAATTTTTGGAAAGCCAGAAGGTGCTTCTCGCCTCCACACCTTCCATTTGGCCCACAAAGGGCTGGATGAGTTCCCGCTTTGGATACCGCACCTCTCCTTTTACCGGGAAAAAGGAGTTCCACAAGGGCATCGACATC